>ERZ777003.257-NODE-257-length-110023-cov-9.073458_pt1 | contig 110023 bp, 107 predicted proteins | sample MGYA00374956_ERZ777003 | MGnify/ENA primary metagenome ERZ777003 (study PRJEB29302, sample SAMN06268252) | bioreactor metagenome | isolation source: Joint BioEnergy Institute, California, USA | place: USA:Joint BioEnergy Institute, California, USA | collected...
TTCCGCAACGGGCTATGGCTGCGCCTCGGCGTGCGCCTGCCGGAGCGCCTCAGGGCACTGGGCGCTCTGCGATGCAGCTGGATCGATTTCGATGCGCGCGTCATTAGCTTTCCAGCCGAGGCCGAAAAGGTCCCAGAGCAGGCGGAACGCGCATTGCCAGAAGATCTGATCGAGGACATCAGGGAATGGCTGGTGCGCCGGGCAAAATGGAATCCGCAGCACGACTTCTTTTGGATTGCTAGGGGGGGAAAGCCGGCCGGCGTTGATACGCTCGCCGCTGCCATGCGGCGCGCCACGAAGACTCTTTCCGGCGGACCGATCTCACCTCATGGCTTCCGTCACGGCACCGCCACTTTCGTCGTCGAGACAATGCCCGACAAGGCAACGCTTGCGACCATCGTGCTCAACCATCGCTCGGCCGCGATCACGCGCGAATACACCGAACGGGCCAACCGCATCGCGGCCTCGCGCGAGGGCGCCGCACTGATCGCCGCCGGCGAGGCGCGCGTCCGCAAGGCCGTGCGCATGCTCACACGCAGCGCGATCGCGCACGCACCACGCAAGTCAGTCCGGGTCTATCGGCGAAAGGCGCGCCGGAAATCGTCTTCGTCTCCGGCGGAACCGGCAATGAAGCGACCCCCACAAGTCTACGATTCGCCGACCGATCCGCGGGTTCCCGCGGATCGGTCCTGAGGAACAAGTCTAGGAAAGTCATGGCCGATCATCCGCCAGCGGCGGACAGACCGGACCGCCATCCGGCGAATATCGAATGAGTCGACGCTGAGGCGCTGTGGCGGTAACGCTCGACCCTGAATGGCCGTCGGCCTCCGGCCCTGTAACAGTTGGGGCGTGGATCGAACGGCCACAAAGTCCCCGGGCGGCCTGCAAGCCGCGCCCACCGGCGCACCAGCGCCAGCAGCGACCTGCGCGAGGTGAACGTCGTCGAGCCCGACACCGAGACCACTCATGCAACAATCAGCATTGTCGCCCGGAGGCTGCCCACTGGCAGGCCTGCGCCGGTAGATATCGGGGCGCTCGCCGCCAGACGGGTGCGATGGCCGACGCGCCCATCCTGCGCGAGGCGCTCCGGCTCCTCGGGCCGATCTCGGCTCGACGATGGCGCGCGCCTCCTCTGCCGGTGATGAGTATGAACGACGCACGGACCTCACAGTCGCGGGCAGCGGACGCAGCTATAGACAGGTGACAGATCGAATCGATTGGCCGCGGCCACCCGCACCGGGCGAGGTGGCCGCGGCCAATCAATCAAATGGTGAGAAGCAAGTTGACTCACGCATGAGAGTCGGCACCGAACAAACACGATGCGTCCGCCTGGATGCCGCGCTCGTCCCGCACGGACTCGATCGATGCCCACATGCTTGGACCGACCGCGTGGTTGGAAAACACGCCGCCTCGGTCTTTCTCGCATATGCTGTTCGAATGCGGATCACGCCCCTTAAAGACACCTCATAGAGGCACACGGACCACACCCGGGCGATATCGTCGCGCAATCCAGATGCGTCGGAATCGACCCTGATCTCCTTGAAACCGAACCGCCCATAAGGACTTTCCACGCCGCGCGCCCAGAGGGGCTTGTGCCCGTCCTCGACACGTTGGTGTCGGTCCTGGCTGGACCGTCGCAGAGGCCGACGGGGCGTTGGGGAATGCGCTCGCGGCCGCGGCCTGGCGGTTCGCGCCTGCGGACGACCCCGACGCGATGCCGCCCGATGAGTCGACGGTCGCGCGCCGACTACAGGCCGTGCGCCCCCCTCCTTCTCTTGATGCCCCGCGGCGGCGCGCTGCGCGCCACGCCGCCTCTTGATCGGCGCTTCTGCCGAGAGTCAATGCGAAGGAGATCAGGATGCCTCTTACGGGAAATGATGGGCGTGTGTTCGATCGGGCCTTTGCCACGAAGATCCGCCCCTGGAACGACAGTGCCTTCGATGCGCTCGCGTCGACCCGCGTGGTCGCGTGGCGTCTGGCACCCGGCCTGCGGCCGGATCAGGCGCGCGCTGCCGATGACGTGATCGCCGCGTTCGGCGTCTACCAGATGCTTGCCAATCCGGTATTCAACGTGGCCGGCCTGCCTGCAGCGTTCCGCCCCGCCCTCCGCGACCGCCAGCGCGCGGCTGCCGTCACCGCGATCGCGGCGCTTGGCCGGGTCGGCCTAACGGTCTGGTGGCGTGAGGTTTACGGCGAACGCGTCGAGCTGTACGTCGTGCCCATCCGCCCGGTGAAGGGATGAACGGCGTCACGCCGCGCCTGACCAGTGGCGCATCAGTTGCGTCGACGGCATACCGCGCCTCGCCGCCATCGTCGTGGGTCATCCGCACCTGCTCGAGGGCGTCTGTACAATCACATCGGTCGCTCGTGCGGCTCGCGCCCGATCGGTCCATGGCCCGAACATGAAACTGCCTCTACGTGTTCGGCGTGGTGGCGACTGGCCCGTTGCCGTCGGACGGGGCGATGTCATTCGATCGCGTCCTCAAGTTCGCCTGGAATATCCGCCACATACGGGTCCAACCGAGGCGCGCTGCGGCGCGGAGACTTAGGCTCACCTGGGTCTCCGCGCCATCTTGATCCGAATCCGGTCCGCCGACGCACGCATCGGCCGGGCGATCCACCGTTAAATCGTGTGCGGTTTTCGCACGGGAATCACATGCAGGACATCATTCCGACCGACGCGACAAGCAAAGCGGATGCGCTGATCGGCTTCGCTGACCGCCGCGATCGCTCTCCTCTCCGCCGGCGCGCGCGTGCGCGTACCGCCTCAGGCCTCCCCGAGAGGCCTTCAGATGCGCCGACGGCTGACTCGTACGGCGCCGCCGCAAGCGGCGTCGTGTGGTCGCAACCATGCCGACACGGCTGCGGCACGGGCGCCGGCCCCGTTCCACGGCAGCACGGGGCAAGCCGGATCCGACGGCGTCTCCCGTTGATCCAGCCACAACGCCCTGGGCTCAGCGCGGGAGCCGTCGTGGTACGGCGCTGCAGCTTGCAACGGCGTGACGTGCGATGCTCGTGTTCGAGCATCGGACTTGAGGCCCCGTCGGATACGGTCGACGTCGAACGGAACAAAAGTTGCGGGCCGGCGCAACGCTTGCGAGAATCCGATCCATATCCAATGAGGTGCCTGAGGAACTGCAAAATCTGCCGGATTTGCCGCCGCTCTATACCGAAGCGGAGGTCGCGGCATATTTGCGCATCGCCCCCAAAACGCTTCGCCACCTTGTTCGGCGGGTGCGCGCGCCGCATCACGAGGTCGACGGCGAACGCCGCTTCACGCGGGATCACATCATTGCACTTCTCAATCTTCTCGAAAGAAACCGCCCATGCGACAGTCCCGTAGAGCGCCCGGCGAAATCTGGCTGGAGCGGCGTCCCGATTCCCCTTTCTGGTACATCTGCTTCTACGACCCGGCCCGCCGCAAGGTTCGGCGGATCTCGACCCGAACGGCGGATCGTGCTGCGGCTGAACGGGCCCGAGCCGAATGGGTCCTCGGACGCGAGCGCGCCGCGCCGGCCGAACCGACCCATCCGCCGATGGCCCGAGTCCCGACGCTCGGCGAGGTGCTCGACGCCTACCTCGAATACAGCGACCGGCTCGCCAGCGCCGAGCAATCCCGGATCGCCGCCAGCCACCTGAAGCGGATCCTGGGTGCGGATCTGCCGATCACTGCGCTGGCGGCGGAAGAGACACAGCAAGCCTACGTCACGACCCGCTGGCAGACGGAACGGCGAAGCGCGAACACGATCGCACGCGAAATCACCGTACTACGCGCAGCGCTGCATCGTGCCTTTGCGGCTCACCCGCACCTCGTGCCGTTCAAGATCGGCTATATCGGCCTGGATGATCTTCCGGTGCGCGACCGGTGGCTGACCCGGGAGGAGGCCGCCAGGCTCCTGGCGCAGGCGCGCGGTCGTCATGTTCGATTGTATATTTTGGTCGCACTTTCTACCGGAGGTCGTCCCGAGGCCATTCTGGAGACGACCTGGGACCAGATCGATTTCAACGGCAACCTGATTCACTTCAAGCACAGGGACCGAAGCCAGACGTCGAAGCGTCGCGTGAGCGTGCCCATGACGCCGATGCTGCGGGACGCGTTGCGCGAGGCCTACAATGACCGGAAGCGGCGCACCGACTACGTCATCGAGTATGGCGGCTTCTCGGTCCTCACCGTGAAAAAGGCGATCAAGGCGGCGGCCGTCCGCGCCGGGCTGAAAGGCGTGTGCCCGATCGTGCTTCGTCACACGGCGGCGGTGTGGATGGCACAGGACGGTGTGCCGTTGATTGAAATTGCGCGAATCCTCGGCCACAGGGACACGCGCATGGTCGAGCGCCACTACGCGCAGTATCACCCCGATTTTCAGGGCCGCGGCATGCGGACGCTGGCGGCGGCGACCCGCGAGGTGGCGGCGCGCGCGACGGCGATCACGGCCCAGCTGGCCGTTGCACCCCAGTTTCACCCCAGTTCACAAACGCCGCGCCGGAGCGCGCCGACGCTGGTGCTGGAAAAGCCTGAAAAACCAAGACGTTGCGTGGTGGGCGCGACAGGGATTGAACCTGTGACCCCTACCATGTCAAGGTAGTGCTCTCCCGCTGAGCTACGCGCCCGCCCGTCAGGGTCGCGCGCGACTATACCCAAAGAATGCGGATTGGCAAGCTCGCACTGTCGCGCGGGCGGCTCCGGCGCCCCAGTCTTCAGTTCGCGAGTACCCGGTCGACGTGCTTGACGAGATCACGCAGGTGAAACGGCTTCGACAGCACGCTCGCGTTCGGCATCGGCGGGCGCCCGCCGTCGAGGATGACCGCCGCGAAACCGGTGATGAACATGATCCGCAGGTTGGGGACGGCCGAGCGAGCACGCCGCGCAAGTTCCACCCCGTCGAGTCCCGGCATGACGATATCTGCGATCAACAGATCGTAATCGCCGTTCAGCGCGGCTAGCGCCTGACGACCATCCGGACAGCTGACGACCTCGTGTCCCGCACGCTCGAGCGCGGTCGTCAGGAACTGACGCATGGCGTCGTCGTCTTCGGCTAGTAGAATCCGTGCCATTCGCTCACCTGGATCCATCATATCACGGACTCCGCCACGCTCCCGGCTTGCACTGGGCCCCGTTGCGCCGAACCTACGCCCGGCCGCCTTGCCGAAGCGTTAATCGTACCATGTCGAACAGGTCGCAGCCCCGGCAGCGGACCATGACTTAAGTCAATGAAATCCGGAGCTTGCCGGACATCCCCGGCGGCGTGCCCGTCGACGGCGCAGGTGACACGTCGGCCGGTTTGTTCTAAAGGAAGATTCGCCCAAACGAAGATCCGCATGACCGCCGCGTCGGCCGCCCTCGCCATCGATCCGCCTTTTGCCGTTGTCGCACCGGCCGTACAGGAGGCGGCTGTCGTCTTCTCTTCGCCCCACAGCGGCAACATCTACCCGGCCGATTTCGTCGCCGCTTCGCAACTCGACCCGTTGACGCTGCGCCGGTCCGAGGATGCGTTCGTCGACGAGTTATTCGCGAGTGCGCCGTCCCACGGGGCGCCGCTCCTGAAGGCGCTGTTCCCACGCGCCTACATCGACCCGAATCGCGAACCGTGGGAACTCGACCCCGCCATGTTCGAGGACTCGCTGCCCGCGTTCGTCAACGCCAAGAGTCCACGCGTCAGTGCGGGTCTCGGCACGATCGCCCGGGTCGTGGCCAACGGCGCCGAGATCTACCGCGGCAAACTGAGCTTTGCCGAGGCACGCGAACGGGTCGACAAGCTGTACCGCCCCTATCACGACAAGCTAACGGCACTGATCGAAGCCACGTTCGCCCGGTTCGGGCGCTGCCTCCTGATCGACTGCCACTCCATGCCGTCGATCGGCGGACCGATGGATCGGGACCCGGGTCGCCGGCGGGTCGACTTTGTGCTGGGCGACTGCTTCGGCACCGCCTGCGCGCCGGTCGTCATCGACGAGGTCGAGCGCTGCCTCAAGGACCTCGGCTACGCCGTCGGCCGCAACGACCCCTATGCCGGCGGTTTCGTCACACGCCATTACGGGCGCCCCGAAACCGGCCGTCATGCCCTCCAGATCGAAATCAACCGCGGCCTCTACATGGACGAGCTGCGGATCGAGAAATCCGCAGGTTTCGCCAGCCTTGCGCGCGATCTGAGCAAGGCGATCGAACGCATCGTCGAGGTTGCGGCCGCCCTGCCCAGCTCGCCTCGATGACCCACCGCCTCGAAACTGCACCGACCATACGCGTCCGCGACTCGCGCGACACCGACCTGCCGCGAATCCATGCCATCTATGCGCACCACGTGCTGACGGGCCTCGGTTCGTTCGAAGAGGTTCCTCCCGATCTGGCCGAGATGCGGCGGCGGCGGGAGGAAATTCTTGCGCGCGGCCTGCCCTACCTCGTCGCCGAGATCGATACGGCAGAGTCCAGCGGTCACGTCGCCGGGTATGCCTATGCCGGCCCGTATCGGACGCGGTCCGCCTACCGCTATTCGGTCGAGGATTCGATCTATGTCGCCCCCGAGGCCCTCCGCCTCGGCATCGGCCGCGCGCTGCTCGACGAGCTGATTCGACGCTGTACGGCGCTTGGCTACCGCCAGATGCTTGCCGTCATCGGCGACAGCGCCAATCACGGTTCGATCGGCGTGCATGCCGCCGCCGGCTTCAAGCAGGTGGCCTTCCTGCCCGCGATCGGCTTCAAGTTCGGACGCTGGGTCGATAGCATCATCATGCAGCGCCCGTTGGGGGAAGGGCAAACGACACTGCCGACGCAAAAATGACGCCTGGCCGGGCCGCCTCGAAGTCCAGGCAAAAAAAGGGGCCGTGATGACCACGGCCCAAGTTTAGGGAGGAAACGCCCGGAAACGACCAAAGGTCAGTTCCCGAAAAGCGACATCAGCGATGTCGCAATGCACAATATGCTTTTGTGCGGCGCAAAAATCAAGGCTCGTTTTGCACCTTCCCCGCATCTGTGGCGGTTCTGCAACAGAATGGCTGCACACAAGGCAAAGCTTCGAAATTTGAGGCAAAATCGGCTTCCGGCAGTGCCCTTCCAGCCCCCTGATCGCCATTGCCGGGGCCTAAAGTGGCGGCGCAACACGCCGCCGTCGGCACCGTCCCATGGCCCTTGAATCGCCGCGGGTAAGAACCATGTTTCGCGCCGCAACCCATCAGGAAGTCCGCAGGCCGGTCCCGCATCGGCGGCGGCGGGAGGTGCAGTATGGATGACGCCAAGCCCGTCGAGCCCGTGTCCGGGATCGTGATGCCGCGGTTCGCCGGCATCCCGACGTTCATGCGGCTCCCGTATGCCGCGGACCCTGCGGACGTCGACATCGGCCTGATCGGTGTGCCATGGGACGGCGGGACGACCAACCGCCCCGGCGCCCGTCTCGGGCCGCGTGCCATTCGCGATCAATCGAGTCTGATGCGCCGTGTCAATGCCGCGACGCGCGTCGAGCCCTACCGGCTCGCCCGTGTCGCCGACCTCGGCGATGCGCCGGTCAATCCGTGCGACGTGGCGGATACGCTGGCCCGGATCGAGCAGTTCTACGCACGCATCCACGCAGCGGGAACCGTACCGCTGTCGGCCGGCGGCGATCACCTCGTCACGCTACCGATCTTCCGCGCGATCGCCAAGGACCGGCCGCTCGGCATGGTGCATTTCGACGCGCATTCCGACACGTGGGATCGCTATTTCGGAGACTTCAAATACACGCATGGAACGCCCTTCCGCCGCGCCATCGAGGAAGGGCTGCTCGACCCGCGCCGCACGATACAGATCGGAATCCGCGGCTCGCTCTATTCGGCCGACGATCTGGACTGGGCACTCGCCCAGGGTATCCGGATCATCCCGATTGAGGAGTACTTCAAGCTCGGCCCCGAAAAGGTCGTGGCCGAGGCTCGTCGCGTGGTCGGCACGGGCCCGACCTATATCAGCTTCGATGTCGATGCGCTCGACCCCGTGTTCGCGCCGGGAACAGGGACACCGGAGGTCGGCGGCTACAGCACGTTCGAGGCGCAGCAGATGATCCGCGGCCTGCGCGGGCTCGACATCGTCGGCGGCGACGTGGTCGAGGTGTCGCCGCCGTTCGATCCGACCGGCAATACCGCACTGGTCGGCGCGACCATGATGTTCGAAATCCTGTGCGTGCTGGCCGAGGCCGTCGCCGCCCGGCGCGGATCCGGCTGACCCGGCGAACGAAGCCCGACCGGAACCAGGCTGCTGCAGCGCCGACGGCGCCGCGGGCGCATCCAGCCACGCTCCCGCGGAACTGGGTCGGGACTTGTGCGTTGCAAAAGACTACTACTGTCGTCTTCAGGCTTCCGCCTGCACGAACAAACGCTTTCCGCCTGCCTGCCTCTCATGCGCATCGCACAAATAGCCCCGCTTGCCGAAAGCGTGCCACCACGCCTGTACGGCGGGACCGAACGTGTCGTGTCGTATCTTACCGAGGAACTGGTCGCGATGGGGCACGAGGTGACCCTGTTTGCGAGTGCCGACTCCCGCACGACGGCAAGACTGATTCCCGGCTGCACCGAAGCCTTGCGCCTGAACGCCAACTGCCGGGATCCGCTCGCCTACCATGTGGCGATGTTCGAGAAGGTTTGGCGGATGCGCGACGAGTTCGACGTGATCCACAATCATGCCGATTACGTGCCGATGATGATGCTGACCCGGCAGTCGACGCCGCATCTGACCACGATGCACGGCAGGCTCGATTGGCCGGAATACGCATGCGTCTTCAGCGAGTTCCGAAACGTTCCCGTCGTCTCGATCTCCACCGCGCAACGCACGCCGCTGACCTGGCTGAACTGGATCGGCACGGTGTATCACGGGCTCCCCACCGACCTGCTGCTGCCGACGTTCCGGCGCGGCGCTTATCTCGTCTTCCTCGGCCGGATCTCGCCCGAGAAAGGGCCCGACGTCGCGATCCGGCTTGCCATGCGCGCCGGCATCCCGCTCAAGATTGCCGCCAAGGTCGACGCGTGCGACCGCCCGTTCTTCGAATCCGTCATCAAGCCGCTCTGCGTTCCGCCGCAGGTCGAATACCTGGGCGAAATCAATGAGGCCGAGAAGGCGCAACTCCTGGGCGGGGCCCACGCCCTGCTGTTTCCGATCGACTGGCCGGAACCGTTCGGCATGGTGATGATCGAGGCCATGGCCTGCGGTACGCCGGTCGTGGCGTTCCGGCGCGGCTCGGTGCCGGAAATCCTCGAGTCGGGTGTCACGGGTTTCATCGTCGAGTCCGAGTTCGAAGCGCTGGCCGCCATCCACCTCGCCGGCTCCCTCGACCGGCGGCGCATCCGGCAGGAGTTCGAACGGCGTTTCACCAGCCGCCGCATGGCTGTAGACTACCTGAAGCTCTACGAATTTCTGGCTGAATCCAAGACCTCTCCGCTTGCGGCCGCCGGAGATTGAACGCTATGGAAACCATTGACCGGGCTGCCGAGGTCGACCAAGCTAATCCGTTCGCCATCTCTGCCCCGGACACAACGCCCTCCTACCGGCCGCACGTGCTCAAGGCCGGGGATACGTTTCTCGTCGTCGATCCCTATGGTGACATTCAGGCGACCGGTCGGCGGGCCGAAGGCCTGTTTCATTCCGACACGCGGTTCCTGTCGTATCTCGCGCTGTCCGTGGACGGACACCGCCTGTTGCTCCTCAGCTCGAATGTCACCGAGGACAATCTCGCCCTGGTCATCGACCTGACCAATCCGGACATTCACTTCGAAGGGCGCCATCTGGCGAAGGATACGATCCACGTCCTCCGCACCATCGTGATCGAGGACGGTGCCTATTTCGAAACGCTGCAGATCCGGAACTATGGATGCGGGCCGTGCGCGTTCGTGCTCATGCTGCGCTTCGGCGCGGATTTCGCCGACATATTCGAAGTGCGTGGCCAGACGAGGCCGCAGCGCGGACGTTATCTGCCCGAGGTGCTACGTCCGTCCGAAGTGGTTCTTCGCTATCAGGGACTCGACGATGTTCGGCGCGAAACGTCGTTTTCCTTCGATATCGTGCCCGACGATCTGAGCAGCCGCAGCGCTTCGTTCCGACTGTCGCTGGATGCCGGCGAGAGCCGCAGCCTCGCCTTCACCGTGCACTGCATGCCCAATGGCGAACGCCGCAGCTGCTCGACCGATTTCGGGGAATGCTGGCGCAATGCGCAGCGGCGGATGCAAGCGCTGCGCGAGCAGCGCGCGGTCATCCGAAGCTCGAACGTATCGTTCAACGGCTGGCTCAACCGCTCGTCGGCGGACATCGAGATGCTGGTGACGATGACGGATACAGGTCCGTATCCGTATGCTGGCATCCCCTGGTTCAGCACGGCGTTCGGGCGCGACGCGATCATCACGGCGCTGGAGTGCCTTTGGTTCGCGCCGTACCTGGCGGAAGGAACGTTGCGCTTCCTTGCCGCAACGCAGGCGACCGAACTCCGCCCCGAAATGGATGCGGAGCCGGGCAAGATCCTGCACGAGACGCGCCGGGGCGAGATGGCCGCTCTCGGCGAGGTCCCGTTCGGCCGGTATTACGGCAGCGTCGATGCGACGCCGCTCTTCGTGATGCTGGCGCGCGCGTATTTCGATCGGACCGGCAACATCCGGCTGATCGAGGATATCTGGCCGAACATCGAGGCGGCGCTGCGATGGATGACCGACTACGGCGACCTCGACGGCGACGGGTTCCTCGAATACGACCGCCGCACGCCGACCGGTCTGGTCAACCAGGGGTGGAAGGACTCGTCGGACTCCGTCTTCCATGCCGACGGCCGCTTGAGCGAACCGCCGATCGCGCTCTGCGAGGTCCAGGGCTACGCCTATGCGGCCTGGGTCGGCGCGGCGGCGCTCGCGCGGGCCCTTGGCCGGAACGAACGTGCGAACGAGTTCACCGCCAGGGCCATCGACCTGCGACGCCGCTTCGAGAATGCGTTCTGGTGCGACGAACTCGGTACCTATGCCCTCGCGCTTGACCGCGACAAGCGCCCGTGCCGGGTGCGGAGCTCGAATGCCGGTCATACGCTCCTCACCGGAATCGCCTCGCCGGAGCGCGCGGCCACCGTCGCCGCGACGCTCATGGACCCGACGTCGTTCTCGAGTTGGGGCATACGGACCATCGCCACGACCGAGGCCCGCTACAACCCCATGTCCTATCACAACGGGTCGGTCTGGCCGCATGATAATGCCCTGATCGCGCTTGGTTTCGCGCGCTACGGCCTCACCGAACCGCTGGCCAAACTGGTCACGGGCATGTTCGAGACGGCGATAGCGGTCGACCTGAACCGGCTGCCCGAACTCTTCTGCGGCTTCGACCGTCGCCCCGGACAGGGCCCGACCAGGTACCCGGTCGCATGTCTGCCGCAGGCCTGGGCCAGCGGCACGGTGTTCGCACTGATGGGGGCGATGCTCGGCATCTCGTTCAACCCGTACACGCGGCAAATCCGGCTCACGCGACCGGTGCTGCCAGCATTCCTGAACGAAGTGGAGATCACCGGATTGACGCTGGGCACCGGCTCGGTCGATCTCCTGTTCCGGCGCCATACGCGCGACGTCGCGCTCAACATCCTGCACAAGGAGGGAGACGTCGAGGTGATCCTGGTCGGATGACGCTCTTACCGGAACGCGCGCACCTGTCAGGATCCGAGCAGGGCAAGAACATCGGCCGAACGATCGGACCATTTCGCCCAATCGGCGGCGCCAAGCCCGAACCTGTTCCGATGATCCCGTCCCGCGCCGTGCGCGAGAAGAAAGCGCAGCGCCTCCGTGCAGCCGCGCGCCGCCGCGAACATCAGCGCGGTGTTACCGGCATCGGTCGTCGCGTTGACGTCGGCGCCGCGTGCAACAAGGATTTCCATGATGTCCACCGCGCCGCGCGCTGCGGCGGCCATGAGCGCGGTCTCGCCGCCGGAAGCACGCGCGTCGGGATCGGCGCCTGCATCGAGAAGGCGCATCACTCCATCCCGGTCGCCCGCCTGTGCAGCAGCAAAAATTTCCGGCTTCGCCATGGGCGGGATGAGACATCCCCCGGGGCGCTGGCGTCAAGCGCCGCTTGACGGGCGAGACGCCAGATTCCACTGTCGTGCCATGACCGTTGCCGAACGAATCCGCCACAAGCTGACGCAGGCGTTCGCTCCCGTGCGCCTCGACATCATCGACGAATCCCACCGCCATGCCGGCCATGCCGGCGCACGCCCGGAAGGCGAGACGCACTTTTCAGTCGAGATCGTGTCGGACGCGTTCGCCGGCCGTTCGCGTGTCGAGCGGCAGCGCCTCGTATACGCGACGCTCGCCGACGAGCTGCGCGAGCGCGTGCACGCGCTCGCGCTGAAGACGTTGACCCCGGAAGAGGACCGCGCCGAGCCTCGTCAGCGGCGCGTATCGTCGCCCGTATAGAATTCGGGCCAGTACTGTCGCATGGCCTCGCCGTCGCTGCGCAGCGCATGGCAGGTATCGATGGCCGCCGGTCGCGTACGGACCGGATTGTCACGTTCCTCTGCCTCCCGCAACGGCAGTATCGTCTGGTAGGCCGTCGTCCCGAGCGGTCCCAGGAGTTCGACCAGATGCGTGCAGCCGCGGACGCCGCCGAGACGTTCCGCAATCGCCCGCCGCCACCCTTTGCCGATCTTCAGCCCCTTGAGCGTCGCGAAGCTGGGCGTGATGTCGGAGCAGATGCGGAAGGGACTGGCGTCGATGACGGCCTGGACATCGCGAACGACGAAATCGTCGTCGATCGTCAGCCGGATCGACATGTCGTGCACCGGCTCGCCCGGCCGAACCTCGCCCCGCCACGCGTTGGCGAAGGCATAGGCCTTGGTGTCGACGAGCCGTGCCTCGATGTCCCACAGACCGTCTCGGCGGCGGTAGCCGCGGCATTCGATGCGGCGTGAATGAATTAACTCCCGCTCCACGGGCGCTGGCAACGGCATGAGAACCGGTCTCGTCGATCGTGTGAGGCAATCAATAGGCCTGATGCACATGCCGGTCAAAGGTCCGTATTCGCGCCGCTCGCGCGCGGTGATGCCGAACTCTGTCGTGCGACCGGCGCGGGGCGTCAAAGCCGGCGCAGCCGAAATGCCCCTGCCTGCCGCCGTGATGGCTTGCGCCGATTCGGCCGCCATCGGAGCTGCCGTTGGGCGCGCGGCCGGCAAACGCGCTACGCTGAACTCGCCGGCTCGTCGATCGTGGGCGACGGCACCGGGCGTTCCAGCAGGCCGCACCGCGCATCAAGCTCGCAAGCGCCGTTCTTCACCTGTGAGTTGGGTTGACGTGCACTAAGGCGTCGGCGCCACGCCGTAGCCTGGACCGTGAACGTAGGCGTCGAGTTCGCGAAGATCTTCCTCGAGCTGGCAGAGAACAGCTCTGTAGAGATCACGAACCGACACCATGCCGACGATCGTTCCGACGTTGACGACCGGAAGATGACGGTAGCCGCACCGCTGCATCTTCTCGAGTGCATCGCGCGCCGTCTCGTCCGGCCGGATCGTGTCGGGGTCGCGCGTCATCACCTCCGCCAGCCGGACCCGGTCGGGGTCGAGGCCGGGTGCCACGACCCGCGTCGCCAGGTCGCGCTCGGTAAAGATTCCGACCAGGGTGTTTCCCTCGATGATCATCACCGCGCCGACCGCGTTCTCGGCCATCAGCCGCGCGGCCTCCCGTACCGTCGCGTCGTCGTCGGCGACGACGAGCTTCTGGCCGCCGATCACATCAGGAATGATCTTGTGCTGCATCGCAGGCCTCCTCAGAAGTCAACCGCAGCCTGCAGCATCTCTCTGCCGCAAAGCAGCGGCCGGCGATGTCAGTATAACGCCGTCGCGCGGACGATGTACGCGCGGCGCGCGCACTTTCGCGATGCTGCAGTGCGACGCAGCGTTACTGCTGCGGTCGCGGCACGGCCTCGGTCGCGCTTCGTTGCGGCTTCTCGACCCCGGGCGGCGTCACGCGCAGGGCCGTGATCTGATTGCGTTTGCGCCGCAGAATCTCGAACCGGAACCCATGAAACGTGAAAACCTGGCCGACTTCGGGAATCCGACGCGCCTCGTGCAGAACGAGCCCCGCCACTGTCGCGGCTTCGCTGTCCGGCAGCTGCCAGTCGAGTTCGCGGTTGAGATCGCGCAACGTGACGTGCCCGTCGATGACGAAGCTCCCGTCCGGCTGCGGCCGCACACCCGGCACCTGGAACTCGTGGCGTTCGGCGATATCGCCGACGATTTCCTCAAGAATGTCCTCGAGCGTCACGATGCCGAGGAACGCGCCATACTCGTCGACGACGATCGCGAAGTGTTCGCGCCGGCGGCGGAATGCCTCGAGCTGGTCGAGGAGCGTGGTCGATTCCGGAATGAACCATGGCGGCGAGGCGATCTCGCTTATCTTCACCGCGTCGAAATTCCCGCCGTTCGCGCGCAACGCCTGCAGAACGGCCTTGGCATGGAGAACGCCGACGATGTTGTCGGGCTGCCCCCGCCACAGCGGAATCCGGGTGAAGCGGCTGGCTAGCGCCTGCTCCAGCACCTTCGCCGGCTTCTGGTCGATATCGATTGCCGTCACCTGGCGGCGATGGACCATGATCTCGCCGACCTCGACATCCGCCAGATCCAGAATCGAGCGCAGCATCTTGCGCTCGTCACGGACGTCGGGAGAGGTATGCAGCTCGATGGCGCCGCGCAACTCCTCCTCCGCCGCCTCGCGGCTTGTCTCGACACGATGGGCGCCGAACAGCCGCAGAATGCCGCGTACCACGAGCTGCGTGAACTGCGCGAGCGGCGCGAGCATGATCATGAGCGGACGGATGACCGGTGCGACGGCAAGGGCGACGCGATCCGCATGATTGATCGCAAAGGTCTTCGGCAGGACCTCGCCGAAGATCACGACCAGCGCCGTCATCGCGATCGTCGCATACGCGATACCGGCGTCGCCGAACAGCGCGACCAGCGCGCCCGTTGCCAACGCCGATGCGAGGATGTTCACGAGATTGTTGCCGATCAGGATGGCGCTGAGGAGCTGCTCCTTCTGCTCGCGAAGAAGATTCACAAGCCGGGCCCGCGGATTCCCGTCGCGGGCAAGCGCATGCATGCGCGGCCGCGAAGCGGCGGTAAGCCCCGTCTCGGCGCCGGAAAAGAACGCGGACACGGCCAGCAGCGCGACGATGACGACGATCGTAACGATCGGCTCGACGCTCATGCCGCCATTGCCTGCTGAAGCACGGCACGGACGGCATCGGGCTCGACGTCGCGCGCGAGGAACGCCTTGCCGATACCGCGCGCGAGCACGAAAGTGATGCGACCGTCGCGTACTTTCTTGTCCTGCGCCATCAGGGTCAGCAATCGCTCGACGTCGCGTGCGCCGGCCGGCAGGCTGGTCGGCAATCCGACCGCAGAAAGATGCCGGCGCACACGCGCCGCATCGGCTGCGGGCGCGAGGCCGAGCTGCACCGACAGATCGAAGGCGAGCGACATGCCGATCGCAACGGCTTCGCCGTGCAGCAGCTCGGCGCCGTAGCCGAGCGCCGCCTCGATCGCATGACCGAACGTATGCCCGAGGTTCAGGAGCCCGCGCACGCCGGCCTCGCGCTCGTCGGCGGCGACGATGCGGGCCTTCGCCATGCAGCTGCGTTCGACGGCATAGCTGCGCGCTGCCGCATCGCCGGCAATCAGCCTGGGACCGTTCGTTTCCAGCCACGCAAAGAAATCGGCGTCGTCGATCAGGCCGTACTTCACGATCTCGGCATAGCCCGCGAGGAGCTCGCGCCGCGGCAGCGTGTCGAGACTGTCGAGGTCGGCCAGCACCAGGCGCGGCTGATGGAACGTGCCGACGAGGTTCTTGCCGTGGCGTGTGTTGATTCCGGTCTTGCCGCCGATGCCGCTGTCGACCTGCGCAAGCAGCGTCGTCGGCGCCTGAATGAAATCGACGCCGCGCAGCAGCAGGCTCGCCGCAAGCCCGGTGATATCGCCGATCACGCCGCCGCCGAGCGCGAGCAGCATCGAACCGCGCTCGGGCCGATGATCGAGCAACGCATCCAGCAAGCGCTGCAGATGCGTGAAGTCCTTGGTCGCCTCGCCCGCGGGCAGCACGACGAGCGGTGCTGCGATGTCGTAGGCCCGCAACCCCCGTTCCAGCCGCGGCCATTGGTGCGCGGCCACGACCGCGTCGGTCACGACGAAGACACGCGGCTCCCGCAGGATCGGTCGCAGGAGTTCGCCCGCGCGTTCATAAAGGCCCCGGCCGACGGCGATGTCATAGCCGCGCCCCTCGATCTCGACGCGGTGGGTAGCGTAGGCACTCATGCTCATATATGTACGTCCCGTGCTTCGCCACCGATATAACGCTGTAGCGCCGCGATCACCCGATCGACCGTCACGTCCGGCGGTCCGTCGACGCTTTCGACCCGGATGTCGGCTTCCGCATAGATCGGATAGCGTTGTTCCATCAGCCGGCTGAGCACCTCGCGCGGGTCGCCGCGCTTCAGCAGCGGACGATTGTTGCGCCGGCTGACCCGGCGCACGAGCACATCCAGCTCGGCGCTGAGCCAGACGGAGATCGCCACGCTCTTGATCCGCGCCCGGGTCTCGGGATCGATGAATGCGCCGCCGCCGGTGGCAAGAACGTGCACCGGACGCTCGAGCAGGCGCTGAATGATCCTGCGCTCGCCGTCCCGGAAGGCCGCCTCACCGAAGCGCTGAAAAATTTCCTCGATCGTGCAGCCGGCAGCCGCCTCGATCTCGTGATCGGCGTCGACGAAAGGTAGGCCCAGACGCAGCGCCAGCCGGCGCCCGATGGACGTCTTGCCGGCGCCCATGAGCCCCACGAGCACGATCGTCTTGTCGAGCTTCCCGATCGTCGGAACCGAAGCGTTTTGTGCCGGCTCTGCCATCTCTTCAGTCGTACAAGTGCGTGTATACGTTACGCTATTTTGTGCCGGCGTTGAATTGATTGCGCCCGCGGCAGCCGGTAAACTGCCGCGGTTTCGACATAAAAGCACCTTAACAGAAATGTCCGGTCGTGTCCCCTATGACCGGTCCGTCTCCCGCATCCTAGGGTTCGAATCGTGCTCAACCGCCGCGTAACCATCCTTGTCGCTGCCATTGCACTTCTCTTCGTCGGTGCCGTTGCCTTCCTCGCCACGCAGGACATCCCTGCCCCGACGGCCCGGGTGGAGAAGATCATCCCGGATGACCGCCTGCCCCGTTAGCCGGTGCGCCGCGGATCGCGGGCGCGTCGTCGCCGTCTTCGACCGGAACGGCGCGCACGGCCACGCGACGTCCAAGCGGCCGATCGGATCGCGAATCCTGTCCGCAACCCGGTTTCTCACTGTTCTGGTCGTCCTGTCGTTACCCTTGGCGTCCCCGGCCCTTGCCCAGCAGGCCCCGATTCGCCTGCTGCCGGTGCCCGCTACGGAACAATTGCATGAGCCGCCGGCCTCAGTGCCGGGCGCCGAACCGCCGGAATCGTCGGCCGAGCCGAACGACGCCGACACGGATTCGACGATCGTGGTCAGTCCCCCGCCGCCCATCGACGTCGACGCCGTCGGCCTGGTCCAGGAAACCGACAACGCCCTGCCGGCCGATCTATGGAAGGGCTCGACCCGCGGCGTGGTCGATCGCCTGCTGTCCGAGCTTCCCGTACCGATCCATTCGCCGACAGCGCATAACCTCGCCGTACGCGTGCTGACCGCCAGCGGTCCCTCGCCAAGCGCATCCGAAGGCGCCGCGCCCGGCGGATTCGTCGCCGCCCGCGCCGAGCGTCTGCTCGCGCTCGGTGACGTCACGGCCGCGACGGCGCTTGCGGGCGCGGTTCCGCGTGCGGAAGCCGACGAGCGGCTGTCGCGCGTCCTTCTCGATGGCCTGCTCGCCGCGTATGACACTACCGGCACATGTCAACTGGTCCGGCGTCAGATCGGCCGATTCGACACGCCGTACTGGCAGAAGGCCCTGATCTTCTGCCAAGCGCTCGCCGGCGAGCAGGCGCGTGCCCAGCTTGGCTTGAGCATGCTGCGCGACAGCGGCGCCGATAACGACGATCCGATCTTCGTGCACCTCGTGGATGCGCTTCTTGGCGACCAGCGTCCGATCAGGGAATTGACGCGCCCCACGCCGCTGCACCTCGCCATGATGAATGCGGCCCGGCAGCAGATTCCGGCCAGCGCGGTATCCAACGCCGATCCGCTGACGTTGCGCATGATCGCGCAGAGCCCGAACGTGGCGCCGGAGGTCCGGCTCGAAGCGGCCGAACGCGCCGAAGCGGTTGGCGCGCTGTCGACCGAGGCCCTCGTCCAGGCCCTCGAAGCAGCGAGCTTCAAGCCCGAAGAACTGGCCAACGCGCTGTCTCTTGCCGAAAAGGCGGCACGGCCGCGAGCGCACGCCGCGATTTATCGCGCCGCGAAGGCCCAGCCCGCCGGCATAGGCCGTGCTGAGGCCCTGCATCGCGGCTGGCAGATCAGCCGCGCACGCGGCTTTTATCCGGGCACCGTCCGGACCACGCTTGCCCTGCTCACCGAGCTGTCGCCGACCCGGGAGCTGGCCTGGTTCGCGCACGATGCGGGCCGCGCCTTGCTGCTCGCCGGCCGCGTCGAGGAAGCCAGCCGCTGGTACGAACTCGCGCGAGAAGAGGCAGCCGCCGGTGCCCGCACCGAGCAGAGCGAGATTCTCCTGTGGCCCTTGATGCGGCTGGCCGGCGCCGATGTCACGCCGCCGGATCCGAAAGCCCTCGCCGCCTGGTGCGCAACACAGGAGAAGCTCGATGCGGGCAAGGCCGCAGAGCGTACGGCACTGCTCGTCGCCTTGTTCGAAGGCCTTGGCGACGCGACGGACGGTTCGCTGATGGCGCTCCTGCTGTCGGGCGACCTGCGGCCGCAGAGCGTCCTCATGCCGCATCCGGCGCTCTGGCTCGGCCGCGAGGGCGCGGCATCGGCCGGCCGGCTAGGTGAAACGGTCCTGTTCGTACTCGCGACCCTCGGCACGGACGGTCTCGGCGGCTTAACGCCCCACACGCTCGTCGCGCTGCTGCAGGCGCTCCGCACCGTCGGCCTCGAGGGCGAGGCGCGCGCCCTCGCCCTCGAGGCGGCGATCACGGCCGGTCTCTGATCGTGCCGACCACGAAGCGACCGCCATCGGCATTCCGCCACGTCGACAGCTTCCTCGAGATGCTCGCCGCGGAACGAAACGCGGCCGAGAACACCCGCATCGCCTACGAAAAAGATTTGCGCGACTTCGGCGCCTTTCTCATGCGGCACGGCGGCGATGTCGCGGATGCCTCGTCGGAGCAGGTCCGTGCATACCTGGCCACCCTGAAACGGGCCGGCATGAGCCCGCGCACGGTTGCGCGACGGCTCGCGAGTCTCCGCCAGTTCTACCGCTTCCTGGTCGCCGAAGGGTTGCGCGGCGACGATCCGATGAGCACGATCGACGGCCCCCGCGTCGGACGAGCGCTGCCGAAGGTACTGGGCGAGCAGGAGGTCGAACGTCTGCTGGCGGCGGCACGACGGCACGAGGGGCCCGAAGGCCGGCGCCTCGTCGCGTTCGTCGAGCTGCTTTACGGCGCGGGACTGCGCGTCTCCGAATTGGTCACGTTGCCATTGTCGGCGCTATCGCGCGACGGGCGGTTTCTCGTCATCAGGGGCAAGGGCGCCAAGGAGCGGATTGCGCCGCTGAGCGAGCCGGCACGCGAGGCCCTTGAGCGCTACCGCGCCGTCCGGCACGCCTTTCTGCCGGAGGGACAGCCGTCGCGCTTCATGTTTCCCTCGCGCGGGGCCAGCGGGCACGTGACCACCGCCCGCGTCACCCAGCTGCTGAAGGCGCTGGCGGTCGAGGCGGGAATCGATCCCCGCAAGCTGTCGCCGCATGTGCTGCGACACGCCTTCGCCACCCACCTGATCGAGCACGGTGCGGATCTGCGCGCGGTCCAGCAGATGCTGGGCCATGCGGACATTGCGACGACCCAGATCTACACCCATGTCGCCGGCGAGCGGATGCGGCGCCTCGTGCATGAAAGTCATCCGCTGGCGCGACGCGCACGCGCCAAACGCGCGCGCGGCTGAACGCGCCCGCGGCTTGCCTCATTCGCCGCTCCCGGTCTAAACAACGCCTGACGGTCTTTCAGCAGGAGATGACGTCATGGCTGCCCGCAAAAAGACGACGCGCAAGACCGCCCGCCGAGGGGCAAGGAGCACGGCACGCACGCAGCACGCACGCAAAGTGGTAAAGAAGGCCGCAAAGCGGACGGCCAAGGCTGCGTCGCGCCGCAGCGTTGCGAAGAAGGCAGCGCCGAAAACGGCGAAGAAGGCAGCCGCGAAGAAGGCAACCGCCAAGAAAACGGCGGCAGGACGCGCACCCCGGTCGGCCGCAGCGCGTCCGGCGCCCAAGAAGCGTGCACCGGAAAAGACCGCCAGGCCGGCGAAGCCGGCTGCCGTCCGACCGGCCAAAGTCGGCCCCAGCATCCAGCTTCCCGCCGGCGTGCTGATCGAGGCGCCGATCCGGGCCGGTTACGAACAGATCCTGACGCGCGAGGCGCTCGACTTCGTCGTCGGGCTGCAGCGCAAGTTCGGCGCCGAGGTCGAACGCCTGCTCGCCCGCCGCAAGGAAGTGCAGGCGCGGCTCGATCGCGGCGAGAAGCCGGACTTCCTGCCGGAGACAAGGGCGATTCGCGAGGGTAATTGGACGGTAGCGCCGCTGCCCGAGGATCTCCTCGACCGCCGCGTCGAGATTACCGGTCCTGTCGACCGGAAGATGGTCATCAACGCGCTCAACTCGGGCGCCAACGTCTTTATGGCCGATTTCGAGGACGCGAACACGCCGACCTGGGACAACCAGATCGAGGGACAGATCAACCTTCGCGACGCGGTTCGCCGCACCATCACCTTCACCGATCCGAACACGGGGAAGTTCTACCGGCTCAACGACAAGACCGCCGTGCTGGTGGTGCGGCCGCGCGGCTGGCATCTGCCGGAGAAGCATGTCATCGTCGACGGTGCGCCGATGTGGGGCGCGCTCTTCGACTTCGGCCTCTACTTCTTCCATAACGCCAAGGAGCTGATCCGGCGCGGCACCGGACCGTATTTCTACCTGCCGAAGCTGGAAAACCACCTTGAGGCGCGGCTCTGGAACGACGTCTTCAATCATGCGCAGGACGCACTCGGGATCAAACGTGGCACCATCAAGGCCACCGTCCTGATCGAAACGATTCTCGCCGCGTTCGAGATGGACGAGATCCTCTACGAGCTGCGCGAGCACGCGGCCGGCCTCAACTGTGGCCGGTGGGACTACATCTTCAGCTTCATCAAGAAGTTCGCCAAGGATCCCAACGCCGTGCTGCCCGACCGGGCGCTCGTCACCATGACGACGCATTTCATGCGGTCATACAGCCTTCTGCTGATCGCGACATGCCATCGGCGCAACGTGCATGCCATGGGCGGCATGGCGGCCCAGATTCCGATCAAGGACGACCCGGTCGCGAATCAGGCCGCCATGGAGAAGGTCGCGGCCGACAAGCAGCGCGAGGCGAGCGACGGGCACGACGGCACCTGGGTCGCGCACCCCGGTCTGGTGAAGATCGCAAAGGACATCTTCGACCGGCTGATGCCCGAGGCCAACCAGATCGCGCGCAAACGGCAGGACGTGCATGTGACCGCCGCCGACCTGCTCAAGGTGCCGGAAGGGCCGATCACCGAGGCGGGTCTGCGGCAGAACGTCAATGTCGGAATCGGCTATATCGAGGCGTGGCTGCGCGGCATCGGCTGTGTGCCGCTCTATAATCTCATGGAGGATGCGGCGACGGCCGAAATCTCCCGGACCCAGGTGTGGCAGTGGCTGCATCATGGGGCGCGTCTCGATGACGGCCGCCTGATCGACCGTGCGCTCGTGCGACGGATCATCGACGAGGAACTCGAGAAGACCCGGGCGATGGTCGGCGACGAGAAGTTCAGGAACGGCAAGTATCATGAGGCCGCGCGGTTGTTCCGCGAGTTGAGCGAGGCGCCGGAATGCGCGGAATTTCTCACGCTGCCGGCCTACGAGATGATCCTCGCCCAGGAGCGCGCCTAGGCGTTGCCGCGCTGTCTGCCGGCGGGATCCTGTGCTCCAGGTGCCGTTCGCGGGCCCCGCGGGTCCGGGGTCAAGGATCCGCGGGGCCACGCGTGGAAGCCCGGATCTGATTCGTTGGCGATGAGGGACGGCTGTACAGCATGAGTTTCACGACGGTCACCGAAAGGACACCCCGCCTCAACCGCAGCGAGCTCGCCGTTCCCGGAAGCCGCTCCGACCTTTTCGAGAAGGCGGCGCGCTCGGACGCCGACATCGTGTTCCTCGACCTCGAGGACGCCGTCGCGCCGGAAGAAAAGGAACGGGCGCGCCGGGCGGTGATCGCCGGCCTGAACGAAATCGACTGGCGTGGGCGCGTCATGTCGGTGCGGATCAACGGCCTGGACACGCCGTGGATGTACCGCGACGTGATCGACGTCGTCGAGCAGGCGGGCGAACGGCTCGACCTGCTCATGATTCCCAAAGTCGGCACGGCCGCCGACGTCTATGCGCTCGACATGCTGGTCACGCAGATCGAGCAGGCCAAGGGATTGAAACGGCGCATCGGCTTCGAGCTCATCATCGAGACCGCGCTCGGCATGGCGAACATCGAGGCGATCGCCGCGGCGAGCTCGCGCATCGAATCGCTGCATTTCGGCGTGGCCGATTTCGCGGCCTCGACGCGCGCCCGCACGACCAGCATCGGCGGCGCCACCCCCGACTATGCCGTCCTCACCGGTTCGCCCGGCGCGACACGCGAGCGGCACTGGGGCGACATGTGGCACTACGCGCTGGCGAGACTGGTGGTTGCTGCGCGCGCAAACGGCCTGAGACCGGTCGACGGTCCATACGGCGATTTCCGCGACCCGGACGGTTTCATCGCCGCCGCGAAGCGCGCGGCCGCGCTCGGCTGCGAAGGCAAATGGGCCATCCACCCCTCTCAGATCGCGCTCGCCAACGAGGTCTTCACCCCCTCCGCGGCCGAGGTCGAACGGGCGCGCGCGATCCTGGACGCAATGGAAGCCGCGAAGCGCGAGGGCAAGGGCGCCGTCGCATTCGAGGGAAAGCTGATCGATATCGCCTCGATCCGCCAGGCCGAGATCCTGGTCCGGAAGGCTGCCCAGATCGAGGGCAGACGGTAAAAAACTCCGCGTTTACCCGTCGGCATGATAATGAACCGCCATGGCGCACTATCTTGATTTTGAAAAGCCGATCGCGGAGCTCGAAGGCAAGATCGAGGAGCTTCGCCACCTGACGAACGCCTCGGGGCTCAATATCGCCGATGAGGTCGCGAAGCTGCAGGCGAAGGTCGAGAAGCAGCTTCGCGCCGCCTACAGCAAGCTGACGCCATGGCAGAAGGTCCAGATCGCCCGCCATCCCGAGCGACCGCACAGCCTCGACTACATCAAGGCGCTGGTCGAGGATTTCACGCCGCTCGCCGGCGACCGCCTCTTCGGCGAGGATTTGGCCATCGTCGGCGGCATCGGTCGATTCGACGGCCGCTCGTGCGTGATCCTCGGTCACGAGAAGGGCGCCGACACCGAAACGCGCATCAAGCACAATTTCGGCATGGCGCGGCCGGAGGGCTATCGCAAGGCGCAGCGCCTGATGCGTCTTGCCGAGCGGTTCCAGCTCCCCGTCATCGCTCTCGTCGACACGGCCGGCGCATATCCGGGCGTCGATGCGGAGGCGCGCGGCCAGGCCGAAGCGATCGCGCGCTGCCTCGAGGTCTGCCTCGACATCCGGGTGCCGTTCGTCGCCGTGATCATCGGCGAGGGCGGATCCGGCGGGGCCATCGCGATTGCCGCCGCCAATCGGGTGCTCATGCTCGAGCATGCCATCTATTCGGTTATCTCGCCCGAGGGCTGCGCCTCGATTCTGTGGCGCAGTGCCGAGCAGGCGCAGACGGCGGCCGAAGCGCTCCGGCTCACCGCGCAGGATCTGCTGCGTCTCGGGGTCATCGACGCGATCGTGCCGGAGCCGCTCGGCGGCGCGCACCGCGAGCCGGCCAAGGCGATCGCGACGCTCGGTGAAGCGCTTGCGCGCGAAATACGCGACCTGCAGAAGTACGATGGCGAAACCCTGCGCGCGCGCCGTCGCGAAAAGTTCCTTGAGATGGGTCGCCGGGGGTTGAACTAGGGAACCCCATCGGGCCATGGCGACGCGCACGACGCCATCAGGCGGAGTTCCACAACTGGCCCAAGCCGTTCGCGATGGCGACCGACGGGCCCTCGCGCGAGCGATCACTCTGGTCGAATCGACGCGCCCCGAGCATCGGGCCGAGGCGCAGGTCCTGCTCTCGACCTTGCTTCCGGCAACCGGCGCGGCCATCCGCGTCGGCATTTCCGGCGCGCCCGGTGTCGGCAAGTCGACGTTCATCGAAGCCTTCGGCCTTTACCTGATCGAACAGGGGCACCGCGTCGCGGTCCTCGCCGTCGATCCGTCGTCGCCGCGTTCGGGGGGCTCCATTCTGGGCGACAAGACGCGAATGGAGGCCCTGTCCCGCAGTCCGCACGCCTTTATCCGGCCGTCCCCCTCCGGCGGTACGCTCGGCGGCGTCGCCCGCCGGACGCGCGAGGCCGGGCTGATCTGCGAGGCCGCGGGTTTCGACGTCGTCCTGATCGAGACCGTGGGCGTGGGCCAGTCGGAGACGGCCGTCGCCGACATGGTCGATCTGTTCGCCCTGATCCTCGCCCCCGGGGGCGGCGACGAGCTGCAGGGGCTGAAGAAGGGAATTGTCGAGCTCGCCGATCTGCTCATCATCAACAAGGCCGACGGCGAGCTTGCCGCAGTCGCGGAGCGCGCGGCGGCCGAATACCGCGCCGCCCTCCATCTGCTGCGGCCGGCGACACCCGGCTGGTCGCCGCAAGTCGTGCAGGTCTCTGCACTCGAGCGGCGCGGCATGGATACCGTCTGGGCCGAAGTACAACGGTACCGTGAAACCCTCGGGCCGGACGGTCTCAGCGCGAAGCGGGCCAGGCAGGCCAAGGCCTGGATGTGGCACGAGATCGAACAGGGCCTCTTCGGCGAACTGCGCCGGAATGCGACGGTCGCAGCCTGCATCGACGAGCTGGAAGCCAAAGTAGTTCAAGGCGTTGTGACGCCGGCCGCGGCCGCCGAGACAGTTCTGAGGACGTTTCGCGAAACCCGGGGGTGATCCATTCCGCCGGGCGCGCCGGCGACCCTTGACGGCGCCCGGTTAACCCCGTACAACCCCCTCCTCTCCACGGGCCGGCACGGCCCGTCGGCGTTTTTGTGCCCGGTTTTATGAGGATTTGCGTCATGGCCCGTCGTTGCGCGGTCACCGGAAAAGCTGTCCTGGTTGGCAATAACGTCAGCCACGCCAACAACAAGACCAAGCGCCGGTTCATGCCGAACCTGCAGGTGACGTCTCTTCTGTCGGATGCGTTGGGCCGCACCGTGCGCCTGCGCCTGTCCGCGCGCGGCCTGCGCACCATCGAGCATTGCGGCGGTCTCGACGCGTGGCTGCTCGGCACGGCGGACTCGAAGCTCGATCAGAATCTGCGCCGGCTGAAGCGGCAGGTCGAACAGGCCCGTGCACGCAGCGCGGCGTAAGCCTTAACGGCGGCTTCTTTTTCCGATCTTGTCACTTGGCCCGCCATTCCATGGCGGGCCTTTTGTTTGCGATCCCTGGCAACGGCACGGGTCGAGGGACGATCAACCCGTCGCTAGGGCCGGTTCGGATTCCGCCGCGGTGATCATCGCCTCAAGACCGGTATGCAGCGGCGTGCGCGGCCGCCATCCGAGTTCCGCTTCGATCCGGGTCGGATTGCCGACGGAGCGCCGGATGTCGCCTGGTCGCGGCGGCTTGAACTCGACCACCGGCTCGCGGCCAAACAGCGTGCCGAGCAGCCTTGCGAGTTCGAGAACCGACGTCGCCGTGCCGGTGCAGACGTTGTAGAGGGGCGCGTTGGGGGTCGCCGCCCCCATCGCCAGGACGAGCGCCCGAACGACGTCGTGGACATAGACGAAATCGCGCTCCTGGCGACCGTCCCCGAAGACCTGAAGGGGCAGTCCACGCTTCAGGCGGCTCCAGAAGATCGAGATGACGCCCGAGTATTGGGACTGCGGGTCCTGGCGTGGGCCATACACGTTGAAGAACCGCAGTCCGACCGTCGGCACGCCATGGACCAGCCCGGCAATTCGTGCATGCAGCTCACAGCCGAGCTTGTCGGCACCGTATGCCGAGATCGGCTGGACGGATCCGTTCTCGACCAGCGGCAGCTCGTCGCTGGCCCCGTATACGGCCGCAGACGACGCGAACACCACCGGGATCGGGCCGGCCCGGCCGCGCCGCGCCGCGTCCAGCACGGCAATCGTCCCGGTCAGGTTGGTCCTGTGCGTGGCGATCCACGCCTCGTTCGCGCGCGCGACCGACGTCACGGCGGCAAGATGATAGATGCCGTCGACGTCCGCCGCGCACGCGGCAACGGTGTCCGGATCAGCGACGTCGCCCTTGAACAGCTCCGCCCTCGGGTCGAGATTGGCGGGACTGCCGTTCGACAAGTCGTCAAGAACGCGAATCCGGTGTCCGCGCGCGATCAGCGCATCGCACAAATGCGAGCCGATGAACCCGCAGCCACCAGTGACAAGATAAGTCGCCATTTCGGACGCACCCTGGAACAGGGTACGTCAGAGGCGGGGTCATCGTAATATACCCAGGATGGGCAATCTGGCAGTTATTCGACGGTAACGCTTTTTGCAAGATTGCGGGGCTGATCGACATCCGTGCCTTTCAGGACCGCCGTGTGGTAGGCGAGCAGCTGCACCGGCACGGCATAGAGGATCGGCGCCACGAAGGGATGGGTGCGCGGCATCTCAACGCTTGCCGCCGCCAGACGCTTCAGCCGGCCGATCCCGTCGGCATCGCTCAGCAGAATGACCCGACCGCCACGGGCGGCGACTTCCTGCACGTTCGACGCCGTCTTTTCGAATGCCCCGTCGGCGGGGGCTACGAAGATGACCGGCACGTGTTCGTCGATGAGGGCGATGGGCCCGTGCTTCATCTCGCCGGCCGGATAACCTTCGGCATGGATGTACGAGATTTCCTTGAGCTTGAGCGCACCCTCAAGCGCGATCGGATAGGACGTCCCCCGGCCAAGATAGAGCACGTCGCGCGCTTCGGCGATCGTATGCGCCAGTTCGCGGATCTTGTCGTCGTGGGCCAGTACTTCGGACACGCGCGCCGGTGCTTCCATCAGTGCCACGGCGAGGTCGCCCGCATGGCCCGCATCCAGCTTGCCGCGCGCCCGCCCGGCATGGATCGCAAGGCATGCAAGCACGGTGAGCTGGGTGGTGAGAGCCTTGGTCGAAGCGACGCCGATTTCCGGCCCAGCATGCGTCGGGAACACGACATCCGCCTCGCGGGCGATCGAGCTCTCGGGAACGTTGACGATCGCGGCGGTCTTCTGTCCGGCGGCGCGAACGTGACGCAGGGCCGACAACGTGTCGATCGTCTCGCCGGATTGCGAGATGAAAAGACTGACGCTGCCGTCGACGAGCGGCGGATCGCGATAGCGGAACTCCGATGCGATGTCGACCTCCACCGGCAGGCGCGCAAGCGTCTCGAACCAGTACTTCGCGACCATGCCGGCGTAGTACGACGTACCGCAGGCGACGATGTTCAACTTCGTCATCGTGGCGAAGTCGAACGGCAGCGGCGGCAGGGCGATCGTGCGGGTCGCCGGGTTTAGGTAAACCCTGAGCGTGTCGCCGATCACGGCCGGCTGCTCGTGGATCTCCTTGTGCATGAAGTGGCGATGATTGCCCTTGCCGATCAATGCGCCACTCAAGGCCGTCTCACGTATCGTGCGGGTCGCGGGCTTCGATTCCTTGTCGAAGATGGTGGCACCCGTCGCCGTGATGACGGCCCAGTCGCCGTCTTCGAGATAGGCGATGCGTCGCGTGAACGGCGCGAGCGCCAGCGCGTCGGAGCCGACGAACATTTCGCCATCGCCGTAACCGACGGCGAGCGGCGACCCTCGCCGCGCAGCGAGCAGCATGTCCTCGCAACCGGCAACCAGGACGGCGAGCGCGAATGCTCCTTCGAACCGCTGGAGTGCTGCCGCCATCGCCTGCTCCGGCGTCATTCCCTCCTCGATCAGGACGGTGAGGAGATGTGCGATCACCTCGGTGTCGGTCTCGGTCTGGAAGCAGCACCCCTTCGCTTCGAGTTCGGCCCGCAGCACCTGGAAGTTCTCGATGATGCCGTTGTGGACCACGGCGACGCGGTGCGTTGCGTGCGGATGCGCATTGGTCTCGTTGGGCGCACCGTGCGTTGCCCAGCGCGTATGGCCGATTCCGGTCGTACCCGGCAGCCGATTCCGGTCGAGAAGCGCCTCGAGCCTGGCGATCTTTCCTTCGGCGCGGCGCCGCTCGATCGTGCCGTTCACCACGGTCGCGATTCCGGCCGAGTCGTAGCCGCGATATTCGAGCCGCTTGAGGGCTTCGATCAATGACGGCGCGACTTCCGTCCTGCCGACGATGCCGATGATTCCACACATCGCTTCAATCCTTCCGCCCGTCCCGGACCTTCTTCGCCTTCTCCACGGCCTTGGCGTCGCGGAACGCCTTGGCCCGCCCCGGCTTCTCGACCTGCCGCGCCCGACCGAATGCGATCGCGTCCGGCGCAACGTCGGCCGTGATCACGCTTCCTGCGGCGACGATGGCGCCGTCGCCGACCGTGACGGGCGCCACCAGTGACGAGTTGGAGCCGATGAAGGCACCGGCCCCGATATCGGTAAACGACTTGGTGAAGCCGTCATAGTTGACCGTGACCGTCCCGGCCCCGACATTCGCCCTGGCACCGACCCGCGCGTCGCCGACATAGGCCAGGTGATTGATTTTCGCCCCGCGCTCGACGCGCGCGGCCTTGATTTCGACGAAGTTGCCGATGTGAACATCGGGCCCGATGACGGCGCCGGGACGCAGGCGCGCGAACGGACCGACAATCGCGCCGGTCTCGATGACCGCCCCCTCGATATGACAGAATCCGCGGATCACGACGCCGTCGCGGACCTCGACGCCGGGGCCGAACACCACCATCGGCCCGACCGTGACGTCCTGCCCCAGCCTCGTATCGTAACTGAACCAGACAGTCGCAGGGTCGATGAGCGTCGCGCCGTTCGCCATGGCGGCATTGCGGGCCCGCGTCTGGAACAGCGTCTCGGCCGCGGCAAGCTCGGCGCGCGAGTTGATGCCGATGAGTTCGTCGGCCGGCGCCTCGATGTAGCCGCATTCCAGGCCATCGGTACGGGCGAGCGCGACCAGGTCCGTCAGATAAAACTCGCCCTTGGTGTTGTCGGGCCGAACCTTCGCCAGCAGGTCGAGCAACCGGGTGCCGTCGACGGCCATCACCCCGGCATTGCACAGAGTGATCGCCGCCTCGGCCGGACTCGCGTCCTTGGCCTCGACGATCCGCTCGAGCGTGCCGTCCGCCCCGGTGACGAGCCGCCCGTAGGGACCCGGATCGGCCGGGCGCATGCCGATCACGGCGACGGCGCGGCTGCGACCGTCCGTGCCGCGACGCGCGGCCAGCAGACGCTCCAGCGTCTCGGGGCGGACAAGAGGGGTGTCGCCGAAGGCGATGACCACGTCCTCGCGAACGGCGGCCAAAACGTCCTTGGCAGCCAGTACGGCGTGTGCCGTTCCCTTACGCTCATGCTGCACGACGGCGGTGATCGGCACGTCCGCTGCCGCGGCATGAGCGGCGGCGGTCACCTCGTCCATCTCCGGACCGATGACGAGCACGATTCGGGATGGGCGCATTGCGGCCAGCGTGGCGACCACATGGCCGATCAGCGGCCGCCCGCCGATCTCGTGCAGAACCTTGGGGCGCGCCGATTTCATGCGGGTGCCGAGGCCGGCGGCAAGGACGACAGCCGTGAATGCCGGACTCATCGCTCAGTATCCGCCCGCCGAACGGAAGCCGTCCTGCAAACGCGTGGTCTGCGACGACACCAACCCATTGATCATTTCTCCACCTCGCTTCGATGCGAATGTTGCCATTCGCTACCGCAAATGAAGAAAAGTTCAAATGGCAAAAGCCATGCGGCGCATTTGACGAGGCGCGAAATATGATTGGAGTCGGATAGCTTCAACTCACATCTTATTGCGAATTGTTACACGCGTCGGTAGGGCTGCAGGCGTCGCATTGTCTCAGGATGCGACGATCGCCCGGATCGGCACATCGATCAACTTGGCCAAACGGACGCCGCCTTGTCCCATGCGGGTCGCCATCCCCCATGGGGAGACCGACGCCGCGCCGGTCGTCGAGTGCAGGCCGGTTATACGGTTACGACCACCGGCCCGGTGTCGGTTTGCTTGCCCAAGATCCGCCATCGCCCCTATCATCCGGACACATCATACGGCACAACCGGCGCCGCAGGTTCTTCATGGACAGTGGTCAAGGGTGCGGGGTGCGCAAGCTCTTCGGAACTGACGGGATTCGCGGAACGGCAAACACGGAGCCGATGACCGCGGAAATCGCGATGAAAGTGGCGACGGCGGCCGGGCGTTATTTCACGCGCGGCCGGCACGGTGGTCGCGTCGTCATCGGCAAGGACACGCGGCTTTCCGGTTACATGCTGGAGCCGGCCATGACCGCCGGGTTCGTGTCGATCGGCATGGACGTGATGCTCGTCGGCCCCCTGCCCACCCCGGCCATCGCGATGCTGACCCGGTCGCTCAGGGCCGACCTCGGCGTCGTGATCTCCGCTTCGCACAATCCGTACGCCGACAACGGCATCAAGCTGTTCGGTCCCGACGGCTGCAAGCTCTCGGATGAGATCGAGCTGGCGATCGAGCGCGACCTGGATGACCGCTCCGGCCTTGCAGCACCCGACCAGCTCGGTCGCGCCAAACGCATCGACGACGCCGCGGGCCGCTACATCGAATTCGTCAAGGCGACCTTTCCCAAGGGCCTGCGATTGGGCGACCTGCGCATCGTGGTCGATTGCGCCAACGGGGCCGCATACAAGGTCGCGCCGACGGTGCTATGGGAACTCGGCGCCGAGGTCATCCCGATCGGCGTCAACCCCGACGGGTTCAACATCAACAAGGACTGTGGCGCCACCCACCCCCACGCGCTCCAGGAACAGGTGCGGACCTATCGCGCTGACCTCGGCATCGCGCTGGATGGCGATGCCGACCGGCTGTTGATGATCGACGAGAACGGCCAGATCATCGACGGCGACCAGGTCATGGCCCTGATCGCGACGTCATGGCATCGGGCCGGTCGTCTCAAGGGCGGCGGCGTGGTCGGCACCGTTATGTCCAACCTTGGGCTCGAGCGCTACCTGCAGGGGCACAGCCTTCGCCTGGCACGGGCGCCGGTCGGCGACCGCTACGTGTTCGAAATGATGCGCGAACACAACTTTAACGTGGGCGGCGAACAATCGGGCCATATCATCCTGTCGGACTATGCGACGACCGGCGATGGCCTCATCGCGGCCCTGCAGATGCTCGCCGTGCTCGTTCAATCGAACCGACGTGCGTCCGAGGTCTGCCGCGTGTTCGAGCCGATGCCGCAGCTCCTCCGCAACGTCCGGATCAACGGGGGCATGCCGCTCGAGTCCGCCCGCGTCAAGGAAGCGATTCGGGACGCCGAGGCGATGCTCGGCCCCCAGGGGCGGATCCTCGTCCGCAAATCCGGAACCGAGCCGCTGATCCGGGTCATGGTCGAAGGCGAAGACCGGACCCTGATCAGCCGGATCGCCGACACCCTGGTACGGGAAATCCAGCAGGCCGACGCCTGACCGCCACCCGGCCGGCCGGGCGGCGCTGCGCCGACGACGTCTTTCCGTACCCGGGATTTAGACTTCTTTAGCTTCTGCCGTTCGACACTTAACGTTGCGACGCGTGCATCGTCGTCGGCTGCGTGTGCCTTTGACCGCAGGGGTGGAACCGGAGCGCACAAATGGACGAGTCCCGGCAATCAGAAATGCAACGGCTTTGCCGGCTGGCCGAGAAGAACAACCCGGAGGATCGGGCCCAGCTCTTCGGTGAATTGTCGGAAATTTTCATCCAATCCGACCAGTCGCTCGCCAGCAGCGAGCGTCAGCTGATGGTCGAGGTTTTGGGTACCCTGATCCACGACATCGAGATGGAGATCCGTCAGGACCTCGCCAAACGTCTGGCCGAGCTGCCGTCCGCCCCGCGCGAGCTGGTCGTGATGCTTGCCAACGACGAGATCGACGTCGCCCGGCCGCTCCTGACCAAGAGCGGCGTGCTCAGCGATCCCGACCTGATCGAGATCGTCCGCCACCGGACCCGCGAACACCGGCTCGCGATCGCGCTCCAGAAGCCGCTCGGCGAGCGCGTCGCCGACGCGATCCTGGACCACGGCGAAGTCGACGTGATCGAGGAGCTTCTGAACAACCCGGATGCGGTTCTTTCGCAGCGAGCCCTCGAATACCTGGTCGCCGAGTCGCTGGAGGTCGCGCGTTACCAGAAGCCGCTGCTGAATCGCCCGGATCTGCCGGCGAAGCTCGCGCACCGGATGTTCTGGTGGGTTTCAGCGGTCCTGCGCCAGCATATTGTCGATCGTTTCCGGATCGACGAAGAGTTCGTCAACGACGCGCTTCAAAATTCGGCGAAACGCGCCCTCAGCTCCAATGCCGTGCCCTCGGTGGACGAACTGGCCCAGGGCCTGGTCGAACGGTTGGAACAGATCGACGAGCTGAACGAGCGTTTCCTGGTTCAGGCACTCCGCGGCGGCAACGTGACCGCTTTCACGGCAAGCTTCGCGCGGCTCTGCCGGCTGGACCTGCGTATGGCCCGGCGCGTGATCTTCGAGCCGGGCGGCGAGCCGCTCGCCGTTGCGTGCAAGTCGATCGGCATCGACCGGTCGAACTTCGCCACCATCTTCCTGCTGACGCGCAAGGGCGAGAGCAAGGTCATGCCCAGCGAGAAGCTGCAGAACATCCTGGCGTTCTACGACTCGCTCGGCCGCGACCAGGCGACGACCATGCTCGCGTACTGGCGCGCCGATGAAGAGGCCGCTTCCGACACGACGGCCGTGGCCGGCGCAAAGGCGAACTGAGCATCCCGGCACGGCCGCGCCGAAACGGCGGCGGCCTATCACGGCCTCGTCCGGCGATCCGCCGAGGCGGGCCTAGTACTTTCCGTAGCGGAGATAGTCGTCCCACGAACGCTCGAGGCTGCGCAGCGTGCGGTATGCGCCCTCGAGGTCGACGCCCTTCTCGGCGAGACGCATGAACGCGGCGCCGAGTTCGGCCTGCTGGCCGCGGATATGCTCACAGAGTGCCTGGGCCTTCTTCGTCAGCTTGAGTCGCACGGACCGCCGGTCGCTCGGCGCCCGCGACTGCTCGATGTAGCCGGTCTGGACGAGTTTCTTGATGTTGTAGAACGCGCTGGAGCCGACATAGTGCCCGCGATCGACGAGCTCCTGGACGGAGATGTCCTCGTCGATGTTGAGGAGCTGCATCAGCTGTACGGGGTTGAGGTCGTCGACGCCGAGCTTGGTGAGCTCGAATCGCAGCACGTCGAGGTAGCGACGATGCATGCGCTCGATCAGCCGCGGCAGCAGGAAGTAGGCTTCGTTGACCGCATTCGGCGCCTCCGCAGTGTCAGCCGCCGCCTGCTTGCGGCCCTCGCCCGTGGCAGCTTTGACGATGGCAGTCGACAAACCGGCCTCGTTGATCCCAGGTGAAACCCGGACCAGCTTAGGTGGCGGGGCTTACCGGGATGTTAACGGCCGGGAACGCAGGGCGTCTGCAAGCACGAAGGCGCGACCTACGTTCCGAACGCGGCGGTGCGAATGGCTGACGGCCGCCCGGCGGCGTCTGTCGACGATGTTCCGTCACATGCCCATGACTCCCCTCCGTTAACCCAAGGTGGACAGCGCCCCCAGGCGCGGCCGGTAGAACGCACGGTGATAGAGCCGCGACACCGGTATGATCGCCGGCACGAAGACCGGCTCGAACTCGAAGAACACTTCGGCGGCAATGATGGTGTCGTTCTTGTCCACGGTGAGGCCGGCCGGAAGGGTTGCCTGCCCCGATGTGACACCGATCCGGCTCGTCGCGGTGAGCGTTCCACCCCCGCTGCGCTGCCAGACGACGACCGGCGGCCCCGGCGGATCGTTGGGCGATGTCGGCGCGGCGCGGATCGACGAGACGATCACCACGCCCTGCGTCTTGATGTCGAACGGCCAGGCGACGTGCTCGGAGGCGAGGAAAAGCAGATCGATGTCTTCGGCCGTCATCGTTTCGGCCTGCGCCACCAGATCCGCCATGGTCGTGGCCAACCGGTCGAGCTTCTGATGCAGCAGGGCGTACCGCGAGATCTCGAAACCGGCCAGGAGCAGGACGATTAGGACCGGCAGCGCGACGGCGAACTCCGCGATCAGCGCACCGCATTCATCGAAAAACAGTCTTCGTCGCACCGCGGTCATCAGCTCGCCCCCGGCAGCTGGAACGGTTCGTTCCGGACGGCGACGCTCGCCTGCAGCGACACATAGCCGTTGTCGCCGAGCAGAGGCGCGAGCAGCCCGGTCAGCAACGGCCAATCGTAGCTCACGCGATAGACCACGACCGCGCCCGGCCCCCCGACCCCGGCGGCACCCATGTCCGCGTCCCACTTGCTGTTGCCGTTCACGTCGACGAAAGGCTCGCCCACGTCATACGTGCCGTTGAACGGCGGTTGGTCGGTGAACGGCTCCGGCTTACCGATATCCGAGAAGTTCTGATAGACCAGGGTCTCGATCCTGACCTTGGACATGTCGATCATGCCGACAGATCGCCGCCTGATGATGTCGCGAATGACGGCGGCCCGGTCGGTCCCGACCGGCGAATAACCGGTGATGCCGAAGCGGGCCGCATCCCGCACGCCGCCTTCGAGCAGCACGTTGACGAACAGAATCATCGCGACCTCGATGATGCCGATCACCAGCACGATCAGCGGCATCGCGATGAACGCGAATTCGATGGCCGCCCCGCCGCTGCGGTCGGCGCAGAGCCGGTCCAATCGCTGCAAGCAGGTGCGCGTGGCGTTCATCCACTTTACCCTTCGTTAAGCCGCCGCTCCTACGCTTTCGGCCTCATGCGCAGGAGGCTCCTCACCGTGTCCCGTCGTCGATCCGGTCGGCGCGCCGTGCAGATCGCGGGCCTGGCGATCGCCGTAAGCTCCCTGCTCGGCGCCTGCGCAGGCGACGTCGTTCAGTCGAGCGTCGCGCCGGCGACCCCGCTCGCCGCCGATCCCACCAGCCATCTCGCACTGCTGCGCGTCGGCGACGCGATGCGCACGAGCGGCGACCCTGCGGGTGCGGTCGGTCTCTATCGCCGTGCCCATGCGCTCGCGCCGAACGAGGTCGAGCCGCTGTTGAAGCTCGGCGCCGCCCTCTACGACCTGCGCGCGTTCAACGAAGCGGCGGAAGCGTACCGGAAAGCCATCGCCATCGCCCCGCAGAACGCGGACGCGCTGCGCGGCCTCGGCAACGCGCTGCTGTCGCTCGACCAGCCCGAGCTGGCACTGCCGCAGTTCGAGGCGGCCCTTGCGGTCGATGCGAACGACCCGCGCGTCCACAACAGCCTCGGCGTCGTCCACGACATGATGGGCAATCACCGCATGGCCCAGAAGCACTATCGTGCTGGCTTGGCGATCGCGCCCGACAACCTGATGCTGCGAAACAATCTCGGTCTGTCGCTTGCGCTCAGCGGTGACTTTCAGGAGGCGATCGACCTGCTCCGCCCGCTTGCATTCCACCCGGCGGCGACGCCGCGCAACCGGCAGAACCTCGCGCTGGTCTACGGTCTTTCCGGCGACCTCGACGCGGCGGCGCGCATCGCACGAATCGACCTCGATGCCAAAGCGGTCGAGAGCAATCTCGCCTACTACGGCGTCCTGCGCGAGCTCGCTGAACGCCCCCGGACCTCCGCGCTCGGCGCCAACCCGGTGCGGCGCGAAGTCATGGGACTGGGCGCAGACACCCAGATCCAGTGATCGCATAGACGCCGCGTTCCGACCGCGCATCAGAGGCTCCCCATCGCATCGATCGTCCGGAGGATGGCCGGACCGATCAGGACGATGAACAGCGGCGGCAGGATGAAGACGATCATCGGCACCGTCAGGATCGCCGGCAGCCGCGCCGCCCGTTCCTCCGCCTTCATGAGCCGCGCGTTCCGGAACTCGGCGCTGAGCACGCGCAGCGAATGCGCCAGCGGCGTACCGTATTTCTCGGTCTGCTGCAGCGTATTGACGACCCCGCGGATCGAGGCCATGTCGGTCCGCTGATTGAGGTTCTCAAGTGCCTGGCGGCGATCCGGCAGGAAGCTGAGCTCGATCGCCGTCAGACCGAACTCGTCCGCAAGCTCCGGGCAGGATCCGCCGATCTCCCGCGACACCCGCATGAGTGCCGCATCGAGGCTGAGGCCCGCCTCCGCGCAGATGACGAGCAGATCCAGTCCGTCCGGCAATCCCTTCTGGATGGCCGCCTTGCGTTTGTCGGCGGCGTTCTTCACGTAGAGCCCCGGCGCGACGGCACCGAGCAGGACCGCCAGGAGGGCGAGCGGCAGCCGGAACGGCTGCGCAAAATGAAACAGATGAAGCCAGTCGATGGCAGCCAGCGTGAGAGCGCCGAAGACGAACGGCAGGCTGACGCGGCAGAACAGATAGGTGATCAACGCGTCCTTCGACCGGAAGCCGGCGCGGGCAAGGGCAAGGCGCGCCCGGTCCGCCTCGCGACCGCGCAGAAGATTCAAGGTCCGTACGACGCGGTGCATCAGCCCCTCGGCGGCGGCACGCCGATCACGCCGGCCCGGCGCGAGCATCTCCGCCTTCAGGCGCTCGCGCCGTGCAGCAATGGCCTTGAGGCGCGGCCCCAGTGGATCGCGCACGAGCAGCGCCTGCCAGACCGCGATCACGCTGGCGATCGCGGACAGCGCCGCGCAGGCGACGATCAGGTCGTCAGGCGTCATACCTCCGGGAAGAAACTGACTCCAGCTCATATTTCGAACCGGACCATCTTGGCCATGACGACGATGCCGATCGTCATGAAGAAAAGGCCGATGCCGACCATCACCATGCCGCGCGGATCCCGGAACAGGTCCAGGACGTAGTCGCCGTTCACCAGCAGCAGGATTCCGAACATGACGAACGGCAGCGAGCCGATGATCATGGCACTCGCCCGTGCTTCGCTCGACAATGCCTTGATCTTGAGCTGCATCTGCCGGCGACGACGCAGGATGTCGGAGAGGTTTTCCAGCGTCTCGGCGAGATTGCCGCCCGTCTCGCGCTGCACGGACAGACTGATGATGAAGAATTTGAACTCGGGAACATCGATGCGCTGGGCCGCGTCCCACAACGCCTCATCGAGCGACCGGCCGAGTCGCACGCTCTGATCGACCAGCCGGAATTCGGGCCCGACCGGCTCTGCGACCTCGCGTCCCACGACCCCGATGGACTCCGAGACCGGCAGGCCCGAGCGAAGGCCGCGCACGATCAGGTCGATCGCTTCCGGAAAACGGGCCACGAACCGCTTCAGCCGGCGCCTGCCGAGAAACCCGATGACGAGATGCGGGAGCAGCAGCCCCTGGGTGATGCCGGTCAGGCCCGCGAGGAGGGGCGGCAGGCCGAAGATCATTCCGCTCGCCAGCGCCTGCAGAACGCCGACCGCGAGCACCGCGAGGACGTAATGTCCGATCGTGATCGGATAGCCGGTGCGGGCGAGTCGGGCCTGAAGCGCGGCGCGTCGCGGCAGCCACCGGCCTGCTGCCCGCGCCAGACCGTTCAGCGCGCCGCCCGGCTCCGCCCGCCGGATCGCGACATGGGCGGCCTTCCGGTCACTACCATGACGCGCACAGACGCTTTGGATCCGGCGCGCAACGGCACGGCCCTGACGCGCGCTGAATGCCGCAGCGGCGAGCAGCATCAGGAACATGACCGTGCTCACCGCCACGATCAGGACGAGCCCATCCTCTCCGGCCGGCAGCAACGCGGCGAGATCCGTCATATGGCCTCCAGAAGCGCACGGTCCAGACCGTAGTATTCCGCCCGCGGCAGGAAATGCGGCCGTAGCCCCGTCGATTGGAACGTGCCGCGGAGCCGCCCGTCCTTGTCCTCGCCCTGGTACTGGTAAAGGAACAGGTCCTGCGTCGTGATTACGTCCCCTTCCATGCCGACCACTTCCACCACATGCGTGACGCGCCGGACACCGTCGCGCATGCGGCTGACCTGGACGATCAGGTTGACGGCCGCGGCGATCTGCGTCCGCACCGCCTTGCTCGGCAGATTGATGCCCGCCATTCCCACCATGTTCTCGAGGCGCGTCAGCGCCTCGCGCGGCCGGTTGGCGTGGATCGTACACATCGAACCGTCGTGGCCGGTGTTCATCGCCTGAAGCATGTCGATCGCTTCGGCGCCGCGGATCTCGCCCAGAATGATGCGATCCGGTCGCATGCGCAGCGCGTTCTTGACGAGATCGCGCATCGTCACCTCGCCCTCTCCTTCGAGGTTGGGCGGACGCGTCTCGAGGCGAACCACGTGCGGCTGCTGCAGACGCAGTTCGGCGGCGTCCTCGATGGTGACGATGCGTTCGCCGTGGTCGATCATGCGCGACAGGGCGTTCAGCAGCGTCGTCTTGCCCGAACCGGTACCGCCCGAAATCAGGATGTTCAGCCGGCAGCGCGCCGCGATCTTCAGGACGGTGGCCATGGCCGGCGAGATGTTCTGCTGCTCGACCATGGTCTCGAGCGTGATCGATTTCTTGCTGAACTTGCGGATCGAGATCGCCGGTCCGTCGATGGCGAGCGGCGGAATGATGATGTTGACGCGGCTGCCGTCGAGGAGACGCGCATCGCACAGCGGCACCGACTCGTCGATACGACGCCCGACGCGACTGACGATGCGCGTCGCGATGTTCATGACGTGCGCGTTGTCGCGGAACCGGACGTCGGTGAGCTCGAGCTTGCCGTTGCGTTCGACGTAGACCTGCTTTGGACCGTTCACCATGATGTCGGTCACGGTCTCGTCCTTCAGGAGCGGTTCGAGAGGCCCGAGCCCCAGCATTTCGTCGAGCAGCGCAACGACGAGTTCCTGCTGCTCGCGTACGTTGAGGTGAAGTTTGAGCTCCGAGAGCAGTTCGCTGACGATGTCGGCGATCTGCCGCTCGAGCTCGTTTCGCGGCAGCTGGGCCGCCGCACCGACATCGATCCGCTCCATCAGCAACGGCTGGATCCGTTGCTTGGCGGCCTCGACGGTCGTCGTGGGCGCAACGGACTTGATCGGCGCGGGCGGCGTGCTCGGCGGAACCGCCAGCGGATCCGTCGGGTCCTCTGCCTGCGGCGGTGCGGCCGTGCGGCTGAGCAACCCGTTCAGCAGAGCCGTCACGAGGTCGCGCTGCTCCAACAGCGAGGCTCTTATCGAGTTCTCGCTTAGATACGTCGCGACCGCCTCGCCGATCATGCGGGCGAGTTCGCCCCGCGACATCTGCCGGCGCATGGCCGGATCGATCCGCTGCTCGATCTGCGCCGCCAGGACCTCTCGGGCGGCCTCGAACTGCTCACGTCTGTCGGGTATACGCGGCGGCGCCTCCGCCGCACCTGCGAGACGGCTGCGCCGTTCGGCCAGACTGGTAACGACGGCGTGCGATGGGTTCTGCCCCGGCGTCATCTCCGCAGCCAGCGCGTCAGGAGGCTGGCCCCCTTCCGGTTGTTCCCGCCGGCGAGATCGGCCGAGATACGTTGCAGCGACTTGGCCAGACGGCTGCTGCGCGCAATCACCGCGACGGGCTTGCCGCCGTTGGCACCGGCTGCGGCGACCTTCGCATCGAAGGGAATGTCGTAATCCAGCTTGCGACCGACACTGCGCTCGAAATCCGTCCGCCCGACCTTGGAACGACTCCCGTCCGGATTGACGGCCGCGAGTTTCACGCGCGCTTCGGGCGACGTCGCCTTTATGATCTCGAGGATCCGCAGCGTGTCGCGGATGCCCACGAGCGAAAGGTCCGTGACGAGCACGATGTCGGTTACCGCACTGATGGCCTGGGGCCGGCCCAACAGGAACGTCCGGGGCATGTCGAGCACGACCCATCCGAAGTTCTGGCGCAGCTCGGTCACGAGAACATCGAGCGCCCTTGGGTCGACCGGCGGGTTCTCGTTCAGCGGCTCCTCACCACCAAGCACGAACAGCTGCTCACCGGCCTTCGCCATCGCGCGGTCGATGAACAGGGTGTCGATGCGCTCGGGTCGCTCGAGGGCCTCGCGCAGACCCCGACCCGGCTCGAGGTCGAGCAGCAGGGCGGCGGTGCCGAAATGGATGTCGAGATCGACCAGGGCCGTCTTCTGCTTGCGATCGTGCGCGAGCAGCCATGCGGTATTGACGGCGACGGTCGTCGCGCCGACGCCGCCTCGCGCGCCGATGAAGGTGACGACGCGTCCGGTCTGGGCCGTACCGCGCTTGCTCTTGAAGCCGACCTCTCCCTCGACCAGGGCCGCGTGAAGCATCTGCGGGTTGACGGGCTTGACCAGATAGTCGACGGCGCCTACCCCCAGCAGATCCCTGAACAGCGCGACGTCGTTGATGGTGCCGATGACGACGAGACGCGTTCCCGGATCGATCACCGCCGACAGCGCGGCGACGTCGGCGACCGGGGTCGCCGACGCGGATACGTCCGCAATCAGGATTCGGGTCAGGCCCCCCGGTTCGACCTGCTTCAGCGCAGCCGCGATTCCGCCGTCGAGAATCACCGCATTCGTCATCCCCGCTTCCTGCAGGGCACGCGAAACGGCATCGCGTGTCGCGGCGTCGTCGACGAAGGCGACGACGTGCTTGGCCTCGACCGCGATGCTCGTCTTCCGTGCGAGCGCAAGTGCGGCCATCAGTTCCCCTCCGTCGTGATGCTGTCCGTGCGCAACAGGGATTTCGTCTTATCCAGGCGATAGCGTTCGATCGACTGGGCGGCGACGTCGCCATCCGCCGGCCCCAGACTGCGGCCGCCGAGCAGATCGGCCGGATCGGCGACCATCAATCCGAGGTTGACCGCCGTCGCGCAGCCGAAATTGCTGCCGGCATAGTTCGTGAAGTCCTCGCCTGCCGGTTTGCTCCAGTCCGGACACGCCGGCGGGATCACGAGGTGGCGCTCCACGACGACATGCAACTCCCCGGGCGCGACGTTCGCGCCTTCGATCGGCCCGCCGCGCACGACCTTGATCCCGACCGGCGCCAGCGCCGCCGCCACGGCATCCATCCGGCGACGTGTCGTCGCCATGTCGGGCCCCAGCAGCGTGACGCGCGCACCGAAGCCGACCTCGTGACGCGCGAGGAAGGCTGCGAGCCGGTCTGCCTCGGTGACCGCGAGTCGATCGTCGCCGGGCGCGAAACGCACGACGTGGCCGACGCGTACGAAGGTGACCTTGTTCTCTTTCGGTGCCTCGACAGGCGACCATCGGCTCGTTTGCGGCGCGCAGCCGGCGATCGGGAACACGAGGGCCACGAGCAGTATGGCGCCGACGAAAGAATGGAGTCGCACCGTCCGCATGGGCCACCTCACTCGAGGACGAAACCGGCCGGACCGATCAGCGTGCGCCCATCCGGAAGATGCGGCGCCTTGGACCGGTCGGACAGCTGCTGTCGATAGTTCATGCCGCCGATGATCCGTTCGACGTCGTTTGGCGGAACGAGGCCGTCGGTCGGGCTCGCGAGCCGCGTGCCCGAAACCGGGCGGACGATATAGGGCGTCACGATGATGACGAGTTCCGACTCGTTGCGGCGGAAGCGATCGGAGCGGAACAGCGCCCCCAGGATCGGTACGTCGCCGAGAAACGGTACCTTGGAGATGTCTTGCACCGAGTTGTTCTGGAGCAGACCGGCGATGGCGAAGCTCTGCCCGCTTGCCAGCTCGACGGTGGTCTCGGCGCGACGGGTCGAGAGTGCCGGAATGGAGAAGCCGCTCAGCTGAATGGCGCCCGCGGACGAGAGCTGGCTGACCTCGGGCCGGACCTTCAGATTGATGCGGTTGCCGTCGATCAATGTGGGCGTGAACGCGAGACTGACGCCGAACGGCTTGAACTCGATCGAGATCGTGTTGTTCTGCGGATAGGCGACGGGGATCGGAAACTCGCCGCCCGCGAGAAAGCTCGCGGTTTCGCCGCTCATGGCCGTCAGGTTCGGTTCGGCGAGAACTGTCACTAGGCCCTCGGTACCGAGGGCATCGATCAGGGCATTGAGATCGAGCGAGCCGCGCGAGAGCGAAGCGACCGCAACGTTGTTGAGAGGCGTGCCGCTGACGAACTGGCCGGTGGCGATTCCGAACGCGAAGCTGCCGGTCTGCGCCAACACGTCCCAGCTGACGCCGAACGATTTCAGCGTTTCGCGCGTCACCTCGGCGATGCGGACCCGCAGGTTGATCTGGTTGGGCGCCACGATCTTGATCTGGTTGATGAGGCTCGCCGGATCCGGCACGAAACGCGATGCGACGCGCCGGATGTTCTCGGCCTCCGCAGCCGTCGCGACGGTTCCGGTCAGGATCAACGATCCATCGACCGACGTGACCTCCACCGCCGCATCCGGCGCGACGGCGCGGATCGCCTGACGCAACCGGCTGACGTTGTGGCTCACCACCACCGTCGTGTTCAGGAGGACACGGTCGTTGTCGTCGACCGCATAGAGAACGGTTTCGCCGACCCGCTTGCCGAAAACATAGACGAGGCCCGGCGACCGCACCTGGATGTCGGCGACCTCCGGATCGGCGACGAAGACCGTCGCGGCCGGCTGCCGTAAACGTATGACCGTGCCCTTGTTGACCTCGACGCCGATCCGCGAAGTGGCGGCGCCGACGACGCCGGCCGGCGTGACGGCCGCCGCCGCGGTGACCGGCTCCGTCGCATTTGGCGGTGCCACGGCAGCCCGCGCCGTTAGCGCGGCGCTCATCGCGGCCGAATGCAGTTGCGACCGTTCGGGCGCGACGGAAGGAGCACGGGAGGCCAGCAACGCGACGGGTGCGGCCGCCTGGGTGATGGCCGACGATGTGTCCCCGGCCGGCTTGAGCTGGATCGGTGCGACGGCGGCTGCGGGTACCGCCGCGATCTGTTGCCGGGACGTCGTGTCGTCCGGCTCCGGCGTGTCGGTCGCACCGCGAGAGGTCGCGGGCTCGATCCCCGACGTGACATCGAATGCGGCGGTTGACAACGCCGCCACACGCAGGTCGGCCGCCGGTGATGCCTTCTCCTCTCTTTCCGCCGGCGCACCGGCCTCGGCAGCGCCCGACTGTTTGACGATGCCCTGCGCAAGCGCATCGGGATCGAGTTCGATCGACCGGCGCACGAGCCCGGAAAGGCGCACGGCTGGCGTCCCATCCACCCACAGCAAGAGGCCGCGGGCATAGCCGGTGTCGAGCAGGAGGCCGGCACGATTCGGTACGCGATACGTATCGCCGGGCTTCATGATGCGCATGAAGACGAGCTTGCCCTTCGCATCGCGGATCCGCAGCCAGCTCTCCGCGACGGCCTCGATCATGATGCGGGCATCGCGACGATCGCGCGCAAAGTGGCGCGGACCGGTGGGCGCCTGTTGCGCCGTCGGCTTGCGACGGGCGCTGTCGGGCTCGGTTGCGGTCGTGACAGGAAGCGCCGCCTCCTGCACCACGGGCGCCGTCGCCGACACGTCGCCGGTCCCGGATGTCGACTCCGGTTCCGGCACCGTCATGTCGCTGACCGTCGCTTCCGGCTCGTCCGCTTCGGACACCGTCGCTTCGGACGCGACCGCCTCGGGTGCAGCTGCCGCTGAAACTTCGGCCGGCGGCGGCATTGCCGGCTCGCTGTCGTTCACCGTGTCGACCACAGAGGCAGCCGTGTCGAACGCAGCGGCAGCCGCATCGCCATCGGCCACCGGGTCGGCAACCTCAGCCTGTACGGTCGCTGCCGGCGGTGCGTCGGGCGTCTCCGTCGCATTCGCCGACGTAAGCGCGAGCCAGATGAAACCCAACCCGGCAAGCAATGTGATGAGAAGCCGCATCATGGCATCACCGGGGGGTGAACTTGAGTTCATCGGCCTGGTCGCCGCGAAGCACGTTCACCCGCCGCATGGCGAGGAGGCCGCTCACCTCGGTATCGAGAGTGAACGTCCGTTCGGGCAGACGCTTCGGTTCCTTCGGCGTCGTATCGCCACCGGCCAGCGCCTGGTCGTCGCGTGCCAGGCTCCGCAAGCTCATCGACAGTTTGCCGGCTTCGACGATTACCGCGATCATCTCACTCTGCTTGGGCGTGACCTCGAGCGTAACCGTACGCGCGACCGTGGTTTCACCCGGCTTCACGTCGACGCGCTGGTCGAGCGCGAGCACGCGGATGTCGCGCAACACGGTCACACCGGCCCGCCGCTGCTCGGAGCCGCTGCCGGATTCCTGCGGAATCACGTGCGTGAGAATCAGGTCGACGTGGTCGCCCGGAAAGACGAAGCCGGAGATGCCCGACGTCACGGTCACCGGCACCGAAACGGCGCGATAACCGGGACGCAGGACCGCGGCAAGAAAGCCGCTGTTGCCTGGCGCGACGACGCGTCCTTCGGTGATGGGCTCGCCTGCCGCGATCGGCAGCCGAACGACCGATCCGACGAAATCCTCGATCTTCTTCTTGCCTTCCACGGCGTAAGACGGCGACAGGCTGCTTTCGGGCCAAACCTGCCAACGCAGATGTTCCGGACGCAGGAACGTGCCGACCGGCAGATCCTGCTTGGCGACGAGAACCTGAACGCCCGCCGGTGCGGCCGGGCGGGCGGGTGCGGCGGTCATCGCCGCGCGCTGGGCATCGAGCCAGTTCCGCACGAGCAAGGCGGTGAAGCCCGCGAGCACGAGGGCGACGACGACCAGGAGAATGGTCTTCATGCGCATGGCCAGCTCCACCTAGACGAGGTTGACGGCCACGATCAGCCCGCCGGCGGCAATTGCCGCGCCGTACGGAATGGCCGGTCGCCCATTGGCGGCCTTGAGACTGGGCGTGGTCGGCGAAAAGAAGCGCAGCAGCCGATCCCACCAGAGTGCGAGAATTCCGCCCGCCGCCGCCGTCGTCACCAGCAGAAGGACGATGAACGGGCCACCGGCCCAGAGGGCCGTGACGGCGAACAACTTCACGTCGCCCCCGCCCATTATTCCGAGGGCGAACAGCCCGGCGCCGATCGCAAAGACGATGCCCGCGGCTGCAACCGCGACCAGGATTTCCATCGGCGCAAGCGTCACCGCGTGACCGGGATAAAGAATCAGCAGACTGAGACAAATCCGATTCGGAATGACGAACCTGCGCACGTCGCACACGGCAGCCGCGATCAGCAGACCGCAGACGGTGCCGATGACGCAGAGCTGAACGAGAGATCCGAAGTCGGACATTGTCGTAGTTCCTCGAGAAGAGCGGGGCGACCCGTTCGGTCGCCCCGCATAGCATCCGAACCGCGCGTCAGTTGCCGCCGGCGCTCTCGCCGGCCTTCGTTGCGGCTTCGTCGAGCTCGCCCCTGACCACGTTGAAGATGTTCGTCAGCGAGGTGCCCATCGCCTGGAGCGCGACGATGGCGGCGACCGAGACGAGAGCGGCGATCAGGCCGTACTCGATGGCCGTCGCACCCGACTCGTCACGGAGCAGGCGGTTGAAGAGATGGCGCATTGAGAGACTCCTTCTGGTTGTTGCAACCGCCCGCAACGGTAAGGGGAGCGTCTTAATGACAAGTAAATCTGCACCGCTTTTATACTTGATAATAAAAGAGTTTTTCGCCTCCTTATCATCGGGATATTGCAGAAAAGGAAGAATTACTTCGGAGGCAATTTGCAACAACATTTGAAGGCTTTTCCCGCGAAGGTTGCATTGATTTCGCACGAAACTGGATGCAATTCGCGACAAATGCGTCCGGGCGAATCACCGGCCGATTGCGGCATGATCGACGCTGTGCGGCATCCTTTACTTCGCGTTCACATTTCGCCGACGAGAATCGCCGCCATGCTTTCCGGCATGCTCTCTCGCGCCATGAAAGAAAAGCTGCTCGCTTTGTTCGGCGGCCTGGCCGCGGATCGGCGCGGCAGCGTCGGCTTCTTTCTGGCCGCCGCAATCGTGCCCCTGCTGGCGGCGATCGGCCTGTCGGTCGACGGCGCGCGCGGCTGGCTCGTGAAGGCCCGTCTGTCGCAGGCGATCGACGCTGCGGGACTCGCCGGCGGTCGTGTGTTGCTGGCGGACGACCGTGACGCAGACATCAGGATGTTCTTCGACGCCAACTTCCCGCCGGGGTTCATGGGCGCGACGGACGTCAATCTTACGATCGCCGCCGACGAGGACGCCGGAACGCTCACGCTCAATGCCACGGCAACCGTGCCGACGACGTTCATGCGGGTCGTCGGCATCAATGACATGCGCGTACGGGCAAGTACGGTCGTGCAGCGCACCGATCGTGGCATGGAGCTGGTGCTCGTCATGGACAACACCGGCTCGATGGCAGGCAGCAAGATCACGGCGATGAAGGAGGCCGCAACCGACCTGATCAACATCCTCTATGGCGACCGCGAGACCGTCGCCAATCTCTGGGTCGGCATCGTACCTTACGTCGCGAGCGTCAATATCGGTCCATCACGCCGGGATTGGACAGTGCCGCGTCGGTTCGACCCGGTCGACGTGTCTTCGGTGACCGTGACGGCGAATGGCGGCGCCGCGGATCGAAGGACGGCGACGGTCTGTGTCACGACGGCAACCCCACATGGCTTGAAGAACGGCGCGTTGGCCGACATAACCGGTGCCACGCCCAACGAATACAATGGTCGTTTCCTGATCCGTCTCGACAGCACGTCGGGATGCACCATCACGTCGCCGTCGACGAGATTCTGGTACATCGTCCCGAACCCGAGCCGGACCACGTCGCCGACCGTGCCGACGGGAGCCATCCGCGTCCAGCAACCCGGCGAGGATTACAGTGCCGGTGGTTCCTGGAAGGGCTGCGTCGAGGCGCGCGATCCGCCCTATGAAGAGGAGCAGGCCGAGGCGTTGCCGAGCGTCCAGCCCTGGTATCGCTTCTTCTGGCCATCGACGCGCGGCGTTCTCTTCTACGACGAGAACAAGGTCCTGATGACGACGGGCGGCAGTCCACGTCAGGGCGACAACCAGTGGGGCCCGCCCGCCTCCCCGGTCGTGCGGGAAACCAGCGCTGCGGGCAACGATGCCTACGGTCCCAATCTCGGCTGCGGCCCCGAGATCACGCCGCTTCAGCCCAACAAGTCGACCGTGCTTGCAGCGATCGACGCCATGGCGCCCTGGAGCCGCGGCGGCACGATGGCGAACGTGGGCCTGGCCTGGGGCTGGCGTGTGTTGAGCCCGGCCTGGCGCGGTCTGTGGGGCGATCCGCAGTTACCGCTCGACTACGACACGCCGCTGATCGACAAGGTCGTGGTTCTGCTAACCGACGGCGTGAACCAATGGTACGACATGCCCGGCAGACCGCCGGGCTGCGACGGAATCAGCGGCTGCACGTCGCCGCGCGATCTGCCGTCGGATGCCGACTTCACCGCTTATCGTCGTCTGAGCGATGGGCGTCTCGGGACGACGGACGGCGCGACCGCGACGAACATCATCAACGCGCGGATGAGCCAGCTCTGCCAGGCCATGAAGGCCAAGGACATCATCATCTATACGATCGTCCTGCAAGAGAACAATCCGGCGACACAGAACCTCTTCCGGTCCTGCGCCTCGAAGCCGGAGTACTTCTTCGTCTCGCCGACGGCGGCCGACCTCCGCGCCATCTTCCGTGAAATCGCCACGCAGCTGAGCAACCTGCGCCTCGCGCGCTAGATCGCCGAACGCACGCCGCGCCGAGACCGACCTGCCACGTTCGCCCCGGGGCGGGAACGGGCCGCCGCGTCACCGCGTTAGCGAGTGTCGGAGGTCAGCTTGGGGGTACCTGATGCAAACACCGCTCGAGATCACGTTCCACAACATGCCATCTTCGGATGCGCTCGAGGCCGAGATCCGCAAACGCGTGGCCAAGCTCGAGAAGATCTATCCGCGAATCGTCGGGTGCCGCGTCTCGGTCGAATCCCTGCACCGGCAGCATCGGACCGGCAACGAATACGAGGTCCACATCGTCATCATGGTACCGGGACAGGACCTCGTCATCAGCCGGCCCCCCCACAAGGCCAAGGTGCGTTACGCGCAACCAGACGTGTTCACGTCGATCCGCGACGCCTTCGAGGCCGCCGAGCGGCGACTCAAGGACTTCAAGGCGGTACAGCGCGGCGACGTGAAGCCGCAGGCGCCGACGTTCCAGGGCCAAGTCTTGCAGGTCTTTCCCGATGCGGACCACGGCTTCATTCTGACCAGCACCGGTTCGCAGCTCTATTTCCATCGCAACAGCGTGATGAACAACGACTTCGACAGTCTCAAGAAGGGCGACCCCGTCCAGTATGTCGAGACCATCGGCGACACAGGACCGATGGCGAGCAAAGTGTGGCGCAGCCCCGAACATCGTCTCGACTGACGCGCGCCTCAAAGTCGCTTCCGCGGCGACAGGGCTTTCGGCATGCGCCGGCGGCAATGTTCGGTTGCACCGCCGTGGCGCTTTCATCACAATCCGGTCGCGCGTCGACCGCATGGAACCTTTGCTGATCCCGTCCGTTGCGGTGCCCGGCGCGGTGAACGGGACGGATGAATGCCGGTTCGGAGAATTCTGTGCTGCGTTGCGACGGTCTCGGTGCTCGCCGCGTGCGATGAAGGACCGGCCAGCAATCTGAGTTTCTCGGCGACGGAAGACGTATGGAGCTACGTCACCAACGCCGCTGCCGCGGGACCGCTGCGGATCGAGGTTCACGGCAATCCGTTCCCCGAGCCCGATGCCTTCGTCCGCCGCGAACTCGCCCAAGCCGTCGGCGCCGCCTTCACCGAGCCCTGGCTCGAATTCTCGGCCACCACCGGTTCGCCCGACTTCCGGCTGGTATGGCTGCTCGATCCCGGCGAAGGATTCAATCACGACCTTGCCTGCGCCGGTGAACTGCCGGCCATCGGCACCAGGAAACGTACGCTCGAAATCCGTGCCGTGCTTTGTCACCGGCAGCGGCCGCTCACGGCCGTCCATGGATGGATGCGGCGCCCCGAAAGTGCCGCCGATCCCGGTTTGCGCAACCTGATTTCGCAGATGGGCCGACAGCTGCTGACGGGGCGCGGTTAGCTTCGCCCGGTGCGCGGCACGCGCCCTTCGATCGGATATTGCGGATCGTTGTAGCCCGGCGTCGACGGGTGGCCGGCGGCCACCAGCGAGTCGACGAGCGCCTCGTCCTCCGGTGTGAAGCGGTAATTCAGCGCCCGCACATACTCGTCTCACTGCGCCTCGGTGCGCGGCCCGACGACGGCGGCGGTGATCAATCGATTGTTCAGGACCCAGTTGAGGGCGAACTGTCCGGCGGTGATGCCGCGCGCCTCGGCATGGCGTTTGATGATCTGCGCGATCACCAGCGATTCGCGGCGCCACTCCGTCTGGTGAATTCGCTTGTCCTGACGTCCCGCCCGGCTGTCCGGCGGGGGCGGCGCATCGGGATCGTACTTGCCGGTCAGCACGCCGCGCGCGAGCGGGCTGTAGGGGACGACGCCCAGCCCGTAATAGCCGCAGGCCGGCAGATGCTCGACTTCCGGCATGCGGTTCATGGCGTTGTAGTAGGGCTGGCTCACGATCGGTCGATCGATGCCGAGCTGGTCGCAGATGTTGCAGATTTCCGCAACGCGCCATGCGCGATAGTTCGAGACGCCGAAATAGCGGATCTTGCCCTGCCGGATCAGGTCGCCCATCGTCCGCACCGTCTCGGCGAGAGGGGTCGTGTGATCCTCCTTGTGAAGGTGGTAGATGTCCACGTAATCGGTGCCGAGCCGCCGCGGGCTCGCCTCGATCGCCATCATGATCCAGCGCCGCGACAGACCGCGCTGGTTCACGTCATCGCCCATCGGATTGGCGACCTTGGTCGCGAGCACCCACCCGTCGCGCTGCGCCCTGATGGCACGTCCGACGATCTCCTCGGAACGGCCCGCGTTGCACACGTCGGCGGTGTCGATGAAGTTGATGCCGGCGTCGCGTGCCTTACCGATGATTCGCTCTGCGGTCGCTTCGTCGGTCTGACCGCCGAACATCATGGTGCCGAGACAGATGGGCGAGACCTTCACGCCCGATACGCCGAGCCCCCGGTACTCCATCGCGATCCTCCTCAGAATTTGCGCGCGCCTCCGATGTCCGGCCCCCTCATTTGATGCTGAACGCGTCGGCGACCTGAACAAAAAATATGCAACCGCACATTCAACGGCTCCGCGCGCATTTAAGAAAGCTTTAGCCCCGACAGTGTAGTCTCCACCTCGAATTTGACGTTCCCGACAATCAATCGATTAGGACCGCGTCGTGACATCCGCACGTGCAGATATCCAATCCGTTTCCGCCGGCAACGGATCGGCGGAGCCCGAACGTATCGTCGCCCTGACGGCCGAAATCCGCAATCTGGCGACAGACAAGCTCGCCGAGATTCAGGCAATCACGAGCCGAACGAAGATCCTTGCACTCAACGCCCTGATCGAAGCCGCGCGTGCCGGCGAGGCCGGGCGCGGCTTCTCCGTCGTCGCGACCGAAGTCAAGCAGATCTCCACCGAGGTCGAGAACGTGGCCAAGACGCTCGAGGCCGAGCTCGCGCCGCAGATCGCGCAGCTCGAGAGCCTTGGCCAGCGCATGATCGAGCAGGTGCGCGGCCAGCGACTGGTCGACCTCGCCCTGAATGCGATCGAGATCATCGATCGCAATCTCTATGAACGGACATGCGACGTACGCTGGTGGGCGACCGACAGTGCAGTCGTCGCCTGCGTCGAATCTCCCGACGAGGCGAGCTGCCGTTATGCGAGCGAGCGCATGGGCGTGATCCTGAACGCCTACACCGTGTACCTGGACCTGTGGATCTGCGACCCATCGGGCAAAGTCATCGCCAACGGTCGCCCGACGCGTTACCCGCGCGCGCTCGGCACGAGCGTAAGCGGCGAAGCCTGGTTCGATAACGCCATGAAGACCCGAAGCGGTGACGAATACGTCGTTGCGGACGTGGCGAGAAATCATGTGCTCGACGACAAGCTCGTCGCGACCTATGCGACCGCGATCCGGCGCGGTGCCCGCACCGACGGCGAGCCGCTCGGCGTCCTCGCCATTCATTTCGATTGGGAGCCGCAGGCGCAGGCGGTCGTCGCGGGGGTACGCCTGACGCCGGAGGAGGCAAGCCGCACGCGCGTCATGCTGCTCGACAGCTCGTTCCGGGTGCTCGCGGCCAGCGACAGGGTCGGCGTCCTGACCGAGCGGTTCCCGCTCGAGACCGGCGGGCGGCCACAAGGCAGTTACGTCGACCGCGCCGGCAACACGGTCGGGTTCGCCCTTACCCCCGGCTATGAGACCTACAAGGGGCTTGGCTGGTACGGCTGCATCGTTCAGAAGCCGATCTAGCCGGCCCAGGCCCGCCGCCTCGGGTACAAGGTAGCCGGCCGGAAATAATCTTTTCAATTCAAAATGTTGCAGCGCTTAACCGCCGGACGGGGACACCGCCTGGGACGATTCCGGGACAGCTGTCCCGGCGGTCATGCGGCAGCGCGCCGGCCCCCGTGACTTTTTGTTGCGCATGCCACTGGGCGGGCCGGATGTCAGCCGCTATATACGCGCCATGAAGAAATCCGCCCCCAAGGTCGGCATCGTCAGCCTTGGTTGTCCCAAGGCACTCGTCGACTCTGAACGCATCCTGACCCGTCTGCGCGCCGAAGGGTACGAGATCGTATCCAGCTATGACGGCGCGGACGTCGTGCTCGTCAACACCTGCGGCTTCCTCGACAGCGCCAAGCAGGAATCGCTCGAGGCCATCGGCGAGGCGTTGGCCGAGAACGGCCGCGTCATCGTCACCGGCTGCATGGGCGCCGAACCGGACGCGATCCGGGCTGTCCACCCGAACGTGCTCGCCGTCACCGGACCGCACCAGTACGAGGCCGTGGTCGAAGCGGTGCATCAGGTGGTGCCGCCCAAGCACGACCCCTTCATCGACCTCGTGCCGCCGCAGGGGATCAAGCTCACGCCGCGGCACTACGCCTATCTCAAGATCTCCGAAGGCTGCAATCACCGCTGCACGTTCTGCATCATTCCGCATCTGCGCGGCGATCTCGTCAGCCGTCCGGCCGCCGAGATCCTCTACGAGGCCGAACGACTGGCACTCGCCGGCGTCAGGGAAATCATGGTGATCTCGCAGGACACCAGCGCCTACGGCGTCGATCTGCGTCATGCCGAAAGCAGGTGGCGCGGCCGCGCGATCAAGGCGCGCATAACCGAACTGTGCGCCGCGCTCGGCGAGCTGGGCGTGTGGGTTCGCCTCCACTACGTCTATCCCTACCCGCACGTCGACGAGCTCATCCCGTTGATGGCGGAGGGGAAGATCCTTCCCTATCTCGACATTCCGTTCCAGCATGCGAGCCCCGCCGTGCTCAAGGCGATGCGGCGGCCCGCCAATCAGGAAAAGGTGCTCGAACGGATCCGGCGTTGGCGCGACATCTGTCCCGATATCACGTTGCGTTCAACCTTCATCGTCGGATTCCCGGGCGAGACGGAACCGGATTTCCAGTTCCTGCTCGACTGGCTCGAGGAGGCCCAACTCGACCGCGTCGGCTGCTTCAAGTACGAGGCCGTCGCCGGCGCGCCGGCGAACGATCTGCCGGGTGCGGTGCCCGAAGAGGTCAAGCAGGAACGCTGGGACCGGTTGATGGCGGCGCAACAGAAGATCAGCACCGCGCGCCTCAAGCGCAAGATCGGCCGGACGCTCGACGTCCTGATCGACGAGGTCAACGCCGATGGTGCGGTGGGGCGCTCCTATGCCGACGCGCCCGAGATCGACGGCAATGTTTTCCTGGACGGCGTCACCGATCTTGATCCGGGCGATCTGGTCAAGGTCACGATCGACCACGCCGAGGAATATGATCTGTGGGGAACGGTCGCCGAGCGACCGGCCCCGCGTCGCGCCCGCGGACAGCGCGGCGCGAAGATCGCCTGACACGGCGGCGGCGCCACCCGCCGCACGACCAGGACGTCCATAGCGATCCGCGTCGGCCGGTATCCCGCATCTTTGCGGCGGGCGTGCGCCCGGCTAGGATCTGCCGGCCGTAAACCGGTGAGATAAAATCGGCTGCCCGCGCCGCGGCTGACAGCCGTCGGGAGAGGAAAGGAAACGCCATGAAGACCAGCCCCGTAACATTCGAGGATCTGAGCGCATCGGTCATCGCCGTGCCGCCGCTCGCCCGCAACGCGGATCTTGAGGTCAACGTCGCGGAGAACGCGAAGCTGATCCGCCATCTCGAAGCCGGCGGCGTGAAGACCCTGATGTACGGGGGCAATGCGAATTTCTACAACATCCGTGTCTCCGAGGTTGCGAAGACGATCGAAGCTCTCGCCGGTGCCGCGTCGGCCGACACGTGGATCATCCCCTCGGCCGGGGCGGATTTCGGCAAGATGATGGACGAGGCGCCGATCTACCGCAGCCTCGGCGTGCCGACCGTCATGGTGCTGCCGCAATCCGGCCTGACGACGCCCTCGGGCGTGGCGGACGGCATCCGCCGCTTCAGCGACGCCTTCGGCAAGCAGGTCATCGTCTACATCAAGGCCGAAGGCTATCTCGAACCCGAGGACGTCGCAGCACTCGTTTCCGAGGCGCGGGTGTGCGCCATCAAGTATGCCATCGTGCGCAACGATCCCGCAGAGGACGCGTATCTCGGCAAGCTCGTGAACCTGGTCGACCGCCGCTACATCATCAGCGGCATCGGCGAGCTGCCGGCCGTCGCGCATTTCCGCGAATTCGGCCTTTCCAGCTTCACTTCCGGCTCGGTCTGCGTCGCCCCTGCGCTGTCGATGGCGATGCTCCGGGCGCTCCGGGCCGGCGACTGGAGCCGGGCGCTCGCGATCCGCGAGCAGTTCCTGCCGCTCGAGACCCTGCGCAACAGGATCAACCCCATCCGCGTGCTGCATGACGCGGTGTCGCTTGCCGGCATCGCCGACATGGGGCCGATCCTGCCGCTCCTGAGCAACCTCGATCCGGCCGACCGGCCCGCCGTCCAGGCGGCCGCCAAGGCCCTGCTCGGCCTCAACGCCACCGCCCGCGAGGCGGCCTAGACATCCGAAACTTCGATTTGTGATCCGGGAAGACGAATGACCATCGTCATCTATCACAATCCCCGTTGCTCCAAGTCGCGTTCGACGCTGGAGCTCCTCAAGTCGCGCGGCATTCAGCCGAAGATCGTCGAATATCTGAAGACGCCGCCGAGTGCCGCGGAGCTTGAGGACATTCTGCGCAAGCTGGGCCTCAAGCCGCGCGACCTGATGCGGAAGAAGGAGGCGCCCTACGCGGCACTCGGCCTCGACGACCCGAAACTGTCGGACGACGCGCTGATCCGCGCCATGGTCGAGAACCCGGTGCTGATCGAGCGCCCGATCGTCGTGAACGGCGACAGGGCCGCCCTCGGCCGCCCGCCGGAGGCGGTGCTCGCGATCCTGTAGCACGCCGCCCCCGGCAATCCGGCTATTTTCGCAGCTTCGCGAGCTCCTGCTCGGCGACGTCGAGCCGCACGGTGCCGGCCGCGACCATCGCCTTGGCCACCCGATCGATTTCGTCGCCGACCGCGCCTGCCATCATGGCGATGTTCTGAGCGTGCAGCGCCATGTGGCCCTTCTGAATGCCGGTCGTGGCCAGCGCCTTGAGCGCGGCGAAGTTCTGGGCCAGGCCGACCGCGGCGATGATGCGAGCAAGCCGGTCGGCACTGTCGACGCCGAGGATCTTCAGGCAGACCTGCGCGGTCGGATGCACCTTGGTCGCACCGCCGACCAGACCGACCGCCATCGGGATTTCGAGCGTTCCGGCGAGGTCGCCCTCGGCCGTCCGCTCCCAGTGAGTAAGGCTGGTGTAGCGGCCATGCCGCGCCGCATAGGCATGCGCGCCCGCCTCGATCGCGCGCGTGTCGTTGCCCGTCGCCAGCACGACCGCGGTGACGCCGTTCATGATCCCCTTGTTGTGGGTCGCCGCCCGATACGGATCGGCCGCCGCGAAGTGATAGGCCGACAGGATGCCGTCGCGTACCTCGGGGCCGCCGATCGCATCCACCTTCCAGACCGCTCGCGCCCGCGCGACGCGGCGGTCGGCAAGGTTGGACAGGATGCGCAGATACGTCCGCCCCCCGGTCCAGCCGGCGATGTGCGGGGCCAGCTTCTCCGCCATGGAGTTGACGGCATTGGCGCCCATCGCGTCGCGCGTATCGACGATGATGTGGGTGATGACCATGGGACCCGCCTGGGTGTCGAGGACCCGCACCTCGAGGTCGCGGAAGCCGCCGCCGAGGCGCACGAGCACGGGGTCGACCTCGTCGCACACGGCCTTGATCCCATCGCGCCGTTCCAGGATCTTCAGGCGCGCCGCGTGCGGATCGGGCACATCGACGAGCTGGATCTGGGCGATCATCAGAGGACCGCTGGTCGACGTGACGAATCCGCCTGAATCCCGGCACTGGCGCGCCGCATTGCAGACCGCGGCGACGACCGAGCTTTCCTCCGTCGCCATCGGAATCAGAGTCTCGCGACCATCGATCACCATGTTGGTCGCGATGCCGATCGGAATGGCCATCACCCCGATGACGTTCTCGATCAACCGGTCGGCAAGGGCCACGTCCAGGTTTCCCGTGTTGGCGAGCTGCCGGTGCGCTGCGTCGTCGAGCCCGCATAGCTCGACGACCTTGGCCAGGCGCTCGGCGGGCGACAGTTTGTGGAACCCCGGGATGCGCGACGTCTTTGACATGAACACTCCTCGTTGATCCTAGCGGGCGATCATGGAACGTGGCAGCCACGTCACCAGATCAGGGAAGAAGGCACAGATCAGAAGACCTGCGAGCTGAAGGAAGAAGAACGGAACCACCGCCCGATAGACCGTATCCATCCCGATGTCGGGCGGAAGCGTTCCCTTGATGTAGAACAGCGTGTAGCCGAAGGGCGGCGTGAGGTACGCCATCTGCGCGGTTACGAGAAACAGCACGCCGAACCACAGCGGATCGAAGCCGAGGAACTTCACGATCGGCAGGAAGACGGGCACCGTCAGCAGGATGATGCCGATCTCGTCGAGAAAGCAGCCCAGGAAGATCAGGGTCGCGAGCATCGCCGCGAGGATCAGCCACGGCGCCGCATCCCAGCCGCGGATGAAATCGAGCATGAAGTCCGCCCCGCCGAGGCCCGTGAAGATCGCGACGAAGGCCTTGGCGCCGATGGTGATCCACAGAACCATCGCGGTCGCCTTGAGCGTGTCGAGGGCTGCGTCCCGCAATACCGCGAAGGTAAGCCGGCGCTGGAGCGCGGCCGAGGCCGCGGCACCGGCTGCGCCCACGGCGGCGGCCTCGGTCGGCGTCGCGATGCCGAAATACATGCTGCCCAGCACCGCCACGATGATCGCGCTCGGAATAATGAGCGCGCCGAGCGCGGCGATCCGGACCTTCAGCGGCGCCGTGCGCGCGTCCGCACCGACCGGCGCGAGCGACGGATCGAGCATCGACCGGGTCACGATGTAGGCGATGTAGAGGCCGGCGAGAATCAGTCCCGGCACCAGGCCGGCGATGAGCATCTGGCCGATCGAGATCTGCGCCGTGACGGCATAGACGATGGTCACGACGGACGGCGGGATGAGGATGCCGAGCGTGCCGGCGGCGCAGATCGTTCCGATCGACATCTCGCGGTCGTAGCCGCGCCTGAGCATCGACGGTAGCGCCAGGATGCCCATCGAGGTGACGGCCGCTCCGACCACGCCGGTCATCGCCGCCATGATCGTGCAGATGACGACCGTGCCGACGGCAAGACCGCCCGCCAAGCGGCTGAACCACAGCTCCATGGCCCGGTAGAGCGCCTCGATGACCCCGGAGCGCTGCAGCAGGCAGGCCATCAGGATGTAAAGCGGGATCGCCAGCAGCGCCTCCGAGCGCATCGTGTCGAAGATCTGGATCACCGTGATGACGATCGCGCCCGGATTCCAGAACACGGCCGTGAAGAAGAGCGACGTCCCGCCCAGCACGAAGGCGAGTGGCAAGCCCGTCAGCATCAGGCCGACGAGGCCGAGGAACATCGCGACGAGGATGAAGCCGGAGCTCATTCGAGCGCCCCTTCACGCCCGGTGAGCGTGCAGATGATGCGCAGGAACTCCGCCACGGCCTGTGCCAGCAGCAGGACCGCCGCGAGCGGTATCGCGAACTTGAACGGCCAGATGATCGGATTCCAGGCTGAAAACGACGTCTCGCCGAGGGCATAGGCGTTGACGGCGAACGGCCAGCCGTAAGCGATCAGAATGACGCAGAAGATGAAGATGATGGGGTAGGTCAGACAGTCGAGCACGAATCCCGCGCGCGGCGGCAGCCGCATGCGGACGAAGTCCACCGCCACGTGTGCCTTGGTGTGGAGAAGCCAGGGGCCCGCGAGCAGGAAATACGGCCCGAACATTAGCGCCGCCGACTCCATCGCCCAGACCGTCGGTGCGCCGAAGACGTATCGGCTGACGACTTCGAACAGGATCACCGCGATCATGACGTAGACGAGGCCGGCGACGGCGTAGGCGAGCCAGCGGTTCAGGGCCGTGACGCCGCGCACGTAAAGCCGGACGATGGACATGATGCCTCTCGGGGAGGAATGGCCGCCGGCGAAAATCGCCGGCGGCCCGCCGCGGTCAGACGAGAAGGTTCAGCTTCTTCATGAAGTCGATCTGGCTGTCGAGAATGCGGGTGGCGAGCGCATCGTTCTTCGTCGCAGCGCGCCACGCCTCGATCGCCTTCGCACGATTGGCACGGACGTCAGCCGGATCGAAGCTCAGGATCTCGCAGCCCTTCGCCTTGTAGGCCTCGATCGCGGCTGCGTCCTGGACGAGCAGGTGCTGCCGGAGCGCGCCGGAGATCTCGCGCGCTGCGACCGCCAACGCCGCCTTGAACTCGGCCGGCAGCCTGTCGTACGCGGCCTTGTTCGCGACGTAGCTCGTCGCCGTGGTCGGCTGGTGGACGCTCGGATAGATCACGTACTTCGCGACCTCGGCCAGTCCCGCCTCGAGATTCGCGGTCAGATCGCCCCGGTCGGCGAGGTCGATCACGTTCTTCTCGAGCGCGGTATAGACCTCGCCCGTCGGCAGCGGCGTGACGGCGACGCCGAACGCCGCCATGACGGTGCTCGCGAGGCCGACGAAACGACCCTTCTTGCCTTTGAGGTCGTCAATCTTGCTCAACGGAACCTTCGAATGGATCGGCTCCTGGCCGTAGACGGTCGGCGCGATGTAGTGGAGACCTGCCGACGCGTAGGCCTCGCGCGCCATGTCGAGGCCGCCGAGTTCATAGAACCATGCCTCGAGCTGGTCCGGCTGCTCGAAGCCGAACGGGACCGTGCTGGTGAAGGCGAAGGCCGGGATCTTGCCGGCTTCGTAGCCGTCGAACGTCTTCATCATCTCGAACGCGCCGCTCCGGACCGCGTCGAATGCCTGTGCTGCGGGAACCATCTGTCCCGCCGCGAACAGATTGATCTTGAAGCGCCCGCCGGTGAGCTCCGCCACGCGGGCGACGAACCGTTCCTCGAATTTCTGCGGCGTCGTGTTGGCGTCCCAGAGCGCCTGCATGCGCCACGTCACCTGCTGCTGCGCGATCGCGGGCGCGGCAAGCGATGCGCCGGCTGCGGCGCCGACGGCCGTCTTCAGCAGAACACGTCGGGAAACCTTGATCCTCCTCATGGCAAGTCCTCCACCGTTACGACGATTTCCGTTTGGTTGCAGACGATTTCGGTTTGGTTGCGGACGACGAACGGCCGGTCCGCGACGGCCCTGGTATGATGACGGAGAGCGCCTGCGCCCCCTTGCGGTCGGCGGCCTCGCCGCGATGCTTGACGCTCGAGTCGAAATAGACGCAGTCGCCCTCCTCCAGGAGGTATTCCGCGCCGCCGTAGTGAAAACGGATACGCCCCTTGAGGACGAGGAACAGCTCCTCACCGGGGTGCTGATAGAAAAGCCTCCGGCTGTCGGTCCACGGCAGAGTCAATACGAAGGCGTGGGCGCGGCGGTCGGGTTTGCGGTCGTTGATGGCGGCGAAGCGGTAGCCGAGCTCCGTTCCGTCGCGGTTGATGAAGCGGCGCTCGTTCGCCCGGACGATCGAAAAGCGGCTCTCATCGCCCCCCTCGCCCAGCATGGCGGCGATGGACGTGCGATACACCTCGGCCATCCGCGTCAGGCAGGCGATCGACGGAACGGCGCGGTCGTTCTCGACCTTCGAAAGATAACCTTTCGACAGCGAAAGCTGGCGCGCGGCGACGTCGATGCTGAGGCCGCGGAGATGGCGAAGCGTACGGAGGCGGGAGCCGAGCGTTTCCATGGTTCTGTTTCCTGTAAGTTTCCTGTAAATAAACCTCTGAGTCAACCACCGTCGGAAACGCATGCCGCGGCATGCGCCGTGACGGTCGAGAAGCCCCGGGAGGATGGATGAATCTGCCGAGCGCCGTTCGCATCGTCGAGGTCGGCCCGCGCGACGGGCTTCAAAACGAGCCCGGGTCCGTTCCGACGGAAACCAAGATCGAGTTCATCCGCCGGCTTGCCGCGGCGGGGCTCACCTCGATCGAGATCGGAAGCTTCGTGTCGCCGAAATGGGTGCCGCAGATGGCGGACTCCGCGGCCGTGGCCGCCGCGGTCGAAGCGCGACGGCATGCCTCGTATTCGGCGCTCGTTCCGAACCTCAAGGGTCTCGAGCAGGCGATCGCGGCGGGCCTGCGCGAGGTCGCGGTGTTCACCGCCGCCTCGGAGACCTTCTCCCAGCGCAACACGAACTGCTCGATTGCCGAAAGCATCGAGCGGTTCCGCCCGGTGGTCGCGCGGGCACGGGCCGAGGGAATCCGGGTCCGCGGCTACATTTCCTGCGTCCTCGGCTGTCCGTACGAGGGGACCGTGGCGCCCGAACGGGTCGCCGCGCTCGCGGCGACGCTGCACGACATGGGCTGCGACGAGATTTCGCTCGGCGACACAATCGGCGTCGGCACGGCACGGCAGGCCCAGGCGCTCGTCGCCGCGGTGGCGCAGCGCGTCCCCATCACGGCGCTCGCCGTGCATTTCCACGACACCTACGGACAGGCGCTCCCCAACATCCTCGCCTGTATGGAGCTGGGCATCACGGTCGTCGATGCGTCGACGGCGGGGCTCGGCGGCTGTCCCTACGCGCCGGGTGCAAGCGGCAACGTCGCCACCGAGGATGTTCTCTACATGCTCGATGGCCTCGGCGTGCACACCGGCGTCGATCTCGACGGCGTCGTTCGCGCCGCGCTGTTCATCTCCAGGGTGCTCGGCCGCCCGCCTGCCGGACGCGTGTCGCGGGCGCGCGCCGCCAAGATCGAGGACACCTGACGCGCGTCATCGGGGCTTCAGTCCGGATCCGGACCGAATGCCGCGATGCATGCGCACGCAGGTGCAAGGAGGACGCACTAGACACGGCCGCACACCAGACTTCGTCCGGCAGCGGACGCCGACGTGGTCGTATCGTGGTTCTATCGGTATTCGTTCCGGATCGCCGCGCGCCGCTGCTCGTCTTCCCGCGCCCGCTCAGCCGGCGATTTGCGGCGCTGCTCCACGCGGTTGCGCCACGAGAAATAGGCGAGCGCCGCGCCCAGCACCACGAAACCGGCGATCAGCCAGAGCACCAGAAAGAAACCTTCGCCGCCCTCCGTCATCGTTCGACCTCCTCGCAGCCGTCACACGCCGGCGCTGCGCCGGCCGTCGTCGGAAACGCAGGGATTTCAACGACGGCGCGATGGATCGAGTTCGGCCACGATTCCGGAATGGGGATTCCCGCGCTGGCTTCGCCGACCAACGCGTGGACGTCAGGGCAACGCCTCCGTACTCCGATCAGGCTTCGTTACGGCTGTCGACGGCACCGCGGCGGAAGTAGGTCGCCGGCACGGTCAAGGTGCATTGCAATCCTTCCGGCCGCCAGTCGAACGCCACGTCGCCGTCGAGCTGCTGACGGATGCTCTGTTCGATGACGTTCGTCCCGAAGCCACGGCGCGACGACGCCATCACGGCGGGACCGTCGCGTTCGCGCCAGATCACCCGCAAGGCCGATTCGTGAACCGACCACGCGAGGTCGACGCGTCCTCGGGGCACGGACAGCGCGCCGTACTTTACTGCGTTGGTGCCGAGCTCGTGCAGCGCCAGCGCGAAGGACTGCGCCGCGCGCGGCGGCAGCATCACGACCGGTCCCTCGACCCTGACCCGCTGCATGCCGTCGCGGAAGGCCGCCAGCTCCTCCTCGACGAGGCGATGCAGATCGGCCCCTTCCCAGCGCGCCTGCGACAGCAACGCGTGTGCGCGCGCGAGCGCGGTCACACGCCCCTGGGCCTGGGCCGCGTATTCCTTCACCGTTGCCGCGCGCGTCTGGCGCAGCATGACCTGGACGATCGCGAGCAGATTCTTGGCGCGATGATCGACCTCGGCCGCGAGCAGCTTCAGCCGGTCCTCGGTCTGCTTTTGCGCACTGATGTCCTGCACGACGCCGGCGACGCGAAGCGGCGTGCCGTCGGCATCGAAGCAGACCTCGCCCCGCGCCGCGAGCCAGCGCACCTGGCCGTCCGGCCAGACGGCGCGATACTCGATGTCGTACGGCCCCAAACCCGCCAGCGCATGGGCGAGTCTTTCCTCCACGATCGGCCGATCGTCGGGGTGAATCGTCTGCAGCCAGCTCTTCTCCGTGTAGACTTCCTGCCCCGGCGGCAGTCCGTGCAGCTCGCTGCCGCGCGGCGAGAATTGGCCCGTGTTCGTGGAAAGGTCGCGTTCGTAGGTACCGAGCCGCGCCGCATCGAGCGCGAGCTTGAGCCGCCGCTCGCTCGAACGCACCGCCTCTTCCGCGCGTTTGCGCTCGGTAACGTCGAAGTTGAGGCCGATCATCCGCAATGGCCGGCCGTCCTCGGCCCGTTCGATCCGGCCGCGCATGGCGATCCAGCGGACCTCGCCGTCGGGCCGGACGATTCTGAACTCCTTGTCGTAAGGCGCGCCCTCGAGCGCACGCACCAGGCATTCGGCGACATCCACCCGGTCGTCGGCATGGATGAAATCGATCCACCGCTTGTGCGGCACCGGATCGGTTGTTGGCGCGGTCCCGTAGAGGCGGAACAACGTCGGCGACCAGGTTTCCGTATTCCGGACGATGTCCCAGTCCCATATCCCGATCCCCGCCGCTTCCTGCGACAGGGCGAGGCGCGTCTCGACCGTGCGGAGCGCGGTGATGTCGTTGTGCACCTCGACCACCGCCGTCGGTCGCCCTGTGCCGTCGCGACGCAACGTCCAGTGACCGATGACGGAAATCATCCGTCCGTCCCGCGCCACGCCCTGCAGCTCCCCCTGCCAGGCACCGTCCCTGAGCAGGGCGGCCTCGATCTCGGCGCGGTCCTTGGGAAATCGCGTTTCCAGAAGCTGATGGGCGTCCTTTCCGACCGCCTCCGCGGCCGTCCAGCCATAGAGCGCTTCGACGCCGCGGCTCCAGAAGCGGATCGTTCCGTCGAGGTCGCGAATGATGGCGCACGCGGCCCCGAGCGCATCGGTCAGTTCCTCGAGGCCGACCGTCCGGGCGCGCAGCTCGGTCTCGAGCTGCATGCGGGCCGTGATGTCCAGCACCGAGCCGATCGCGCGCACCGCGCGACGCTCGCGCTCGAAGATCACCTGCCCCGAACTCTGCACCCAGCGCACCTCGCCGCTCGCCGTCACGATCCGGTGCTCGAACCGGAACCGGCCATCGCGCGAATGCCGCGCCGCCTGATACTGGGCGAGAACGCGCGTACGATCCGCCGGATGAAGGCTCGCGACGAACGTATCGAAGCTCACGGGCGCATCCGCGCTCAACCCGTACAGCGCCTTCAGCCGTTCCGACCAGTCCAGCGCGCCGGTGACGAGGTCGTGATGCCAGAGCCCGAGATCCGTCGCATCGATGGCGATCTGAAGCTTGGCCTGGCTGGCGCGTAGGTCCTCTTCGGCCCGCTTCCGCTCCGTGATGTCCTGGAGGATGCTGACGACCCGCTCGGGGCGGCCGTCGGCATCCTTGAACACTTCGCCGCGCGCCGCGATCCAGCGCCACGTCCCGTCCGTGTGCCGGATGCGGAACTCCTTGAAGTAGGGCGCATCCTTCGCGATGCCTTCGCGCATGCGCGCCTCGATCACCCAACGATCGTCCGGATGCACGCGCGCGAGGAATGGGGCGGCATCGTCGCCGACCTCGCCGGGCTCGAAGCCAAAGATCTCGTCGATGATGGGCGATCGGACCGTCTTGTTGGTCCGTAGGTCGCGCTCCCAGAACCCGATGCGCGCGAGATCGAGGGCGATCTGAAGTCGTCGGGCATCGAGATTGTCGGGCAAGGACACGAAGCGGCGCCGTATCGTTCGTGGTGTGTGGCCGGAGGGCGCGGATGTTATCGACTCGCGTCGTGAACGGCTACATGCACGATGGCGCGAATGGACTTGGAGACGACGGACGCGGTATCGGCGCCCGCCGGCCGGCTTGATCGACGGCGCCGCGCAGTCTGCACGCACGACGGGTTCCCTCTTTTTGGCTAGTCGGCGCTGCTGCAGTTCCCGCCAAGTTTCCGCGACTCGACGGCGCCGAAGCGCTCGGCGGCCGTCGTGCCCTGCCTCGCCCGGCCGGTTCGATGATGACGGCCGATGACGGCGACGGATTTATGAACGCGCGTCTCGGACGAAGGGCGGGATCGAGCCGACGCGTCGCGGCCGGTGTTCAGCAGCCGTTGGCGCGATCGAGGGTACGGCCGAACGACGCGCCGAGAAGCGCCCCGCCCAACGTGCCGCCGGCCGTCGCCGCGAGCTTGCCCGTGCCCTTGCCGACCTGGGCGCCGAGAAGTCCGCCGGCTGCGGCACCGCCGATCATCCCCACGATCTCGTTGCTGAGTCCGGCACAGGCAGGGCCCTGCACGTAGACCGGTGCGGGCGGCGGCGCGTAATGGACGGGCGCCGGCACCACCTCGCGGACGATCACGCGCGGCGGCTGCTGAACGACCACGATCCTGGGCGGCGGCCGATGCACGACGATGACCTGTTCGTGGCCATGGAAATGATGGTGGCCGTGATGATGGTGGTGATGATGGTGGTGATGATGATGGTGATGATGCCGCTTGTGCCAGCCGCCGGCCGCGGCGGGCGATGGCGCGGCGGTGAGCGCGAGAGTGCCGGCGAGCGCGGCGGTCGCGAGTATGCCTAGAGAGGGAACGCGAAAGCGAACGGGCATGCGTTTCTCCGGAACTTGTTTGCCGGGACAACGGCGCGCGCGAAACGCCTATTCCTTCGTTCAACCGATGGATGCTGTGTCATTTCTGTGATCGGGCTGAATTCTTGAGGACCGCGGGCGGCGACGTATGATTCCATCCGCGCGTCGCCGCGGGCGGCCGCCTGCATCGAACGGCCGTCGCCCCGACGACGGCAGACGCTGAACCGACGAACGCTGAACCGACGAAATGGCAGTGACCGGGTTCCCGTCCGGCCTCAGGCGGATCCGCCGCCTGTTCAGGTTCCGGCGAACGTCCCGACGACGGTCCACCAAGGCGAAACGCCGCGCCGCCCTGATCGGCATGGTGCTGGTGCTCGCCGCCGGCGGTGTCGCCGAGCTTTCGCGCGCCCTGCGCGAGGGCATCCGGCCGCCGCCGCGGCCCGTCTACAAGGTCGGCGCCCCCTATCGCATCAACGGCGTGTGGTACCGGCCGAAGGAGGACTTCGCCTACAAGGCGACGGGGATCGCGTCGTACTACGGTGGCGAGACGCGCGGGATCGACTTCCACGGCCGCGTGACGGCGAACGGCGAGATCTACGACATGAACGCGCTCACCGCCGCGCATCCGACCTTGCAGATGCCGAGCCTCGTGCGCGTGACGAATCTCGAGAACGGCCGCTCCGTCGTGCTGCGCGTCAACGACCGGGGCCCCTTCGTCAAGGGCCGCATCATCGACGTCTCGCGCCGGGCCGCGCAGATCCTGGGGTTCGAGCAGAAGGGCACCGCCCGCGTGCGCGTCGAGATCCTCCCCGAGGAGAGCCGCGCCCTCAAGGAAGCGATGCTGCGCCGCCGTCTCGCGCCCGTCGCCGCCGGCCCCACGATGGACGTCGCCGCGGCGGGCGGCCGCACGCGCTGACACGAAACATCACGGCACATGACATGATGCGCTGCGCGGAATCGCCGCCCGCTCGCGGCGGTTGAGCGCCGTCCGGTTCGCCGGGTACAAAGCGGACGGCAACGGCGGGGATCATCCACGTGACGTTCGAACTCTGGCTCGTCTATCTGGTCGCGGCCATCGGCCTCTCGCTGACGCCGGGCCCGAACGGCCTGTTGTCGCTGACGCACGGCGTGCGCTTCGGTTTCGCGCGCACCGTCTTCACCGTGCTCGGCGGCGTCTCCGGCTTTCTCGTGCTGATCGCCGCTTCGCTCGCAGGCATGGGGGCGCTGCTCGCGGCGTCCGAGACCGCTTTCACGGTCGCGAAGTGGATCGGCGCCGCCTATCTCGTCTATCTCGGCATCCGTCTGTGGCGCGCGCCGCCGCCGATGGTGCGCACGAGCGCCGATGCGGACGTCGCGCGCGAGGCCGGTGCCGCGCGGCTCTTCGTCCAGGGCTTCCTGGTCGCGGTGTCGAACCCGAAGGCGCTGATCTTCTTCGCGGCCTTCCTGCCGCAGTTCATGGTGCCGGGGGCGCCGTACTGGCTGCAGTTCGCGGTGCTGGGCGGTACCTTTGCGGCGATCGAGCTCTGCTACGAACTCGTCCTCGCCGGCATGGCGCAGAAGATCGCGCCCTGGCTCGGCCGTTACGGCCGCTGGTTCAACCGCATCACCGGCTCGACCTTTGTCGGTATCGGCGGCCTGCTGACGACCGCCAATCGCGTCTGAGATCGCGGACGGCCCGCCTGCTCCATTGCGCCGGCCCTGCCTCTTCATTGCGCGGCGCCGGCTCCATTGCGCAATACCGGCGGCGCGCGATCGTGCCGTAGCCTCGCCCGTGTGCTTCGCCCGGAAATCCGGCCGGACGACCGGCTGGCGAAGCCCCTTGCTTCACGGGAGGTCACGGATGGTGATGAGATACTTCCTTCTGCTCGACGGGATCGACGGCGGCTCGACCGAAAGGGCGCATCAGGGCTGGTTCGACGTCGACGGCTACGCGTTCGACGTGACGGCGACCAGTGCCGTGCTGCGCCCCGGCGGCGCCGGGTCGGCCGGCCGCCCCGATTTCTCGCCCGTGACGGTGGATCTGACTTTCGGCGAAGGATTCGCCAAGATCCTGCAAAGTGCGGCGGCGGGCACGCTTCTTCGCGGCGCCAGGATCGAGGCCGTAACCGAAGGCGAGTCGCCGGTGACGGTCCAGGAGTTCACGTTCGGCGAGGTGATCATCACCGCCGTGCATGACGAAAGCGAAACGGACGACGGCGTGAGCAACGACAGCCTGAGCTTCGATTACGCCCGGATCGGCGTCGTCACCCGCAGCTTGGCAGCGGACGGCTCGCCCGGCCCATCGGAGAGCTTCGGCTTCGACCTCATCGCGAACAGTGCGATCGACCCGGGCTCGCTGCCGGATTTGAGTCCCGCCATCGCATCGGGTGCCAGTCCCGATGGAACGGTGCCGGATGACGCGAACGCCGTCACGCTCCTCGGCGTCGACGCGACCGGGGCCGACGACGGCATGTCTGCTCTGGCTTGAAAGGCCTCGGCGCCGCCCCGGCGCGGCCGCCGGTTCGATCGGGAAAACGACGCGCCTTGCCTTGATCGCCTTTTGATGTAACTATGCTTGTTACATCGAAGGACACGGGCATGAGCGCCAACAGCCGGCTGACCATTGCGATCCATATCCTGACCTGGATGGCCCTCGTCGGGCGGAAGCGCCCTGACCCCGTGACCTCCAATCGGATCGCGCTGAGCGTCAACACCAACCCCGTGGTGATCCGGCGCATCCTCGGACGGTTGTCGAAGAAAGGCCTCGTCAGGAGCCTTCGCGGCGCCAATGCCGGCTGGGTACTGGCGAAGCCCCCGCGCGCCATCACGCTGCGCGACGTTTACGATGCGCTGGGCGAAGGGCCGTCATTCGCTCTCCACGCCGCGACACCCAACCAGGCCTGTCCCGTCGGCCGGGGCATCCGGCCGGCGCTCTCGCGCGTGTACGACTCGCTCGACGGTGTGCTGCGGACGCATCTGGCGCGCACGACGATCGAGGACGTGCTCGCCGACACCCTCCGGCGGCCGAACCTGAAGCGGACATAATCGCCGGCGGCGCACGGCGACACAGGAGAACACGACGTTGACATACGGGAAAATGGCGTTGTTGCCCGTTAATGTAACATGAATGGTTACGACTGAGGTGGGAAATCATGATGGACATGCGCCTCGTCACGCTCGCCCTCGGCACCTTTGCCATCGGCACCGACGGCTTCGTGGTGGCCGGCATCCTGCCCGGCGTGTCGCGCGACCTCGGCGTCGGCATCGAGGCCGCGGGGCAGATGATCACGGTCTATGCGCTCGCCTATGCCGTGACGACGCCCGTGATGGCCGCGTTGACGGCGCACTGGCCCCGCCGGCGCGTGCTGGGCGGCGGCCTCGTCGTCTTCACCGTCGGCAACGTGCTGACCGCCGTCTCGCCCGGCTTCGAGCTGGTGCTGGCGAGCCGCATTCTCGCGGGCGTGGGCGGTGCCATGTTCACGCCGGCGGCGAGCGCCACGGCGGCCTCCCTGGTTCCGCCCGAATCGCGCGGCCGTGCTCTCGCCGTCGTGATGGCGGGGTTGAGCGGCGCGACCGCGCTGGGCGCACCGATCGGAACCCTGGTGGGCAGCGTCGGCGACTGGCGCGCGACGATGTGGTTCGTCGTGATCCTGGGCGTCGCGGCGGGGTTTGGCGTCGCGTCGGCGCTGCCGAAACTGCCGGGCACGACGGGGATGTCGCTGCGCGAGCGTCTCGCGCCGCTCGGCGACGCCCGCGTGGCGATGACGCTTCTCACCACGCTCCTCGTGCTCGCGGGTCTCTATACCGTCTACACCTACATAAGCGTCGTCTTCGACCGCGCGACCGGCGGCGACGGCGAAATGCTGGCGATTCTGATCGCGATCTGGGGCATCGCCGCGACGGTCGGCAACCTCGTCGCCGGCCACCTGACCGACCGGTTCGGCAGCCGCCGCGTCCTCAATCTCGCGATCGTCGTCGCCGGCATCGACTTCGCGCTCATGCCGTGGTCGGGCACGACCGTCGCCGGCAGCGTCGTCGCCCTCGTCGTCTGGGGCTTGTGCGGCTGGGGCATGCTGGTGCCGCAACAGCACCGGCTCATCGGCCTTGCGCCGTCGCTCGCGCCGATCCTGCTTGCGCTGAACGCGGCCACCATCTACGTCGCGGTTTCCGTTTCCGGACTGTTGGGCGCGCTCGCCCTTCAGTTCACGATGCCTCACAACCTGGGACTGATCGGCGCGATCCTCATCTTCCTCGGCCTCGGCGCAGCCGAACGAGCCTATGCGCTGACCGGCAGGCGTCGGCGAAGAGCTGCGTAGGTGACAGCGGCGATGTCAGACCGGTACGAAACTGCACAGCGGAAGTCGTGTTGGCTTCTAACAAGCCTTGATTGACGACAAGTTCTCGCAAACGAATGGCTTCAGCCCCTTAGAAGCCCCCGGATTTTCATGCGGATATCTGAGACAGGATGTTAGAGATTTAGGCCGTTGAGGTTAACGTTGCAGTCCATAGCCCTCGGCCCCCAAAAGCACTATCTGGTAGCTAGTTTCCAGCGTATAGCATCGATATCTCTGTTGGATGGGGAGGTGAGTGCACTTTAGTGAAAGCAAGCTCAAAGCGTGAACTTTGGATTCTGCGCGCCCGTCAGTTTGCTGCGTGATCAAGTAGATTCGCGTTTTACCACGCCGCCGCGGACGCCACGCGACGATAATCTGCGGCAGCATGCATGACACCATCAGTGAACCAAGCCGCCTTGACTGATCCAAACCGCACATGCCGAACATCGGCAATTTCCAAGCGAGGAGAAAACTCGCGCAAGGCATCGATAATATCCGTGCTTGCCGTACGTTCGATCATGATTGCCCCAGAAGGCGCCACAGACCACCGCGGCACTTCGATAGCCTCTTTCACCGAGAGGCCACAGGCGATGTGATGCGATAGAACTTGGGACAGGGTAACCGTTTGACCTGCAGCACCGGGCGTGCCGATCGCCATCCAGACCCTGCCACCTCGTGCAACCAGAACCGGTACGAGTGTATGAGCCGGGCGCCGGCCCGGCTTCACGCAGTTGATGCTGCTTTCATCGGTATTAAAGCCCCTCATCCGGTTGTTGAGCAGAATACCAGTCCCTTCGAGCACAACACCTGAACCGAAAGGGGCCGAGACACTTTGGACAAGAGAAACCGCGTTTCCCCGATCATCGATGATCACGAGATTGGAGGTGTCGCCTGATCCGGGTAGAGGCACTGACGCTTGAGAGAACGCGATTGAGTTGCTGCGGATACGCCCAAGAAGCAGCCGAGCCCGACTTTCGGCGTCGCGCGGGTCGCCGATGGTATCCTTCGAAACATGCGCGGCCCAGCGCCAAGCTGCAATTGTGCTGCGCCACTGTTCTGGATCACCTCTCTTGACAGCGTCTATCCGCGCCGCTTGCAGGGCTTGAAGCTGCAGCAGAAGCCCCAAACCCTGCGAATTGGGTGGCATGGTGTAGATGTCGTGCCCGTAGAAAGACACGTGGATAGGCTCTTGCCATAACGACCGATGAGTCGCGAGATCCTCGAAAGAAAAGAGTCCGCCCAGTGCTCTAATCTTGTCGACGATCCGCCGGGCCAGATCCCCCTCGTAGAACTCGCGCGCCCCCCTCTCTGCAATGAGACTGAGCGAGTGTGCCAGATCGGTCTGAATCAGCACGTCGCCAGGCTTAAGTGGAGCACCCCGCGGAAGGTATAGGCGCTGTGCCTCCGCATTTCGCAGAAGCAGCTTTTCCTTCTCAATTGCGTTTTCGATCACCCCCTGATGTGCCGCGATGCCATCTGCGGCGTACCTAATGGCTGTTTTGAGGCAATCTGCCAGACTTCGCGTACCGAAGCGCCGCAGCGCATCATCCCAGCCTGCGACTGCGCCGGGAACGGTTGCCGAGCGCACACCGACCTGCGGTATTCCGTCGGGAAACATCTCGACAGTCGCACCAGAAGGCGCCGCACCGGTTCCGTTCAGACCGTATACCCGGCCAGTCCTGGCCTCGTAGTAAAGAAGATAGACATCTCCTCCAATTCCGCAGGCATATGGCAATGCCACCGCGAGCACCGCCGCTCCGGCGATCGCGGCATCGACAATATTTCCGCCCTCCCGGAGCATCCGTAGCGCCTCGGCACAGGCGAGATGGTGCCCCGCCGCAACGGCCGCCCGGGATCCGGAAGCAACCCGAGCTATCAATGGTGGCACGGTACTAGCCGAAGCGCCTGTTGCGTACCCTTACCCATGTTAGGCCAGCTTCAGGCCGACGAACTTCATATACGTGTACTCTTCATAAGCGTACCGACCTCCCTCGCGGCCGACGCCACTACGTTTGACGCCCGCGGACGGAGTATTGTCCTGGCGGAACCGTGAGCTATCGTTGATGCTCATGCCGCCGACCTCAAGATCACGCGCATAGAGAAATGCGCGTTTCAAGTCACGGGTGAAGACGCCGGCTCTCAGCCCATAGGGCGAGTCGTTTGCCAACTCGATGGCCTCTTCATCCGTCTCGAACCGGCTCACTGTAACCACGGGTCCGAAGACTTCTTCGCATTGCACGCGCATGGTGCGGGTAACGTCCGCCAGCACGGTCGGCAGAAGATTGCGACCGCTTTCATGGCGGCGACCACCCTTTAGAATCTTGGCGCCACCGCTCACTGCCTCGGTGATCCAAGACTCGATGCGTTCGAGCGCTGTAACATTGATGAGCGATCCTAGCATCACCGATTCATCGAGCGGATCACCGACTTTCATCGTATCGACAAGTGGCAAGAACCGCTCCAGAAACTGGTCATACACCGCCGACTGGATGTAGATCCGCTGCGCCGATACACAGATCTGACCGGACGAGTTGAACGCCGACTGCACCAAGGATTTGGCTGCAAGATCGAGGTCGGCATCTGAACAAACGATATTGGGTGCATTCGAGCCGAGCTCGTAAATGACCTTCTTGATTCCGATCACCGACTGAATTTTCTCGGCAACGGCAGAGCTACCGGTGAAGCTCACGACCGCGACGCGGGGGTGGGAAACCAGGGCCTGCCCGGTTTCTGTTCCGCCAGGAAGGATACTGAGCGCGCCCGGTGGAAGCCCGGCATCCGCAAAAATACTGCCCAGCATCAGGACAGTCAGCGGTGTCTGTTCGGCAGGTTTGAGGACCACCGTGCAACCGGCCGCCAACGCCGGAGCAACCTTCTGTAGCGACAAGTTGATCGGTGCATTGAACGGGCTAAGCGCTGCCACCACTCCGAACGGGCAGCGCATGGCAAGACCAATGCGGCCGTCGGCCCCCGGGAGCGCATCTAGTGGTACGATCTCGCCGGTCACGAAGCGTGCAGACTCTGCCGCAAGCGACAGTATATCCACGCCGCGCCGGGCCTCGATGCGACACAATGAGATTGGCTTCCCGCTCTCGCGCGCGAGCATTTGAGCAAGATCTTCGGCCCGCTCCTTCAACAGCGCGGCGGCTTTGTGCAAAATGCCTGCACGCTTGTAAACAGGCATGAGACGCATCGTCGACTTGAAGCAAGCGTAGGCTGCGTTCACCGCGTCGGAAACGTCGTCAGGAGACGCTGTGTCGACGACTGCCAGCAGGTCGGTGGTGAACGGGACGAAGACCTCCATCGCGCGGCCGCGGCCGCGCCGCTCCTCGCCTGCCAACCATATTCCTCGTCGTGTCATTTCTCTACATCCCTTCGAGGCAGGGGGCCGTTGCGTCACCGTTCTCGCGCTTACTCCCGGAGGTGTCTGTCGCGATTAGCGTAAAGCTCAGGGTCGGAGAAACCCATAAACTCGGGATTAGGTTTTCCGACCATCACCTGCAGGTACACGGGCTCCACGCTGTTGTTCTTGTAACCGTGAATCACGCCTGCCGGGCAGGAGATGCAATCCCAAGGACCAAGGTTCACTTCGACTTTGTTACCCTCTTCGTCCTCGAGGAACACCGTCAGTACCCCTCGAAGGACAAAGAAGACCTCCTCTACTTCGTGCGTGTGTGGCGCATTACCTTCACCGGGCGGGACGTACATGATCGTCAGCGTAAATGCCCCCGCTGGGATGAAGTTGGTATCTGGCTTGTAGCTGGTGTTACCGATGAAACGGTGCTGAGCACGCCGGTAACCCGGAATCTTGGCATCCGCAAAAGCATTCCAGTCGGGTCGACGATCGGCAAACCGGGCCGTGTACCTACGAGCGATCTCCTCCAGACTCATATTCGCGACCTCGGGGGGCCGCTTGTGGCGGGCAATCTTCTTTTCCTTGGTCGTCGTCTCGCTCATCTGTTCCTCCTCTAGATATCGTTGCGGGAACTTCTCATCGTCATCAGCCCAGGATTTTGTCGATAGCCTTGAGAATTTCGGAGCGGCGGATCGGAGTGGCGAATATCTCGTATCCGGCCGGTCGCAGCGCGTCACAGACGGCGTTGGCGATCGCCACAGGCGGCGCGATCGCCCCCCCCTCTCCTAAACCTTTCACCCCTAACTCGTTCAGCGGTGATGGCGTCTCACGGTGGATCACTTCGATCGGTGGCATGTCCGATGCCGTCGGCACGAGATAATCCATCAAGGATCCGGTCAGGAGCTGTCCGTCCTGGTCGTAGATCACTTCCTCAAGAAGGCCTCCACCGATGCCTTGGCACACGCCGCCAAGTACCTGCCCGTCGGCAAGCTTCGGATTGATCAGGACGCCCGAATCGTGAACGACGACATACTTACGAATAATTGGTGCGCCGGTGATCCGGTCGATTTCGACTAGCGCGGCATGCGTCGCATAAGCCCAGGTTACGGTTGGCGGCTCGAAGTATTCGGTCACCTCAAGTCCACCCGACATACCCGGGGGGCGCCGATGATCCCACCCAGGCCGAGCGGCCTGCGCGATCTCGGCAAGGCTGATCGACATCGTCGGCACACCTTTGACCGACACCCTACCATCCCGCAGTTCGAGATCTTCGATCGCGCACTCGAGAAGATGTCCGGCAATGGCGAAGACCTTCTGACGCAGAACGGCGCTTGCCTTCCGAATGGCGGACGAGGAGTTCACGGCGCTACGGCTGGCGATCGTGCCATAGCCAAGCGCGATGCTTCCGGTGTCCGCTATGGAGACAGTCACTTGATCTGGCGTAACGCCCCATTCGTCAGCTGCGACCTGCGCGAAGATCGTCTCATGCCCCTGACCCTGCGCACAGGCGCCTGTCGCAACGAATATCTCACCTGACGGATCGATGCGGACGGTTGCGCCCTCGAATGGACCGGCGCCTGTGCCTTCCACGAACGAGGCGACGCCAAGACCGAGAAAGCGGCCTTCTGCCCACGCCGCACGCTGTTCTGCGCGAATTGCTTCGAGCCCGCCCAGCGCATTGATGGCCTCGTGCAGAGCGGCCGGGAAATCACCGCTGTCGTAAACGACCGGTACGCCGTCGCGATACGGTATGCCGACGCTATACGGCATCCGTTCCGGCGGAATCATGTTACGCAATCGCAACTCTACGGGATCCATACCGAGTTCGCGAGCGACCAAGTCCATCAGCCGCTCCATGACGAACACACCCTCCGGTCTGCCGGAGCCACGATACGGGGCGTTTGGAGTCTTATTGGTCACGACAACCGTCGCCGCCGCCTCAAGGTGCGGAATATCGTACGGCCCCAGCAGATGCGCGATCGTGTTTGACGGCGCACCGATACCGACCGGCGTGTAGGCGCCGGAGTCCTTCACGAAGTTGTCGCGGATCGCAAGGATCCGTCCCTTATCGTCGAAAGCGACCTCGACATCGTGCCGGTCGTCGCGCGCGTGTGTCGAGTTGAGAAGGTGTTCGTGGCGGTCCTCGATCCACTTCACCGGTCGCCCGAGCCGCCGGGCCAGATACGGAATCAGGACATCTTCGGGATAGACATGGCCCTTAACGCCGAACCCGCCGCCAACATCCGGCGCAATGCAGCGCACCCGTGATTCAGGTAATCCTAACCGTACGGCGACTTCGCGCCGTACCCAGTGCACCACCTGTGTCGAGGACCAGATGGTCAGAGAGTCCGACCGAGAATCGTACTGGCTCACGACGCCACGGCACTCTATCGGCATCGCGAGATACCGATGATTGGTAAAACGATGACGGATCGAGCGTACGCCAGACGCAAGTATGCCAGCCGCGTCACCCTTTCGTATGCGAAGTCTCGCAACCACGTTGCTCTTGAGGTCGTCATGTACCTTGGGTGCATCCGTCGCCAACGCCATGTCGACTGTTGCGACCGCCGGTAACGGCTCAAGATCGACTTCGATCAACTCCGCGGCGTCTTCGGCCAGATAGCGGCTTTCCGCCACGATGACGGCGAGTGCCTCCCCGACGTACCGAACCTTGTCCGTGGCTAAGATGGGTTGATCGGGAATATTGATTTCGTGCTCCACCGCGTCGCGCCAACTTTTGGGCGGGCGGTTCTGCATGCCAGGAACAGGCTTCAGATGAAATCGGATATCGTCTCCCGTCAGTACCGCGATGACGCCCGGCAGGGCCAAAGCCCGGCTTACGTCTATTCCGCGAATGCGGGCATGAGGCAATGAACTCCGCAGAAAGGCAACATGTGCCATGTATGGAAGCTGAATGTCACCGACGAACGTACCAGCACCACTCAGAAGCCGTCTGTCCTCTCGCCGTGAGATGGAGCGTCCCACGTATTTCCGCGATACCGTCTCGTGCATGATGTTAATCGCTCGTCATGTGCACAGGCGTTGCGCAGTCCACCGCGGCCACACGCTCGCGGGCCGCTTCAGTTACCGCCTCGATAATTCCGACGTACCCCGTGCAACGGCACAGCGCCGCGGACATACCGTCGCGGATCTCCTGGGCGGTCGGCGATGGCAAATGCTGCAGAAGGTCGTACGCAACGACAATCATACCGGGCGTGCAGTAGCCGCATTGAAGCGCGCGATGCTTTGAGAACAGGTCCTGTAGGTGGCGTACCGCCCCGCTGTTGCTCAGGCCTTCGATCGTCATAACCTTTGCGCCGTCGACCTGAACCGCAAATATCAGGCAAGATCGCGCCGCGCGCCCGTTGAGCAGTATGGTGCAAGCGCCGCAAATGCCTTGTTCGCACCCGACATGCGTGCCTGTCAGCCCCAGATCCTCCCGCAGAAAATCGCTCAGCAGACGCCGCGGCTCGACTGTACGCTCAACCAGCGCACCGTTCACTTCGACACGAATCTTGTGCAACTCAGTCACGCTTCGCTCCCTCGGAAAGGCCAGCGGCCCGCATGCCGACTCGCTCGACGAGGCCGGCGAGCAGGCGCCGCCTGTACTCGGCATCGGCGTGAATGTCGGTCTGTGGATCCACAGCCGCAGCTGCAGCAGCAGCCGCACGGGCGAACAGCGCGGCCGTCGGCACCTGTTGTTCAAGCAACTGTTCGGCCGCTCGAAGACGAACCGGTCCGGTTCCAACGCCGCAGGCTGCAAAGCGCGCCTGACTGATACGGCCATGCTGGAGATTCACCATGGCTCCCACTCCGACGATGGCAAAGTCACCACGGCGGCGACTCACCTCCTCAAAGGCGAAGCGCTGGCCAGGTTGTGCGACGGGGAGCTGGATTTCGACAAGAAGCTCATTCGGTTGAAGCGCGGTCGAGAACATCCCCTGAAAGAACTCCGTTGCCCGGACGCTCCTTGCTCCGGTTCGACTTTGAAGAACTAATGTCCCGTCGAGGGCGAGTACGATTGCCGGGCTCTCTGCAGCAGGATCGGCATGGGAAAGGCTTCCGCCAATCGTGCCGCGCGTCCGGATCGGAAGATGCGCGACATGGCGCACCGCTTCCGCGACAAGTGGTGCGTGCTCGCGTACAAGTGGTGACATCTCGATGTCGCGATGCCGCGTCAATGCGCCGATGCGCAGCACCTGACCGTCGATGCGAATGTACTCGAGTTCACGAATGCGGTTGATGTCGATAAGAAGAGCGAAGCGGTTGAGCCTGAAGTTCATCGCTGGCACGAGGCTTTGGCCGCCAGCAAGAACTTTGGCATCTGATCCGTACGTTGCGAGAAGATCGAGCGCCTCGGTGAGTTTGTCGGGAGCGCGATAGTTGAACGGCGCCGGCTTCATTTTGTTGAGTTCAACCTAGTTGATCGGGCGCATGCCTGTAGCGCCCATCACTAGGCATTAGAACAAAGCCGCTTCGTCCCCGTCCAATATCAACACCGTATCTGTTCTATACCCGTCAGGTAATCGAAGGACGTATGGTTCAAGTACCCGAGCATGCCCGACGCATACGTCGAACGACTTCGAGGAAACCCGTGAGCAAGGGAGATGTATTGTCGCTCCGCCATATCACGCTGTGTCGGACCCGCACTTTAAGATCCACAACCGGCTTGAGGACGACATTGTTGGGCTTCATGAGGCGCGCGCTCGATTCTTGCGCAAAAGAGATGCCCACCCCGGCGGACACCAGGGTCAGCGCCGTGCCGCCGATATACGGCGCCAGCTGAACCACTTGGGGCGAAAAGCCCGCAGTCTGACAAGCCTGCAGGAGCTCGTGATGATAACGTGGACTTGCCCAACGGGGAAACCAGACAAATGGCTGATTCGCCAGGTCGCGCAAATACAGACGCCTCCGCCGAGCCAACGGATGGGATCGATGCAGCGCCACGACGAAGTTGTCTTCAAATACCTGCTCGGACGAAAGGAGTTGACTGTCCTCGGGTAGATTGTAGACGAAGCCGACATCAATCTGCCCCTCGCGTAAGGCTTCCCACTGCTGAATCGAGGGGATCGGAACAAGATCGAGTTCCACGTTGGCGTGGCTTCGTCGAAACTCGTGGAAGATTGCCGGCAGAACACCATTGTACATTGCCGTCTCGCGAAAACCGACGGTAAGCTTTCCGATCTCCCCACGGGCTATACGCTGAACGAGGTGATTCAACCTGTCCAGCCGCATAAAGAGGTCACGCGTGCCGTCCAGATAAGCCCGGCCTGCGGGTGTCAGGTCGACTCCACGTACGTTGCGCTCGAAAAGCGCAACGCCAAGCTCTTCTTCCAGTTGATGGATCTGACGGCTCAGAGGCGGTTGAGAAAGGTGCAGTCTTTTTGCCGCCTTGACGAAGCTCCGTTCCTCCGCAACGGCCTGGAAGTATCTTAAATGCCGAAGTTCCATCTCGGCGCTCCTCCTCTCTCCTTTCTAGCTAGAGTATACAGGAGCGCGGCTACACGTAACGTTTCGATCTCTCGATAACCCCAAAACAACGAGCCGGCCCACAAGGGCCGGCTCATGCATCGTCGACGGACGCGCGCGGCGCGCGGATCTGCTCAACTCGGGGGCAGCACCGGCTGCTTGGGCAGGAAGCGCGCGTCGAAGACGTCGCTGACTGAAAGCTGGCGCTTCAAATGTAACGCGTCATGGACGGTCTTGATCGTGGCAGCCATACGGTCTGACGATGCGTAACCGATCCCGTTCTTCTTCACCTCGTCCGTCAGTACCAGGACCCGGAGGCCCTCGAGTTCCTCGGTCGCCGCTTCGGTATCCACCTCCGGGGCGACTTTCTTCAAAGAGCGGATTCCTTCGTCGATATGGCTGATAGCGTAGGCAACCCCCTTCACGGATGCTTCAACAAAGCGCCGCACTAGGTCGGGATTTTCCTCAATTATCTTCACATTGGTAATGAGCGCATTACCATAAGCCTCCATACCGAAGTCGGCGTAATTCATTGCCTGGGCGGTGACCCCTTGTTTGGATGCGACCTTATTGTAGCGTCCAATATTTACGGTTTGCCCGAGAACGGCATCGACACGCCTCGACATGAGCATCGGAAGCAATGTATTTGCATCGGCGACCATTTCCTTGATCGAGGTTCGATCGATGCCATTGGCCGCTAGAAATGCCGGAAACATTGTCACCGACGAGCCCGACGCCGTTCGACCGATGGTCCTTCCGACGAGGTCCTTCGGCTCCTTGATGCCAGACTCCTTCAGATAAATCACGCCAAGTGGCGACTTCCCGTAGATCATGCCAATGATTCGCACGGGAACGTCGTCATTTGCACGTGCCGCCACAACGACGCTGGTATCGGCGACTCCGAACATGGCTGCGCCGGCAGCTACACGCTTGACGGTATCCCCCGAACCCATGCCGCGCGACAGATCGGCCTGGATGCCGGCGTCCTTGTAGTAGCCCTTCTCGTTGGCGATGAAATATCCGGCATGCGTCCCATTGTAGATCCAGTCAAACGCAAATGTAATGTTGTCTGCCGCTCGCGCTGGCCCAATCGCAACGATCGCCGCGATCACTGGCAACGTTACCCACCTGATGAACTTTCTCATTACCGCTCTTCCTCCCCTTTCAAGCCCGTTTCCGTTACAGCATTTCACTCCGCATCCGCACCTTATGCGCCCTGACTCCCCTCCTGTGTTGGCAGGTACCACGGACAAACAAGTTTCTCCGCAAGCGCGACGGCGTAGAAGCAAAGAATGCCAATGACAGACATGATGACTAACACACCGAACATGGCGGCGGTGTTCATTGCGCCTGAGCTGGCCAAAATCAGGTAACCAAGACCTTTATCTGCGCCGATAAACTCCGCCACTATTGCGCCAATCACCGCAAAAGTGATCGCGACCTTAAGGCTGCTGAAAAAGTACGGCATCGCCCAAGGCAATCGGACCTTCCAGAACACCTTCAACCGAGCAGCGTCAAAGGATCTGGTGAGATCTAGAAGTTCCGTTTCTACTGCTTCCAGCCCCGTCGCCGTGTTGATCACGATCGGGAAGAACGCAACCGTCGCGGCAATCACCATGTTCGACTGTAATCCATAACCCATCCAGATCAGCAGGAGAGGGGCGATCGCAACCTTTGGGACGGACTGCAGCATCAGCAGGGGCGGATATATGACTCGCCGCAGAAATGGCGAGTAAACCACAGTAATGGCGATCGGCACTGCCGCGACGATGGAAACGAAGAAACCACCAAATATCGCAATTACCGTCGCATAAATGTGTTCGGGCAGAACCGGAATGAGCAGGACCGTCTCTTGCCAGATCAGTGTTGGTGCCGGTAGAAGCCAGACTGGGATATCCATCTGCTGGCAGATGATTTCCCAAGCAACAACGGCCAGCAAAAGAACAATAGTCGCCTGACCGTACTCTCGAAGCCAAATTGCCGCGCGCAACACTGGTGTCATGGTGATTAGATCCGCTTGCCGGTGTAGATGGCATCGCGAACTGCATCAGCGTAGGCCTTAAACTCCGGTGTGAACTCGACATCGATCGTACGCGGCCGCGGCAGGTCGATCCGTAAGTCAAGCACGACCTTTCCCGGGCGCGGAGTCATCACGATCACGCGGTCCGCAAGAAACACCGCTTCCGTAATGCTATGCGTAACAAAGACCACTGTCTTCCGGCGCTCGGTCCAAATCCTTAGGAGCTCGATGCCCAACTCTTCACGCGTCATGGCATCAAGCGCACCGAACGGCTCGTCCATCAGAAGCAGCTTCGGGTCATAAACAAGCGCCCGGCAAATTGATACCCGCTGCTGCATGCCCCCGGAAAGTTCTCGGGGCAGCGCATTTTCGAACCCACTCAACCCGACCATATCGAGCAAACGCCTGGCTTCATCTACATGCTCGCGGACGTTCCGGCCCATCATCTCGAAGGGAAAGAGCACATTGTCGAGAACAGAGCGCCACGGCAGGAGAATCGGGCGCTGAAAGACCATTCCGATCTCGCGCGACGGCTTTTCCAACGGTCTGCCGTCGAACTCGACCAAACCGCGTGTGGCCTTGATGATCCCGCCGATGATCTTGAGAACGGTGCTCTTGCCGCAGCCACTGGGGCCGACGAGGGTTACGAACTCGTTCTCGCGAATCTCAAGAGAAATACCCTTCAGGGCCGTAACACCGTCGCCTGATCGGGTGGCATATTCCTTATCAACCGCGTCTACTCGAATGAGCAGTTTGCGCGCCGTTTCTGAGGAACTAGCAGATGCTACCGCGCTCGAAGGCTCGGAGAGCTGAAGTTGTGGCGAAGAGACCCGTCTCTCCAGTCGATCTACTTTGGCGGCACCGGACACCTTTCCTCCTCCACACCCCGGAAAAACATCGTCTGGGGCTTTTTTTCTTGTGGTAACAAAAAACCGCGCTTTGAGCCTTTTGATCATTTTTCGAGTTTCAAAACCTGTCCAATACCTCCTTCGCATTCATTCGATACTTGCAGGGTTACTTGGTGTCCACGGGCGCGTCCATCCTTGGTCTACCGGTCATTTTGGGATCGGGCCGGATGGCCGATTTTCCACGGCAGGAGGAAGGCCGGTTTTCCCCACGAGGACGTTTGGAACTTCACGCCCGTTGTCACCGCACCGCCATATACGATGCGCGAAAGTTTGGCACAGTTGCTTGGCTCCGAACTCGGGCGAGCTTCGTCAAGGGCGCGCTTGACGAGCAAATAATGCGATCCAGCCAGTTCCGGCCGAAAGCACGCTGCGATATACTCTTCCCTCGCCCGCGATTTTTGCACTGCTTGAGCCGTTGTGCCTTCATTGAGGTTTTTTGCGTAACATCAGTACGCGATGTCGCCGATCCGCGGCGGCGAAAACTGCAGCGGCAGCACTGCCTCGACTGAGGAACTGTGGCTGATCGAGAACGGTGCTGGCCCCACGTCGCCTCGGTACGGCCGGATCAGTTCGTAAGTTTACGACAGATCCGGGAATGTCACCGTTTGCGCCATTACCTATGGTTGCACATATGGTCGCGCGTACTATCTCCCGCCGATGGAAGTATTTCCATTGCGAGCTCAAAGGATGTGTGTCACTGCTGGCATCTCGCACCACCTCATGTGTACCGAGGTGGCAGCTTCCGATCCCAGCCGACCAGCATCTTGCGGTGTCGGGCTTACGGTGGAAATGGCGTCCCCTAGGGGATTCGAACCCCTGTTACCGCCGTGAGAGGGCGGTGTCCTGGGCCACTAGACGAAGGGGACCCCTGGCATCGGCCCGTGCGGGCGGGCCGGAAAACAGGCGCCTTAGATAGCGGAACGGATCGCCCGGTTCAAGCGCGGGCGGTCGGGCGGCGCACGATTTCCCACTTTATATAGTGTGGACCACGGTCCCGTCACCCTTGCCGGGCCCCATCCCGGCCCGGCCGGGGCCGGAACCTTGGCGGGCGCCGCCCCGGCGGCCGGATCTCTCCGCCGCCGCCCCGCCCCTTCACGCGGGGCGCCGGCCTCCGCTCCCGGTGCCCACTTCACCCCGACGCCGGCGCCCCTCACGCCGCGCCGGCGACGTGCCGCCGGGCCGTGGCGATGAAGGCCGCGACGTCGGCGGGGTCGGTGTCGAAGGCGGTGACGAGGCGGAGCGTCTGTCCAGCCGGGTCGGGCCGGCGATAGAACTTGAACCCCGCCGCCTCGAGCCCGCGGATCGCGGCCTCGGGCAGCGTCGCGAACATCACGTTCGACTCGCACGGGTATTCGAGCCGCGCCCCCGGAATGCTCTCGATACCCTTGGCGAGCTCCGCCGCCATGCGGTTCGCATGGCGCGCGTTGGCAAGCCACAGGTCGTCGGCGAGATAGGCGTCCATCTGTGCCGCAATGAAGCGCATCTTCGACCACAGATGGCCCGCGCGCTTGCGCAGATAGCCGAGCGCGTCCGCCCGCGCGCGGTCGAAGATCACGATCGCCTCGGCCGCGAACGCGCCGTTCTTGGTCGCCCCGAACGACAGCGCGTCGACGCCCGCCTTCCACGTGATCTCGGCCGGCGTGCAGCCGAGTGTGACGATCGCGTTGGCGAGCCGCGCCCCGTCCATGTGAAGGGCGAGTCCATGGCGGTGCGCCACCTCGGCGAGGGCCGCGACCTCGTCCGGGCGATAGACCGTCCCCGCCTCCGTCGCCTGCGTGATGCTGACGGCGGCGGGCTGCACATGATGTACGACGCCGATGCCCGCGGCCGCGATCGCGCGCTCGAGATCGGCGGCCGCGATGCGCCCGCCCTTACCCGGCACGCCGATCAGCTTCGCCCCGCCGGTGAAGAACTCCGGCGCGCCGCACTCGTCGCTGTTGACGTGCGAGTCCGGATGGCACAGCACCGCGCCATAGCCGGGTGCGAGTGCCGCGAGGCACAGCGCGTTCGCCGCCGTCCCGGTCGCGACCAGCAGCACGGCGCAGTCGCGCTCGAACACCTCGGCGATGCGCCGCTCGACCCGGCGCGTGAGCTCGTCGTTGCCATAGGGCATGGCGCGGCCGCCGTTCGCGGCCATGATCGCCTCGATGATGCGCGGGTGCGCGCCCGCCGTGTTGTCGCTCGCGAAGTTCATCGGGATTCAGCCTCGTTCCGGTTCGGCCGTCCGTCGTCCGGCAGGGCACGGACGGGATAGGGGCCCCAGTCGCTCGTGCGCAGCGGCAGCTCGCGGAACTGCCGCCCGCCGTGGTCGAGCACGTGCGCCGTCACGTGCACGGCCTGGCCGCGCGCATCCTCGCCGCCGGCGACGCTGACGATGATCCAGATCAGCTCCTCGCCCCACGCGGCTTCGAGGTCGATCGCCGAGGGCTGCGCCGGCCTGTCGGGATGGGAGTGATAGAGGCCGACCACGCGCTGCGGCCCGCCGCGATGCGCGCGCGTGACGTCGACCCAAAGCTGCGGGTCGATCTCGAACCGGTCGGGTCCCTTGGCGAGGTTGCGGCTGGCGATGGCGCGCCTCACCTCGATGTCACCGTTCGGCCGCTGCACGCCGACGAGAAGGCCGCAGCACTCGCCCGGATACGCGGCCTCGGCGGCGTCGACGATCCGCCGCAGCTCGGCGCGGTCGATCAGGATCATGGACCGCCCGTGACGCTGACGGTGCCGAGCAGCGTGCCGCGGTCCGGATCGATGACGACCAGGCGCTCGTCGCGCCCCGGCTCGCCCGTATAGAGGTGAACGACGACGAGGCCGCCCGCGCCGCTGACGCCGGCGATGTGCGTGCCCGGCGGCTGGTCGAGCATGAGCCGGCCCCACGGTACGCGCCGCGCCTCTTGGGCGGCGGGGCTGGCCGGTGCAGCCGTCTCCGGCGGCGTTTCGGTCGCGCGGTTGATCTGGCGTGCGATCCCCCAGATCACGATGCCGAAACCGATGACGAGCAGCACGGTCATCACCGCGACGAGAGCCTTGAGCGCACGCATGTCGACGGGCCGGTTGTGAAACGGTATGGACAGGCTTGGTGTAACAGAAATCCCGGCGGCAGGATACGTGGGGCGCGGATGGCGGACAGGACGTTCCAGGTCACGATCGACGAAGGCGGCGCGGGCGACCGGCTCGACCGCGCGCTGGTCGCGAAGCTCGCCGCAACCGTGCCCGAGCTGTCGCGCAGCCGCGTCAAGGCGCTGATCGAGGCCGGCCACGTCCGCATCGGCGCGGCCGACGGCCCGCCCACGCACGATCCGTCGCACCGCGTGCGCGCCGGCGAGGTCTTCGCCGTCACGCTGCCGGAGTCCGCGCCGGCCGCGGTCGAGGCGCAGGCCATCCCGCTTGAGATCGTCTACGAGGACGACGACGTCATCGTCGTCGACAAGCCGGCGGGCATGGTCGTGCATCCGGCCCCCGGCAATCCCGACCATACGCTGGTCAACGCGCTGATCGCGCACTGCGGACCATCGCTGAAGGGAATCGGCGGCGTGATGCGGCCGGGCATCGTCCACCGGCTCGACAAGGATACGAGCGGCCTGATCGTCGCGGCCAAGACGGATGCCGCGCATCAGGCGCTGGTGGCGCAGTTCAGCGCCCGCACGGTGGAGCGCGTCTATGCCGCGCTCGTCTGGGGCACGCCGAGTCCGACCCGAGGCGAGATCAGCGGGGCCATCGGGCGCAGCCCGTCGGACCGCAAGAAAATGGCCGTGGTCGCCCACGGCGGCCGGCCCGCGCTCACCCGCTACGAGGTCAGGAAGGCCTTCGTCGGCGGCGCCATCAGCCTCGTCGACTGCCGGCTCGGCACCGGGCGCACGCATCAGATCCGCGTCCACCTGGCCTCGATCGGCCACCCCCTGGTCGGCGACCCGGTCTACGGCCGCTCGCGCGGCCGCCGCCGCGCCCTGCCGCCGCCCGCGGCCGCCGCGGTCGAGGCTCTCGGCCGTCAGGCGCTCGATGCCTGCGTGCTTGGCTTTACCCACCCGCGCAGCGGCGAGCCCTTGAAGTTCACGAAGAAATTACCACATGACATCAGCAACTTGATAAGAACCCTAGAAAGTGTTTAACCCGGGGTGGGAAACTTTCCGCCGTTGTCGTATTATTTGACTCCATTACAAGGCGATTCGCTGGCCGCTGCGTCCGGCGCCATGGGCGCTTCGGGCGCCCTGCCGGGCCGGCACGACCCGGGCATCCTTGCCCGGCCTGCGAGACGAAGGACGACGAGGAACATGGCGACGCTTCCGGTACCCAGCGGCGAAGGGAATCTGGCGCGGTATCTCCAGGAGATCCGCAAGTTCCCGATGCTGCAGCCCGAGGAAGAGTACATGCTCGCCAAGCGTTGGCGCGAACACGGCGACACCGAGGCCGCGCATCGCTTGGTGACGAGCCATCTGCGCCTCGTCGCCAAGATCGCGATGGGCTATCGCGGCTATGGCCTGCCGCTGTCCGAGCTCATCTCCGAAGGCAATGTCGGCATGATGCAGGCGGTCAAGCGCTTCGATCCCGACCGCGGCTTCCGGCTTGCCACCTATGCCATGTGGTGGATCCGCGCCGCCATCCAGGAATACATCCTGCACTCGTGGTCGCTGGTGAAGATGGGCACCACGGCCGCGCAGAAGAAGCTGTTCTTCAACCTGCGCAAGCTCAAGAGCCAGATGCAGGCGATCGAGGAAGGCGAGCTGCCGCCCGAAAAGGTGCGCGCGATCGCGCAGCAGCTCGACGTGTCCGAGCAGGAAGTCATCCAGATGAACCGGCGCCTCGCCAGCCCGGACCATTCGCTGAACGCCCCGCTGCGCGAGGAAGGCGAAGGCGAGTGGCAGGACTGGCTCGTCGACGAGTCCGAAAGCCAGGAGATCAAGCTCGCCGAGCGGGAGGAGATGCGCCGGCGCCAGCGCCTCCTGGGCGAGGCGATGCGCACGCTCAACGAGCGCGAGCGGCACATCCTGACCGAGCGTCGCCTGCGCGACAACCCGATGACGCTCGAGGACCTGTCGCAGAAATACGGCATCAGCCGCGAGCGCGTGCGCCAGATCGAGGTGCGCGCCTTCGAGAAGCTGCAGAAGTCGATGAAGAACCTCGCGCTCGAACAGACGCGCGGCCTCGAACAGGCACGCGGCTCGGCCTGAGCCTTCTCATCCGGCCTGAGCTTTCTCGTTCTGAGTCAACATTTCGAAGCCTTATCCTGAGCTCGTCGAAGGGTGAGGCTTCGATATCGCGAAGAATGCCGCTTCATCCCTTACAGCGCCACGACCGGCCTCGTCCTTCGACAAGCTCAGGACGAGGCTGGCCTTATTTTCGACGGCAGCTCGCTCGCTCACACCTCGCCTCGAGCTTGTCGACGGACGAGCTTACGAAGCCTCATCCTGAGCTTGTCGAAGGATGAGGCTTCGATCTCGAGGAATGGGCTTCGACGTCAAAGGACAAAGCCTCGCCGTCGACGAACGAAGCTCCGGCGTCGAAGGACGACACTTCGTTCTCGAACGAATGACGGCCTCGACGGAACGACGGCGCGCGTGGATCTCAGTCCGCGAACGGATCGGCGACCAGGATCGTATCCTCGCGCTCGGGGCTGGTGGACAGAAGCGCCACTGGCGCGCCGATCAGCTCCTCGACGCGGCGGATGTACTTGATGGCCGGCGCCGGCAGGTCCGCCCACGACCGCGCGCCGCGCGTGTTCGCCTGCCAGCCGGGAATGGTCTCGTAGACCGGCTCGACCTCGACCTGCGCCGCGGGCGATGCCGGCAGATAGTCCAGCACCTCGCCGCGATAGCGATAGGCGGTGCAGATCTTGATCTCGGGAAAACCGTCGAGCACGTCGAGCTTCGTGAAGGCGATGCCGCGGATGCCACCGACGCGAACCGTCTGGCGCACCAGCACCGCGTCGAACCAGCCGCAGCGGCGCGGCCGGCCGGTGACGGTGCCGAACTCGTTGCCCCGCTCGCCCAGCGTGCGGCCGATCTCGTCCGTGAGCTCGGTCGGAAACGGCCCGCTGCCCACGCGGGTCGTGTAGGCCTTGGCGATGCCGAGCACGAAGCCGGTCGCACCCGGCGCGAGGCCGGAGCCCACCGCCGCCTGCCCCGCGACGGTGTTCGACGAGGTGACGAACGGATAGGTGCCGTGGTCGACGTCCAGCATGGCGCCCTGCGCGCCCTCGAACAGGATGCGCTTGCCCGCGCGCCGCGCCTCGTCGAGCTCGCGCCACACCGGCCGGGCGAACGGCAGGATCTTCGGCGCGATGTCGAGCAGCTGTTCGCGCAGCACGGCGCCGTCGATCTCGGCATGGCCGAGCCCGCGGCGCAGCGCATTGTGGTGCATCAGCAGCTCGTCGATCTTACGCACGAGCGTCGCCGCGTCGCCGAGGTCGCACACGCGGATCGCGCGGCGCGCCACCTTGTCCTCGTAGGCCGGTCCGATGCCGCGCCCGGTCGTGCCGATCTTGTTGGCCCCGCGCGCCTCTTCGCGCAGGCGGTCGATCTCGCCATGGAGCGGCAGGATGAGCGTCGCGTTTTCGGCGATATGCAGGTTTTCCGGCGTGATCTCGACGCCCTTGGCGCGCAGGCCGTCGATCTCCTTGATCAAAGCCCAGGGATCGACGACGACGCCGTTGCCGATGATCGACAGCTTGCCGGGACGCACGACACCCGACGGCAGCAGGCTGAGCTTGTAGGTCTCACCGTTGATGACGAGCGTATGCCCGGCATTGTGCCCGCCCTGGAAGCGCACGACGATCTCCGCGCGCTCCGACAGCCAGTCCACGATCTTGCCCTTGCCCTCGTCGCCCCACTGGGCGCCGACGACAGTCACGTTCGCCATGTTCTCAGTCCTCGAGCTTGGTCGGTGCGCCGCCGATGAAGACGTGCGAACAGCGCAGGCGTCGCGCCTCCGCCACCGGGTCGTTTTCGGGCGCGAGGCCTGCGACGGTGCGCCATCCCTCCGCCCGCAATTGTGCGGCGATGTCCGGCGCGGTGCCGTAGGGAAGATAGAGCCGTTCGGCCGGCGGCACCGGCGGTAGCGCGCGCAGAATCGTGTCGGTGAACAGCGTGAAGCCGGTCGCCGGCTCGCCGGCCTCGGCGAAGGCGTCGCCCGCGCTGTAGCGGCCGCCGCGCCCGAGTTCGCCGCGCACGCCGCGCGCGAACAGCGTGAAGCACAGCCCCGTGTGATACTCGAACCCGCGCATCTCGACCGGATCGACAGTGAGCCGCAGGTCGGGTGCCGCCGCGCGCACGCGGGCCACGACGTCGGCGAGCCGCGCCGCCTCGGCGGCCGCCTCGGGCGGCAGCTTCATGCGGCCGATGGCGTCGAGCGCGCGGTCGGCGGGCCCGGTCGCGGCGAGCAGCAGCGTCAGTGTCGGCGCCGCGACACCGCCCAGGGCCGCGACCGCCGCCGAGTCCTTGCGGTCCAGCGCCTCGCGCAGCCGCTTCGATGCCGGTGCGAGACCGTGCGCGGCCAGCACCGCGGGAACGAGCTTCGGCGACGAAAGGTCGATGGTCAGGTCCGTCACGCCGACGCCGGTCAACGCGCTCGCCGCGAGCAGCACCGCCTCGGCATCAGCCGCCGCCTCGTCGCAGCCGATCAGCTCCGCCCCCACCTGGCCGAACTGCCGCTCCGGGCGCAGGTCGTCGCCCTTCACCCGCAGCACCTGCCCCGCATAGGACAGGCGCAACGGCCGCGGCAGGCCTTTGAGGCGCGTCGCCGCGATGCGCGCGACCTGCAGCGTCATGTCGGCACGCAGTCCCATCATCCGCTGCGAGACGGGATCCATGAGCCGGAAGGTGTGCGGCGCCATCGAGGCGCCGGAGTCGCTCAGCAGACTTTCCTCGAACTCGACCAGCGGTGGCTTGACGCGCTCATAGCCGTGGGCCGCAAGCGTCGTCATCATGCGCTCGACGACTCGGGCCTCGAACTCGGCCTCGGGCGGCAGGATGTCGCGCAGGCCCGCGGGCAGCAGGGCGCGTCTGGCAAAGTCGGACATGTCGATCAAACCGGAACCTGGGGCCCCCTTTCCGGGCGCCCTTGGTACCGGCTTTGCCGGCCGAGAGCAAAGCCTATTTGCGGGCGGGTGCCGATGGGCCCGGCCGCCTTCGCTGTCGCCGCTCCCACGGCGAATCGGGGGCGTTCCGGCGCAAGGAACCGGGACCGGCACAGCCCCGCGTCACACGGTACGCTGGAACTCCTTCAGGTGCGCCTTGAGGGTCGCGCTCTCCCGGTCGAGTTCGTTGAGCAGCGGCAGCAGGTCCCGATAGCTGCGGGCAAGACGCTTGGCGAACGTGGCGCTCTCCTCGTTGTCGGGCCAGCCGAGTTCGCGGATGAGGCGCTTCAGGATCTGGTAGAACGCCTCGTGCTCCATGGCCTTCTCGGGCTCGTCGAAGGCGCATCCGTCCGACGTCGTCAGCCGCACGACCGTGCTGACGACGATGCCCTCCCGTCGCGACGGCTCCCTGGTATGTGTCTGTACCTGCGCCTGTGCTTGGTTCCGCATCTTGCCCTCCACGACACGGCTGCCGCCGCACCACGCTTCGCGCGAGCGGCTGGCCGCAATGGCTCCGGCGACGGTGCTGGCGGCCATGGCTTCTCACATCCCAAACGGACGAGCAGGCGATTCGATTTCACGCCGGCGCGGTCGATTCGACCGTCGGCGACGCGCTGCGCGGTGCACTCGTCACTTCGTACGATGACCGGATCATCGGGCCGAAGGTGACGGGCGGCCCCGATTCACGCCGGCCTGCAACCGGCACGGTGCGTTCGACATCGGCCAAGCCGATTCCAGGTCGAATCGGATCGAAACCGATCGGCCTCATCTGCGTTTAGACCTATGTGCCGCGATTTGCGTCCAGATTCATGCGCTACGACGCCGATCATCTCTTCCGGATTCCCGCACAGGTGGTCATTGGAATGACCGCGCGCCAGCTTCGCATTCCGGCCGGAACCTCAGGGAACCCCGAGCGTTTGGTTTAATCCGAATGGAAAAGCAGAAACGGATCGACATGGCCGCGACGAACGGAAGCGACGGCCGCGGAGATGAACGGGAGACGGCCGACGCCGACAAGCGCGCCGAGCTCGTCCTGCGTCGCAAGCTTGTCGAGCTGTACGAGCTTCAGCCGCTTCCGGACGAGTTCCTGCGCGTCATTCTGCAGCTGGGCGTCCGGCGCCGCATCATCGAAGCGGATTAGCCCGGGTTGCCGGCGTCCGGTCCCTGTCGAACGCTTGTATCGAGCGGCCGCGGCTTCACCGCAAGCCAACCTTTCGTGCCCTCGACGAATCGGGCCTCGACCCGCCGTCGTACGCCGCTTTGATAGGGCGTCGTCGCCTCGACTTCGACCGTGCAGATGTAACCCATCGCCTCCGTGGCCGGCCGACAGCGTTCCTTGCGCACGGCATGGATGTGAAGGTTGAGCGTCGCATCGAAGGCGAGATTGACGAAGACGGGCGTTCGGCGCGCCATGCCATGCTGGCGCTGTTCCGCCGCCCATGCGGCATGATAGCGCTGAAGGGCGCGCAACAGATCCGCTTCGGACGGCTCGCGCCCGCATGCAGCAACGGCCGCTGCGGCCGCGACGACGAACAAGGCGCGCGCACTCCCGACTCCGACCCTCATGGCGCCGGAGTGTGGCCGTCGATCCCTAACGCCTCGTTAAGGTTCACCCGCCGCAGGAACGCGCGAAACGGACGCATCGGCCGCCGGCGCTATATAGTCTTGGGCGAGGACCGGTTGCGGACGAGGCGTGCGCCATGACGAGATATCCAAAGAAGAAGGATTTTCCCGTGAGCCAGGTTCGCCGGTATCTGGAGCCCGGCCCGATCGTGCTCGTGTCGTCGCGCTGGCGGGGCAAGACGAACATCATGACGATGGGCTGGCACACGGTCATGGAGTTCACGCCCTCGCTCGTCGGCTGCGTCATCGCCGCCGGCAACCACAGCTTCGACATGATCCGCAGTAGCGGCGAATGCGTCATCAACCTGCCGACGGTGACGCTCGCCGATGCGGTTGTTGGCATCGGCAACACCTCGGGCGCGGAGATCGACAAGTTCCGCGAGTTCGGCCTGACGGCCGACCCGGCCCGGTAGGTCGAGGCGCCGTTGATCCGCGAATGCCACGCCAATTTCGAATGCCGGCTCTACGACGGGGCCCTGATCGACCGGTACAACTTCTTCATCTTCGAGGTCGTGAAGGCGCACGTCGCCCCATCGCCGAAGCACCCGAAGACGCTGCACTACACGGGCGATGGCGTCTTCATGGTCGCGGGCGACATCATCAGCCGCCGCGCGCAGTTCCGGCCGGAGATCCTGTGAATGAACGGCGCGCCGGGATGCGCCCACGCCCGCGTGGGCGCATCCCGGCGGTTCGTCCGTTCCGTCTCAGAACTTGAGGACGCGCGCCTTGACGACGTGCTTGATCGACCGCACCTTCGCCAGCACCGGTTCGGGCACGGGCGCATCGAGCACGATGAGGCAGATCGCCTCGCCGCCGGGTTCGCGCCGTCCCATGCCGAACGTCGCGATGTTGATGCCGGCATCGCCCAGAAGGCAGCCGAGATTGCCGACGAAGCCCGGCTTGTCCTGGTTGCGCACGTAGAGAAGATACGGGCCGAACTCTGCCTCGACGGCGATTCCCTCGATCTCGCAGATGCGCGGCCGGTCGGCGATCAGCGTGCCGGCGATCCGGCGCACGCGATCCTCGGCCTCGACCGTGACGCGGATGAGGGTCTGGTAGTCGACCGCGCGGTCGTGCTTGGTCTCGGTCACCGCGATGTTGCGCTCGCGCGCGATCACCGGCGCGTTGACCATGTTGACGGTTTCGAGCTGCGGCTGCAGCACGCCCATCAGCACGGCCGCCGTCAGCGGCTTCACGTTCAGGCCCGCGGCATGTCCCTCGTACTCGATGCGCACCGAACGGATGTTGCGGTCGGTCACCTGCCCCAGGAAGCTGCCGAGCTTCATGGCCAGCGCCATGTAGGGCCTCAGCTTCGGCGCGTCCTCGCCGCTCACCGAGGCCATGTTGACGGCATTCGTGACCGCGCCCGACAGCAGGAAATCCGAGATCTGCTCGGCGATCTGGATCGCCACGTTCTCCTGCGCCTCGACCGTCGAGGCGCCGAGATGCGGCGTGCAGATCACGTCGTCGCGGCCGAACAGGATGTTCTCCTTGGCGGGTTCGACGGGGAACACGTCGAGCGCCGCGCCGGCGACGTGGCCTGAGTCGAGCGCCGCCTTCAGATCCTCCTCGACGATCAGGCCGCCGCGCGCGCAGTTGATGATGCGCACGCCCTTCTTCATCTTGAACAGCGCCTTGGCGTCGATGAGGTTGCGGGTCGCCTCGGTCAGCGGCGTGTGCAGCGTGATGAAGTCGGCGCGCGCGAACAGTTCGTCGAGCTCGACCTTCTCGACCCCCAGTTCCTGCGCGCGTGCCGGCGACAGATAGGGATCGTACGCCACGACCTTCATCTTCAGGCCGAGCGCGCGGTCGGCGACGATCGAGCCGATATTGCCGCAGCCGACGATGCCCAGCGTCTTGTTGGTCAGCTCGACGCCGAGGAACCGGTTCTTCTCCCACTTGCCCGCCTGCGTCGACCGGTCGGCGGCCGGAATCTGTCGCGCCAGGGCGAACATCAGCGCGATCGCGTGCTCGGCCGTGGTGATCGAGTTGCCGAACGGCGTGTTCATCACGACGATGCCGCGCGCGGTCGCGGCGGCGACGTCGATCGTGTCGACGCCGATGCCGGCGCGACCGATCACCTTCAGCTTCTTCGCCGCCTCGATGATGTCAGCGGTGACCTTGGTGGCCGAACGGACGGCGAGGCCGTCGTATTCGCCGATGATGGCCTTGAGCTCCGGCGGCTTCAGGCCGGTCTTCACGTCGAATTCGATGCCGCGCTGCTTGAAGATCTCGACGGCGCGCGGGCTGAGATTATCGGCGATGAGAACCTTGGGCATGGGAACGATCCTTGCCCTCGCCCCTCGGAACGGCTCGGGGCGAGGCTTCTGGTCATATGGATGGAAAGATCGACTTCATCCTGAGCGTGTCGAAGGATGAGCGTGTCGAAAGACGAGGGGCGACGCGACGTCACGCCCTCGCCATCGTCTCGTCCTTGACGGTGGCAAACGCCCAGTCGAGCCACGGGAACAGCGCCTCGAGATCGTCCTTCTCGACGGTCGCACCGGCCCAGATCCTGAGGCCCGGCGGCGCATCGCGATAGGCGTCGATGTCGTAGGCGACCTTCTCCGCCTCCAGCAGTGCCACCATGCGCTTCGAGAAGGCGGCCTTGTCCTCGGGCTTCATCGCGACGACCACCGGATCGACGATCTTCAGGCACACCGAGGTGCAGGAGCGGATGCGCCGGTCCTCGGCGAGGAAGCCGACCCAGCCGGCCCGTTCGGCCCACGCCTCGATCGCGGCGAGGTTCGCTTCGGAGCGTGCGATGAGGCCCTTGAGGCCGCCGATCGACTCGGCCCATTTCAGGCCGTCGAGCGCATCTTCGACGGCCAGCATCGACGGCGTGTTGATGGTGTCGCCCTTGAAAATGCCCTCGATCAGCTTGCCGCCCTGCGTCAGGCGGAAGATCTTCGGCAATGGACGGTCGGGCTTGAAGGTCTCGAGACGCTCCACCGCGCGGGGGCTCAGGATCAGCATGCCGTGCTGCGCCTCGCCGCCCAGCACCTTCTGCCAGGAATAGGTGGTGACGTCGAGCTTGTCCCACGGCAGATCCATGGCGAACGCCGCCGAGGTCGCATCGCAGATCGTCAGGCCCTTCCGGTCGGCGCGGATCCAGTCGCCGTTCGGCACGCGGACGCCCGAGGTCGTGCCGTTCCAGGTGAACACGACGTCGCGATCGGGATCGACCTGCGACAGATCGGGGATCTGGCCGTACGGCGCCTCGAACACGCGCACGTCGTTCAGTTTGAGTTGCTTGACGACATCGGTGACCCAGCCGGCCCCGAAGCTCTCCCACGCCAGCATGTCGACGCCGCGCGCGCCCAGCATCGACCACAGCGCCATCTCGACGGCCCCGGTATCGGAGGCCGGCACGATCCCGATGCGATAGTCGGCGGGAATGCCCAGGATCGCGCGGCTGCGTTCGATCACTTCGGCGAGTTTCGCCTTGCCGGACTTGGAGCGATGCGACCTTCCGACGAGCGCATCGGACAGCGCCTTGAGCGTCCAGCCCGGACGTTTCGCACAGGGACCTGAGGAAAAATGGGGGCGTTTCGGCCGAACGGCCGGCTTTGGGTGTGTCATGTGTCGCTATTCCTTCCAGAATAGCCGGAACCCGTTGGGAGGTTCTGGCCCGCCGCGGACAATAGGGGGGCCCCTGGGGCGGAGCAACAGGAAATTGCCGACGCGCCATCTGGTCGCAGGCAGACCGAGCAAGGAAACCGGATTGACCCGGAGAAACTAGATTGACGCGCCCTCGTCTTTATCGTCCAATCCGGGCAGCACAATTGCGCCCGCGGCGAGGCGATCCGATGCCGGCGGGCGCTTTTGTTTGAAGGGCGGCGGGGTAGCCTGAATCTTTTATGTTTTCTCGGTCTGCAGGGCGGCAGGCACGTGCCGCTGCCGGATCGCCGCGAGCCGCTCGGTGAGGCTTTCGGGCGCGGGCCGGTCCGCCGATACCGCCGCCAGCGCCGCGGCGATGTTCGGGTCGTCTTTCTCGGGACGCGTCGGTTGCAGCAGCTTCGCCTTGGCGTTGGCCGCCTCGGCGGCGGCGAGGTCCTTGGCCGCGCGATCCTGCATCGCCTTCAGCGCCACGCTCAGCCCGCTCGTGGCGCTGGCCAGTCCGGCGGCCTGGCGCGCCGCCTCGGCCCGCCGTTCGGCCATCGCCCGCTGCTGATCGGCGCGCGCCATGTCGCGATGCGCACGACTCAGCTCGCTGCGGGCCGCCTTGAGCTTCGCACCGGCCTGCGCATAGGCATTTTCGAGCATTTCGAGGAACTCGCGCGCATCGGCCGCATCCGCCGCCTCGCGGTCGACCTCGGGCGCCATCTGCTCGAGCATGCCGACCAGGGTCTCCAGGCTTCGTTCCAGCTCGGCCTTTCGCGCCGGATCGGTTTCCGTCGCAAGCTGCTGTTCCAGCCTTTCGGCTGCCGCCATGCGCTGTTGCGCGAGCTTGGCGATCGCCTCGGCCTCCTTTTGCTCGCGCTCGTGGGCGGCGCGCGCTTCGGCGACCTGGATGCCGAGTTCGTCGAGATGCTGCTCCATCGTCCGCAATTCCGCCTCGGTGGCGGCAGTGGGATCCCATTTGACGAGCGCTTCGAGCGCGCTTTGGACGGCCCGGTCGGTCTTCACCCCGATGAGATTTCGAATGAATGCAAGCATGGGCGACCTCGCGTTTATGGGTGGCGGCGGCGCCTGGTGCGATGGCGCGGCTATCCCGCCATGGCCCCGGCATTGAGGAGTGCGACCGCGACCTGTATGCCCACCAACATGAGTGCCGCGGCAATGTTCCCCGCTTCGATCATGTCCCGCAGGCGTCGGATGACGATCGATGCGATCGCAAACGTCACGAGCTGCAGCAGGAGGGCGACGAGCCCCCACAGCGCGATGTCGAGCCAGACTGCGCTGGTGGCGAGCGTCGCGGCGAGCGGAATCGCGAGCGCGATCACCGTGCCGGCAAGAACGATGCCGGCCGCGACATTGCCCTTTGCCACCAACGTTGGCTCGTGAAACGGCGTGATCGCCATGTAGCCGGCGACGCCGAGTCCGAGCAGGACGAGCGTCGTCGCGAAATGGAGCAGAAGCACCGGTACGCCGGACTGCAGCGCATCGATGATGGAGCCGATATTGGTTTCCATGGGACAGGATCTTCCGTGGCGGCGGGCGCAGGTCAGGACAGCGAGAGCGCGGCCGGGTTGACGTCAATCCCGGCGTGGATCTCGACCCAGGCCTGTCCTTCGCTCTCGACCATTTCGACGAGGACGTATTCCGTCTCCGGCGCCGGCGCGGCCGCGCCGGTGGGTGCGGCATAAAGCATCGCTTCGCGGCGCACCGTCCGGCTGCCGTTCAGCTCGGCGCGGGTTTCCACGAAGCGCTGCGGCGCAATCCGGCGATCGCCCGGGGTCCAGGCGCGCGCATATATCTTGCCGTCCTTGGTCTGGAACTCCGGCCAGCCGATCATCCCTTCCCGTTCGTCGAGCCAGAATCCCCACTCCTCGGCGCTCGCGGGATTGACCTCGTCGATCCAGCCGAAGAACCGGCATTCGTCCGGCATGCCGTCCTGGTCGAGGTGAAGCTGGAAGAAGCTCCGTTCGTCGATGTAGAGCCGGTACAGCGTCGCGCCGTTGCGCAACGTCCCGACCGCCTGGACGTTCGCGAGCAGGTTGGCGCCCGATGGCGCCGGCACCGGCACTTTGGTTAGGTCGGCGGCAAGAACGAACGGTGTCGGATCCATCGTCACGGTCATGCCGACCCGAAAGAGCGACGGCACGTAGCGCTCGCCGGAGATCTTGCGGCGAAGGATGTTTCCGGCGGTTTCGAGCGGCCCCATGGACGAACCTCCTCCGGCGCGGGACAGTGTTTGGAAGGCGTTGCGCCGCCATGCCCAAAGCAGAAGGAACACCCCGCCGCCGAGAAGCACCGGCGTCAAAATGGGACCCCCGGGCGAGGTCAACGGCGGCGGCGCGTCGCGTTCGGCAAGGGCGGCATCGGGCGGCGTGTCGGGCGGCAGGAAGTCGGGATCGCGCAGCTGCCCCTCGCGTTCCGCAAGTTCACGGTCGAGCTGGTCGAGCTTGGCCCGTAGCGCCGGGTTCGTCTGCGCGCGCTGCTCCGCCTCGGCGCGCCATTGCTGATAACCGGGATCGTTCTGGTGATTGTGGAAGAAGTCGGCATGGCCGGGACGCGACAGCGTATCGAGCAGAAACCAGAGAAAGACGGCGTCCCAGACTCCGAAACTCGGCCGCGAGCCGAAGGCATATGGCGGCGGTTCCCACCCGCCGAACGGTCCGCCGCTGCGGCCGCTTCCCCAGCCATGTCGCTCGCCGGGCGGTGCGGTGCTGGGACGGCGCGAGGGTACCGGCGACGGCGTCGCCGACGGCGCACGCTCCTGATCCATCCGGTAGCGCTGCAGCGCCTCGCCCGAACCGCGCCGCGACAGGCTGCGGTCGCCCATGGACGGTGCGCCCGATGGCGGGCTTCGCATGCCCGAGCCGTCGCGCGGACTTACGGAAGGACGGCGATACCCCTGGCTGGTCGATGGCGTCCGCGGTATCGCGCGGGGCGCGGGACGAACCGACGGCGTGCGCACGGCCGGCGCGCGCGGGCGCGCATAGCCGCCCGACCGGCGCTGGGCTTCCGCCGCGTCCGGTACCGCAAGCGTCAACCCGGCGGTGGTACCGACGATCGTGACCAGTCGCCCGCCCGCGGACGCAACCGGGGCGAGCGCGATGAGAACGCTCAGGAGATACGTCGCGCCTCTGCGGCGGCTCGGCGATGCCATTTTGGCCAAGGATCGGGGGCGGCTCCGCGTGTCAAAACCGATCTGCCGCGGAAACGATCCCTGCCGGCGGGCCGGTCTGCACCGCCGCCGAGACGGCTGAAACAGCCGGAACGGATGAAACGGTCGGAACGGATGGAACGGTCGGAACGGATGGAACGGCTGAAATGCCGGAACAGGTGAAACGGTTGGAACAGGCGGGACGGCCGGAACAGATGAACCGGCTGGAACAGACGAAACAGTTGGAACAGCTGAAACAGCCGGATCGACGGAACGGCTGAGACAGCTGAGACAGCTGAGATAGCTGAGACAGCTGCGACAGCTGCGACAGCTGCGACAGCTGCGACAGCTGCGACAGCTGCGACAGCTGCCAAGGCAGCCGTTCCAGGGGCTTGGGGCCGGCGTCAAGCGATTGAGACGGCCCGGACAACCGGCCCGTGTCAGATGCCGCGCCCGCGTCCGATCGCAAGACACAGGGCGCCGATGGCGGCCCCGGCGGCCATCACCGCGAACCCGAAGGCCCAGCCCTGCCCCGTACCGACGCCGCCCGTGGCGTCGAGGGCGAGGCCGACGCACAGCGGCCCGAGCGCGGAAATGCCGAATCCGACCATCGAATGGATCGCAATGGTCGCACCGCGCACGTGCGGATCGGCTGCGGCGACCGTTCCGGCGGTCAACGATCCGGAGTCGATGGCGACCGTGACCGAATAGATCAGCACCAGCGGCACGATCACCCACCATGGTTGCGTCGCCGCGAGGCCCAGCGTGACGCCGACGAGGCTCGAGACGAGCATCAGCACGGCGAGCGTCCGCCGCCGGCCGAAACGTATGGCGAGTTCGTTCCCGACCACGCTGGCCGGCATCGCGATGAAGGTCGAGATCGCCGCGAGAACGGCCGGCGTCAGCGGCGGCGGCAGGCCGGAACCGCTGCCTGCGACGAAGACGAGGAACGCGACGATCCACGCGCGGTGCGCTGCAAGTTCGTAGCCGTGCCAGCCATAGGCCAGGATGTAGCCGATCGCGGCACGGTTGCGGAGCACGGCGCGGAACCCGGACAGGACGCTCGCGGTGCCGCGCGACTCCGGCGCGCATGGCGCAAGCAGCATCCACACGGCGGCAAACGCGACGCACGGACCGGTGCCGGCGATGACGAAGGCCCAGCGCCAGCCCAGCGTCGCCCCCGTCCAGCCGGCGAGAAGAAAGGAAAGACCGACGCCGACCGAATAGCTCGCCGTGTACAGCACGATGCTTCGCGACGACTCGGCGGCGCCGACGCGATCCGTCATCACCTTGAGGCCCGGCATGTAGCAGCCGGCAAGGCCGATGCCGGCAAGCGTCTGCCAGACCAGCGCACTCCAGAACCCGGTGGCGAACAGGCCGAATCCGAAGGGCGCGATCGCGGACAGCGCACAGCCGAACATCAGCACCCGGCGTGCATCGATGCGGTCAGTGATGCCCATGAGCCATGGCACCAGCAGCATGTAGCCGATCATTCCCATGCCGCTGATCCAGCCGACCTCGCCGCTGCCGAGGCCCCATTCGGCCATGAGGTCCGGTATCAGCGCGGGGAACGTGGCGTAGGGCAGAAGGTTCGCGACTTCGGCGAAACAGGATACCGCGACGACGGTCGCGGTCTTGCGTGTGTTCAAGTCTTTGGCCTGCGTTTCACGAGCGAGGTGATCACCACCGTCATCACCGTCTCGCCGTTCTGGTTCGTGCACGTGAGCCGGTACCGCAGGATTCCGCGATCCGGCTTCGAGGTCGACGGCCTCACTTCGACGATCTCGGCGGTGACGCGTATCGTATCACCGACCCGGACGGGCTTGAGCCAGCGCAGTTCGTCGAGCCCGGGCCCGCCCATATTGGCCGAGGTGAGCGCCCCGGTCTGGTAGAACAGCCGGAACGCGACCGCGAGCGTGTGAAAGCCGCTCGCGATCAGGCCGCCGAAGATCGAGCCCTTCGCCGCCTCGGCGTCGACGTGGAACGGCTGTGGATCGTAGCGCGACGCGAAGCCGATGATGTCGGCGTCGGTGAAGGTGTATCCGGCGGGACTCTCGAACCGGTCGCCGACCTGGAAGTCGTCGAGATAGAGGTCGTGACGCGGCCTCATGTCAGATCGCCTCCGCGATTGCCTTGCCCATTTCGCTCGTCGTCGTCCTGCCGCCGAGATCGGGCGTGCGCAGGTCGGTCTCGGCGATGACCGTCTCGATCGCCCTGACGATCGCGCTCGCCGCTTCGGATTCGCCGAAATGATCTAGCATCATCGCGCCGGTCCAGATCTGGCCGATCGGGTTGGCGATGCCCCGGCCGGCGATGTCGGGGGCGGAGCCGTGCACCGGCTCGAACATGGAGGGGTAGTTCTTCTCCGGATTGATGTTGGCACCCGGTGCCACGCCGATTCCCGCTGCCACCGCCGGCGCGAGGTCCGAGAGGATGTCGCCGAACAGGTTGCTGGCGACGATGACGTCGAACCAGTCCGGATGGCGCACCATGTGCGCGCACAGGATGTCGATGTGGTACTGGGCCGTCTTCACGTCGGGATAGTTCTGTCTCATCGCCGCGAAGCGCTCGTCCCAGTACGGCATGCTGATCGAGATGCCGTTCGACTTGGTCGCAGAGGTCACGTGCTTGCGGCGCTTGCGTGCGAGCTCGAACGCGTAGCGCATGATGCGGTCGCAGCCCTTGCGCGTGAATATCGCCTGCTGCACGACGAGTTCGTCCTCGGTGCCGTGATTCATCCGCCCGCCGATCTCGGAATACTCGCCTTCGACGTTCTCGCGGACGATGACCATGTCGATGTCCGCAGGGCCGCGTCCCTTGAGCGGCGACTCGAGCCCCCGGAGCAGCCGTACGGGGCGCAGGTTCACGTATTGCTGGAAGCCGCGGCGGATCGGGATGAGCAGCCCCCACAGCGAGACGTGGTCCGGAACGCCGGGGAAGCCGACGGCGCCCAGATAGATCCCGTCATAGGGGCGAAGCTGGTTGAGGCCGTCCTCGGGCATCATCCGCCCGGTCTTCGTGTATTTCTCGCAGCTCCAGTCGAAATGGTCGAACTGGAGCGAGAAACCGAACTTCCGGCTGGCGGTCTCGAGAACGCGGAGCCCTTCCGGCACGACTTCCCTGCCGATGCCGTCGCCGGGAATGACGGCGACCTTGTACGACTTCGTCATGTTGCGGCATTTCCCCTGGACGCCTCGGGATGCGGCAAGGTAGCAGGTTGCACCTGCCGATCAATATGGGGCCGCACCGATTGCGCCGATGACCGGGGCCGCTCACCGCCGGTTCGCCGACCTGTATGCGTTCCTCGCCGGACGATGGACGGTCCGGCGCCATGTGCGCGACCGGCGCCGTGCGGTGACCGGCACGTTCGAGGGCATCGCCACGTTCGACGACGCGGCGGGCGGACTGCGCTATGTCGAAACCGGCGAGCTCCGCCTCGGCGACTATCGTGGGCCCGCCACTCAGACCTACACGTATCTGTTCCCGGCGCCGTGGCGCGCCGAGGTGCTGTTCCGCGACGGGCGCCCCTTCCATGCGCTCGACCTTCGGAACGGCATCGCCTGTGCCGTTCATGACTGCGGCGACGACCGTTATCGCGGCCGCTATGTCCTTCTCGACGAAGCCGCCTGGCTGACCGCCTGGCGGGTGCGCGGTCCGCACAAGGACCAGTTCATCCTGACCCGATATCGCCGCGCGTGAGGCGCGGCGCCATCGGTATCGATCAGCTGGCCACGGCGCGGGACTGCTGTTCGGCCGTGACCGCCTCCCAGCCGATCATGGCGAGCTTGCGCGCCCGGCCCCAGTGGTAGTGATTGATGACGCCCGACTTGCGGATCACGCGGTGGCACGGGATCAGGTACGAGATCGGGTTGTCGCCCACGGCCGCCCCAACGGCGCGCGCCGCCCCCGCCGCGCCGATCGCCTCGGCGAGCCGGTCGTAGGACACGAGCGCGCCGGGCGGAATCCGCAGCAGCGCCTCCCATACCTTGATCTGGAACGGCGAGCCGTAGAGGACGAGACGCAGCGGCTCGTCATGGCGGCGGCGCGGCGCGAAGATGGCGCGGCCGAGTTGTGCGATGCGCTCGTTGTCCTCGACGAACTTCGCGAACGGCCAGCGGCGGCGCATGTCGTCGAAGCACGCGGCGCGGTCGCCGTCGACCACGAAGGCAAGTCCGCAGATGCCGCGCGGCGTCATCATGATGAGGCAGTCGCCGAAGGGCGATTCCGCCCAGCCATAGGTGATGGTCAGTCCCGCGCCGCGCTGCTTGAACTCGCCCGGCGTGACCGCCTCGTGCGTGACGAACAGGTCGTGCAGTCGCCCCGGCCCCGACAGACCGGCGGCGAGTGCGGCATCGAGCACGCTCGCCGACTCGGCAAGGCAGGCCTTGGCGCGATCGAGCGTCAGATACTGAAGAAACTTTTTCGGGCTGACGCCGACCCACCGGGTGAACAGGCGCTGGAAGTGGAACGGACTGAGGCCGACGGCGGCCGCGATCTCGTCCAGCTCCGGCTGCTGGTCGACCCGGTCGGCGATATAGGCCAGGGCCTGTTCGATACGCGCGTAATCGCTCGGCATTGTTCGATTCCCTGATCACGTCAGGGACTCAGCCTAGGCCCGCAGGGGCCCCCGCGCCACCCGGTTCTTGCGCTGCCGGTCGCGCCGGACCCCGGCGATCAGCGCCCGTCGTCGAGCCGGCGTTCGAAGTAGATGATGCCGTCCATCGGATTGTCGTAGTAGCGCGGAATCTCGCGAAAGCCCAGCCGGCGATAGAGCGCGATGGCCGGTCCCATCGATTCGTGCGTATCGAGCCGCATCGCGCGGTAGTTCAACTGCCGCGCCCGTTCGATGACGCGGCGGGCGAGCCGGTCGCCGATATGCAGACCGCGCCAGGCGGGGCGCACGTAGAGGCGCTTCATCTCACAGATGCCGGGCTCGAGCGGCCGAAGTGCGACGACGCCGCCCGTCTCCTCGCCGCGCCGGGCAAGCAGGATGCAGCCCCCCGGCGCGGCATACGAACCCGGCAGCTCGGCGAGTTCGCGCTCGAACCCCTGGAAAGAGAGGCTGAAACCCAGACCGCCGGCGTACTCGAGAAACAGCGTGCGCACCACTTCCATGTCGTCGGGCACGGACGCATCCGTGATCGCGACGTCGGTGCGCTCAGACATGAATGACGCCTTCGAGGTAGAGCACGGCGTGCCCGCCGATCGACACGCGCGGACCGTGGTCCTCGCAGAACAGCTCGCCGCCACGCGCCGAAACCTGTCGCGCATGAAGCGCGCTGCGGCCGAGGCGCTTCGCCCAGTAGGGAACGAGCGTGCAATGCGCGGAACCCGTGACCGGATCTTCGGGCACGCCCTTCGCGGGCGCGAAGAAGCGCGAGACGAAGTCGCACGACGTCCCCGGCGCCGTGGCGATGACCGCGAACCGGTCGAGAGCGGCGACCTTCGTCATGTCCGGCCGCAGCGCGCGCACCTGGTCCTCGTCCTCGAACACGGCCAGATAATCGCGCGCGGCGAGCAGCTCGACCGGCTTGGCGCCGAGCGCCTCGGCGACGGCCTCGGCCGATGCAACGGGTTCGGGCGGCCGCGACGGGAAATCGAGCGCGAAATAATCGCCGACGCGCGTCACCGACAGTTTCCCGCTCCGCGTCATGAAATCGACCCGGTCCGCCTCCGGCGAAAGCCGCGTGAGTATCAGGTATCCGGCGGCGAGCGTCGCGTGGCCGCACAGATCGACCTCGACCGTCGGCGTGAACCAGCGCAGGTCGTACCAGGCGTCGTTTTGAACGAAGAATGCCGTTTCCGACAGGTTGTTTTCGGCCGCGATCGTCTGCATGGTCGCATCGGGCAGCCACGATTTCAGCGGCACGACGGCCGCCGGATTGCCCCCGAAGATCCGGTCGGTGAACGCATCGATTTGATAGATCGGCAGCTCCATCGATCGACGTCCTCAGCGTTGGGTGAACGGTCTCCTCAGCGTTGGCGTGGAAAAGGAATGCGTTGTCCGCCCGCGACATGCCGATATGCGCATCGTACGTCATCGCCTGCGGCGCGGAGGAGGAGCAGCACCATCGACTTGAGTTCCGCCGCCTTGCGCGTCCGGCCGGCAAGACCGGACTAGTGGCATACGTCGACGAACTCGTCGGCGTCGAGGCGCTCCTCAACAGCATGGGCGTGGTCATCCGGCCGGCGCCTCCTGCGTGACCTCGCGGCGCGCGAGCCGGCCCTTGGCCTTGAGCCGCGTCTCGAGCCCCTTCTTCACCTTGAGCCACTCGCTGTCGATGATGCTGAACCACACGCTGTGCCGCACACGGCCCGATGCCGTGATCATGTGGTTGCGGAACGTTCCCTCCTCGCGTGCGCCCAGGCGCGCGAGTGCCGCGCGCGACTGCGTGTTGAGGGAGTCCGTCTTGAACTCGACGCGAATCGCGCCGAGGGTCTCGAAGGCGTGCGTCAGCATCAGCAGCTTCGCCTCGGTATTGACCGCGGTGCGCTGCCACGGCCGGGCGATCCAGGTCCAGCCGATCTCGAGCCGCCGGTTGGCGCGGTCGATGTTCGCGAATCGCGTCGACCCGATCGCGCGGCCGGACCGACGCTCGACGATGGCAAAAGGAAGCGCCGTGCCGGCGTCCTGCTGGCGCAGCGCCTCGTCGATGAACGCGGCGAGATCCGACTCGTCCGTCACCGGCTGCGCAAACCACTGCAGCAGGGTTGGATCGAGCACTGCGCCGAGCGGGCCGAGATGGCGGCGCGACAGCGGCTCCAACCGGACATGCCTTCCTTCGAGCGTGACGGGTTCGATGCGCATGGCTTGTCCCGTGTCCTATGCTTCTGGCGGGGGCGCCGCGTGCTGCGCCATATAGTCGGCGAGCGCGCGATCCGCTGCGTTGTCGCTCTGCCGCAGCGCCGCGATCACGTTGCGCCGGTCGACCGCGCTGCGATTCTGGCTGAGCTTGAGTTTGCCCTCGAGGCGGGTGATTTCGATCTCGACCCCGACGATGGCCTTGAGCATGCCGTGCATGAACTGTTCGGGCAGGCCGTCGACGGTCCAGGGGCGCGCGCGGCCGGACTCGTACTTCGCCGTCAGGTCGGCGACGATGTCGCGGAGCCGGATTTCGTCGTGCACCAACCGCGCGCGACCATAGGCGTGGACGACGGCGTAGTTCCAGGTCGGCACCGCCGGATGCGTCGCATACCAGGACGGCGACACGTAGCCGTGCGGCCCGTGGAAGATGGCGAGCACCTCGGCATCGTCGAGCGCCTGCCCATGCGGATTGGCGCGCGCGAGGTGCGCGACGAGCGTGCCGTACGGGCCGCGATCGCGCTCGAGCAGAACCGGCACGTGCGTCGCGACGAGACCTTCGGGCCCGTTCGAAACGATAGTCGCGAATCCGTAGGTCGCCACGAACGCGTGCAGCTTCGCGACGTCGCGTTCGGCGAATGCAGGCGGAATGTACATGATGTCCTCTTGGCCTCTTCCCCGTCTCAAGGCTGCCAGAACGGCTTGCGCACCTCACGCTCGATGTCGGCCCGGCTGAGGCCGACATCCTTGAGCAGACGATCGTCGAGCTCGGCCAAGCGCGCGCGTTCGCTCGCCCGTGCCTGCCACGTGCAGACGGCGACCGCGCCGCGGAGAATGACGGCATGAATCGCGTGCAGTAGTTCGACGAGCCGCGGCGGCGTACGGCTCAGCCCCTCCCGCCGAAGCATTGTATGCATACAATTCTCCAGCACAACGGGACAAGTGCGCTACAATCCTCATCTTTGACGCTACATTTGACACAATTTTCGAGTCAAACTACAGATTGTCACCATGACAAATTGGTTGCCGGATCTCCACGGTCGGAACGGCCCCCGCTATCTCGCCATTGCCGAGGTCCTTGCCGCCGACATCGCCGCCGGACGGCTGAAGCCGGGCGACCGTCTGCCCACGCACCGCGAGCTGGCGTGGCGGCTCGGGGTAACGGTCGGCACAGTGACGCGGGCCTATGCCGAGGCGGAGCGGCGCGGCCTCATCGCCGGCGAGGTCGGGCGCGGGACCTACATCCGCGAGCGCAGCGTCGACACCATCCCGCCCCCGGTCGCGACCGATGACGGTTTCATCGATCTCGCGCGCAACCTCCCGTCGGGCTGGCGCGAGAACGAGGAGATCGCCGCGGTCGTCGCCGAGATTGGCGAGAGCGGCGACGTCGGCCCCCTGATCGGCTATGCGCCCAATCTCGGCCTGCCGCAGCATCGCGAAGCCGGCGCCGAATGGATCACGCGCAGCGGACTCGCGGCGTCACCCGCGCAGGTCGCCGTGAGCGCCGGCGCCCAGCACGGCATGCTTCTCGCCCTGGCGGCGCTCACCCGCGCCGGCGACGTCGTGTTGACGGAGCAGCTCACGTTCTACGGTCTCAAGTCGCTGGCGACGCTCTTGTCGCTGCGGCTTCACGGCGTCGCAATCGACGAATACGGACTAGTGCCCGATGCGCTCGATGCCGCGTGCCGGATGACCGGCGCCAAGGCGCTCTACTGCATCCCCACGCTGCACAATCCGACGACCGCGCTGATGCCGGAGGCGCGCCGCGCAGAAATCGCCGATATCTGCCGGCGCCACGACGTCGTCATCATCGAGGACGACATTTACGGGTTTCTCGCCGGCACCGCGCCGCCGCCGCTGTCGAGCTTCGCGCCCGATCGCTCCATCTTCGTCACCAGCCTGTCGAAGTCCGTGGCACCCGGCCTGCGCATCGGATACGTCCGTGCGAGCGAGACCCTGCTCGAGCGCATCGGCTCGTCGCTGCGGGCGACGATGTGGATGGCGCCCTCCGTGACGGCGGAAGTCGCCGCGCGCCTGATCCGTTCCGGACGGGCGGAAAGCATGGCCCGGCGCATGAAGGACGAGACGGAGGCCCGCCAGAAGATCGCCGCGCGCATGCTCGCCGGCACCGACTATGCGGCGCACGCGGCGAGCTTCCACATCTGGCTGAAGCTACCCGAGCCGTGGCGCCGCGAAGAGTTCACGCAGCAGGTGCGCCGTCGCGGCGTGGGCGTTGCGCCGGCCGATGTCTTCGCCGTCGGCCGCGGCCCGGTTCCGCACGCGGTGCGCGTCGGACTGTCCGCCGCGCGGGACCGCGCGCAGCTGGAGCGCGCGCTCGGCATCATCGCCGAGGTGCTGCGCGAGCCGCCGGAGACCGGCAATCCGCTCATGTAGCCTCGCCGTGTGCCCCGCCCGGCCGAGGATCTGGCTCGGTATCGATTTCTCCGGCAATCACCTTCAATGGCGCGCGACCAACGGCGCACGCGCCGTCTGGATCGCGACCGTCGTCGAGGAACATCGCACGGGCCTGCGCGTGACGGATGTCCGCCGCGTGCAGGAACTGCCCGGCACGGCGCCGCCGTTTGCGCGGCTCGCACAGTTCCTGCGCGAGGCGCCGTTCGCCGTCGCCGGCATCGATGCACCATTCGCGCCGCCGGCCGCCCACTTTCCGTTTACGACGCGGGCCGCGCTGATCGAGTGGATCATGGCGCTGCGCTGCGATCCGCGCCCGTTCCCGAGGGGGGCCGAGCTGGTCGGCCTGCTGGCGCCGGACCTCGCGCCGCGCGGACGGCACGTGTTCCGCGCGACGGAACGGCTCTGGCGTGCGCGCGGCCTCAACGTGCGGTCGGTCATGTGGAACGGGCCGCGCGGCGGCGCGCCGTTCACGGCCGCCTGTCTGCGCTTGCAGGGCGCATGCGCGCGTCCGGCCTGGCCCTGGGCGACGCGCGACACCGACCGGCTGTTGGCCGAGGTCTTCCCCGCCGCGCAGCTCGAGACCTGGAATCTGCCCTCAAACCGCTACAACGGCGCCGAGGCGGCGGCACGGGAACGGCGCGCGACGATCGTCGCCGGACTCGCCGCACGCGTGGAGCTGCCGGATGCGATCACGGCACGGCTCCTTGCCTCGGCCGATGCACTCGACGCCGTCGTCTGCGCACTCGCAGCGCGCGCGGTTTCCGAAGATACGCTCCGTGACGAACCCGGGACCGAGGCCGTGCGCGAAGGCTGGATCGCCGTCCACCGCTGACGCCGGCGGCAGCGAAGCTACGAGTGCGCAGCCGTCTCGTCGGCGGGAATCGCGTGGGCGTGGTTGAGCGGTCCGTGCCCGCGCCCGAGACCGGGGGCGGTGGCGATGGCTTGACGCACGAAAGCACGCGCCCGCTTCACGGCTGCCGAGAGCGTCATGCCCTGCGCCAGACCGACCGCGATCGCGGAGGCAAGCGTGCATCCGGTGCCGTGCGTGCTCGATGTCGCGATGCGCGGATGCGTGAACAGCTCGATACCCTGGGGCGTCGCGAGCACGTCCGTCACGATGTCGGACTCGAGATGCCCGCCCTTGAGCAGGGCCGCCTCGCAACCGAGCGTCAACAGTGATGCGGCCGCGCGCTTCATGTCGTCGAGATCGCGGATCTGCAGGCCGAGCAGGCGCTCGGCCTCCGGCAGGTTCGGCGTGATGACGGTCGCCATGGGTATGATGCGGCGCACGAGCGCGGCGACGGCGTTGGGCGCGATGAGTGCCGCACCGCCCTTCGCCACCATCACCGGATCGACCACCACGCGCAGGCCGCGATATTCGGCCAGCACGTCGGCGACGGTGGCGATCACTTCCTGGTCGTGCAGCATGCCGGTCTTGATCGCATCGGCGCCGATGTCGTCGAGCACGAGGCGCATCTGCTTGGCGATGAAGGCCGGCGGCACGCCCATGACGTCGAACACGCCCTCGGTATTCTGGGCCGTGAGCGCCGTGATGGCGGTCGCCGCGTAACCGCCGAGAACGGTCACCGTCTTGATGTCAGCCTGAATGCCGGCGCCGCCGCCCGAATCCGATCCGGCGACGATCAGTACGCGTCCTTTCAAGATCCCTCCCGGAACGTCAATGCGCTGCACCATAACAGACGCGCCCGTGCGACGAAATGGCACGCCGGGCGCGGAACGTGCGGACGGCAATCATCGGATCGCACCATCGCGCGCGGTTTCCTCGATTGCCCGCCATACGGCGAGCGCCTGGCGCGTCGCCGCGACGTCGTGAACGCGCACGATCGTGGCGCCGCGCGCGACGGCGGCGAGTGCCGCCGCAAGCGAACCGGGCAGGCGCGCCTTGGCGTCCTCGCCGCGCGAAAGCCGGGCGATGAAGCTCTTGCGGCTGACCCCGATGACGATGGGAACGCCGATCGCCTTGAGCCGGTCGAGGTTGGCGATGAGCTGCAGGTTGTGGGTGACCGTCTTGCCGAAACCGATACCGGGATCGACGGCGATCCGCTCGCGCGGAATGCCGGCTGCGACGCAGGCCGCGACGCGGTCCGCGAGATAGGCCGCGACTTCCGCCGGCGCGTCGTCGTAATGTGGCGCCTTCTGCATCGTCGCCGGCTCGCCCTGCATATGCATGAGAATCACCGCGGCGCCGCATGCAGCGACCGTCGCGAGGCTTTCGGGCTCGAACGTCAGTGCCGTCACGTCGTTGACGATGCACGCCCCCTCGGCGACGGCCGCGCGCATCACGGCGGCGCGCCGGGTGTCGATGGACACGATGGCGCCGGCCCGGGCGAGCGCGCGAACGACCGGAATGACGCGACGGAGTTCCTCGTCCGCGGCGACCGGCGCAGCACCGGGACGGGTCGATTCGCCGCCGACATCGATGATGTCGGCCCCCTCGTCGAGCAGTCGGTGCCCGTGCGCGATCGCCTCGTCCGCCGTCGCGAACTCGCCGCCATCTGAAAAACTGTCCGGCGTCACGTTGACGACCCCCATGACGCGCGGCACGTCGAGGGTAAGGCCTGCGAAGCTCGATACGGTTGCGGCGGAGGCGGCTGCGGTGTTGATGTCGTTCGGCATGGCTGCCGAGGTACTCCCGGACCGTGACGCCCGTCAATTGCGACGACGCGCGGCCCGCGCGGGTGCGCTCATCATCGTCGTTCCGCCATGAAAAAAGGGACCGGGCAAAGCCCAGTCCCTTTCCATTCGCTTCGGTGCGCTGCCTCAGGCGCCCGGCTGCGGTTCCGGCCGGAGGCCGCCGCCCTCGGGGCGATCCTTGCCGGCGGGACCCGTGGTCGGTACCGACGCGCGGCGCCCCGGCGTCCGCGGCGTTTCGTCCACCGCCGGCCGGACGATCGGCTCGCCGCGCAGCAGCGCCCGGATCTCGTCGCCGGTCAGCGTCTCGTACTCGAGCAGGCCGCGCGCGATCTTGTGCAGATCGTCGATGCGTTCCGTGAGGATCCTGCGCGCCGTCCCCTCGGCCTTTTCGATGATGCGCCGGATTTCGGCATCGATCAGCTGGGCGGTCGCCTCGGAAACGTTCTGCTGCTGCGTCACGGCATGGCCGAGGAAGACCTCCTGCTCGTTCGCATTGTAGCGCACGGGTCCGAGCTTCTCGCTCATGCCGAACTCGGTCACCATGCGCCGCGCGAGCGCCGTCGCCTGCTGGATGTCGTTGGCCGCACCCGTCGTGACGTTGTCGGCCCCGAAGATGATCTCTTCGGCCACACGGCCGCCGAACATCATCGCGAGGCGGGATTCCATCTCCAGCTTGGTCATGCTGAGACGGTCGCGCTCGGGCAGGCTCATGGTCACGCCCAGCGCCCGGCCGCGCGGGATGATGGTGACCTTGTGCAGCGGATCGTGCTGCGGCACCGAGAGTGCGACCAGCGCGTGGCCCGCCTCGTGATAGGCGGTCAGCTCCTTCTCCTTCTCGGTCATGACCATCGAGCGGCGCTCCGCACCCATCATGACCTTGTCCTTGGCGTCCTCCATCTCGGCCATGGTCACGAGGCGCTTGCCGCGGCGGGCCGCAAGCAGGGCCGCCTCGTTGACGAGGTTGGCGAGATCGGCGCCGGAGAATCCGGGCGTTCCGCGCGCGATGACCTTCGGGTCGACGTCCGGCGCGAGCGGCACCTTGCGCATGTGCACCTTGAGGATCTTCTCGCGGCCGACGACGTCGGGATTGGGTACGACGACCTGGCGGTCGAAACGGCCCGGACGCAGCAGCGCCGGATCAAGCACGTCCGGCCGGTTCGTCGCGGCGATGAGGATGACGCCTTCGTTCGCCTCGAACCCGTCCATCTCGACGAGCAGCTGGTTCAGCGTCTGCTCGCGTTCGTCATTGCCGCCGCCCAGTCCCGCGCCGCGATGACGGCCGACGGCGTCGATCTCGTCGATGAAGATGATGCAGGGCGCGTTCTTCTTGCCCTGCTCGAACATGTCGCGCACGCG
>ERZ777003.258-NODE-258-length-109920-cov-8.020207_pt1 | contig 109920 bp, 100 predicted proteins | sample MGYA00374956_ERZ777003 | MGnify/ENA primary metagenome ERZ777003 (study PRJEB29302, sample SAMN06268252) | bioreactor metagenome | isolation source: Joint BioEnergy Institute, California, USA | place: USA:Joint BioEnergy Institute, California, USA | collected...
CGCAGAATCCACAAACATGCCACCAAACCGCACCCTGCTGTCACTGTCCGCGGTACCCGGACCGATCTCCGTCGGGTCAGCCCAACAGCGCCAGCGCGGCCCGTACCGGACGGCGTGTCAGCACGCGGTCGAAGCTGGTCTCGCCCCGGCAGAAATCGACGAACATCCGCCAGCCGGCCGGAGTGGCCAGCGCGGCGTGAAAAACCAGGGGATGCCGTGAGAACGCGCGCAGGATCTGGTGCCCGGCCCGCATCGGCGGCACGAGCTGCTCACGGACGGCCCGGACGTATCCGTCCAGGTCGCCGCTGGCCGCGGCGGCGCCGGCGAGCGCGCCGGAGCGCAGCGCGAAGCTGATGCCCTCCCGGGTCCACGGCTCCAGCAACCCCGCCGCGTCCCCCGCGACCAGCACCCGACCACGCCGCAACGGCGAGTCCGCGCTCCGGCACCGGGTCAGGTGCCCGGAGTCGTGCAGCGGCTCCAGGCCGTCCAGACCCAGCCGCTCGACGAAGCTGCGCAGGTAGCGACGGGTCCGCTCCCCCTCACCGCGGCTCGCGATCACCCCGACGGTCAGCCGGTCCGACTTCGGGAACACCCACGCGTACGATCCGGGCAACGGCCCCCAGTCCAGCAGCAACCGACCCCGCCACCGCTGCCGCAGCGGTTCCGGGACCGGGATCTCCAGCTCCAGTCCCAGGTCGACCTGGCAGTAGTCGACACCGACGTGGCGTGCGGTCACCCCGGCCGAGCCGTCGGCGCCGACCGCCACGGCGGCGGCCAGCACCGAGCCGTCGGCCAGTCGGATGCGTACCTCGTCGGGTCCCTGGTCGAGGCCGCGGACCGTGACCCGTTGCCGGAGTGTCGCCCCCGCCCGCACCGCCGCGTCCCGCAGCCGGTCGTCGAACTCCTCCCGCCGCACCATGGTCAGCAGTTGACCGGGCCGGTAGTGCCGGGTGAACCGGCGGCGGCCGTTCGCGGTGACGGTGACCTGGTCGATCCGGTCGGCCACCGGTACGTCGATCCGGGCCGCCGCTGCCGCGAACGAGGTACCGATCAGCCCACCGCCGCAGGTCTTGTAGCGCGGATGCTCGGCCTTCTCCAGCACGATCGTCCGTGCCCCGGCCCGGGCGGCGGCGTACGCCGCGGACAGTCCCGCCGGTCCCGCGCCGATCACGGCCACGTCCCATCTCACGGGTAGCAGCGTAGGTGACGGCGTGGGGCAGATCGGGCGCGGGCGAGTCCCGTCGTCCCACGCCACGTTGCAGCCACTCCGACGCATCGTCGCCGCGACAACGGGTAATCGCGGCGCCGCGAACTGCCCGACGGACGATCGGGCGAGGAGGTCACCATGCGACAGACGGATCTCACCGACCTCGAACAGCGGGTCTACGTCGCGGTCACCGCGCTCGAGGCACGCGGCCAGGTGCCCTTCCCCGAGGCCATCGCGGAGGAGGCGGGTATCCCGGAGGAGGAGCTGGCGGCTCCGTTGCACCTCCTCGGGGAGAAGAACCTGCTGCACCGCGAGGACTCCCCGTTGGAGGGCCTGGACTTCGGTCCACGCTGGTGCTCGCACCAACTGACCTGATGGGGCGTCAGCGGGGCCGGGACGGCGGACCGCCGGTCCGATGACGTCGGCCCGGACCGATCGAACGGGGTCATCCTGCCGGGGCCGCCCGGCATCCGACGTGTCGCGGCCGCCGGTGGAACCGGCAGGGTTCGGATGAGTGCGGGCGGCGGCGGCAACCCTCCCCGACCCGGCGGGTCGCCGTCGGACGGCGGACGGCGACCGGACCACGACCCGCGACCGGACGGGTCCGACGCCGTCCTCACCGGCCGGCAGCGTCGCCGAGCCCTGGTGGTCGGCCTGGTGGCGACGTTCATGACCCTGCTCGACGTCAGCATCGTGAACGTGGCGATTCCGTCGATCGAACGGGCCGTCCACGCCGACCCGAGCCACCTGCAGTGGATCCTCTCCGGGTACGCCCTGACCTTCGGGTTGATGCTGGTGCCGGCGGGACGCCTCGGTGACACCCGGGGGCGTCGGGACGTCTTCACGGTCGGCCTGGCGCTGTTCACCGTGACCAGCGCGGTGGCCGGCCTCGCCGGGTCCACGGCCTGGCTGATCGGTGCCCGGCTGTTGCAGGGCGCGGCGGCCGGGGTGGTCAACCCGCAGGTGACCGGGCTGATCCAGCAGCTCTACCGGGGCGCGGACCGGGGGCGTCCGTTCGGGATGCTCGGCGCCACCATCGGGGTCTCCACCGCCATCGGCCCGCTGCTCGGCGGTGCCCTCATCGAACTCGGCGGCGCCCAGCACGGGTGGCGGTGGGTCTTCCTCGTCAACGTCCCCGTCGGCATCGGTGCGATCGCCGCCGGTTGGCGGCTCCTCCCGGCCGCGCCCGCGCGGCCGGCCCGCCGGCGGAGTGTGGACCCCGTCGGTGTCCTGCTGCTCGGGCTCGCCATCACGCTTCTCCTGCTGCCGCTGGTGCAGGCGCGGCAGTGGCGTGGGCCGCTCACGTGGCTGCTGACACCGGCCGGTCTTCTGGTGCTGCTCGGCTTCGTCGGCTGGGAACTCCGGTACCGCCGGCTCCGGGAACCGCTCTTCGACCTCGCGCTGTTCCGGCTGCGGTCGTACACCCTGGGGGCGCTGATCGCGCTGTTCTACTTCGCCGGCTTCGTCGCCATCTTCTTCCTCTACACGGTGTACCTGCAGAACGGGTTGCGGTACGGCGCCCTGGAGGCCGGACTGGCGGTCACACCGTTCGCCGTCGGTTCGGCGGTCACCGCCGTGATCGGTGGGCGGGTCGTCAACCGGTTCGGGCGGCCGCTGGTGGTGTTCGGTCTGGCCACGGTGGCGCTCGGCCTCGCCGGGGTGGTGCTCGCGCTGCTCGTGGTACCCGGCCGGGGCGCGCCCCTCACCGCCGCCACCCCGCTGCTGCTGGCCGGACTCGGCAGCGGTCTGGTGATCACGCCCAACCAGACGCTCACCCTCGCGGAGGTGCCGGTGGACCAGGCGGGCAGCGCCGCCGGCATGCTGCAGACCAGTCAGCGGATCGGCGCGGCCGCCGGGATCGCCGGCATCGGCGCGATCTTCTTCGGCGCTCTGGCGGCCCACCGGGGCTGGACGCCGGCGCTGCGGGAGGCGCTCCTGGCGGTCGTCGGCTTCGTTCTGGTCGCCCTGGTCGCCGCCGTCGTGGACAGCCGGGGTGAACGGCCCGGCGCCCGGGAACGCGCCGCGGACGGCTGAGAGCGTGTCCGGCCGCCTGTCGAGGCGGCCGTGGGCCTCGTCGAGCCCGGTGACCGCCGCGGACGGGCAACCCACGAACAGATCTGTGGTCTACATCACATGACGGTTGCATGATCACGGGTTCGACTCCGGCCAGAGCGTGTATGCCAGGGCGGACCTGCCGCCGTGTCAACGGGAGGAACGATGTCCCGCCAACAGTTCGGTTTCATCGCCGGATTCCTCGTCGCGGCGGTTTGGGCCGTCGCCGGGTTCGGCGCGGCGGCCGGTGCGGTGCTCGCCGGTCTGGTCGGTTGGCTGGTCGTCCGCGTGCTCGACGGCGACGTCACCGTGGCCGGACTGGCCGATCGGGCCGGCGCGTCACGCCGACGCTGACCGGCGGTGTGACGCCCGGTCACCACGGCCCGACACCGACGGCGGACGAGACGACCGTCGAGGGCGCGATGGGCAGCAAGCGGGGAGGGATGGGGAGCAGAATGACCGACACCAGTACCGCGAGCAGGGAGGACGTTCGGGGGACGACGCCGAGACCGGTCCGGTCAGGCGGCGGAGAGCCGGCGCGCGCCCAACTGACGACCGAGACCGGCAAGACCCGGATCGCCGAGGGCGTCGTCGCCAAGATCGCCGGATTCGCCGCCCGCGAGATCCCCGGCGTGCACTCGATGGGTGCCGGGCTGGCCCGGCGGATGGGACAGCTACGCAACCTCGTGCCCGGCGGGGGCGACACCGTCCGCCAGGGCGTCTCCGTCGAGGTCGGCGAACGGGAGGCCGCCATCGATCTGGACGTGGTCACGTGGTACGGCCAGAGCATCGTCGACGTCTCCGACGCGATACGCCGCAACGTTGTCGAACGTGTGCAGGGAATGACAGGACTGACGGTTGTCGAGGTGAACATCAACGTCGACGACGTCTACGTCGAGGGCGACCAGGACGGCGGCGACGACCGTCCGCAGCGGGAACGATGACGGCGCGGCCGACCGGGGCGACCACCGGCCCGATCGGGGGCGCGGTCGGCACCCCGTCGCCGGCCGCGGTCGACGACACGCGTGCACTCGCCGCGGCGGTACGGACGGCGGTGCTCGCCGTGCCCGGGGTGGTCCGGTTGGCCCCCGACGCGGGCGGCGTGGAGGTGGCGACCCAGTTCGCCGGTGGCAAGATCCCCGGCATCCGCCTCGGTGAGGTGGTCGCGGTGCACGTCGACGTCGCCGCCGTGCCGATCGGTCCGCTCGCCGAACAGGTCCGCACCGCCGTCCGGGACGTGCTGGGCGCATCCGGCCGGTGTCCGCCCGTCGAGGTGGTCGTCCACGACATCGACCTGCCGGAACCCTCCCGCGGAGGTTGAGGTGCGCCTGCTCAATCGGCTTGCCGTGCTACTGGTGGCGCTCGCGCTGCTGGTGGGCGGGGTGCTCGTGGTCATCGAGGTGTTCGCCGTGGCACTGCACCGACCGGGCCTGGTCGTCGACCACGACGGCTGGTACCGCACCCTCACCACCACCCGGCTGCGCGACCCCTGGGTCCGAACCGGCATCGTCACCACCGGCGCGCTGGGCCTGCTGACTCTCATCGGTCAACTCGTCCGGTGGAAGCCGCAGCGGCTGCCTATCCGCCTCGCCGAGGGATGGCACCTGCAGCGCCGCTCGGTCGAGCGCCACCTGGCGGGTACGGCGGACAGCGTCCCCGGGGTGGGCGGCGCGAACGCGGTGGTCCGCCGGCGGGGAGGCGGGTGGCGGACCCGGATCCGGGCCGTCGGGGAGGCATCGCTCGGCCCGGCGGTGGAGCAGACGATTCGGCGGGAGTTGGCGCGCCTCGGCGCCAGTCCCGACGACCCGGTCGACGTCGAGATGGTCGGGCCGCGGTCCGCCCGGCGCACCGGTGGTCGGCCGCGCCGGTGAGGCGGACGACGGACGGGGCGATGACGGACAGCAGACTGCGGGTGCTCTGGACGGTGGTCGGGTTGGCCCTGACCGCGGTCGGCGCCGTCGGTCTGGTCGCCAGCCTGGGTCACCTCGCCGGTGTGGACGAGAACGCCCCGCTGATCTGGTCGGGCCTGCTCCGCCTCTGGCGAGGTGTCGCGCCGTGGGGCCTGGCCGTTCTCGGGGTGCTCGGACTCCTCCTCGCCTGGCTCGGTGCCCACCTGCTCAGGCGGCTGCTGTGGCCCTCTCCCCATCCGGTCATGGGCGATCTGGACCTACGGATCGTGACAGCCACCACGGCCGACGAGACCCGGCTGCCGCCGGGCACCACCCGGGTACGCGGCGGCCGCCTGGCGCGCGGTCTCGAACGCGACCTGGCCCGCGATCCGCAGGTCCGCCGGGCCTCCGTCACGCTCACCGGTACCGCACCGAACCCGGAACTCTGGATCGAGTTGCGGCTCGGTCCACGCGCGACCCTGACCACTGTCCGGGATCACGTCTCTGCCGCCGTCGGACGTTTCTGGGTGACCGCCGGACTGACGCCCGGCCGACTCGACGTGACCGCGCGGCTCGACGGCGCAGGCGCGGCTCGGGTGCGCTGACCGGAGCACCCGTCCCGTGGCGCGGACCCGCCGGGGGCCGTTCCGCGCACCACCGCGCACCCGGCGGTGGCGCGACACACCCGGTACCTGCCGGACCGACCCGACCGGCTGCGGCGTCGGGAGCCGTCCCGGGCGCGGCGGGCCGAGGGCAGCGCGCCGGGTCCGTGTGGTACCCGCCGCCCTCGGCCCCTCGCGTCATCGACCGGAGCAGATGCCCCGGAACAGTGCGAGCCACTGCTCCGGCCAGACCTGTCCGACCAGGGCGTCGGCGGGAATGCGGGCGGCGCGCAGCGCCGCGTCCACCCGCCGGGCCGGATGCTCACGGCACAGCGAGGCACGGAGCGAACCGCCGACACCGCTGAATCCCAGTGCCACGAACCGCGCGTACGCGTCGAGCTGGTGGGACGGCAACAGATCGACACGACGGCGGTCCAGGCGGAGGATCGCGGAGTCCACCCCGGGCGCCGGCCGGAACCGCTCGCGGGGAATCCGGCCGACCAGCCGCCAGTGAAACCTTGGCCAGGTCTGCACGGTGCGCAGCGTCCAGCGGCCGTAGTCACCGCAGCGTTTGCGGGCGTACTCCAACTGGGTCACCAGGGTCGCGGAGGTGATCCCGGGCGCGGTCAGGCACCAGTCGACGATCCTGCTGGTCGACGCGTACGGGATGTTGCCGACCACCGCGAAGGGTTCCCGGGGCGGTCGGGCCGTCAGGAAGTCCCCCTGCACCACCCGGACCACCGGCCCGAGTTCCGCGCGCAGTCGCGCCGCCAGATCGGGATCGATCTCGTACGCGACGACCCGGCGGCAGAGCCGGGCGAGCCTCCTGGTCAACGCCCCCTCCCCGGCGCCGATCTCCAGCAGCAGCCGCTCCGGCTCCGGCCGCACCGCGGCGATGATCTGGTCGATGGTCCGCCTGTCCCGAAGGAAGTTCTGTCCGAGCACGCGCCGGGTCCGGTCCCGCTCGGTCCGGGGCGGGGCCCGGCGAATCCGGGGCCGCTTCGTCGGGTTGTCGTCGTTCTGTTGGGCATGCTGACGTTGGGCATGGTGACGTGGCACAGCCGTGTCCTTTCGCCCGGCTCCAGCCGGGCAGGGTCGCGGGACAGGCGGCACGTGCACGGCCGAGCCTGCCCCGAGGGTGGTCAGGACTCGAGTGACCCTGGACGTGCGTCGGCGAGGAACCGTGCTGCGGCGCGTACGGGCCGGCGCCTCACCCGGCGTCGGGCCGCGACCGCGAGACGGCGCGCGGCAGCGCGGGCGCCTGTTGCGCGGACGAGGCGGAGGTGCCGTGGTGGCGACGGTCAGGCGGCGCGGGGCGCCAGGAAACGGACAGGCCGGACCGTCACGGCGTCGGCGTCAGGCCGCCGACGGTCGGCTCGGCTCGATGCGCTCAACCGGCCAGGGCGGATCGCCCGGCCCGGTCGCGCACGAACGGCAACAGTGCCCAGCCCGCGGGGCACACCCCCATCAGGGCGCCGCGGATCGGGGCGTGGAAGGTGCCACACACGCCCCCAGCGTAGCCCCGAGGGCGACGGTGGAGACGGCCGGGTCACCGATGCGGTGTCACGGATGCGCACAGGACCGACTCACCGTCGTCCTCACCCAGACGCCGACCGGGACGGGACGGGCCGGGAAGCCCGCCGGACGGCAGGGCCCGTGTCGGGCACCCGCCGCGCCCGGGCGCCCTCGTGCGGCGCCGGACGTGCCGGCGACGGCACGCCCGGCGCGGAATACATGATCTTGGCTTCGCGCCGACGTATCGTTCCCGGATGCACAAGCCCACCGTGGGTCCGGTCGTAGGACCTCCTCCGACCGACCTCGTCATCGAGGACATCATCATCGGCACCGGCCCGGAGATCGAGCCCGGCCGCTGGGCCGAGATGCACTACGTCGGCGTCTCGTTCGACACCGGTGAGGAGTTCGACTCCTCGTGGGAGCGGGGCTCCCCGTTCGGCTTCCAGGTCGGACGCGGCCGGGTCATCGAGGGCTGGGACCGGGGCGTGCTGGGCATGCGGGTCGGCGGCCGGCGCCGACTCATCGTCCCGCCGCACCTGGGCTACGGCCGGCAGGGGGTCGGCAACCGGATCAGGCCGAACGCCACCCTCGTCTTCGTCGTCGACCTCGTCAGCATGATGTAGTCGGCGACTCCGGCACCGCCGCCGAACAACATCCCGCGTCGGGAACCCGGTGCCGAGGCCGCGACACAGGCCCCAGGCGCCGGGCCGGTGTGGGCCGCGGCGTCGGACGCCGCCGGCGGGGTGTGGTCCGTGGCGCTCGCCACGGACCACACCCCCGGTCGCCGACTAGAGCCCGAGCGCGGAGCGGCCACCGACCACCGGGAGAACCACCGAACTGGACGCCGGTGCCACGGTCAGGCGGGTCCCGGGCAGCGGAAGCAGTGTGTACTCCTGGTCACTGGAGAAGATGACGACGCCGATCCGGTGGCCCGCCGCGAACACGTAGTCCTTGGGTTCCAGCGTCCAGCGATAGTCGTCCATCTTTCCCGGTCGCACCGGGTGGGACCGGGACGGGTCGGACCGGTTCTGCGGGTCGAGCCAGCCCCGGGTCACCACCGTCGGGGGGTCGGCTGCCCCGGGCGGACCATAGTCGACCAGATAGCCGGTCAGGTTCGCCGCGGTCCGGTTGTCGATGGACAACCGGAGCCGCAGCTCCGGTCGTCCGGAGATCCGGACGTCGTTCGACAGGGGCGCGGAGCGGTAGACCAGCCGGTGCGGGCTCGCCGTGTCGGGATCGGCCACCAGGTCAACCGGTGCGATGGTGCGACCGGAGTCGACGAAGCTCTGTCGCGCGCGGTGCCGCGGACCGGCACCCACCAGGGTGCCCGGCGTCTGCGGCCCGGTCGCGGACAGGCCCAGTGACACCGGACGAACGGCCGGGTCGGGCCAGTCCCGGTACGTCGTGTACCGCCCGTCCTCCCGCTGCAACACCACCCTCGGCTCGGCCATCACACCGTTGTCGATTCCCCACAGCCAGTGGTCGAACCAGCGGTTCTCGGTCTGCTTCCAGGTCCAGGTGCGGCCGTCCGGCAGCGTGACCGTGGCGTTGTTCCCCGGGCCGCCGTGCCCGCCCCGGTGCAGCCAGAGGCGGCGCGGCACCCCGTACCAGGCAAGCTGCTGCCACCAGTCGGCGAACTGTCCCGTCTTGACGTTCCAGTCGTTCAGCCCGTGGACGACCAGGACGCTGGCCCGGACCCGGCGCGCCCCCGGCCGGTAGTCACGGTCCCGCCAGAACCGGGTGTAGTCCCCGGTGATCCGGTCCTGTCGTCGGGTGATCTCGGCGATCTCGTCGGCGCAGGTCCCCTCGGCCCGGCTCCGGCCGGCCGTGTACATGGCGAGGATGTCCGCGTCCTCGCCCTGGTAGCCGCCGGGCGCCACCACCAGGCCGTTCGCCCGGTAGTAGTCGTACCAGCTGCTGATGGCGGCCACCGGGACGATGGTCTTCAGCCCTTCGACACCGGTGGTCGCCACCATGTTCGGCAGGGTGCCGTTGTAGGAGCCACCGGTCATGCCGACCGCGCCGGTGGTCCAGTGGGCGGTCACCGGTGCGCCGCCGGCGTCGAAGGCTCGGGCCCGGCCGTTCAACCAGTCGATGATCGCCTTGGTGGCGAGCGTCTCCGCCTGGTCGCCCGTGGTCGGGCAGCCGTCGGAGTCGGCGGTACCGATGCTCTGCCCGACCAGGACCGCGTATCCGCGCGGCACGTAGTAGTCGTCGAGCGATCCGGGCAGGTCCGCCCTGGTGGTCGCCCGCCGCGGATCGCCGGTGCGGGACGCGGTCCGCCCGCCGCGTGCCCCCTGGGGCAGTTCGTCGACCAGCACTCTCGGGTAGGGCACGTCGTCCCAGGTGTCCTTGCGGTAGGGCGAGTGCTCGAGAATCACCGGGACCCGCAGGCCGGCGGTTTCGGTCTCGCGGGGACGGGAGATGTCCACCACCACCCGGTCCCTCCGGCCGTCGTGGTCGGTGTCGAGCGGCGTCTCCACCCACACCCGTTCCACGATCGCGTCGGCGAGCGCGAACACCGGCTGGGTCATCCCGTCCCGCACCACGATGATGCCCCGGGGTGTGTCGGCGGCGTGTGCCGGTACCGGCGACACGACCAGAGCCAGCCCGGCGGCGTACGCGGCGAGACCTCGCACCGGTCCCGGTGGTGACATGCGCTGCTCCTCTCGGCCGGCACCGTCGGGCGGCCGGCGCGGGGCGTGGACAGGAGAATCGACCGCCATCGTAGGCACGGCGCTGACGAGAGTCGATACGTCCCACGTACTGGCCGTCTTCGGGCGGCCTCCGGTCAGGCGTGGGCGCCGGCCTGGCGGGCGACCGGTGGGAAGGGCAGCACGGCGACGGCCACGTTGTCGTGTCCGCCGGACGCCACGGCGAACCCGGTCAGATCGCGAGCGATCGCGAGCGGTGTGGCACCCGTCGGGCCCGGCACCCGCACGGCCAGTGACGCCGGATCGGGCAGGTAGTGCGACAGTCCGTCGGTGCAGAGAACCAGCCGGCCCGCCCGGGTCGGCTGGAACGCCACCACCTCCGGTTCGGTGTCGGTGGAGTCGGCGCCGAGCCAGCGCACCAGGGCACGCGACGTGGGATGCAGCTCGGCGCCGGGCGGCACCGGGCGGCCGGCGCGGATCCTCCCCACCACCGAGTCGTCGACGGTGAGGCAGGCCGCCTCGTCGGTCGCACCGTCCGGGCCGAGCCAGTACGCCCGGCTGTCGCCGATCCAGCCGACCGCGACCGAGTCGGCGGTGACCACGGCGGCGACGTAGGTACAGCTCGGCGGGACCTGTCCGTCGTCCGCCACCGCGGTGGCCCGGGTCGCCGCGGCGGCGGCCCGGGTGCCGGTCACGATGGCCTCGGCCGCGCCGGACCCGGCCGCCAGCGCGGACAGGATCGCGGCCAGACCGCTCTCGGCCGCCGCGTGCGCGGCGACGTCGGCGCGCAACGACGTCGACACCCCGTCGCAGATGACGGCCGCGGTCGCCCCGCCGAGCCGTCCCACCGCGACCGCGTCCTCGTTACGGTGCCGCCGCGCCCGGTCGGTCACCGCCGCCACCGTGCCCAGGTCGAGGTCCGCCCGATCCCGGCCGACGTTCCAGCGCTGGCCGCAGCGCTCGCAGTGGCCGGGGTTGCCCGACGGCACGGCGCCGCACCGGGGGCAGGGATGACCGGGCGCCCGCGACGACAGCCAGGCCGGTGCGGCAGACGACGGGGAGCCGGATCCGGGGTGGGCCGCCTGCGGCGCCGGACGGGCCGGTCCGGCCGGGCTCTGCGGCCCGGCCGACACCACCGGCTGGGACCACGCGACGGGCGCCGCGCGGTCGGGTGAGGCGCTCGGTCCGGCGAGGGAGTCGAGCCCGCCCGGCACGGCCGGACCCGCCAGCGTCTCCAGCCCGGCCCGAGACACCGGCACACCGGAGCCGTCCGGCGTGCCGGCCACACCGCCGGTCCCGCCGCCGTGTGGGTGGCCGTCCCGTTCCGCCCCGGCTCCCCACCGCGCGGTGGCCGGGCCGGACGACACACTCCGGCCGGTCATCGCACCGGTGGCGGGGGCCGCCGGGCCCGGCGCCGAGCCGGTGCCACCCGGTGCCGGGACGGCCGGGCCGACGACGCCGTCGGAGGTGTCCCCACCGGTGGTGCCGGTGAGCGGGCCGTCCACCCCGTCCTGTGGCACCCGCTCCAGCTCGCGGCCACACTCCTCGCAGAACCGGTGGTCCGGGGCGTCGGGCGGCCCGTGCTCCGGGCAGGGCATGGGCATGCTTCCGGTGGTCATACCAGAGTCCTCGGACGGACCGCGTTCGCGTGGTCGACCAGGGCGATGCGTACCTGCGGCTCGCGGGCGAGCTGGGCCAGCGTCCGGTACGCACGCTCCAGTCCGAAGCGCAGACCGCGCTCGGTGAGTTCGTGACCGAGAACACGCAGGCCGGGCACGGGAGCCGGACGGTTGCGAATCCAGGCCAGCGCGACCTCCAACAACTCGATCGTGAGCCGGGTCTGCCGTTCGAGATCCAGATTGAGCCGTTCCAGGCGGGCGGACGCGCGCAGCAGGTCGTCGGGCCCGGTCGCGACGGCGAGTCCCGGCAGGCTCGCCCGCACCGCCGCGACCTGGGCGGTGACGTGGTGGATGGAGCTGTCCGGTACCTGGTCGAGCACCGCGACCGCGCCGGCCCGGTCGCCGGTGAGGACGCGGATGCGGGCAAGTCCGAACGCGGCGCTCAGATAACTGTGGTCGACCCGCCACACCCGGTCGTACAGCCGTGCGGCGAGCGTCCGGTCCCCGCAGCACTCCGCGCTCGCCGCCAGGGCCAACCGGGCCGCCGGCTCGCCCGGCAGCGCGTCGTACACCGCGTCGAACGCCACCCGTGCGTCGGCCGGCCGGTTCGCGGTGAGCGCCAACAGGCCCCGGTACCAGTCCACCCGCCAGTCGTACGGATCCGCGGCGGCCAGCCGGTCGAGATCGGCGGCGGCGCCCGCGAGGTCACCCCCGTCGATCCGGGCCCGGGCGAGCCGGAACGCCACCTCGACGCTGTGCACCGGTGCCGCGGCCAGCTGCCGGATCAGCTCCGCCGGATCGGTGGTGCCGAGCGAGGCGAGAAACCCCGCCCCCGGATCGAGCACGTCGACCTGCGGCAGCGGCAACGCGGCGGCCACCGCCGCCGGGGCGGGTGCGAGGGCGCCGGGTGGCGCCCCGGCACCCGGGCCGGCGAGACCCGGGCTGACCTCGCCCGCGTCCGTGCCGAAGGCTCTCCGTTCCGGGGTGAACTGCCGGGACACCGCCGGCCGGGGTACCCCGTCGGCCGCCGAGAGGACCTCGCGCAGCACGCCGAGCAACTGCTCGCGCATCTCGCCGGCGCTCTGGAACCGCCGGGCGGGGTCCGGGTGGGTGGCCCGGCGCAGCAGCCGGTGGTACGACATCTCCGCGGCGAGCAGCGGTGCCTCGGCCGGGTCGGGCAGCCGGTCGGCGTACGTGCTGGAGAAGCCGCGGACGTCGAGGCTGAGCACGGCCAGCGTCCGGCCCACGGTGTAGATGTCGGAGGCCACCGACGGGCCGCGGGTGCCGATCTCCGGCGCCTGGTATCCGGGAGTGCCGAAGATCGGGCTGGCGGTGTCGTCGGCGTACCGTACGGCGCCGAGGTCGATGAGCTTGAGCTGCTCCTCGGCGTGGATGACGTTGTCCGGCTTGAAGTCGCAGAACAGCAGGTTGCGGTCGTGCAGGTAGTCCAGTGCGGGCAGGATCTCGATGCCGTACGCCAGCACCTCCGGCAGCGGCAGGGTCCGCTCGCCGGTCTCCCGACGGCGGGCGTGCAGCATGTCCCGGAGCGACTGCCCGCCGACGTACTCCATCACGATGTAGCCCACGGGGGTGCCGGTGCCTGGGTCGGGATGCTCGACGAAATCGTGGATCTTGACGATGTTGGGGTGATCCAGTTCGACCAGGAACCGGCGCTCCGCCACCGCCGAGGCCACCGCGTCGGGATCGGAGGTGTCGATGAGTCCCTTGAGGACCACCCAACGGTCGCGGACGGTGTCGCTGACGTTCCGGTCCCGCGCCAGGTAGATCCAGCCCAGCCCGCCGTAGGCCAGGGCGCCGAGTATCTCGTAGCGCCCGTCGACCACGTCGCCGGGGTTGAGTCGGGGTACGAACGAGAACGGTGTTCCGCAGTACGGGCAGAAGCCCACGGTCCGGCCCGGCCGGCCGTCCCGACCCCGCCCCACCGGTTTCTCGCAACGGGCACAGAAGCGTCGCGACTCCGCGACCTTCGGTTCGGCCATCACCGCCGTGGCGGGATCCCGTAGCGGCACCCGAGGAATCTCGACCAGCCCGGCGCCGAGGCTGCCCCGGGAGGAGCTGCGGGACCGGGAGCCGCTCCTGGTTCCCGTCGTGGACCGGCTGGACGTCGTGCCGGCCCCGGTGGACGCCACGCTCGGACCGCTCGGCGGCCGTCCACCGGCGCTCGCGACCGAGCCCGGGCCACCGGCGGGCGGGATCGCCGGTGGGCCGTCGGCGCCGGATCCACCACCCGGGCCGCCCGATGCCGTCCCGACCATGGGCGCCGACGGCGCGGCCGGAACCGGGGCCCGGCCCGTGCTCCGGCCACCCGACCAGGTGGGAGGGTGCGGTCCGGAGTGGCCGGCGTGCCCCGGCGCCGCCGGGCCGACGACCGGGATCCGGCCGCCACAGTGGGTGCAGAACCCGTCGGGGCGGTACGAGCCGGGGCAACCGGGCCGCAGGCAGCGTGCGCTCATGGCCGCAGCTCCCTTCGGCGACAGCGGGGCCGCCCGACGCGGTGGCGGCGGGTGACCCGGCCCGGCGACCCCGCGACGGTGGGCCGGGTCGGGCACCGGAACGGGCAGGAGTTCCTAGTCACGGTACTGCGCCTTCGGTGGTGCCGGCGCCGGCCCCAGCGACCGCAGCCAACGGTTGTAGATCCGGGTCCAGGTGCCGTCGGCACGGATCTTCTCGAGCACGGCGTTGACGAACCGCACCAGCTCCGGTGATGCCTTGGAGATCGCGATGCCGTAGGGCTCGTCGCTGAACCGCGGGCCGACCACCTGGGTGTTCGGATCCTGCGCGGCGAGACCGGCCAGGATGCTGTCGTCCGTCGAGACGGCGACGACCTGGTTCTGCTGCAACAGCACGAGGCAGTCCGTCCAGTTGACCACCGAGACCGGCACGGTTCCGGCGGCCGCGATGTTCCGGATCGAGGTGCTGCCGTCGGCGGCGCACACCTTCTTGCCGCGTAGCTGTGCGATCGACTCGATCCCGGAACCCCGGGTCACCAGGATCCGCTGCCCGGCGGTGAAGTACTCGGTGGAGAAGGAGACCTCCTGCCAGCGTTCGCAGTTCATGGTCATGGTCCGGACCACCATGTCGACGGTGCCGTCCTTGACCACCCTGATCCGGTCCGCGGAGCTGATCGCCCGGAACTGGATCCGGTCCGGGTCGCCGAAGAGGCCACGGGCGATCTCCCGCGCGATGTCGATGTCGAATCCGGCGAGCTCGCCGGTGAGCGGGTCCCGGAACCCGAACTGGTAGCTGTTCTGGTCGACCCCGACCACCAGGCGGCCGCGCTGCACGATCCGGGCCATCGCGGTCCGGGCCGGCATCTGCCGCGGGGGCGGTAGCGGACCCGTGGGACGCAGACTGGCGCGGGGGTTGCACGAACCTGGGGAGTTCGTCGCGGCGCTGGGCACCACGGCGGGATCGCGCATGCCGACCGGTCGGGGCGGGTCGGCCGGGATACGGTGGTCGGGTAGCGCCTGGTCGTCGGCGCCGCACCCGGCGGCACCGACGACGGTCGCGACGGCCAGAAGGCCGGCCAGCAGCCGGCCGACACGGTGCCGGACGGTCATCGATACTCCACTATCCGCCGCTGCATGCCGACCACCGCCCCGGCGAGGACGAGGACGGTGAGCGCGACGAACCCGACGTCCGCGCCGGTCAGGGCGCGCCCGGCGCTGGTCGCCTCGCGCTCGAACCGCTGCCCGTTGTGGGTGATGGCCTGGGCGAGCGCCTCGTCGAGTCGGCTGAAGATGGCGGCCGTCGTCCGGTCGCCGGGGCCGACGGTGGCACGCACCGCCTCGTTGAACTCGCCGCGGTCGTCGAGGGCCCGCACCTGCCGGTGGGCGGTGATCCACGCCCTGCACTGCGCGATCGCCTCCTCCACGGCCTGCCGGGTGGGCTGGTCCGACGCGGCGGCCAGGGCCTCGCCGAGCAGTCCACCGTCGCCGTCGGCGCCGGCCAGCCGCTGCATCACGACGACGTAGTGCTGTTCGAAGGCGGCGCCGTTGCCCCGGGCGACGAGGGTGAGGGCCTCGTCGGCCCGGGCCTGCAGCCCGGCGATCCGAGCCTCGGCGAGGAGGTTCATCTGCGCGGAGCCGTCGTCGCGACTCGCCTTCAGGTACACGGCCGCCGCCACCGCCGAGGCGATGAGCCAGCCGAGCAGCAGGACGGCCGCACCGGTGCTGACCAGCAACCCGACGTTCAGCAACCGGTTGGTGCGTCGGGTCAGGTACACCTGGGCCAGCCCGAGGGCTCCCAGGGTGGTCAGGCCGAACAGTGTCGCGACCCAGGGAAACCCGGCGGCGCGGTCGCGTGCGGCGTCCAGCTCGGCGGAGGCCGCGGCGTAGAGTTCCTGGGCCGCCGGCAGCAGCTCCTCTCGCATCAGACCCGACGCCTCCTGCAGGTACGCCACGCCGAGCGGCAGCCCCTGCCGGTTGTAGCTCCGCGCGGTCTCGATCAGGCCGCTGTACACGGGCAGCCGTGCGGTGATCCGGGCGACCGCCGCGATACTCCGGCCGTCGGTGGCGGCGGACACCACGGTCAGCGCGGCCGCCGCGTCGGCCAGGTCCTGCTGGTACCGCGCGCGCAGCTCCGGCGGCTCCAGGCCGTTGGAGAGAAAGGCGCTCGCGGCGGTCGCGTCGGCGTCGGAGAGGGCGCGGTACAGGTTCTGGGCGGCGACCAGCAGTTCCCCGCTGCGGACGGTCACCCCGCGGACGAGAGCGGCCCGCTGCCGGACACCGACCAGGGCGGTCGCCCCGAACAGCACGCCGAGCGCCACCACGGCGGCCATGATGGCGGTGAGCCGGCCGGGTGTGTGACGCAGCGGTGCGGTGACGCGGTGCAGCACGGCACGCGGGCGAGACGGCGGGACGACCGGCCGGCCGGAGACCGCGCTGACCGCCGACCCGTGTAGACCCACCCGTGACCTCCCCATCCCCGTGGCTGGGCGCGCGTCCACCCCCGACTCGCGACCGTCGGGACATCACGACCCGGTTCAAGGTAGCCAATCGGCTCAAGGGACGGGACCCGGGTCCCCGCCCGGGAACCACCACCGGCGGTCCGCCGGCACCCGCCGGGACCGTCCACCGTGGCCGGGCCGACGGCGGCTCACCCCGGTCAGGGCCACGTACCGAGTTCGGGCAGGGGTTCCCGCCGCCGCAGCCAGGCCGCCGGTACCCCGGTCGCTCCCCGGCCGGTGTACGTCGCCACGACTCCGCCGACGATGGCCGCGGTGGTGTCGACGTCACCGCCGGCCTCGACACAGGCGAGGATGGCCGACGGGTAGTCGTCGAGCCAGGTCGCCGCGGTCCAGAGCGCGAACGGTACCGTGTCCGACGCCAGGGCCCGGGCGCCGTTGCCGAGCTCGTGGGCGGCCTCCGCCACGCTCACCCCCAGCAGCCGCCGGGCTCGTTCGACGCCGCGGCGTACCTGGCTGTCCCCGATGTGGCCGAGGACCGCGTCGAGCAGGTCGGACGGTTCCGGCCGGACGTCGACCTGCCGGGCCCGGCCAGCCTCGGCGGCGGCGACCGCCACGGCGACGGCACCGAGAACGCCCTCGGCGTGGGCGTGGGTCACCTCCGCCGAACGCCTCGCCTCCCGCGCCGCGGTGTCGGAATCGCCGGTGTGGAAGGCACCGAGCGGCGCGACCCTCATCGCCGCGCCGTTTCCCATCGATCCCTGACCGTCGAAGGCGGCCCTGGCGACGTGCCGCCAGTCGCCGCCGGCGCGGATCTGTCGCAGGATCACCACGGCACCGCCGCCGTAGCCGCGGTACGGGTCGCAGCGCGAGGCGAAGGCCGCGGCGAGCAGATCCTGGTCGATCCGTTCCCGGTGGCGCAGCTCGGACACGATCACGCAGGCCATCTCGGTGTCGTCGGTCCAGGGCCAGACCGGGTCGGGCAGCCGTCCCGCCCGAAGGTCACGGGCGGACCGACCGGGTACGAGGTACTGGGCACCGAGGGCGTCGCCGACGGAGAGTCCGTCGAGACTGTCGAGGCAGAGTTCCCACGAGGTCATGTCCGCCCCATCCTGGCACGGCGCCCGGCCCGCGGGCCGGGCGCGGCGAACGGCGGGCTGGTCGGGACACCGATCGGAGGACGCACATGGACCCGAACACCAGGCCGACGTCCGTCCCGCCGTGGTGGGTGCCGAGGTGGCCCGGAGCACGACCGGGACGCGACCGCGGCGCCGCCGGACGGTGACGGGGCGGATACGTCCTCGGCTCGTTCTCCGTGCTCCTCGCCCTCCTGCTGCTCGGTCACTCGCGGGTGCCGAACACCGTCGGCCGGATCGGCAGCTTCCTGGAGACCTTTCTGCCGTGGCTCGGCCTGCCCATCCCGGTGCTGCTGGGTCTGGCGCTGCTGCGTCGCGCACCGGTCGCCCTGCTCGCGCCGCTGCTCCCCGTCGCCGCCTGGCTCGACCACTTCGGCGCGGCGCTGGTACCCGCCCCGGACTCCGGGTACGACCTCACCGCGGTACAGCACAACGTCAGCGACGAGAACGCCGATCCGGCGGGTACCGCACAGGCCCTGCGCGCGGTCCGTGCCGATGTCGTCGCGCTGGAGGAGCTGACCCCGGCCGCCCTGCCGACGTACGCCGAGATCCTCGGTACGGACCTCGCGCACCACGCGGTGCACGGCACGGTGGGGCTCTGATCCCGATTCCCGCTCACCGAGGTGCGGCCGCCTCCGATCAGACCGGCGGGCTTCGGCGCGGACTGGAACCGGGGGTTGCGGGTCACGGCCAGGACGCCACGGGGAGACCTCGCCGTCTACGTGGTACACCTGCCGTCGGTGCGACTCGGTCCGGGTGGCCTCCGGTCCGCCGCACGGAACGAGAGCGCGACCCTGCTCGGCGCGGCGGTGGCCGCCGAGCCGGTGACGCGGGTGCTGCTGCTGGGGGACCTCAACGGCACGGTCGAGGACCGCGGGCTGGCTCCGGTGACGTCGCGTCTGCCCTCGACCGGACCACCCTTCGCCTTCAGCTGGCCGGCCGCCTTCCCGGTGGCCCGGATCGATCAGGTGTTGAGCCGTGCCGCGACCGTCACCGCCCTCTGGACGCTGCCCGCCACCGGAAGCGACCACCTGCCGGTCGCCGCCCGGGTCCGGCTCACGGACACCCCGTGACGGACGTCCGCGCCCCCGCCGCCCCGGTCGTGGCGGGCCACCGGTCACGGCGTTTCCCCCGACCGCACGCGCCCCGGGTCGAGTCGGGGCATGCTCAGGGGGGTAGGCGCCAGCCGAGAGGAGCACGGCGTGAAGGACTACGACGACGACTGGAGCGAGGACCAGCGGGCGCTGTACGACGAGTGCTACGCGCTCGGCGAGTCCTGGGCCGCCGATCCGGACACTCCGGCCGACGAGCTGCAGGACGTGCTGAACCTCGCCGAACTCGACGACGACGAACTCGGCGAGGTCGACCTCACCTACGCCCCGCTGGTGGAGGCGGTGGCCGAGGCCACGGGGGAACAGGTGACCAGCGTGACCGCCGACCGGGACGATCCGGCGTTCCGGGGTTTCGTGGACGGTACGCGCGACGGCGCGGAGGAGACCGTGTTCGGCCTCTGAGGCCGGGTTCCGGCCCGCGCCGCGACCACCGTCGGCGGTTGCCTGCGCAGACCCGTGGGCCGGTCGGCCCTGTCGGCGCGGCTCATCCGGGACGCGACCCGGTGGGCGCCCGCCCTCGGGCGTCGAGCCGGAGGACCGGCAGGGAGGAATGCTCGAAGCCGAGGGACCGGTAGAGCGGCTCTCCGGCGGCGGTGGCCCGCAGGTCGACGATCAGAACGCCTCGCCGCCGGTACCAGTCGAGCAGTGCCTCCAGGCACGCCCGGGAGTAGCCCCGCCGCCGGTATCCCGGCTCGGTGACGACGTTGAGGACGTATCCCGCCTCGCCGGTCGGGTTCCCGGGGTCACCCAGCCGGCACTCGATGGTGCCGACGGCACACGCCACGAGCGGCGACGGCGGCCCCACCGGATCGTGGTCCGCCCCGCCGTCTCCGGCCGCCGGCCCTCGCGGGCCGGACCCGCCGGCCTCCCCGGGCCCGCCGGCCGCCGGTTCGGCGGGCCGGTCCACCACGAAGGCCGCCAACGTGCCGTCGCTCATGCGGCGGCACAGCGTCTCGGCCGCCAGCCGTTGCCACACCCCGGGCGCGGGAGCGGCGTCACACGTCTCCGCCAGCATCACGCCGCGCAGCCGTACCAGTTCCGCCACGTCGGCGAGGACGGCCTGACGTGCCCGGGGCACCCCGCGTGCCGCGACCACGGTGGATCACCCGCCGGCCAGCGCCGCGCGGAGGGCGTCGAGGGGCAACGGCGCCTGCGTGACCCGTACCGGCAGAGCGGACAGGACCGCGACCGCTCCGGTGTAACCCGGCCCCACATCCAGGTCGTACAGGTGCACGGGACCGTCCACCGACCGCTCGGCCGACCAGTCGAGCAGCCGCGCCGGTTCGTCCGGCGGGCTGAGGGAGATGCTGTTCATCGGCACCGCGAGGCCGTGACCGGTGGCCTTCAGCAGGGCCTCCTTGCGGGCCCAGTAGCCGAAGAAGCCCTGGCGGGCACGGTCCGCTGGCTGGGCGCGCCACCACCGCAGCTCCGTCTCGGACAGCACCGTCGCGCTCAACGCGGCCACGTCCGTGCCGTCCGTGGTCTCCTGCACGTCCACCCCGACCGGTGCCGCCGCCACGGCGAGGGCGACCCAGGCGCCGGAGTGGGTGAGCGAGAAGTCCAGTTTGGTGGCCGGGTACTCGACCACCGGTTTGCCGTGTCCGGCGCCACAGTGCCGGCACCGGCGGGAGAAACGCAGCTCCCCGGGGGGGACGCCGAGGTAGTGACCGAGCAACAGCCGTGCACCGACGTGCGCGGCCTGGTAGCGGTCCCGGTCGGCGGCCCGGAGAAACCGGGCATGCCGCTCCCGCTCCGTGGCGTCGAGGACGTCGAGGTCGGCCCAGTGCTCCCCACCGAGTGGTAGACGCCACACCTGACACTCTCCCGGCGAGGGTGGGCCCGGGAGGGTGGACGGCGCGGGTGTCGCGTCCGCACCGGACGATGGTTCAGCAGGTGAAGGGCCAAATCGCGTCAACCGGCACCGCCAGGAGTCTCGGTGAGGGGGCGTCACGTACGGCGCACCCACGGCGAAGCATGCCAGTTCGCCGGCTCACGAGCCAGTACCCGGCCGGCGGACCGAACGGCGACACCTGTCGCCGCCGTCCGGTCTGGCGGACCGCTGCTGCCGGATCCCGTCCGTCGGCCTCGATGGCGACCCCGGCTGGCACCCGCAATCGTTCGGGCGCGGGTGGCGCCCGGGACGGATACCGGACCCGCAAAGGCGGCGTTACCGGAAGCGACGCGGAACAGGGCGAGGAAAGTCCGGCGAGCAGCCCGTTTCGGAAGGGCAAATGCCCGATGCCTTGCGAAATTGCCCACCGATCAGTCAAACTCAACTCCGAGCAATATTTGTTCACGAGGAGTAACCGACCATGGCGAAGCGGGTAATCACGCTGCTGACGGACGACCTCGACGGCAGCGAGGCCGATCGCACCGTCGAGTTCGGTATCGACGGCGTCAACTACACGATTGACCTGTCGGACAAGAACGCGGGCAAGCTTCGCAAGGCCCTGGACGTCTACATCAAAGCGGGCACCCGCATCGGGCGCACCTCGAGCGAAAGCCGACGCGGCGGACGGCGCGGTGCGACGTCGAGCCCCACCCGAAGCGATCGGGAACTGAACCGCGCGATCCGGGAATGGGCCGTGCAGAACGGCTACGAGGTTTCCGAGCGCGGCCGCATTCCGTCCTCCGTGGTTCAGGCGTACAAGAACCGACGGTAATCGGTCAGGTACGGCCGGTTTCCGTGTCCGGCTCACATTCGCGCCGGCCAGCAGCGGTCTGACGGCGCGGCCCGACGATTGGGCGCCAGACAGGTCTGGCCTTCCAGACCTCGTCGGTTCGTCCGGGACGGGAGACAGGATCTGCCCGTCGCCAGGTGCCACCGGCGACCGCTGCCGCCGGTGGCACCGATGCGATAGCGACGACCCGCCTTATCAGCCACCGTTGGAGGGTGTCGGGGCCGGTGCCCTGTCCGCCGCGGGCGGACCGCCGGTGGCCGACGGTGTCGGATCGAGGGCGGCGGGGACCGGAAGGGCGCTGCCCTTGACGAACTCGTCCCAGGTCACGTTCCAGGCCGTCCACCCGTTGCCCTGTTCGAGCTTGACCTCCGTCCCCCTGATCGTGACCAGGTCGCCGATCCGGGTGGTCCTCATCAGCCAGTCCGCGTCGGCCGACGAGACGTTGGTGCAGCCGTGCGAGACGTTCCGGCGCCCCTGGTCCCCGACGGACCAGGGTGCCGCGTGGATGAACTCGCCACCCCAGGTCAGCCGCTGGGCGTCCTCCACCTGGACGACGTAGGGATCCGGGGACCCCGTGGTGTCGAAAATCGTCGACTCGTGTTTTTCCATGATCACCATCTTGCCGCTCGACGTCGGGGTGCTGCTCTTGCCGAGGCTGACGGGAATCTTGCGGATGAGCTGGTCGTCCCTGAACACCGACATCTGCTTGGTCGCGTTGTCGATTTCCAGGAAAATCCGGTGGTCGGCGATCAGGGCGCTCGCTGTTCGGTCGGTGTCACCGTAACTGCCGCCTCCCATGGGCACGCCGTCGAGTGCCGCTCGCACTCTGATCCGGGTGCCCGGTTGCCAGAAGTCGGGAGCGCGGTAGGAGACCTGGCGACCGTTCGCGTCCCACGACCAGACACCCGGCTGGGGCGGGTCGGTTTCGACCAGCAGCCGCCGCTGGATAGCCGCCCGGGCGGCCTTCGGAATCTCCGAATCGAAGGAGACGATCACCGGCATTGCCACGCCGTAGGTCTGGTTGTCCTGCACGTTGAGGTTTGTCACGGTACGCCGCGCCGGCTTCGCCATCGTGGTGAAGCTGGTCTTCTGGGTCACCGTCTTCCCGGCATCATTCTTCGCCGTCACCTCGGCGGTGTAAGATCGGTTGTTTTCCAGTGGCCTGCTCGGCATCCAACTGGATCCGTCCGGGTGCATCGCACCGTCGACCCGAGTGCCCTTGTCGTCGGTCACGACAACCTCGGAAATCGTCCCGTTGGTCACCGTGGTGCCGATCTCCACGCTGGTGGGCACGTCCTTACTGTCCGGCGCCGGGGTGATCGCCAGTGTGGGTGGCGCCGGTGCCGGTCGAGCCGCCCGTCTGACGGGATTTCCCGTGCAGGCGGTCAGGCCCAGTGGTACGGCGGTCACCAGCATCATCAGCAGCAACACCGCTCGGCGCCTCAGTAGCATGCTCCACCCACCCCTTTTCCCTCCTGCCTCTGATCGGTCCCCTGTCTCGGATCGAATTGGTGTCCTGTCACGCGGCGCCCGCGTCGACCGGGATCCGCCGACAACCCGGATTCGCCACTCCGCGGCGGGGTAAACCCACGACGTCACCGGTGGCCCGTCGCGGGACAGGACAGGGGCGGAAAGAGGGCCGTAGGAGGAGGATCTGCCCCCGGGGAGGCGGCGGCACCCGTTCCGGCGGGGTGTCTGGCCGCTCTGGGGGCGGGCTTCGGAGGCGGTCGGACCACGGGAGCTGCCGTACCGGCCGGCCCGGGTACGGAACCCGTCCGGGGCCGGGTGGAACCGAGGTGACCGTGGTCGCCGGACCCGCCCGGCCGGTGCCGCGGTTCCGCCACACCCGGGATCACGGCTGGGTGACCTTCTGGCATCCTACCCGGATGGAGATCGTCCTGAACCCGATCCCGACGCCGCTGATCTGGGAGGTGGCCCCCGCGTCCTGGCAGGACGGCGACGACGGCTGCCTCACCGTCGTCGCCGGGCCACGGACCGACCTGTTCGTGGACCCCGCCGGTGCCGAGCCGGTGCTCACCGCGCCCAGGCTGCTCGGGCCGGTGCCCTCCGGCGATTTCCAGCTGTCGGCCCGGGTCCGGGTCGGCTTCGCCGCCACCTACGACGCGGGGTGTCTCCTGCTCTACGCCGGTCCGACGACGTGGGCGAAGCTCGCGTACGAGCGGTCGCCGCAGGGCGCGGGGATGGTCGTCTCGGTCATCACCCGGGGTGTCTCCGACGACGCCAACGGCTTCGTCGTACCCGCCGAGGCCCCGCTCTGGTTGCGTGTCTCCCGGCTCGGACCAGCCTGGGCGTTTCACGCCAGTACCGACGGGGTCCGGTGGCACTTCGTCCGCCACTTCCGGCTGGACGCGACCGCTGAGCCGCTTCGAATCGGATTCGAGGCACAATCCCCCACCGGAGAGGGCTGCACGGCTGTGTTCGACCGGATCGGATTCGAGGCGACCAGGCTGGGCGATCTACGCGACGGCCGCTGACCGTCGCGCCGTCCCGGACCGCACCGGACGGCCACGCTGGGGCACGGCACCACGACGACCGGCGGGCAGGCCCTGCGGTGGAACTGCCGCGAGTCGGGGCGGACGGCGGGCCCGCCGTCCGCCCCGGCGCCCGGTCAGGCCTCCAGAACCACGGCCAGACCCTGGCCCACCCCGATGCAGATCGCGGCAAGGCCCAGGCCGCCGCCACGGCGACGCAACTGCCAGGCGAGCGAGCCGAGGATGCGTGCTCCCGAGGCACCCAGCGGATGTCCGAGGGCGATCGCACCGCCCTGCGGGTTGACGATGTCGGGGTCGAGATCCCGCCACTCGGCCAGGCAGGCCAACGACTGGGCGGCGAACGCCTCGTTGAGTTCGACCACCGCCAGATCGGACCAGCTCGCACCGGCACGCCGTAGCGCCTGCTCGGCGGCGCGGACCGGACCGATCCCGAACAACTGCGGCTCGACGGCGGTAACCGCCCGGGAGACGATCCGGGCCAGCGGAGCCCGACCGGCGGCCTCAGCGCCGGCCTGGTCGGCGAGCAGCAGCGCACTGGCGCCGTCGTTGAGCGGCGAGGAGTTGCCGGCGGTGACCGTGCCGTCCGGCCGGAACGCCGGCTTCAACGCCGCCAGTGCCTCGGCGGTGGTACCCGGCCGCACACTCTCGTCGACCGTCAGGTCGGTACCGGGAACGATGCTGACCTCGTCGGCGAAGAGCCCGTCCGCCCATGCCTGGGCGGCTCGCTGGTGACTGCGCAGCGCGAACGCGTCCTGCGCGGCCCGGGAGATGCCGTACCGGTCGGCGAGGATCTCCGTGCACTCGCCGAGCGAGGCCGTCCACTCGGCGGGCATCCGTGGGTTCACCATACGCCAGCCAAGCGTCGTGGAGTGCAGGGTCTCCGGGCCGCGTGGGAAGGCCTTCTCCGGTTTCGGCAGCACCCAGGGCGCCCGGGTCATCGACTCGACTCCCCCGGCGATGCAGATCGAGGCGTCGCCCAGCTCGATCGCACGCGCCGCGTCGATCACCGCCTCCAGTCCCGAGCCGCAGAGCCGGTTCACCGTCACCCCGGGCACGGTGGGCGGCAACCCGGCGAGGAGGACAGCCATCCGAGCGACGTTGCGGTTGTCCTCGCCGGCGCCGTTGGCGTTGCCGAACACCACGTCGTCGATCCGGGCCGGATCGAGGCCGGGACTGCGCCGGACGATCTCCCCCACCACGTGCGCCGCAAGGTCGTCCGGGCGTACCCCCGCCAGGCCGCCTCCGTACCGGCCGATCGGGGTTCGGACGGCGTCGAGCACGTACACGTCGTTGGCCATGACCTCGTCTCCTCACACGCTGCCGGCCATCATCCTGCCGGTCAGCGTGGCCCGGCCACCCCCCGGGGGATCACCGGATGGTCCAAGCCACCAGCCCGGAGAGCCAGCCCCGCCGGCTTCGGCCGGGCCGAAGCCGGCGGGAACCGCAGGAGTCCGACCAGCCGCGCCGGCGGCGGCTTCCCGGGACGGGACGGGTGTCGCTACCGGGCCGGGGTGACGAGTGGTTTGCCGTCTTCGACCGTCGACCGGTTCCGAATCCGGGCGAGTACGGCGTCGACCGACCACCGACCCCCGCCGAGCGCGGCGACGAGCAGGAAGGACCAGCAGAACAGGGCGGCGAGTTCGCCACCGTTGTTCAGCGGCAACAGGGCCTCCGGCTGGTGCACCACGAAGTAGGCGTACGCCATGGAGCCGGAGCAGATGGTCGCCGCGATCCGGGTGCTCATACCGACCAGCACGAGCGCACCGCCGACGAACTGGATGACCGCGGCGTACCACCCGGGCCAGGTGCCGAACGGAATCGCCTCGCCGCTGCCGCGGTTGCCTCCGAAGACCCCGAACAGGGAGGCGACACCGTGCAGGGTGAACAGCAGGCCGACCACCACCCGGAACAACGCGGTGACGACGTCGCTGATTCTGGTGCTGATCATGGGACACTCCCTTGCGATGGGCAGTACTCAGCTGTCGGGTCCCACGGCGCAGTCACCGTATCCACATATATAGATGGATGTCAATGTATTCGATCTCACCCGGGCGGCCCGCGGTCGGCGGAGCACCGCCACACCCACGGCACGTCCCTCCACGCGGGTGCTCACCCGGCACCGACGTCACGACCGGCGACCGCGGGGCGGCCGGGTCGGGGCCAACCGCTACACACCGTATCCGGTGGGTGCCTGTGGCGTCCACTGGGGACAGTGCGGCGACGGCGCTCCGGACGGCCACACCGTGACTCGTCGACGACGTCGTACCCGAGACCCGCCATCTCGGCACGGCGTGAGAGCACGACCTGTCACCGGCAGCCGCCGGCCACCACCGAGGTCACCACCGACCGCTGTCACGCCCGGTCACCCCACGTCGGGCCACCGGTCTCGCGCTCTGCGCACCCGCGCAACCGTCACCGGCTCAGTGCGGCAGCTCCACCGCGCAACAGGCCTCGCCACGGTCCTGGAGCAGGGATTCGAAGTCACCGCGCCGCATCTTGAACCGCCCGCCCAGTCCCCAGGCCGCGCCCCAGGAGTTCTGGAACAGGTAGGCGTCCTCGTCCTCGATCCGGTCGAGCATGAGATAGCAGTGCCCACCGGACACCGCCCCGGTCGGCTTGACGAACCCGTCGCTGTCAGGGGCGAACATGTCCGTCGTCCAGGCGGTTCCCACCACGATGGGCCCCTGTGTGTCGATCCACTCGTCGATCTCGGCGGCGGTGTGCGCGAACGCGAACGCCGCGAGCCTCCCCCGCTCCCGCACCGCCAGGGCTCCCGACCGGACGGTCGAGCCGTTCTCCCGGCCCGGCTCTCCGTCGATGACCTTGCACTCGTAGTAGAGGGCGTGCGCGTCGGCGTTCTGGTAGGTGCCGGGCACCGGTGTCGCGTCGACCCAGCCGGCCCAGCCGAACCCCACACAGTGTCCGGTCTGCCCCTGGTCGAGCTGGATCAGCAGCTCCCACGCCGGAGCCGAGTCGCGCTTGCCCAGCGGCGCCCGCTGGGTCTTGAGCCAGCGCCAGAAAACGAGGTAGGCCCGCCAGTTCGAGAAGTACGGTGTCTCGGTCAACACCTGCTCGACAGTCATCTGCCGGATCGACTCCGGCGGCTCTGCGATCTCCATCAGGCGCGGGATGTCCCAGTCCCGCGCATCCGGCTGGTGCCGCCAACCGAGCAGCTGTGGACCGGGTGCCACGCTCGCACTGGTCTGGGGTGGATCCATTGCAGAACGTCGCCGCTGCTCCATCGCCTTCGCCTCTTCCGGGCCGGACCCTCCGGCACCCGGACCCCAGGCTATCGCCCCGGGCGACGGCGGCCTTGATCACCCAGGATCCGCACGGCATCGCTCTCGGCGCGGTCCGTCTCTCCCGCAGGCGGCGGAACCGGGCCGGTCCACCTCGACGCCGCCGCGCTTCCCGCTCTGCGTCGCCGCGACCGTGTCCGCGCAAGCGCCGCGGAGTCGGTGGACGAACTGACCAGCTGGAGTCCCGGCAGGCTGATCGGCTGGAAGACCGGGGAACTAATCGGTTGCAAGGTCGGCACACTCCGTCTCGTCGGGTAGCAGCGGCCGAAGCGCGACGCTCCACCTGCCGTCGCCAGACCTCCAGGGGGTCTGGGCGTTCGCCTTCGCCGCCAGCGTCAGTAGTTCGGTCAGGGCGGCGTCCCGGACCACGACACAGCCCTGCCCAGGATTCGACCGCAGCCCCGGACCCGGCAGCGCCGGACCGGGCCAGGACACCTCCGGTGGGGCGGGCCCTTCCCGCGGGCCGCCCGGCCAGGGCGACGCCAACGCCGCGACCGCCTCCGGGTGGTACAGCTCGGTCGCGGCGTCCCCGCCCGACGGTGTCCCGGTCGGATCGGTGAGCTCGGCAAGCAGCGCCCGCAGCATCGCCCGCCCGGCCCGCTGCGCCTCGGTGAGACCGGCCACCGACTCACCGCTCTCGTGCAGCCCGTACACCTCGAGAACGTCGACGCCGGTGGCGCCGCCGAGGATGAAGCGGGTCACGGGAACGTCCGCGACCGCGGGACGGCCGAGGTCGACACCGGAGCCGATCCCGGCGGCACGGGCCCGCTCCACCAGCGCGTCGACGTCCTCGGGCGCGATTCGTCGCAGTTCGACGGTCGGCAGCGCGGGTCCGGGGAAGACCAGGGTCCGCGGCCCTTCGGTGAGTACGCGTCCGTCGGCGTAGACCGTCACTATCGGCAGCCGGGCCAACAGGTCCGCCGGAGGGAGGACGCCCTCGACCTGCCGCACGCGGAGGACGACGGCGGCACCGGTGTCCAGCGGGCCGCCGGCCTGTCCCGCGTCCGATCCGCCGTCGGTGTCAGCACAGGCGGCAGCCGACACCACCAACAGGCCGACCAGGGCCGCTCGCACGATCCGCCATCGGTTCATGCCCCCTCTGACGGACCGCGACGCCCGGCGGTTCCCGCCGTCGGGCATCGGATCGGAGGGCGTCTCGCCGCCGGACGCCGCGCCGGCCGGACCGGAGACCGCCACGCGGTACCGGCCCGGATCTACGACCGCAGCGGCCGGCGTCCCCGGGTGGAGACGAACTGGTAGGACAGTGACGTGAAGGCGGGGTCCCGGGCGAGCTCCCGGAAGACCTCCAGCTGCGCCGGTGACAGGCCGGTGGCCAGCAGTCGGGACTCCAGCTGCCGGGAGTTCGTCGCGTGCAGCGACGCCCCGATGGAGCCGCCGGGCCAGCTCTGCGAATGGGTGATGGTGTCGACGTCGACCAGACCGGCCCGCACCATCTCGGCGTGCACGTCCTGCGCCCAGGCCAGATCCGCGCCCCGGTCCCGCAGGACACCGAGCGTCGCCTCGATGACCTCCTGGAAGAGCTTCGCCGCGTCGTCGGTCGGCGCGGTGAGCACCCGCAACCCTGCCGTGCAGTCGAACTCCTCGACGACCAGCCAGCCGCCGGGTGCCAGGGCGCCGATCAGTTCGGCCAGTACCCGGCGGCGCTCGGGCAGATGGAGCAGGACCAGCCGGGCGTGGATCACGTCGAACGGGCCGCCCTCCGGTACGCCGGTCCGGACGTCGTGCCGTCGGACCACGAGATTGCCCTCCGAGACCAGGTGCGCGGGCTCGATGTCGGTGGCGACGACCAGGCCGGTCGGCCCGACGGCCCGGGACATCAGCCGGGCGACCGACCCGCCTCCGGCCCCCACCTCCCAACAGCGCGCACCCGGGGTCAGGATCGGGGCGGCCAACCGGGCCGCGGTTATCGGGTCGAGAAACGCCTCCAGGGCTCGCAACTGAGCCTCTGCCTCGGGCGAGCGATTGTCGAAGGCGTAACCGGTCTGGACAGGGGTGGAAGTCACTGTCGGTACCTCCCTGATGGAGATCGGTGACGATACGCCGGACACGTGGCGCCGGCGTCGACACCGGAGGGGATTCGAGGGGTGACGACGCGGAATCCGCGTGGCCGTGGGTCAGGGCGGGAACGGGGACCGCGGTGCCGCCGGTGAGACGGACGACGTGTCGGAGGGGGTGGGGGTGACGGGTTGGCCGGAGCGCCGACCGGCCCCGCCGACGGGTGGTGGTACGGGGTCGGAGCCGGACGGCTCCGGTCCCCGGGCACCTGGCTCGATCGGACCGGTCCGGTCCACGACGGCCGCGCCGGCCACGCTCAGCAGCGCCTCGACCGGGGTGGGGTCGGCACGAACCACCGCCGTCGCGGCGGTGAGGACCAGCCGACCGTGATCGAGCACGGCGATCCGGTCGGCCACCTCGATCGCGTGCGCGAGCTGCTGTTCGACGAGGAGGACACTCAACCCGGCCGAAGCCAGTCGGCCGATGAGGTGGCGAAGCCGGGCCGCCAGGTCGGGGGCGAGCCCTTCGCCCGGCTCGTCGAGCAGCAGCACCCGGGGCCGGGTGAGGACCGCCCGGGCGATCGCGAGCATCTGCTGTTCGCCGCCGGAGAGCTGGTCGCCGCGGTGCCGCAGTCGCTCGCCCAACCGGGGCAGCAGCTCCAGGACCTGTGGCACCGTCCACACGGGACCGTCCTCCGCGAGCCGGGAGCGCCGGACACCAGCCGCGAGGGTCAGGTGCTCGGCCACGGTCAGCCGGGGGAAGACCCGACGACCCTGCGGCACCAGGCTGACGCCGGCCCGGGCCACCCGGTGCGGGGGCCGGCCTGCCAGATCGACCCCGTCGACCCGGACCGTGCCCCGATACGGCCGCAGCAGGCCGGCGATCGCGTGCACCAGGGTGCTCTTTCCCGCGCCGTTGCGCCCGACCACCGCCTGCACCGTGCCGGCCGTCACCTCGAGGTCGACGCCGTGCAGCACCGTGCCCCCGTCGTAGCCGGCGTGGAGGCCGCTCACCCGCAGCATCACCGCACCGCCTCGGCGTAGGCCCGCCGGACCGCCGGCGAGTGTCGGATCTCGGCCGGCGTACCGCTGGCGACCAGACGTCCGTCACGCAGCACGGTCACGGTGTCGCAGAGCGCGTACACGAGGTCCAGCCGGTGCTCCACCAGCAGCACCGCGACCTCGCGCGACAGCGTCGCCAGCAGGGTGACCAACCGTTGCACCTCGGCGCCGGAAAGCCCGGCCGCCGGCTCGTCCAACAGCAGCAGCCGGGGGCGACCCGCGAGCGCCATCGCGATCTCCAGTTGCCGCCGCTGCCCGTGCGACAGGTGCGCGGCGGTGCGGGCCGCCACGTCGGCCAGGCCGACCCGGTCGAGCAGCGCCAGCGCCGGCTCCCGGAGCCGGCTGCGGAACCGCCCCGGTGTACGGACCCCGCGCAGGCCACCGGCCTGCCGCCAGGCGGCCACCTCGACGTTCTCCCGCGCGGTCAGCGACGACCACACGGCGGGACGCTGGTGGGTGCGGGCGATGCCGAGCCGGGCCCGGCGCACCGGCCCGAGCCGGGTCACGTCCCTGCCCGCGTAGTCGATGCGCCCGCCGTCGGCCCGGACCGCGCCGCCGACGAGGTCGAGCAGGGTCGTCTTGCCGGCCCCGTTCGGGCCGATCAACGCATGCCGCTCCCCCGCCGCGACCCGCAGGTCCACGCCGGCGACCGCGGTGAGGGAGCCGTACCGCCGGGTCAGGGCCGTGGCGGTCAGCAGGGCGGGCGCCCCGCTCGTCGCCGGCCCGACCCGGGTGCTGGCCGACCCCGTCACGTGCCGACCCCCGATCCCCGCGGGCCGACCCTGGCCGGGACCGGTGCACCCGGAGCCGGGTCGGCTCCGGACCGGTCCGGCACCCGCCGAGCCGATCCGGGGCGGCTGCCACCCCGGAGCAGGGCGACGGCCCCGGCGGAGAAGCTGACCACGCCCCGGGGAAAGAGATAGGCGGTCACCACGAAGAGCCCACCGAGCAGCAACGGTGCATGACCGGGCAACATGCCGGAGAGCCAGTCCCGAACCGCGATCACCAGGGCGGTGCCGGCGATCGCGCCACCGACCGAGGCCACGCCACCGATCACCGCACCGAGCAGCAGCAGGGCGGAGACCTCGAACCCGAAGTCGGCCGGAGACACGTACTGCTGGACGCTGACCAGCAGGGCACCGGCGACTCCGGCCAGCGCTCCGGTCGCCACTACGGCCGCCGCGAGGTAGCCGGTGACCCGGTGGCCGCTGGCCCGCATCCGCGCCTCGTCGTCCCGGCACGCCCGCAGCAGCAGGCCCGCCGGGGTACGCAGCACGATCAGCACGACCGCGAGCAGCGCCGCGACGACGACCAGGGTGTAGAGATACCGTTCCCGGTCGCTGTCCAGCACGCCCATGCCCCACACGGGCCGGACCGCCGGCATCCCGGCGAGTCCGTCGCTGCCCCCGGTCACCGAGCGCCACCTGCTGGCGGCCGTCACCGTCAGCTCACCGACGGCCAGGGTGATCATGAGCACCACAACCCCCCGGGCGTGGACCACCAGCGGCACGGTGAGGGCCGCGAAGAGGGCACCCGCCGCCGCACCGGTCACCACCTGGACCAGCCCGATCGGGCAGACGTGCAGTCCGACCAGGGCACCGGCGTACGCACCGGCGGCGAACGGCCCCGTCTGACCGAGCGTCGGCAGCCCGGCGACGCCGGTGAGTATCGCGACGCTCACCCCGACCAGGCCGAGGACGAGGGTGCGGGCCAGCAGTGAGGTGGTGTACGGATCCACGAGCCACGGCGCCGCCACCGCACCGGCGAGGGCCGCGACGGCCCCGGCCCGGACGAGCCAGCGTGACGGCCTCGGGGTCACGTCGTGCCTCCCCACCGGGGCCGGAACCGCCACCACGCCGGCACACCGCGGGACCGGACCGCGAGCACCGCCGCCATCGCCGTGAAGAGCAGGAACGGCGCGACCGCCGGCGTGAGCGCCACGCCCAGGGTCTGGATCTCACCGACCGCGAGTGCCGCCAGCAGGGTGTTCCGGACGGAATCGAGACCGCCGAGCACCACCACCACGAGCCCGAGCATCAGCACGGTGTCGGCGGTGGTCGGCGCCGGGCCGATGATCGGTGCGCCGAGCACTCCGGCCACACCGGCCAACGCGCCGGCGGCGACGAGGACTCCCAGCCGGACCCGGGCCGGGTTCACCCCGAGGCAGGCGACCATGTCGGCGTCGTCGACGGTGGCCCGCACCAGCATGCCGACCCGGGTCCGGGCCACCACCAACGTGAGCGCCACCGCGATCAGCCCGGCGACCGCGATGAAACCCAGCCGGTACGCGGGGTACCGGTGGCCGGCCACCTCGACCGTTCCATCGAGGGCCGCGGGGATCCGCACCGGGAGACTGTCCGGGCCGAAGGCGGCGACCAGCAGCGCGCTCCCGACCAGTGCCACGCCGAAGGTCAGCAGCGCCTGCGTGAGATGGTCCCGCCGGACGACCGGGGCGAGCAGCCCGGCGAGGACGCCGCCCGCACCAGCCCCGGCGGCCACCCCGACGACCAGCGCCAGGGCCAGACTGCCCCAGCTGGCGTCGGCGAGCACCGCCACGGTGTACGCGCCGACCGCGTAGAGGGCACCGTGCGCCAGGTTGAGGATGTTCGCCACCCCGAAGCAGAGCACCAGTCCCGACGCCGCGACGAAGAGCAGCAACCCGTAGGCGACACCGTCCAGTGCCGGGATCAGGTACGGGTCGATCGCGTCGGTCAGCGGCGCCGCCCGGGTGGTCATCCGCCCACGGTCGCCAGATCGCCGACGACCGTGTTGGACAGTGTGCGGCCGTCCTGGCGGACCTGCCGCAGGTACCACTTCTGGACCGGCGAGTGCGTCGTCGGGGAGAACTGCCAGGTGCCGCGCGGGCTGTTGATCTGGCCCAGTCCGGCGATCGCGGCGTTGATCTCCTCCGGGGTCGGGTTCTCCCCCGCCGCCGCGATCGCCTTGTCCAGCACCGCCGCCGCGTCGTACGAGGCCATCGCGTAGGTGGTCGGCAAGCCGTCGTGGTTTTCCTTCCAGGCGGCGACGAAGGACCGGTTCTCGGCGTTGTCCAGGTCGGGCGAGTAGTTCAGCACCGAGTAGATGTTCCGGGCCGCCTCACCCTGGGCGTTCAGCACACCGCCCTCGGTCAGGAATCCGGCGGCGTACAGGGGCAGGTCCCGGATCTCGGACCGGGCGTACTGCTTGACGAAGTCGACCGCGGCGGTGCCGGCGTAGAACGTGTAGACCGCCTCGGCGCCGGACGCCTTGATCTGGGCGAAGTAGGGGGTGAAGTTGGTGGTCTGCGGAAACGGGGTCCAGAGGGTCTTGCCGTCCGGGTTGGCGAGCTTTCCTCCGATCTTGGTGAAGGTCTCGGTGAACCCGCGTAGCTCGTCCCAGCCGCCCTGGTAGTCCGGGCCGATCGCGAACACCTCGCCCCTGACGTTGTCCCGGACGTACTCGGCGATGGCGGCGCCGGGTTCGTCGGAGAGGTAGGAGGTGGTCCAGATGCGGGAGACGTCCCTGAGCTCGGGCCGGCCGTTCGAGCCGACGAACGGGATCTTCGCCTCGTTCAGCAGTGGATACACGGCGGCCACCGAACCGCCGCCGACGATGCCGGTGAGTACGTCGATCCGGTCCTGCTTGATCAGCTTGGTCGCGGCGGGTACGGCGGTGGGGGCGCCGTCGCCCTCGTCCGCGACGATCAACTCGACCTCGTGGCCGCCGAGCTTGTTGTCGTGCATCCGCAGGTAGAGCTCGAACCCGTCACGGATCTCCGTACCGACCGCCTCGTACGTACCCGAGAGCGAGGCGAGGAGGCCGATCTTTATCGTGCCCGGTGCGCCGCTGCCGTCACCGTCGCCGCAGGCGCCGGTGACCAGGGTCAACCCGAGGGCGAGCACGGCTCCGGTCAGCGCCCGGCAGCGGCTGGTCCCGGTGGGAAAAGGCATGGGGTCTCCAATTGAGGGGGTAAGGGTGTCGGTGGACGGCCGCGGTGGTGGAAACCGGGCCGGAGAGGACGGTCGACCTGGTTCACCGGCCCTGGGTGAGCGCGGTACGGGCAACCGGAGTCAGCACGTCGCCGATCCGGTTCGCCAGTTCGGTCATCTCGTAGGACACCTTGCCGACGTCGCAGTTCGGCGCGGCGAGGACCAGCAGCGAGGCGCCGTCGTTGAAGGCCATCGAGAACATGAATCCGCCCTCGAGCTGGGTGACGTTGGAGATCACCGCACCCGCCTCGAAGAAGCCGGCGGCCCCGCGGAGCAGGCTGACCAGGCCGCTGCCGGTTGCGGCGAGCTGGTCGGCCCGGTCCGGCGGCAGGTTGCGGGTGGACGCCACCATGAGGCCGTCCGCGGAGATGGCGATGGCGTGGCTGACCTCCGGGGCCCGTTCGACGAAGCTGTCGAGCATCCAGCCAAGGTCTCGTTGGGTGGTCACGTCGTACTCCCTGTCGAGTCGGTTCTCCCTGTCGAGTCACGTGTCGCGGAGGCGTTCACGAGCCTGGGACGGCGGCCGGCCACGCCACGGGCGTACGCGGACATCGCGTTGGCCACCTCGACCGGGTCGCGGCGGTCCGCGCCCCGCGACTGCCGGGGTACGGGCGCCACGCCGCCCGGTACGAGGTGCCGCTGTGGCTGGCGGATCGGCAGCCCGGATGCGGTGGTGGCGACGACGCTCGGGGTGGCCAGGCTGCTCGCCGCCCGCCAGGCCTCGTCGGCCGGGGTCTGCCAGCCCTGGGCCCGGCCCGTCGCCTCCGCGGATCCCGCACCGCCCGCCGTGGCGGCTCGCGCCGCATGGGAACCCCGGTCCGTCTTGAACCAGTGGTTGACCTGTTGGAAGATGACGAGCTCCTGCGTCGCGTCGTCTGCGCGACCGGCAGGCCGGGGGGTCGGCCGGAAGACCGAACCGGCCGGTAGGGCCCGTTCGGCCGGCGCTCTCCGGACCGGAGCCTGCGGTGTCGCGGGGTGGTGCGGATGGGCGGTGGCCGGTTCCTCCCACCGCCCGTCGGGCACGGCCGTACGGCGGCTCGGGGCCGGCAGCCGGGACTCGGGCGGCACGGGCCGGATCAGCGTCGCCGGCAGGGAGACCTCGGCGATCGTGCCCAGCCGGGGCCCCGGGCGCAGCTCGACCGCCACGCCGAGCCGGTTGGCCAGCTGCCCGACGACGACCAGACCCATCGCCCGTACCGCCGCCACGTCGGTCGCCGGTGGCCGGGCCAGCACCTCGTTGAGCTGGGCCAGCCGCTGCGGCGACAGCCCCACGCCCTCGTCACTGATCTGCACGACCACCCGGTCCCCGAGGCTGCGCGCGGTCACCCAGGCCTCGGTCGCCGGTGGCGAGTACGCGGTGGCGTTGTCCATCAGCTCGGCGAGCAGGTGCACCACCTCGTCGACCTTGTCCGCGGCGACCGCCACGTCCGGGTCGATCACCCCGAACCGGATTCGGGTGTAGTGCTCGATCTGGGACATGGCCGCCTGGACGACCTTCTGCATCGGCACGTTCTCGTGTCGGACCCGGCCGACGCCGACGCCGCCGAGCACCAGGAGGCTGGCGTTGATCCGGCCCATCCGGGTCGCCAGGCTGTCCAGCCTGTAGAGCTGCTGTAGCCGTTCCGGGTCGGTCTCGTCCTGCTCGACCCGGTCCACCTGGGCGAGGAGGGCGTCGACGAGCCGCTGCTCGCGCCGGCTCAGATGGACGAAGATGTCGGCCATGTTCGCCCGCATCACCGCCTGTTCGGCGGCGGTGCGGACCGCCGCCTGGTGAACGGCGGTGAAGGCCTGCCCGACCTCCCCGATCTCGTCGTCGCTGGACGGCTCCAACGGGACGGCGTACTGGCGGGCGAGAGCCTCGGGTTGGATGCCGGCGCTGGTGACGTTCCGCAGTCTGGCGACCATCGCCGGCAGCTCGGTGAAGGCGACGGCGTGCGCCGCGTCCCGCAACCGGCGCAGCCGGCGGGTGATCTGGCGGGCGACCGCCCAGGTCACCAGGACCGTCAGCAGCAGCGCCGCGGTCATCGCCGCCGCCTCGGCGACGGCTTGCCATCGCTGCGCGGTGCGGGCCGCGTCGACGTCGGCGAGTACCGCGGCGTCGACCCGCTGCTGCACGTCGAAGAGCCGGACCGCCCAGTCCTGGGTCGCGGCGATCCAGGCGGCGCTGTCGATGTCGAGTGGAGCCCCGATCTCGGCCCGGGAGACCTCGTCCTGGAGACGTTGCAGCGCCAGCGCCTCCCTGCCGCTTCCCGCCCGCTCCCACCAGACCTGCCACCGGGTGGGTGCCAGGGCGAGGAAGGAGAGGCTGGCCTCGGTGAAGCCCGTCCGTGCCGCCGTGATGTCCCGTTGCATGGCCGGGGTCAGCTGTCCGGCGGCGATCGCCCGCAGGACGGTGACCTGTTGCTGGCCGAGCGCCTCGGCGGTCTTCGACAGGGCGGCCGCGGCCCGGATACCGTCCGCTATCTCGGCCGACGCGACTCCCTGGGCGATCGCCTCCCGGTAGGCCAGCAGATCGGCGATGATGATCCGGTAGCTGAACGTGGTGGCGGAGACGGCGGCGTGGGCCGCCGTCCGCACCTGGGTCCGTAGTGGCGCGAGTCCCGCCAACGCCTTGTCCACCCGGGCCAGCACGGCCGCGGGCCCGGCGGAGACCTCCGAGAGCAGCGCCCGCTGTCGGTGGTAACGGGCCAGCACCTCGTCCGTCTCGGCCGCCTGCCGGAGGTAGGCGTCCTGCTGGCGAGGGCGGGCGGAGGTCAGCAGTTCGGCCGCGGCGGCGCGCTCGCGCTGCAGTTGGTAGGCCAACCGGCCCGCTTCGGCGCCCAACTCGGCGAGGCGACTCAGGTCGCTGGCCCGCGCTGCCTGCCGGACGCTGTCGGCGAGTGCCAAACCAGCGAACCCGACGACCGCCACCAACGGTGCGGCCACGATGACGCGCATCCGTGAGGCGATCTTCCAGCCGCGTCGACGTACGGACCGGAGCCGGGCCGCGTGGGATCTGATGGTCGAGGCCAAGACTGACTCCCGCGGCTCGTCATCGAGGAGGTCTGCATGCTGCAGTAAGCAAGTCCCATTTCGCCCGACGAGCGGTCAGGATGGCCAGAGTTCCCCGTGGTACAAACAGGTCGTACCACTACTTGTACCCAAACATGAACCCAGAGTAACCACTGTGGACGCTCGCGCCGGCGTCACCACCACGTTCGAACCGACGATCGCCAACGTCATGGTCCGCCGCGGCGGGCGGGACGGCACCGGCGAGGACGGCTCAGCGCCGTCGCCGGGCCGGGCCGGGCTGGTGCCGCCGTGATCCCACGGCCGGGGCCGACCGCGCCGCCTCGGTCTGCACCGAACGCGTCAGCTCTGCCGACTGCGTCCGCAGCACCTGGTCGATCAACGCGCGAAGTTCGTCGATCGCCTCGACCACCGCCCGCCGCTCCCACGCCGCGGGGTCCGGTGCGGCAGCGGCCGGGCGGGACCGCTCGGCGCCGGCGGGGCGGGGTCCCCGCCGGCCGTCGGCGGCCATCTGCTCCTGCGCCACCCGCGGCCACAGCTCGGCGAGCCGGCCACCGGTACCGAGCACCTGGTCACACCGGACGGCCAGCTCCTGGCTGCCGTAACGGCGCCCCGCCTCGACCGCGGCGACGGTCTCCCGGCTGAACCGGACCCGGTCGGCGAGGGCACGTTGGGTCAGTCCCTTGCGGATGCGCCACCGGCGCAGTTCGCGTTGGAACAGTCGGGTAGCCGTCACTTCCGCTGTGCGAGCGGATGGCGCAGCATCCATTACCCACCTTCGCGCGTCGACGATTCGTGACACAAGACAATTTCGATCAATTTCGGGAGATCCCGAATCAGGAACCCGAAGATCATGATCCAGGATTTGCCGGGCCAATTCTTACGGCCCGGGCCACGTCCTGTGAAGACGTACACACCACCCATCGTTGACGGCAAGTGAAAAACATCCTCGGCCAGGACACTTGACGTGGAAGAGCGATCTCCCCGTCTCCGAAGAATGATCTCGGTCGTCGTCATTGGTCCGGCCCGGTCCCCGGTCCCTCGGCAGGGTGCAGGGTGAGGCGGTCAGGCCGGTTCGCAACGTCCCCGGCGCCCCCGCGAGCCGTCACGTCCGCGCGCCACCGGCACCGACAACCGCCGGCAACCCCCGGTGCGCACGGAAGGCGAGATTGGGTTTGTAGGCGGTGACGTGGCCTCCCACCAGCCGCAGCCTGGGAATGTCCTCGGCGAGGCGCCCCAGCCCGATCCTGGCCTCCAACCGGGCCAGCGTGGCCCGGCACAGAAATGCGGACCGTGGTCGAGGGAAAGAGATCCCGAGCCGCGACCCGCGTCGGATCGAATCGATCCGGTTCCCGGAACACGGCGGGATCCCGGTTCACCGCGCCGATCAGCGGCAGACACCGGGCACCGGCGGGAATCGTGACCCCGCCGACCGACACCGCCCGACGGGTCACCCGCAGCCAGCCGTCGATCGCCGGGCCGTGGCGCAGCGTCTCCTCGACGAACCCCGGCAGGCGTTCCGGTGCGGCGGCGAGCCACCCCCAGCGCCCGGCACGGACAACGCCGCGTCCAGCGCATGGGCGAGCCGGGACCAGGTCCACCGCCTCCCCCGCGCCGCCGCGCCAGTCCGGTCACCAGCTCGTCGACACGACGCCACGCCGAGCGCCGCCGACGTGGACCATCGAGGACTCTCACGACGCGCCGGGGCGACGCGCGGCCAAGGCGCCGGTGTCCACGACCACGTCGGTCTCCCCGGTGTCGGCGGCGACACACGAGGGAAGCATGTCAAAACAGACAAATGGCACAAGAAGTGCATCACGGGAGTCCGGTCGGGGACGCTCGGTGGCCGCCGGGCCCCTCGGTCGACCCCCGCCGGCCGATCGCGAACCAGCCGGCCACCCGGCTTCCACATTCCGGGGGTGCACGACACCCTGCACCGGCCAGCGACGCGGAGTCAGCTGGTCGACCGGAGCCGCCCGCCCGGATCGTCGGCACGCATCGCCGCCACGAGGTCCTCTCGCGCCCGGGCAACCCGGGACCGGATGGTGCCGACCGGACAGGCGCACACCTGCGCCGCCTCGGCGTAGCTCAGGCCGGCCACCTGGGTGGCGACGAACGCCTCACGGCGGTCCCGGGGCAGTGCCTCCAGCAGCCGGACCAACTCGACCGTGCCGGCGAAGCCGGTGGCGTCGCGGGCCAGCTCGGCGTCGGCCGCGAGCTGCCAGTCCGGCAACGCCGCCAGCCGGGGCCGGCGCATGGCGAGCCGGACGTGGTCGGCGCAGACCCGCCGCGCGATGGCCAGCAGCCACGTCGACGCCTTCGACCGGCCGGCGAAGCGAGGCAGGGCACGCATCGCCCGCAGGTACGTCTCCTGGGTCAGATCCTCCGCCTCTGTCGGGTCGACCAGGTGGGAGACGAACCGGTACACGTCGTGCTGGGTGGCCCTGATGAAGGCCGCCGCCGCCGAGCGGTCCCCGGCCTTGGCGGCAAGCGCCCAGCGCGTGATGTCGTCGCCGTCGGCGGCGGAGGAGGACATGCCTCCACGCTACCGGGACGCCGCGGCGGCGGGTACCCCGGCCCGGCATGGGCAACGGTCACCCCTACCTCGGAGGGAGGTCCCACCGCTACCCGGCCGGAACCACGTGGACCGCCGGTTCGACTATGACGGTGTGGGGTGCGAACGGTATCGAGAGGCACTGTCGGCACGTCTGGACGGCGAGGAGACGCCCGAGGAGCGGGTGGCGACCGACCGTCACCTGGCCGGATGCGTGGCGTGCCGTGCCTGGCTGGACAGCGCGGCGGCACTCAACCGACTCGCCCGGACCAGCCTGGTGACGGCACCGCCAGGGATCGACGAACGAGTTCTCGACGCCGCGCCCGGCCCTCGGACCGCCCGGTCCGGCCGGGTGCTCTGGGCCGCTCTCGGCGTCGTCGGCGTCGCCCAGTTCGTCCTTGGCGCGGCCCAGATCGCCGGAATCGGCACGGTTGGACATCCACACGGACTGCAGGCGGTGTTCGGTGGCGGGCCGGACCACCTGTGGCACGAGTCGGCGGCGTGGAACGTCGCGCTCGGCGCCGGCTTCGCCTGGATCGCGCTGCGCCGGACCCGTCCCCAGGGCCTGCTGCCGACCCTAACCGCCTTCGTCGCCGTCCTCACCCTGCTCTCCACCAGCGATGTGATCATGGGACGGGTCGACACCGGCCGGCTCCTCAGCCACGGATTCATCCTGGCCGGTTACCTGCTCGTCCTCGGGCTGTCGCGCCGGTACCACCACCCCGGGGAGCCGCCGGAGCGACACGGTCGCCGCCCGGGCTGGCGCGTCACGTTCGAGGAGGACAGCCGGCCGGCTCCGCCCTCGCTCCGCCTGCTGCCCGGCTCCGCGACCACCGCCCGGGTCGATCGCCGGTCCGTCGTCGGTGCCGACCGCACGTCCGTCCGAACGCGGGTCCGCACCCTCCGGCGGGCGGCCTGACAGCGCGCCACGGCGGTGGGTCACCGGGCGGGGTGCTCCGGGCGCGGCGAGGACTGCCGGCGACGCGCCGGTCCCTGCCACGGCCAGCGTCCCCGCAGCTCGAGTTCGAGGGAGAAGCTGAGGAACGTCCGCACCAGGACGATCACCGCCAGGACACCCACGTTGGAAAAGCTGGGTGAGACGGCGACGGTCCGGATGATGTCGCCGGCGACGAAGAACTCCAGACCGAGCAGGATCGCCCGGCCGAGTCCCTGGCGGTAGCGGCGGTAGACCTCCCCGAACGCCTGCCCGCGCCACACACCCCGAAGGAACAGGCCGGTACCGGCGAGCGCGCCGCACAGGACGACCGTCACCCCGACGGCGTCGAGCGTCGTACCGACCACCCGGACCACGGACTCGAACCGCATGCCCCGCCTCCGCCGCCGACATGTCCAGCTCGACCTACCCACGGCGGGCGGGGGTAAGCGTCGCGACGGCAGACAGGCGGGCGGCGCGGCGATCGCCGGGGACGACACGGCAACCCTCGGCGGCGCGCGGCGCGGGCACCCGGCCGGCGCTCAGCCGCGGCGGACCGACGTCTCCTCACGGACGACGAACCGGACCGACCTCGCCTCGGCCATACAGGCCCGCATCGGCGCCACCAGCTCCCGGTGCGCCGGACTGCGCTCCCACGCCTCGAAGTGGGCCAGCGAGACCCACTCGCTTGTGATCAGCCACTGCTCCGGATCGGTAACCGACTCGCAGACCTGGTCGACCAGGTGCCCCGCCACACCCCCGGCGACCTGGTAGCGAATCTGCGCGTACGCCTTCAGGAAGTCCTCGGTACGGTCACGCGGCACCCTCATCAGGAACAACACCCTGGCCTTGGCCATCTCGCCATCCTTTCTGGCGTCATCCGGCGGTACGCCGCAGCAGCACCGCACTGTTGAAACCGTCGAACCCGCGGGCGCACACCAGCGCCGTCTCCACCCGCCGGGGACCTCCCTCGCGGACGAAGTCCAGCTCGCAGCCGGGAGCCGGGTGGTCCGGACCGGCGGACGGTGGCAGCACGCCGTGCCGCATCGCCAGCAGCGCGGTCGCCACGTCCAGCGCCGCCCCGCCCTGGTGCGCCCGGCCGATCAGCGCCTTGTGCGTCGTCACCGGTGGCGGCTGGGGCCCGAAGACCCGCCGGAGTGCCTCCGCCTCGCTACGGTCGTAGCGGGGCACGCCGAGCGCGTCCGGCACCACGACGTCCACCGCCGCCGGCTCGACACCGGCGCGCTCCAGCGCCAGCCGCATCGCCCGGGCGTACTGTCCGGTGTCACCGGCGCCGGACCGGTCGGTGTGCCGGGCGTCGTGGCTGGCACCCCAGCCGACCACCTCGGCGTACCCGGTGACACCCCGGGCCAGGGCGTGCTCCCGCTCCTCCACCACGAAGACCGCGCCGCCCTCGGCGGGGACGTACCCGCTGGCCGAGGCGTCGAACGGCCGGTACGCCCGCTTCGGATCCGGGCAGGTGCTCAGTAGTCCGCCGCGGAGCTGGCAGGTCAGGGCGTACGGGCTCAGCGGGCACTCGGTGGCGCCGGCCAGGACCACCGACGTACCCCGGCGGATCAGCCGCGCCGCGTGGGCCAGGCTGTCCAGCCCGCCGGCGCTCTCCGCGACGAGCACCCCGCAGGGCCCCTTGAACTGGTGGCGGATGGAGAGCTGACCGACGCTGGCCGCGTAGAACCAGGCGATCGACTGGTACGCCCCGACCGTCCGTCCCGGGCCACGCCAGAGCCGCTGCAGCTCACGCTGGCCGAAGAGGTTCCCACCGGAGGAGCTGGCCAGGGTCACCGCGTAGCCGTACGGCTCGTCGGCGCGCTCGGGCAACCCGGCGTCGGCCAACGCGAGCCGGGTGGCGGCGAGGCCGAGGTGGGTCCACCGGTCGGTCTGCACCACCAGGCGACCGTCCGCGTGGTGCAGCGGGTCGAAGTCGGCCACCTCGCCGGCCAGCGTCACCGGGTAGCGGCTCGGGTCGAAGAGCGTGATCCGGCCGATCCGGTGCTGTCCGGCGAGGACGCACCTCCAGTGCGCCTCCGCGCCGACGCCGCTCGGCGCCACCACGCCGATCCCGGTGATCACCGCCCGGCGCCGCGGCCCGCCCGACTCCGCGCTCACCGGTCCGGCCCGTCGTACCGGGAGAAGACCATCGCCGACTGGAAGCCACCGAAGCCGCTGCCGACGGACAGCGCCACGTCGACCCTCACCTCCCGGGCCACGTTCGGAACGTAGTCCAGGTCGCACTCCTCGTCGCGGTTGGTCCAGTTGGCGGTCGGCGGGACGACGTGGTGCACGACGGCCAACGCGCAGGCGGCCATCTCGATCGCGCCGATCGCGCCGAGCGAGTGTCCGACCATCGACTTGATCGAGCTGATCGGCACCCTGTACGCCGCCGCGCCCAGCGCCCGCTTGAACGCGGCCGTCTCGTGCCGGTCGTTCTGCCGGGTACCCGAGCCGTGCGCGCTGATGTACGACACCTCGTCCGGGCCGCGGCGGGCCTGAGTCAACGCGTCCCGGATCGCCAGCGCCATCTCCACCCCGTCCGGGCGCAGTCCGGTCATGTGGTAGCCGTTGCTCCGGTTGGCGTACCCGGCGACCTCGCAGTAGATCCGCGCCCCGCGTCGGGCGGCGAACGTCGCCTCCTCAAGGACGAGCACGGCCGCGCCCTCGGCGAGCACGAACCCCCGGCGGTCCCGGTCGAACGGGCGGGAGGCGTGTGCCGGGTCGTCGTTACCCGGCGTCGTGGCCTTGATCGCGTCGAAGGAGGCGACGGTGACCGGAGAGATCGGGCTGTCGGAGGCGCCGGCCAGCACCACGTCCGCCTCGCCGTCCTCGATCAGCTGGTGGGCGTAGCCGATCGCGTCGATTCCCGATGTGCAGCCGGTGGAGACCACCTGGGCCGGGCCGTGCAGACCGTGCCGGCAGGCGACGTCGGCGGCGAGGCTGCTCGGCGCCAGCGCCTGGTACAGGAAGTCGCCGGCCCGACCCGGATCCACCAGCCACCGGGCGCCCGAGTCACTGACCCGGACGTACTCCTGCTCCAGCCGCATCGTGCCGCCGACCGCCGAGCCGAGCACCACCCCGGTACGCTCCCGCGTCGCGTCGGTCAACTCCAGGCCGCTGTCGGCGAGCGCCTCGATCGAGGCGGCCAGGGCGAACTGGACGTACCGGTCGGCGCGTCGCCGCTCCGCCTCGGTGAGCCCGGCCCGGACCGGGTCGAAGTCGCACTCGGCGGCGACCTGGGAGCGGAACGGCGACGGGTCGAAGAAGGTGATCCGCCGCGTCGCGGTGCGGCCGGCGGTGATGGTGGCCCAGAACTCGTCCCGGGTGACCCCGCCGGGTGCCACCACGCCGACCCCGGTCACCACGCTCCGGCGGCGGCTCACGGCGTGGTCTCCGCCGTGCTGGCCGTGGTCGGCGCCGGGCCGGGGCCGGTCCGCGGCCCGGTCGACGCGCCGGCGGGTCCGACCGCGGCCGGGCCGGGCCCGAGCACCGGGGGGACGCCCGCCTCGGTGTCGACGTGCCCGAGCTCCGGACGCGGCGCCAGCGGGCCGAGGTGGAAGACCACCTCGGCCGGCTCGGCGGCGACGTTACGCAGCCGGTGCCGGACCTTCACCGGTACGAAGAGCGCCTCGCCGGCCCGGACCGGCACCGGCTCGTCGTCGAGGTCGACGACGAGGGCTCCGCGGCAGACGTACAGGAACTCCTCGCTGTACGGGTGGTAGTGCTCGGCGATCCGCTCGCCCGGGGCGAGGTTCGCGACCCCGAGGAAGCCGGAGGTGCTGCCGACCGTGCGTGGGCCGAGCAGGACCCGCAGTTCGGCCCCGCGCCGCCGGTCCGGCGCCACGTCCCGGGCCGCCACCAGCCGCCTGCCGTGCTCACCCATCGCTGGCTCCGTCGGCTGTCGTGGCGGCCAGTTCGGCGGCGATCCGCTCGATCCTGTCCCGGATGACGTCGAGCTGGATCCGGCTGTTCGCGTTGATCCGGTCGGTCATCTGGGCGGTGGTCACCGGCGCGGTCGGCTTCATCGCGAAGTCCTGGATCCAGGTCATCCGGGTGCCGCCCGGCACCTCGGCGTAACGCCAGTGGATCCGCATGTACTCGAAGGGCCCGGTCTCCACGCGGTGGGCGTGGACCTCCCGCCGGACCGGATCGGCGGTGCGTTCGCTGACCCAGCTCCAGACCACCCCGTTGTCGTCGGGGTACATGGTCAGCCGGAACCGGATCGTGTCGCCGCGCCGGTCGAGGATCTGCACCGACTGGTACTCGGTGAACAGCCCGGGCCAGCCCGCGACGTCGTTGGTCAGGTTCCAGACCAGGTCCAACGGGGCCGCGATCACCACGCTGTTCTCGGTGTGGCCCGGCCGACCGGTACCGGAACGCGGCGCGGGTGCGGCGACCACACCACCGGCCGGAGGTGTCGTCTCCGGCCCGGTCGACCGCGGCGCCCCCGCGCCGCCGGCCGTCCGCCGTTCGTCGGGGTCGAGCTGGTGGGCCACCAGGTCGGCGATCTCCGCGATGGTCAGCCGGATCGCCTCCTCCGGGATCTGCACCCGGTACCGGTCGGCGACCACCGCCTGCAGTTCGAGCAGCGCGAGCGAGTCCAGTCCGAGTTCCTCGAGGGAGGCCGCGGGGGCGGCGGCGGCCGACTCGGCGTCCAGACCGCAGTGCCGGACCAGAATCGCGGTGATCTCCGCGGCCGTGACTGTGGGCCGTGCCCCGCCGTCGTTCGGCACGCGCTGCGTGGGCCCGGCCGCCACCGGCTCGTCGGGTCTGACGGTCATTGGTCCTCCTCGCGGGACTGGCGGAACTGGTCAGGGACGGCTCGACGTCGGTCGGTCCGGGCACGTTCGGCGGGCGGTCGGCCCGGCCGGTCGGGTGTCGGGGCTGCGGCGCCTCGGGCCGGCGAGGACGCGCCGGGCGGGCGACGTGGTGGGGATACGGCTCGGCCGCCGGCCGCACGCGACGGGCGCGGTGCACGTGGCGGCCACAGGCGAGGGGTCCGGCGGCACAGCGACGCCGGGCCGGCTCGGTGCCGGTAACGTGACACCCGGTCACCACCGGGCGCCGTACGCGGGGTCATCGCCCGCCTCCCGCGGCGTCGGCCGGAGCGTCCCAGCGATAGAAGCAGTGCGCCATCGCGTCCGCCGGGCTCCGCCACGTCGGCAGGTACGGCGTGATGTACGGGGAGAGCCGGTCGCTGATCCGCACGAACTCGGGGTGCTGCCGCACGTTCTCCACGGCGGCGGCACCCGGCCGATCGGTCTCGACCAGGTGGACGTACAGGTCGTGCAGCCGGTAGAGCGAGCGGTGCCGGACGCCGACGAGGCGCGGCAGCTCGGTCCGGTCCGACTCGGCGAAGATGCGCGCCACCTGGTGCTCCGCGGCCGGAGCCACCTTGGCGACGATCAGCGATCGTTCCATTGGGACAGCCTCCCTGTGCCCGACGTCCCGCGCCGCGGGTCGCGGACGATTCGACAATCCGGGCCGCTGACCGGGCGACGCCGACTGGTCTCCGGCGGCCTTTCCGCACCCGGGTGCCACCTTGCCAACCGACTGTCACCGCCCCGTCACTCGACCATGTCCGACGGGGCGGGACCGGTGTAACGCTCCGGTGACGGTGAGGCGGCACAATACCCGGCCTGGGGTCCCGTCGGAGCGTGCCGCCGTCGGCGGCGGCGCACCCTTCGACGCGCGTCTGCGCAGGTCAACCAGGGTGCCGTCGGATCACTCAGCCGGGTCGGATAGTTGACCGGCCGTTGACCCAGCGTAACGGCGATTGATAACGTTGATAACGTTCGTCACGCTTTGCGACTGCGGACGGCCGGGCATGACGACCTCCGGGCGACCGTGCCGACACCGCGCGGTATCAGCACGCCGGGCACGGCATCAGACAGGCCGGGTGGCTGGCCGGCCCCGTCGTCCGGCCGACGAGGCGGAACTCCCCGGCAGCGGGTTCCAGGCGCAGGAGGGTTGGCCGTGACCTTTCAGGAGAGCACGCCGCACGGCGGGGCAGACCGGCCGCCACACCGCCCCGGCGGACCACGCCGCGGCCCGGCGATCCGGCTGCTCCTCCTGGACGGCTTCACACTGCTGCACGACGGGACGCCGGTCGCCGTACCCCGCGGGCTGCAGCGGATCATCGCACTGGTCGGCCTACGGCCCGGCGCGACCCGCGCGCACCTGGCGGGCCTGCTCTGGCCGGACACCTCCGAGGAGCGGGCGCTGTCCTCGCTCCGGACCACGCTGTGGCGGCTGCGCCAGGACGGGAGCTGTCCCGTACTGGCCACCGGCGACACGGTCCGGCTCGACCCGGCCGTCGAGGTGGACGTCGACGACCTCGTCCGGACCGCCGAACAGGTCCGCGACGGCGGCGACCCGCGCCGGGCCGCGAAGGTCCTCACCGCCGGCCGGCACGATCTGCTGCCCGGCTGGTACGACGACTGGGTCCTGCTCGAACGGGAACGGCTGCGCCAGCTGCGGCTGCACCTGCTCGAGGAGATCGCTCGAGGCCACCTGCGGGCCGGGCAGCACGGCGAGGCGCTGCAGGCGGCGCTGGAGGCGGTCCGGGCGGAGCCGTTGCGGGAGACGCCGCACCGGCTGATCGTCGAGATCCACCTGGCCGAGGGGAACGCCTACGAGGCGCTGCAGGCCTTCTACGTCTACCGCGACCTGCTGATGCGCGAGCTGCACCTGGAGCCGTCCCCGGCGATGTGCGCCCTGCTCAGCGATCTTCTCGACCCGATCCCCCGCCCGACGATCACCCGTTCGCCGCGTCCGCACCCCGGTCCCGGCCCGGCGGCGCCGGTCGAGACGGCCCGGCCGACTGCACACGGCGGCCGGTCGCCACTGTCGGCCCTGCCCGGCCGGCGCTGACCGGATCCGGCGGACCGGCCGTATCCGGGGGGGACCGGGGACGGACCGTCGCCACCGTCACCGGGTCCCGGAGGCCCCGTCGGGGCCTCCGGGACCCGGTTTCGGCGCCGGCGTGGTCGGCCCGATGGCGCCTCCAGGGTCACCGGCCCGACGTCACCCGGCCGTCAACCCGGCGCAACCGGAGCGCGCCGGTCGGTAACGAGCCGGTGACGGGACCGGGGTGATGGTGTCCGGGCCGATCGCTGCACCCGGATTGGAGAGCCGACATGGACCGCGTGCTCATCGTGGGCAAGATCGTTCCCGGCACCGAGGAGGAGATCGCGCAGATCCTCGCCGAGGCGGACGCGACGGACCTGCACTCCGTGACCGGGGTACGGCACCGCTCGCTGTACCACCTCGGCGACCTGTGCCTGCACCTGATGGAGACGGAGGACGACGCTCCGGCCCGACTCGCCCGGGCGGCCCGTCACCCGCTCTTCGCCGGCGTCCAGCAACGGCTCGCCAGCTACCTCTCGCCGTACTCGCCGAGCTGGCGATCCCCGCAGGACGCGATGGCCCGGTGCTTCTACCGGTGGGACGCGTGCACCGCGACCGAGTCGCTCCGCTGACCGCTCGGGGTCCCGGATGTCCCGCCTACCGCTGCACGTACTCGTCATCGGCGCCGGCACCGGCGGCATGTGTCTGGCACACGGTCTCCGGCGGGCCGGCATCAGTGTCGCCGTCTACGAGCGGTACCGCACCCGCACCGACGGCCTGCTGGGTTACCGGGTCGGGATCAACCCGACCGGCATCCGCGCCCTGCGGGAGTGTCTGCCGCCCGACCTGTTCGAGACCTTCCTGGCCACCTGCGCCCGGCCGCCGCGGTTCTTCAACGTGGTCACCGAGCAACTGCACCGCACGGCCTCGTTCGCACTGCGGCCGGACTCGGATCCGACCGCCATCGACCAGTCGGTCTCCCGGATGACCCTGCGCCAGGTCCTGCTGACCGGCATGGAGGACCTGGTCCACTTCGACAAGACCTTCACCCACTATCGACAGCACGACGACGGCCGGGTCACCGCGTACTTCGCCGACGGCACGACCGCGACCGGGGACCTGCTGGTCGCCGCGGACGGAACCCACTCGGCGGTACGCCGGCAGTACCTCCCACACGCGGTGGTCAGGGATGCCGGCAGCATCAACATCGCCAGCAAGATCGCGCTCACCGACCACACCCGCGGCCTGCTCTCCGACGAGATCCGACAGGGCATCTCGCTCATCTTCGGCGCCGGCGGCGTGATGGGTGTCCTGCACGTCATGGAGTTCCGGTGGGACCGGCGCGGCGCGGTCAAGCCGGGGGTCGGGGTCACCGAGGCCAGCATGATCGAGCGCTGGCCAGGGCTGCTCTACGACAACACCCGCGACCACATCAACCTGATCGTCTGGAGCACGGCGAGTCGTTTCCCGGCCAACGTCATGCAGCTACGGGGTGAACCGCTGACCCGCGTCGCCCTGGACCTGACCCGCAACTGGCATCCCCACCTCCGGGAGCTGCTCCGGTGCGCCGACCCGGGCGCCGTCGTGCCGATCAGGGTCGCCACCTCGGTCCCGGTCGCACCGTGGCCGAGCAGCAACGTCACCCTGCTCGGTGACGCCATCCACACCATGACCCCCGGTCGCGGGGTCGGCGCCAACACCGCGCTGCGAGACGCGGCCCTGCTGTGCCGGGAACTGGTCGCCGCCGCCTCCGGGGCCAAGCCGCTGCTGGCCGCGGTCGCCGACTACGAGGCGGAAATGATCAGGTACGGTTTCGCCCGGGTCGACGATTCGCTGCGCACCAACGGCACCAACGGCGACGATCCGATCTACAAGCCGGTCATCGGCCGTCTCGCCATGCTCGCCGCCCGTGGCTACTTCAGCGTGACCGCCAGGGTGCCACCGCTGCGTCGCAGGTTCGTCGACCGGCTCTACGACTACCGCGGCGCGGCGGAAGGCTGACGGTCCGCCTCGTCGTCCGAGAGCGGCGCTCTCCGACGTCGCGCGCGACCGGCCTCAGCCGGCCAGCGGCTCCGCCGTCCTGGGCCGGTGCCGCCCCGGGCCGGCGTCGGGTAACCGGGCGTAGACGTCGCCGGAGCGCCCCAGCGGACGGAACCGGTCAAGCAGTCGGGCCAGGTCGGCCGCGTCGAGCCAGCGATCGCTGGCGTAGCGCATCGTCTCGATGGGCGAGTAGTTGTAGCGGTAGCCGCCGGCGGCGGACCCGAGCCGGTCGACCATGTCGAGAGCGGTGAGGGCGGCGTCGTGCGCCGGCGGCAGGTACTCGAAGGACAGCGCGGGCAGGGGCTGGCTGAGCCCCGCCAGCACGTCGACCTCGAAGCCCTCGACGTCGATCTTGCAGAAGCCCGGGGTGCCGTGGATCGCGACGAGCTCGTCGAGGGTCCGCACGGTCACCTCGACGGACTGGTCCCACCGGACGCCGGCGAAGCGGCGGTCCGCCGAGACCGACTCGATCCATCGCGCGGACATCGACGACACGGTCGGGGTGGCGGTGGAGACGGCGAGCGTCGCCCGCCCGGTGCGCGCCCCGACGGCCTCGGGCACGATGGTCACCTCCGGGTCCCGGCCGAAGAGGAGCCGCAGCACGCGGAGGCAGTCGGGCTGCGGCTCGACGGCCACCACGCGGGCACCGAGCCGGCGCCAGGTCCGCACCCGGCTTCCCACGTGGGCGCCGATGTCGAAGCCGAGGTCGCCGGGCCCGAGGAACTCCCCGTAGAGCCTGCGGGCGCGGCGGTACCGGCCCGGCTGGCCGTGGTACATGACCAGGGAGCGCGTGATTCCGTAGGCGCGGCGGAGTGCGCGCGGGAGGTGCCCGTGGTCGGTCCGCACGATCGTCCTCTCCCGGCATCGGTGGCGATTTGCCCCGATAGTACCGTTTCTCCTTGTCACAGCGTTGAGAGTTCGCGCGGGAGTACGGGTCACGGGGCGCATCGGTTCGCCGTGATCCCGACGGATCCGTCGGGATCACGGCACGTCCGCCACGACGGACACGGGTGCGGGCACGGCCCGGCGGCCACCTCCACGGTCAGCGAAGGTCGCGACGCATGCACACCCGCGGCCACCGGTCCAGTCCGGACGCCGCCTCACGCGACCGGATCGCCCGCAGTCCGGGGGTCCACTCGGATTCCGGCAGGATCCGGAAGCCACACCTGGCGTAGTACGGCGCGTTCCACGGCACGTTCGCGAAGGTGGTCAGGGTCAGTGCCGGTACGCCGTCGGCCACCGCCCGGTCCGCCGCGTCCTCCAACAGCCGGCGTCCGATCCCGCGCCGCGCGTGGTCCGGGTGCACCGACACCTGCGCGACGTGGACCGCGCCGTCGACCACGTCCGTCAGCAGGTAGGCGACCGGTCGGTCGGCCTCGTCGACCGCCACCCGGGCCCGTCCCGCCCGCTGGTACCCGGACAGCACCTCGACGGACGGCGGTTCGTCGTCGGCGACCTCCGACATCCCGACGTCGCGGAACCACCGTCCCGCCGCCCGCTCGAGGTCGCGCAGGAGGTCGAGTTCGTCAGCCGTCGCAGCTCGGATCCTCACCGGCCCATTCTGCGGCCGGAGCGCGAGGCAGGCTCGGCATTATCCCTCGACGACGCCGCCGGAAGGCCCGGATACGACATCGACGGTAACCTTCGATTAACAGATCGGACCAAATTCCAGGTCTCGTGCCTGATCGAGCTCAGGGGCTGGCCAATGGACGAGCCGTACTCTCGACGGTCCTTCCTCACCGGCGTGTTGGCCTGCGGAACAGCCAGCGCCGGCATCATCTACCTGCTGCCGGGTGGACGGTCGGTCCTCGCCACACCGCCGCCCGCGAGGACCGAGCTCCGCCTCGCCAGTGGACGGGACCCCACCGGGGTGCGCGGTCTGCTGATCGAGATGTGGAACCGGAGCAATCCGCTGACGCCGGTGGTCACCGACATCACCCCGAGCGGCACGCGCGACGAGCGGCTGGTCATGCAGGATCTCGCCGCCTCGGGAAACGTCGACATCGTCAACCTCGACATCATCCACGTCCCGGAGTTCGCCAAGGAAGGCCTCATCTCTCCCATCACGCTGGTCGACCCGGGAGAGATCTTCGAGTCGATCAGGCACGCGCTCCGGGTTCCCGACGCCTCGGACCGCTACTGGGCCGCGCCGTTCAACACCGACGTCGGCATGCTCTTCGACCGCCGGCCAGCCGACGACGACGCCACGGAGGTGTCGCTGTGGCGGACACTGGACGCCGTCCCCGCGGGCGAGGCCCGGTTCGTCGGTCAGCTGAACCCCGACCAGTCGACCTCCTACGAGGCGTTCGTCGTCAACATCCTCGAACACGCCCTCTCGGTGGACTCCGGCATCCTCAGCCCGAACGGTACGGTGTCCCGCGACCTCGGGCGGTGGCAGGAGGCGTTGGCGCCGCTCGTGGCGGCCGTCCGGGCCGGCAAGGTGGTCCGCGCCGGCAACGAGGACCAGAGCCGCCAGGCGTTCCGGGCGGACCCCACGCGCCGGTACATGCGCAACTGGCCGCTGCAGTACCGGGAACTCCAGAAGGAGGGCGACGCCGACGCACGGGCCACGCGGATCCGGCTCAGCCCGCTGGACCGGGGCGTGCTCGGAGGTCAGAACCTCGCGCTCGTGGCCAACTCGCCCAACGCCGAACCGGCCAAACGGTTCATCGACTTCATGACCGGCCGGCCGGCGCAGAAGGTGCTCGCCGCCTACGGGCTGGCGCCCGTCCGCTTCGACGTCTACGAGGACGCCGACTTCCGGATGCTCGCGCCACACCTCGACCGGCTCCGGACCGCCGTCGAGCGGGCCCGGCCCCGGCCGATCACCCCCAACTATTCCCAGTTCTCCGACACCGTGCGGGTCCACACCCAGGCGCTGCTCGACGGCGGGAGGTTGACGTCCGAGTTCATCGACCAGCTTCACGCCGCGCTCGGCTAGGCGGGGTCGGGCCGGCCGGAACGAGAGGCTGACATGACGGTCGAACTGTGGCAGGTACCCGTGCTGGTCATGGCCGGCATCGTGCTGCTGGAGATCGTGGTCCGGGCCACGGCGCGTCGTTGGATCACCAGCACCGGCCGGTTGCGACTGCGTACCGCCGCCTTCATCCTGCTCGCGATCGGCGTCAGTGTGGGCGGGGTGGTCACACTGGGCCCAGATCTTGCGGACAAGCTCTCCAGCGTCGCGGCGCTGGTCGTCGGGGCGATCGCGCTGTGGCGGCCCGGCCAGCGGCCGGGCGACGCCCGGGCCGTCGAGCCGCCCGCCGCCGAGGAGGCGGAGAAGCGGAGGCACGACAGACCGGCGGAGGCCGCCTCCCCGCCGTCGCACCCGGCGGGCGGGCCGGACTGACGCCCGTACGATCCGTCGCGGCGCCGCGGCGGCCGCCCTGGCGTGGCCCCCGTGCGCAGCGCGGGAGACGATCGGAGGACGGGGACCGGCCATACGATACGGTGCGGCGGTGCCGATCCGCGGTGCCGCGGTCGTCGGGAGCGAGAGGCGTCCATGTCCGGCAGCGCGCGAAGCCCACGGGAGCGCATGGTCTACAGCGCGGCCCAGCTGGTACGCGCCCGCGGGGTGGCCGGGACCGGGGTACGCGAGGTGATCGGGCACGCGAGAGCTCCTCGCGGGTCGTTCCAGCACTACTTCCCCGGCGGCAAGGACCAGCTCGTCGGCGAGGCACTGCTCTGGTCGGCGGATTTCGCCGTGCAGTGGGTCGCCGGGTACCGCCGGAGCACCGACGACCCGTCCCCGGCGGGTCTGTTCGCCCACATCTGTGCCTGGTGGCGGAACGACCTCGTCACGCGGGCGTACGAGCGTGGCTGTCCGGTGATGGCGGCCGCCGCCGACCTGGCCGGCACCGACTCGCCCGTGTCCGGGCCGCTGCGGACCGCCGCGGACCGCTGGGAAGCGGCGGTGGTCGAGGAACTGGTGCGGATGCGGGTCCCGCCGGAGCGGGCCCGGAGCCTGGCCACGCTGATGATCAGCGCTCTCGAGGGCGCGATCATGCTGGCCCGGGTACGCCGGGACGTCGCGCCGCTGGACACGGTGGTCAGGGAGCTGTCGCCGCTGCTGGATCGGGAGCGTCGGTGACCCCGGTGGCGGTCCGGCGCTCGATCGCCCGGACGACCGCCACCATGTCCGCCCGTCCGTGGCCCTGCTCGACCGTCTCGGTGTACAGCCGACGACAGACGTCCAGCAACGGTGAGGCGAGCCCTGCCGCTCGGGCGGCCGCGGCGATCAGGTCGTTGTTCATCAGCACGTCGGCCGCGGCGGCCTGGGCGGTGAGGTCGCGGTCGACGAGCTTGCGCGCCTTGACCCGGGAGACGTCGCTGGCCATCGGGCCGGCGTCGAGTATGGCCTGGAACTGCCGCAGGTCGAGGCCCAGCCGGTCGGCGAAGTGGACGGCCTCCGCCAGCCCGGTGACCATGGTGATCAGGTAGAGGTTGACGGCGAGCTTCATCGACAACGCGTTCGGCACCGGGCCGCAGTCGAAGACCTGGTGGCACAGGGGGGCGAGGAGGGGACGTACCGCCCGGGTCGCGGCCGGGTCACCGGCGAGCATCCCGACCAGCCGTCCCGCCTCGGCGGGGACCCGGGACCCGGAGACCGGTGCCTCGACGTAGCGCCCACCGGCCGCCCGGATGTCGGCCTCCAGGTCGCGGGAGTAGCCGGGCGCGGTCGTACCCAGGTGGACGATGGTGCGATCGGCGACCCGGGCGGGGAACTCGGGCGTGCCCCGGCCCAGAACCCGATCGATCGCCTCCGGACCGGCGAGCATGAGCAGCACCGTCTCCGTTGCCGCGAACACCTCGGCCGGGGTGGCCGCCACCCGCGCACCGGCCGCGCGCAACGCCTCGGACTTCGCGGCCGTGCGGTTCCAGACCCGCAACGGCGTCCCCGCCCGCAGCAGGTTGCGCGCCATCGGCTCGCCCATGAGCCCCAACCCGATGAACCCGATCTCCACGTCCGCCTCACCGTCCTCGTCACCGGTACCGCCGCCGCAGGACGGCAGGCGATATGACAGCCGTCATAGTAGCGGTTCTATGACAGCTGTCATAGCCAGCGCGTCGGCGACCCGCGTCACGGCGCCGCGCGCCGGACGGAGCGACCGGAGCGCGCCCCCGCCCACAACACGAAGCGGACCGGGGTACCCGGGGCGGCCTGGGCCGCCTGCGGCAGGTCCTCCGGATGCACCACTCCGATCACCGGGTATCCGCCCACGGTCGGGTGGTCGGCGAGAAAGATCACCGGAGTGCCGGCGGCCGGAACCTGGACCGCGCCCAGCACCACGCCCTCGCTGCGCAACTCCGCGGTGACACGCCGGGGCAGGGCGGGGCCCTCGAGGCGGATGCCGATCCGGTTGCTGGCCGTGGAGACGACGTAACGGCCGGTGGCAAGGATCTCGGACGCCTCGGCGGTGAACCAGTCGTCGCGGGGACCGAGCAGGACCCGCAGCGCCACCTCCTCGGGAAGGATCCGCGTCGGCGCCACGTCGACCGGGGCGGGCGGACCGGCGACCGCGCCGAGTGGCAGCCGGTCGCCGGAGGCGAGCGGGGCCGGGCCGAGGCCGGAGAGCAAATCGGTGGAGCGGCTGCCGAGCACCGGCGGTACGGCGATCCCGCCCGAGACGGCGAGGTAGCTGCGCAGCCCGCGGGTGGCGGCGCCGATCTCGACACAGGCGCCGGCCGGCACCGACACCGGGGCCGACCAGCTCGCCGGCCGCCCGTCGACGGTGACCCGCGCCCAGGCCCCGGTCACCGCCACCGTACCGGCCTGGGCGAGCCGTACCGCGGCACCGGTGACGGTGGTCTCGATCGTCGCCGCCTCCGGCGGGTTGCCGACCAGTCGGTTCGCCAACCGGTGCGCCGGCAGGTCGAGGGCGCCGGAGCGGGGCACCCCGAGATGGGCGTGGCCCGGCCGGCCGAGGTCCTGCACCGTGCTGAGCGCGCCGGGACGGACCACCTCCAGGTACCGGCCGCTCATCGCATCACCCTGAACCGGACCCGGGTACCCGGGGTGAGCAGCGCGACCGGGTCCCGTTCGGGATCGAACAGGACGAGGTCGGTGGAGCCGATCAGGTGCCAGCCGCCGGGCGACTCGCGGGGATAGATTCCCGCGTAGCCGCCGCCCACCGCCACCGCGCCGGCCGGTACCCGGGTCCGCGGGACCGGCCGACGGGGCAGGTGGTAACGCCGGGGAAGCCCGGTCAGGTAGCCGAATCCGGGGACGAAGCCGCAGAACGCCACCCGGTACTCCGGGGCACTGTGGATCCGCCCGACCTCCTCCTCCGGCACCCGCCAGTGCCGAGCGACCTCGGCCAGGTCGGCGCCGTCGTACCGAACCGGGACCTCGACCAGCGGGCCGTCCGGCAGCCGGACCGACTCCGGCCGCCAGGCCGCCAGCCGGTGGGCCAGATCGCCCGGATCGGCGAGCCCGTCGATCAGCACCGTGGTCTCGCCGGGGACCACGTCGTCCACCTCGGACAGCTCGCCACCGGCCCGACGCCGTTCGAGCTCCGCGACCAGCGCCGGAACGTACGCCGGGTCCGACAGCTCGACCAGCAGGGCACTCAGCCCGACCGGAATGATCCGCACTCTCCCCCACTCCCACCGACCGGTGCACACCCCGAGACACGAGCGTCGCACCCCGTCGGACCCGGCGAGTGCGACGGCCGGGCCGGGCGTCACCACCCGCCCGGACCGGGGATCCAGACTAGTGAACGTGGGCGGGGCGTCCGGCGACGGCTCGCCGGGCGACGAGGTCGCGACCGGCGTCGGGGCGGCCGGGCCGATCTGCCGCCCGCCACGGGAAGGGGTCTGCCGACCGGCACGGGTCACGTGAACGCGGCGAGCCGTATCCCGGCGTCCCGGAGCGCGTCGCGGACCCGGCGGGCCAGTTCCACCGCGCCCGGGGTGTCACTGTGCACACAGAGCGACTCGGCCCGCACGGTGATCGTGGCGCCGTCGACCGTGGTGACCTGACCGGTGGTCGCCAGCTGGACGCAGCGGGTGGCCACCAGCGTCGGGTTGGTGATCAGCGCCCCCGGACTGCCTCGCTTCGCCAGGCTGCCGTCACCGCGGTAGCCCCGGTCGGCGAACGCTTCCCGCACCACCCGCAGGCCGGCCTTCTCCGCCTGCTGCAACAGCTGCGAACCGGGCAGGCCGAGGACCGGCAGGTTCGGGCCGTACGCACAGACCGCCGCAACGACGGCGGCCGCCTGCGCCGGGTCCGTCACGGTCCGGTTGTAGAGGGCGCCGTGCGGTTTGACGTACCGCACCCGGCCGCCCTCGCTACGGGCTATCCCGTCGAGGGCGGCGAGCTGGTAGAGCACGTCGTCGGCGAGCCGATCCGGCTCGATCTCGATCACCCGGCGGCCGAAACCGGCCAGGTCCCGGTAGCCGACCTGCGCGCCGATGGCGACGTCCCGGGCGACCGCCTCGGCGCAGACCCGGCGCATGATCGTCGGATCACCGGCGTGGAAGCCGCAGGCGACGTTGGCGCTGGTCACGATCTCCAGCAGGGCGACGTCGTCGCCGAGCTGCCAGATCCCGAAACCTTCTCCGAGGTCGCTGTTCAGGTCGATGGTGGCCGGCATCGCGCCTCCCGGGACGTGGTGAGCGCCGCAACTGTAGGTTCGCAGATCGTTGGACAGCACGGATCACCGAGGGGCGCCCGACCCGCTCGACGGCCACCCGCGCACCACGGAGCGCCAACCCGTCGCGGCGTACGCGCGACGGATGGCCGGCGGCCTCCCGGCACCCCGGTGAGGGAACGGGCACGTCCGGCGCCGCCGCCGGTCAGGCCGACCGGAGCGTGAGCAGGGTTATCTCACTCGGTGCGAAGATCCGGAACGGCGGTCCCCAGAAACCCGTGCCGCGGCTGGTGTAGAGGTGGGTACGGTCGCCGTGCCGGGTCAACCCCCGCACCGTCGGCTGGTCGAGCCGTACCAGGAGATGGAACGGCCAGATCTGGCCGCCGTGGGTGTGTCCGGAAAGCTGGAGGTCGACCCCGTGCGCGACGGCGGCGTCGATCTGTTTGGGCTGGTGGGCGAGGAGCAGGACCGGCAGCGTGGGATCGGCGCCCGCCAGCGCGGCGGCGTGGTCGGCGCGGTGGCCCGGTTGCCCGGAGCCTTCGGCGGTGACGTCGTCCACCCCGGCGACCACGAGACGAGCGCCGTCGCGCTCGACGACGATGTGCCGGTTGTGCAGCGGCTCCCAGCCCAGCTCGCGCATGTGGTCGAGCCAGTCCTGCGCCTCGCCGAGGTACTCGTGGTTGCCGGTGACGTACGCCCGGGCGAGCCGGGCCCGGACCTCACGCAGGGGTGCCGCCTGGGCCCGCCGCTGGTCGACGGTGCCGTCGGCGATGTCGCCGGTGTGGCAGACCAGGTCGGGTTCGAGGGCGTTGACCGTGGCGACCACCCGCGCCGACCAGTCGGCACGGTCGATCGGCCCGTAGTGGGTGTCGGTGAGCAGCACCACCCGGAGGCCGTCCAGTCCCGCGCCGAGGCGACGGATCGGCACCTCCACCCGGCGTACCCGCGGTACCCGCATCGCCTCGCGGTACCCCCACAGCAGCAGCGCCAGTGAGGTGGCGACGACCACGGCGGCGGTGAGCCGGGACCGGGCCGGCTCGGGAACACCCGCGACGGCGAGCCCGAGTCGCAGCACGTTGCCCAGCAGCGCCCAGGCGAAGAAGACCCAGACCACCCCGAGCAGGGTGTCGCCGATCCGAGCCGCCCAGTCGAGGCGACGCCTGCCGTGCCCGAGGCTCATCAGCACCGGCAGCCCGACGAACGCGGCGAGGAACAGGGCCGTGCCGGCCACGACGACCGGGGTCGGCCAGTCCGCGCCGGCGACGAACAGGGTCCACCACGGTACGCCGAACAGAACAGCGGCGATCGCGGTGATCGTGAGGCTGAGGAACAACGGTCGCAGCGTGCGGCGCGCCGGCGCGGCGGACACGGCTTCACTGGTCGACACGGGGTGGCTCCTGACACGGATGAGGGATTCGTCCCGGCCCGGTGTGCAGGATGACACACCGTGCGGTCAGCCGCCCAGCAACAGTGGGTGGCCGACCGCACGGCCGTCGGCCACTGTGTCCGGTCGTACCGGACCCATCGCTCCGTCGGCCGAGGGCGGGGGGTGCCCCGGCGACGGCGGCCATCTGCCGGGTGCCGCCCAGCCCGCCGCGCGCCCGCAACGGTCGCCCGGCACCCCCGCCGGGCCGCCAACGATCACCCCGATCCACCCGGTGTCCGCGCATCAGGCGCAGGCACCGACCGGTGTGCCGTTTGTCGATGTGACCGGTGTCTGTGTCCCGTCCACGCCCGCGAGCGCCACGTCGATGCGACACGACGTGGTCGTCACGCGCGACGGCCACGGATGGGGGCGCCTTCTCTCCCGCCTGGATGCGTGTCCGGTGGACGGGTGGGTTTCCGAACCGACTCGTGGAATCACACCCGGGCGCTGCCGCGCCGGGGTACACCCTCGGGTCGGCCTCGTGAACCGGGGCCGGGCCGCGGCCCTGTCTGAACCGGTTTCATGACCTCGTCGGCCAGTCCTCGTACGTCATTGTCATCGCGGTGGCGCAGACGAGACACACCTGTACGTTTCCCAGCGGGTCGTGCCGCCTGCCCGTCCTCCCCGAGGCACCCGCCGCGCGTCAGATCCGTCTGGGGTGGACACCGAGGAACGAAACGCGCACGTGAGGGGATTCGGCGTCCGTCGCCGTAACGGCACTCGCGCTCATCCTGACCCTCACAGGCTGCGGCGGCGTCGACGACGGCGCCGCCGGAGCCATCACCGGCGAGATCACGGTGCCGACCCGGCGGACCGACATCGTCGACACCGTCTCCCAGGACTCCGGGAGACGACCCGGGGCGGGGTATCCCGGCACCACGTCAGGTTCGAGGGGATCACGGACGACGAGGGCGGGACCCGGATCCGGATGAACACCAGGGAGTACACCGGGTCGTTCCCGTGGAGAGGGCGATCCTGTCGTGGAGGTCACCGCCGCCCGTGCCCGACGGTTCGGCCGACCACGCGCCACCGGAGGCACCGGCCCGACACGTCGGCACCGGGTCGCGGCCGTGCTGAGGTACCTCTCGCTGGTCGGTGCCGCGGTGGTCGCGCTGATGCCGTTGCCGGTCCTCCTCGTCGCCTCGGTCGACACGAACGACGAAGGTCACCAACGGCGAGTCCTCCGACGCCCCGGCACCTGGTGGAACATGGGACAACCACGTCACCGCGTTCGCCCGGAGCCGGATGCTGCGTGCCTTCGCCAACCCCCCATCGCTGTCGCCGTCTCACTCGCCGGCACCGTCCTCATCGGCTCGATGGCCGCGTACGCACTCGACCGCCACGAGTTCCGTCCGCGTGGGGCGATCATCGCGCCCTTCCTGCCCGCCACCCTCGTTGCGGGCGTGGCGACCCAGGTCGCGACCACTCAGGTCGTGGAGCAGCTCGACAACTGTTGAACACCCGGTGGGCGGCGATCGCCCTGTTCGCCGGCACCGACATCATCTCGACCTACATCGTCCAGCAGTTCCTCCGGGACATTGCCCGGGAGCTCGGCGGGTCCGCCGCGATCGAGGGCGCGGATCACCTCACCATCTCTTTCCGGATCATCTGCCGCTGTTGAAACCGGCGATCTCCGCCGTCGTCGTCAGGGGCATCGCCGTCCACAACGAGTTCTACGTCCTTTTCCTCTACATGCCCCACAGTGATCTCGGGTCATCGCGACCTCGCTGCTCCGCTTCAGGGGTCCGTACGGAGCGCAGTGGGCGGTGACCGCGGTCTACAACGGCTTCACCGGCGGGGCGACCAATGACCCCGTCGGCACCGCCGGTCGACACGCCGCCGACCGGTCCACGCGGCCGGAGGGGTCGTGACGGCCGAGGTTCGGTGGTTCGCCGGCCGCGCCACGCCCGGGGCCGGTGGCGGTCCGGGCTGGCCACCGGCCGGCGTCCGGCCCGGGTCGGCGCCTCACGCCAGGGCCTCGGCTGGCGTCCGGACGAAGTTGAGCAGCGCCTCGTTGATCTCCTCGGCGTGCGTCCACGGTGCGCCGTGCGGCGCCCCGTGCAGGGTGATCAGTTGACTGCCGGGGACGGCGGCATGCATCCGCTGGCCGGTCACCTCGAAGGGCAGGATCCGGTCCGCGTCACCCTGGATGATCAGCGCCGGTACGTCGATACGGGTCAGGTCCTGGCGGAAGTCGGTCAGCCAGGTGGGGATGCAGGCGAGCGTGGCTACCGGCGAGGCGCTGACCGCCGTGTTCCAGTTGGCCCGGACCACCTCCTCGCTGACCCGACCGCCGAGATTCTCGTCCAGGTTGTAGAAGTCGTGGAGGAAGGTTGTGTGGTAGGCGGGCCGATCGGCGATGACCGACCGCATGAAGCCGTCGAAGACACTCTGGTCGACCCCTTCCGGGTTGTCGTCGGTCCTCAGCAGAAACGGCGGCAGCGGCGCGATGAAGACGGCCCGGTCCACCCGGGCTGATCCGTAGTTGGCGAGGTACCGGGTCACCTCACCGGTTCCCATCGAGTGACCGACCAGCACGGCGTCGGTGAGGTCGAGCTCGTTCATCAGGATGTTGAGGTCGGCGGCGAAGCTGTCGTAGTCATAGCCGACGGCCGGCTGGCTGGACCGGCCGAAACCCCGCCGGTCGTAGGTGATGGTCCGGTATCCGGCGTCGAGCAGGGGCCCGATCTGTTTCTCCCAGGCGGCGCCGCTGAGCGGGAAGCCGTGGATGAGCACCACGGGCTGTCCCGTGCCGTGGTCCTCGTAGTACAGGTCGATGGGCGCGGAATTCTCCACGCCGACGGTCAGGTATGGCACCGGACTCTCTCCTCTCGCGTGTTCGGCCCGCTGCGCCCGGCACCCGGATCGCCCGCACCGCGCGGGCCTGACCCGGACCGCATGAAGGGGCCGGCCGGAGACCGGTCCGGCCGACGACCGCCCTTCATCCGGGCAAATCGCGCGAATCGCCAAAACCCCTACGCAATGAGCGTAGCGATCACGCGTGTCGCCCGCCGCCGGTACGGCGATATCCCCCCGACCGGTCCTCCGGCGTATCCCCCCGGAAGGCGCCGCCGGCACGGTCCCCCGAGCGGTTCCCCGCCGCCGACCGGTCACACCCGCCCGTCACGACGGGCGGGTCCTCGGCCGGGTGCATGACGAACCCGCCCGGGGGTATGGCCAAGAGGTTCGAGGAGTGCGGCAGAGGGACAAAACACCCTTCGCCAGGACGATCGGGAGGCTGACGATGACCACCACCACGCGACCGATGCTGGCCACCTACCCGGCCGAGATAAACCTCGATCGGGACCTTCTGTCACGGACCATCGACACGATCGCCGCCTGCGCGCAGGCGTGCACCGCCTGTGCGGACTCCTGTCTGAGCGAGCCGAACGTCGGCATGCTGGTCAAGTGCATCCGTACCGATCTGGACTGCGCCGACGTCTGTGCCACCACCGCGCGTGTCCTCTCCCGGCACACCGGTTACGACGCCAACATCAGCCGCGCCGTCCTTGAGGCGTGTGTGACCGCCTGCCGCTCCTGCGGCGACGAGTGCGAGCTCCACGCGAGCGTGCACGAGCACTGCCGAATCTGCGCCGAGGCCTGCCGCGTCTGTGAGCGGGCCTGCCAGGAACTGCTGACCGCCATCGGCCGCTGACCCACGCCCCGCCCACACCGCCCGTCGCACGTGCCACGCGACGACGGACGACACGTGCGACGGGCGGACCGACGACGCCGCGCCGGACCTGGAACAACGAGCCGGCGTGGAACAACGGCCCGTCGAGGCCACCGTCGCACGGCCGACCCGGGTGGCACCGCCACGGGCGGTTCGCGCCGCGGTGGGACGGGCTGGTGACGACGGGGCCCGTCCCGGGCGTGCGAATCCCGGGCCCACCGTGACCGGGCATGGTGCCACCGCTCATGGTGGCCGTCCGGGCCACCGGTGCCACCGGGATGATCGCCGCTGCTGACCAGCGGGTGGGTACGATCCCGGCGGTCGTGAGTGCCGAGACTACGGCCGGTGACCCCGGGCGGCTTCCGTGCCCGGCCCTGGTGGGCGATCGGGAATGCTGGACCCGGCGCACTAGGATCCCCAGACGGGAACGGCGGAAGTGGGTGGGGATGCAACCAGTCGGTCCGTACCGGTTCATCGAGGCGATCAGCGTCTGTCAGGTCGGCAGCGTCTGGTTGGCCATCGACGGGCAGGGCAACTCCTTCTCTGCGGCGGTTCTCGACGCCGCCGTGGCGGCGGACCAGCGCTGGCGGGACGCGTTCGCCGGCACCGCGCAGGCTCTGGCGGCGGGTGGAACCCGCTTCGTGCACGCCGACCTGACCGCGTCGGCGCCCTGGGTGCTCTATCCGGGTGCTGACGGCGCCAGCGCCGAGCAGCTGTTCCGGGCGCTCGGCATGGAGTGCCGCCCCCTGTCGCCGACCGTGAGCGGCGACGAGTCGGTCACGGTGAAGAGCCCGACCACAGGGACCACACCGCCTGCGGAGTCCCCCGCGGACGCTCCGGCTGACGTGGCACCGGCGTCGCCGAGCCCTGAGGAGTCGGTGGACCAGGCACCGCGGCCGACCCCGGAGACCACGACGGCCGGACCGTGGCAGACCGGTCCCCAGCGGCCCGTGGTTCCCCAGCAGGCGCACGCGCCGGACCCCGTGTCGGCACCGCCGCACCAGGTCTCCGTGCCGCCGCACCAGACCTCGGCACCGCCACACCAGGTCTCCGTGCCGCCGCACCAGACCTCGGCACCGCCGCTTCCGCTGCCCGAGATGCCAGGCGCCTATCCGAGCAGCGCGCCCCCGGCCTCGGATCCCTCGTACGATCCGCTCTACTCGCCGGTCCGGCACATCGTGCCCTCCGAGCCACGCCCCAGCCGCCGCAAGCTCTGGATCGGGGTCGCGGCGGGCGTCGTTCTCCTGCTCGGGGCGGCCGGGACGGTGTTCGCGATCGTCGCGTCGGGTGACGACGAGCCACCCAGGCCGCCTGCGACCGCCCAGGCCACCACCAGCGCACCGACGGTTCCGATGCCGACGTCCTCACCGTTGGCCCCGGGTAAGGAGCCTCCGAAGGAGAAACCCTGGCCCACGGAGTGGCCACAGTTCGACGAGACGTACGGGATACGGACCTTCAACTTCGAGGGCCTCGGCTTCCCGGTGAAGGTGCCGCAGGCGTGGCAGTGCTCGCTGGTCGAGCAGGCGCCGGGGTACACGAAACTCAACTGCGGCATACCGCCGGGTCAGGGCCCCGAGATCGGTGGCGAGATCGTCGTCCGGGCATGTCAGCCGTGTGACGGCGAGACCCGGTTCGCCATGCGCAGGGCCGAGGAGGCGTGGGGTCTGCAGTGGATCCGTGCCGGACAGACGGCGCTCTACGCCGAGTCCTTCCAACTCCAGGGCAACGGTGAGCGGCGCTACGGGCTGGTCCTCATCGGCTTCTTCCGATCGGACAGCAGGGTCGACCACCAACTGGTGCTGCGGATGACCGCGCCGGTTGAGGGTGCCGGCCAGATCAGGCGGGTCGCCAACTATCTGCGTGACGTCCTGATCTTCTAGGCGGAGACGACTTTCGCGGCCGCGTGGGCGCACTACGCGGGAAACGGGTTCGGTCACTGGTGGACAGAGGCATCCAGCACGGCGCGACGGGCACGGACGTGGCTGACCGGACGGCGCGGCACGTGGCGGGCGGGCGGGCGGCGCGGCCGCGTCGTCCCCTGTCCGCGTCGTGCGCCGCGACCGTCGTCGCCGTCGTGACGGTGCTGGCCGCCTCCCCGGTCGGAGCGGCCCCGGGTCTCGCTCCGCACGAACGCGCGACCGCCGTGGCCAGCCGCACCACCGTCTACCTCGAGGCGACGTACCGTGGCCACCTGACGTACCGCCAGGACGGCGCCCTGCGCCGGGAAGCGGTGGTGGTGCGTCGCCGTTGCAGCGGGATCGTCGTCAACCCGGACGGCTACGTGGTCACCGCCGCCGACTGTGTCCGTCCCGCCCCCACGGATCTGCTCGTCGACGCGCTCCACACGCTGGGGCGGTCCCTTGCCGGACGGAACCAGCTCGCCGCGGAGCGGATGGACGACTTCGCCTCGGCGGTCATGCCGACGGCCGTGTTCTCCGGCTCCCGTGCCGGCGACCCGCCGTCGGTCACGCTCCACGGGCAGTTCGGGGTGGTGGACCCGAACCACGGGTCCGCGTCGGGCACCCCCGCGACCGTGGTGTCGTCAGGATCACCCGGGGAGAACGCGTTGGCGCTGGTCAGGCTCCAACGCCCCAATCTCCCCGCGATCGAGCTCTCCCCCGCGACACCGCCGAACCGTGGTGGCGACGATCTGGTGGTGTTGAGCTACCGGCCACGTCCCGGCAACGCGGCGTCGACGGAGTACGCCGTACGGGCCGTCCCCGCCGCCGTCACCGGTCGCGACGGCCAGGACCGCCTCAGGCTCGCCGGCGACCTCGGCATCGAGGACCGGGGCGGCGCAGTGGTGGACGCCTGGGGCCGCCTGGTCGCCGTCCTGGACGCCGCGCCCGCGGTGGACGGGGGCCCGACCGCCAGTGCCGTCCACGCCGCGCACGTCGCGGAGTTCCTGGCCTCGGCGGGGGTGACGAACCGGGTGAGCGAGGTGGACCTCGCGTATCGGGAGGCGTTGCGGGACTACTTCGCGGGTCGGTTCTCCGCCGCGTGGCGGCGGTTCGACTCCATCGTCCGCGACGCCCCCTCCCACAGCTGGGCGCGGACGTACCGTGATCGGGCGTGGGAGCGGCTCACCGTCGACGGCGACGCGGTGGAGAACAGCGGAACCTGGGTCCGCTACCTCCTCTCGGCGGTCGCCGGTGTCCTCCTGGTCGCCCTCGTCGAGAAGGTACGACGACGGAGGTGGCCGCTCCGCCTGACGCGACTCCGAGCCGTCACGGCAGGCACGACAGGCGAGGGACCGCCCGGCGGAGGGCCTGCCAGGAACGGCGAGGTGGTCCCGGGAGACAACCGGACGGGTTCGACAGACGGCGACCCGCCACCCGTGGTGGCGCCACCGGCGTCACAGCCCGAATGACGGTGGGCACGAGACGAGGGCGGGCAACACCGACCCACCAGGCCGGACCGCGGCTGTACTAGGATCGCCGCTACTCGACGGCGTGACCGGGCGGCACGCCGTGCCGCCGACGGCTCCCACCGCTCGCAGCCCGGCGGACGGGTCCGCCGCCGGCCGAGGACTTCGAGGAGAGGAACGGACATCACCGAGGTAATTGCCGGCACCCCCCGGCAGCCGGGCAGCCCGCTGTTGTCGGACCGGTCGGTGGCCCTGGTGCACGAATGGTTCGCCGCCACCGGTGGTTCCGAGAACGTCTTCCTCGCGCTACGGGACGTTCTGCCCCACGCGAAGGGCTTCGTGCTCTGGCGCGACCGGGACGCCGGACGTGGGCTCGAGTTCCGGGAGTCCTGGTTGGGGCGCACCCCGCTGCGTCGGAGCAAGGCCTTGGCGCTGCCGGTGATGCCGTTGGCCTGGCGCACCCTGACCCGGGAGCGGTTCGACGTTGTCATCTCGTCGAGCCACGCGCTCGCACACACCGTGAAGATGCGCCACGACCAGCAGACCCGGTACCTGAGCTACGTCCACTCACCGGCCCGGTACCTGTGGAGTCCCACGTACGACGGCCGGGGCTCCTCGCCGCTGCTCGCCGCGCCCCGGTTCCTCCTGCGGAGGATGGACGTGGCGCTCAGCCGGCACGTGCACAGCTACGCCGCCAACTCGGCGGAGGTGCGCTCACGCATCCGGCGCTTCTGGCACCGCGACGCCCGGGTCATCCACCCGCCGGTCGAGGTCGGCTACTTCGCGGGGGCGCCTGCGGCACAGCAACAGCAGGATCGGCGCTACCTCCTGGGGGTCGGGCGCTGGGTCCCGTACAAGCGTTTCGACCTGATGATCGAGATCGCCGAGGCTGCCCGGATGCCGCTGGTGATCGCGGGTGCCGGGCCGGGCGAGGCGGCGTTACGGCGGGCGGCCGGACGGGTTCGGGTACCGGTGACCTTCGAGGTTCGCCCGTCGAAGGCGCGGCTGCGGGAGTTGTACTGGGGAGCGGCGGCGTTACTCTACCCGGCACACGAGGACTTTGGCATCATTCCGGTCGAGGCGATGGCCTGCGGCACGCCGGTGCTCGGATTGCGCGGTGGTGGGCTGTCAGAGACGGTTGTGGACGGCGAGACGGGCTTCCTCGTGGACACCCTGGAGCCACGACGGTACGCGGAGCTGGTCCGGCATCTTGACGGGCTTTCCCGGCATCGCATCGCCGCCCGCGCAGCCGCCTTCTCTCCGGAGGTCTTCGTCGCGAACGTGACCGCTTGGATCGCCGATGCCACCGGATAGTGGCGCCAGGACGTCGTGGTCGGGATGGTCCCGCCGCGACCGGGTGGCGGCGGTACTCGGCACCCTGACCGTCGCGGTGATCGGCGTCACCACCGTGCTGCCCCGGCCCACGATCGCCGGCCTGCTCGGCCTCGTCGTCGTGGCGATCTGTCTGACCGCGCTGTACCGGGCGACCTTCTCCGGCTCGTTCTCCCCTGTCGCGGTGATGTTCTGGTCGTTCGTCGCGGTGTGGGTCGGATTCGCGCCGCTGCTGCAGATCCGGGACCGCCGCCTGCCCTGGCCGGACCTTCCTCTCCACCAGCATTACGTCACGGCGCAGATGATCCTGCTCTTCGCCGTGTGCGCCTTCTGGGTCGGGTACCGCAGACGGGAGGAAGCCGGGCCGCCCGGATCCCGGCCGACCCGCTCGACCGACCGCTTCCCGGTCACCGTCGAGAAGGCGACCGTGGTGACCGCGGCCGCCGCCGTCATGGCCGTGGCCTGCCTACCCCGCACCGGCGGGATCGCGATCAGGTTCACCAGTCGTGACGACTTGCGCCGGGTCCTCGAGGAGGCGGGCCTGCGGGGCGGCCAGGACCTCGCGATGCTCGGGTTGCTCAACACCCTCCCCGCCGCGACGAGTCTCGTCGCGCTCCTGCTCTGTCTCCTCAACTGGCGTGACCGCAACGCCCGGAGTCGTCGCGACCGACTGATCCTGCTCGTCGCCACCGCTGTCGCGGTGACACTCAACGTCATCTACAACAATCCACTCACCGCCAACCGGTTCTCGTCCTTCAGCGTCATGTTGGCCGCCGCGCTCGCCCTGCTGAGGTTCGACCGTCAGTGGTGGCGGACGCTCTTCTCGGGAGGGATGCTCCTCGGCCTCGCGGTGGTGTACCCGTTCGCCAACCTCTTCCGCAACGACCGCGCTCGGAACAACCTCCGGATCGGCCTGGACGCGTACTACACCTGGGACTTCGACGGATTCCAGCAGACGGTGAACGCCGTCTACCACGTGGACACCCACGGACACACCTGGGGTCATCACCTGGTGTCGGCCATGCTCTTCTGGGTGCCGCGGTCGCTGTGGGAGGGCAAGGCGATCCCGGCCGGCAACGTCGTGGCAGGCAGCCGTGGCTACGAGTTCCAGAATCTGTCCCTGCCGTTCTGGACGGAGGTGTTCCTCGAGTTCAGCCTCGTCGGCGTGGTCGTGCTGTTCTTCTACTACGGGCGGCTGGCCCGACGCCTCGACGCGTGGGTGGGCCGGTCGGGCGCGAACCTGGCAACCGGGTTGGCGGTCACCTTCGCCGCCTGCCAGATCGGGCTGCTCCGCGGGCCGCTCGGCGCGCAGATCCCCTTCGCCGGTGCCGCCCTCGTCATCCTGCTGCTCGGCATGTTCCTCGGGAACGGTCGGGTCTGGCGTCTCACCCGCGCGCCCGCGTCGTACACCGACACCGAGCCGGCCACGCGGGTGCCGACCGTGGCGGGCGCATCCTGGGTACCCGCAGACGGGGACCCGGGCCGACGCGTCGAACCGGCGTCGGGCACACCGGCCACCGGGCGGGCGCCGCAATGAGCCGCCTGAGGATCGCCGTCCTGGCCGACTGGTGGTGGCCGAACACCGTCGGTGGCGCGGAACGCTCGGCACGCAGCGCCGCCATGGCGCTCGCGGAGTCGGCCGAGGTTGCGGTCTTCGTCCCCGAGGTCGCCGACCGGGTGTACGCGGACGGACCGCTCACGGTGCACGCGGTCCGCAGACCCTTCGCCCGGCGGAGACACGGCGACTCGGTACTCCGTCGCGGGCTGGAGCTGGCGACGGCCTGGAGCCTGCCGCTGGTCGCGTCCGCGCAGATCCGGGCCATTCGGTCGTTCGACCCCGATGTCGTGGTGGCGACGAACATCTCCCGGACCGGGCCCTGGCTCGTACGTTGGGTACGGGCGGCCGGCCTCCCGTTCGTCCGCTCCTTCCACGACCTGAGCGACACCTGCTGGCGACGGTCGCGACGGCGGGGAACGGGCAACTGTGCCACCGTCTGTCGACCATGCCGGGTCAAGGCAACCATCATGCGCCGGGTCACCCCACCGTCGACGGTGGGAGTCTGCGTCTCCGGCTTCGTCCGCGACGAACTGGTCCGAGCCGGCCTGGTCACCCCGGAACGGAGCCTGGTGGCGTACCCGCTACTCGGCGCGGCGGTCGAGGCACCGCCACCACCGCGACGTCGGCCCGACGGCACACTCACCCTCGGCTACCTCGGCCGCATCGATCCCGTCAAGGGTGTCGAGTCGGCGATCCGCACCGCCGCCGCGTACCGTCGCCAGACGGGGACCGACGTCTCCCTGGTGATCGCCGGAACCGGCCGACCCGACTACCTACGGAGGCTGTCCGACCTGGCCGTCGCCGAACATGTGCCCGTGCACTTCGCCGGCGTCCTGGACATCGAGACGTTCTGCGCCCGGGTCGACGCCGTGCTGATTCCGTCGCTGTGGATGGAACCGTTCGGCCGGGTGGCGGTGGAGGTGGGCAGCCGGGGTCGGCCCATGCTGGTCTCACCGCTCGGTGGTCTGCCCGAGGCCGCCGCGCTGTCCGGCGGTCGGTACGGGTTCGCCGACTTCGGCAGGCCGGAGTCAGCCGGCCGGGCGCTCGCCGAGCTGCTCGCCGACGGACCCGGTCGGCAGGTCGTCGACGCGGAAGCGAGGGTGGACCTTCCGACGGTGGGCGACGTGACATCACGGATCACGGTGGCCGAGGGGGTGGCGCGCGCGGTCGACCGGGTGCTGGCCGAACGGCGTGACGTACGGCGAGGGCGGGCGACGTGACCAGCACGGTCGCCCCGGTGACCACCGGCCGTGCCAGGGCGGCCTGGCCCGGACTCGCCCTGGCGCTCGGGCAGCTCTCGCTCATGGCGACGAGTCTGCTGCTCAGCCTCGCCCTCGGATACGCCGGCGGTCTCACCGCGGTCGGCGCGGTGGCACCGGCCATGCTGGTGTTCCAGCTGACGTGTGGCGTACTGCAACGGTCCCTGGCCGAGGCCACCCTGCTGAGCGCCGCGAACGCCGGCGAGCCGGTGGACCGGTTGACATGCGGCCGGGCCGTCAGCACCGCCCTGGTCGGTGGTGTTGTCGGCGGCGTCGCGGCCCTGCTCTCGACGGTCACCGTCTCCGCCGGCTCCCCGTGGCTGGCCCCGTGCTACGTCGCGGGGATTCCGTTCGCGATCGTCCTCGACATCGGCCGGGCGGCAGCCGTCGCCGCCGGGCGGGCACGGTCCGCGTTCGTCGAGTCGGCGCTCTGGCTCGCCGCACAGACACTGTCGGCGCTGCTCTTCGCCGCGCTGAGGTCCCCGGTCGGGATCTGTGTGTCGTGGGCGCTGGTGAACACCGTCTGCTGTCTGCTCGCCAGCGCGCAGCCGTGCCGACGGCCGGTGGTCCGCGGCCTGGGCGGGTGGCTCAGAACCCGGCGGGAGGCCGTGAGCGCCGCCTCCCTCGACGCCTTCGTCGTCGGTGTCACCCCGGTCCTCGCACTTCAGGTGACGACCTTCGTCGCGGGCGCCGCCACCCTCGGCGTCATCCGTGTCCTGCAGCAGTTGCTCGCTCCCCTGGCGTTCTTATCGATCATATTTCGACGGGTACTGATCTTCCGACGGCCCGCCGGAGTCGAGACCACGGTCCGGCGGGACCTGCGGGATGGTGTCGTCGCGCTGGCGTTGATGGCGGCCGGTGCCGCCGTGCTCGGCGCGGCGGTGCTCGTCGGCCGGCGGGTCGTCCCCGCACTGTCCTTCATCCCGGCCGGTGGCGCGCTGGTCGCCGCCGGCCTGGAAAAGATGGCCCTTGGCTTCTCCCACGGCTGCTCGCTGAGCGGTTTCCTCCGCGGTGACTTCGGCACCCTGCTCCGCGCCCGGTACGTCATGCTCGCCCTGAGCGTCCTCACCGCACCCCTGCTGACGATCCCGTGGGGGGCGTCCGGATACCTCGTCGGCTCGGCACTGGGCATGGTGGCCTATTCGGCGGTGGTGCTGTTTCTCGCCCGGAGCCGACGTGGCTCGTCCCCGCGCGGGCAGTCGTAGCCTTGGACTCCCGTGAGATTGGCCAGGTCCTCTATCGTGGGATGATGACCGACCCTGTGGCGCTACTGCTGCGTCGGGCCGGCTTCGGACCGACGGCTACGGAGCTGTCGGCGGCACGCAGAGCCGGATACGCGGCGACGCTGTCGGCGCTGCTCACCCCGACAGGGCCGGACGTCGGGGCGAGCAGCGCGCCCCTGCCCGACCTACCGCTCGACCCGTACGCGGGACAGCGTGATCCGAGTCCCGAGCAGAAGATCGCCTTCGAGCGTCGCCGGGAGAGAGAGACGGACGAGATCACCCGTTGGTGGGTGGACCGGATGACGGTCGCCAGCCACCAGGCGATCGAGAAGCTGGTCTTCTTCTGGCACGGACACTGGGCGACCTCGGTGAAGAAGGTCCGCAGCCCTCAGCTCATGATGGTCCAGCACCGGACCTTCCGGGAGGCACCCGACTTCGCCGCCCTGGCCCGCAGGATGGTCATCGACCCGGCGCTCGTGCTCTACCTGGACGGTCACCGCAACACGGCGCAGGCGCCCAACGAGAACCTCGCCAGGGAACTGTTCGAGCTGTTCGTTCTCGGCATCGGCCAGTACACCGAGAAGGACGTCAAGGAGGCCGGACGCGCGCTGACCGGCTGGCGCTACAGCCTGGCCGAGGAACGCGCGGTCTTCGACCCTCTCGCCCACGACAGCGGCAGGAAGACGATCCTGGGCACGACGCAGTACTTCGACGCCATCAGCCTGATCGAACTGCTGTTGCGGCAGGAGGCGTGCCCCCGGTTCATCGCGGCGCGGCTCTGGTTCCGCTACGCCTCGTCCAGCCGCCCGATTCCGACCTCGCTGCAGGACAGGATGGTCGAGGCGTTTCCGGTGCCGACCGCGATGCTCAGGACGATGTTCGAGGACGACGCGTTCCAGGCCACCGACGGCGAACTCGTGAAGCAGCCGATCGAGTGGTTCGTCGGTGCCATGCGCCAACTGGGGATCCGGCCGGCCGCCCTGCCCGACGACACCCAACGCGAGTGGCTCAAGCTTCTGGAGGACCTGGGCCAGCTTCCCTTCGCTCCGCCCAATGTCGGTGGGTGGCGGGCGGGCCCCGCCTGGCTCACCTCCGCGGCGGCGCAGACCCGACTCCGCCTGGCCGGCAAGCTCGCGGAGCAGGTGACCATCGACCGGCTGACGCCGGAGAGCCTGGCGTACCTGCTGTGCGTCGATGGCTGGTCGAACCGGACCTACGCGGTTCTCCGGGACGCGTCCGCCGACCCTCGCCGGCTGTTGACCCTCGGACTCGTCAGCCCCGAATACCTGGTGACCTGACATGGACATCCTGACACGACGCCGCTTTCTCCTCGCCTCCGGAGTTGTCGGGGCAGGCGCACTGGCCGCCGGTGCCGGCGCCCTCAGCCTGGCGCAACTCCTCAGGACGGCCACGGAACGCGCCGCCGACCCGGCGGAGCAGAAGCTCGTCCTGGTAACCCTCTACGGCGGGAACGACGGGCTCAACACGGTCATCCCGTACGCGGACCCGGCCTACCACTCGGCCCGACCGGAGCTGGCCTACGCACCGGAGGAGGTCCTCCACCTGGACGACGCGCTCGGGCTCAATCCGGTGCTGACCGGGTTGAAGAGGCTCTGGGACGACAGGCGACTGGCCATCGTTCTCGGTGTCGGCTATCCCCGGCCCGACCGCAGCCACTTCCGGTCGATGGACATCTGGCAGACCGCCTCACCGGTGAACCCGGTACAGACGGGATGGGTGGGCCGGTGGCTGGACGGGACGTCGGCGCCTCCGGAGGCGGCCGTCAGCTTCGAACCCGTCCTGCCGCCGATGCTCGCCGGGCTGACGCGGGCCGGTGCGTGTGTCAGTCCCAGCGGCCTGTCTCTGCCGAACGGCATCACGCCGGAGATGCTGGCGGCTCTCGGCAGGCCGGAGGACGGGGAGCCGACGGCGCGTGCCCGAGCGGCGAACGCCTACGCGGACCTGCTGCACGTGGAGCGCCTGATCCGCGAGGCCGAGCGGGCGCCGCGCGATCCGGCGGCGGGTCAGGAGCTGGAGCTGCTGACGACGGGCACCGGCCGCACCAGTTCGCTCAGCACACAACTGGCGCTGGTGGCGCGTTGTATCGAGGCGGGGGTGCCGACACGGGTGTACTCGGTCAGCCTGGACGGCTTCGACACGCATGCCGACGAGCGCGCGGGGCACGAGAGTCTGCTGAAGAGGCTTGACGACGCACTGTCGGGTTTCGTCGCCCGGATGTCGCGGACCGAGGCCGGACGGCAGGTGACGGTGCTGGTCTACAGCGAGTTCGGGCGGCGGGTCCAGGCGAACGCGTCTGACGGGACGGACCACGGAACAGCGGCTCCGGTCCTCGTCATGGGGCCCCGGGTCGCCGGTGGCTTCTACGGCGAACAACCGAGCCTGACCGACCTGGACGACGGTGACCTCAAGGCGAACATCGACCTGCGGACCGTGGTCGGCACCATGCTGCACTCGGTGCTGGGTGAGGATCCGGACCGGTACCTCGACGGGTTTCGGACCGAACCGCTACCGCTGCTGGCCGCCGCATGAACCGCCGTGCGGCTCGGGCGTTCAGCGGCCGCTGCCGCGTAGCACCTCCGCAAACGTGCGCAGCAACACCTTGATGTCCAGCCAGAGCGACCAGTTCTCGATGTAGTAGTTGTCGAACCGGGCGCGATCGGAGATCGGGGTGTCGCCCCGCAGACCGCTCACCTGGGCCAGCCCGGTCAGCCCGACGGGCACCCGGTGCCGCATGGCGTAGTCGGGATGCTCCGCGGTGAACTTCTCGACGAAGTACGGACGCTCGGGACGTGGTCCGACGAACGTCATGTCGCCACGCAGGATGTTCCAGAGCTGGGGCAGCTCGTCGAGAGAGGTCCGACGAAGAAAACGCCCGATCGGTCCGATTCGCGGGTCGTCGGCGACGGACCAGGTCGTCTCCGCCTCGTGCCGGTCCGCCGGACGCAGGGTGCGGAACTTGATGACGTGGAACCGTTTCCCGTACTGTCCGATCCGCTCCTGTCGGAACAGAACCCCGCGTCCCCCGTCGAGGAGGACCAGCAGCGCGCAGACCAGCAGCACCGGACTGAGCAGGACCAGCGCGACGGAGGCCAGGATCAGGTCGAAGGCGCGCTTCATCATCCAGCGTGGACCGGAGATCGTGGTGTGACGGATCTGCACGACCGGGATCGCGCCGATGTGGTCCGGCAGCCCGCCCGGCGCGTGCGAGCCCCACAGCCGCTGCACGGCCCACAGGTCGCACCTGGCACTGGCCGGGCGACGCAGCAGCTCCATCAGTTCGTACTCGGCGCAGTCCGGATCGGCGATGATCAGGACGTCCGTCTCGGTCGAGACGATCCGGTCCTCCAACTCCTCAAGCGTGCCGATCAGCGGAAGTACACCGGTACCCGACCGGTGGGACGCGTCGACGCACCCGACGAAGCGCAGGCCGTAGCGCGGGTAGCGACGGAGGAGCCGGGCCAGTTCGGCGGCGACCGCGCCCCCGCCGATGATGATGGCGTTGTGCTCCACCCAGCGCCGCTGCCGTGCCTGCACCACCAGGGTCCGGGTGAGGGCGCGCCCCGCGATCACCAGTCCGGCGGAGAGCGCGACGCCCCGCATGAAGCCGGCCATGTACTCCACGGAGTTGTGCCGCAGCGCCGCGATGATCGCCACGATCGCCGCCGAGGAGAGCAACCGCCCGCACAGGTTCGGCAGCTCGTCCAGGATGCTCATGTGCCGGCGTGCCCGATACAACCCGCCCGCGGCGAAGATCACCATGGTGAGCCCGGCGGTGAAGAGGACGCCCCGCCAGTGGCGGTCGCTGAGGGCGAGTGGTGCCAGCAACGCCGCCAGGTCCACCGGGGCCGTCACCATCCAGGCGCGAAGCCGTCGGGTCCGGGCTGAGGCGGCGGATCCCGCGTACGGCAGCACGGCCGTGGTGTCGAGACCGGACGGTCGGGTGGGGCGTACCGGGCCGGGTGTGCCGTACCCCGTCCGGGGTCGGGGGATCTCCGGCGGCGCGACCACATCGCCGGTCCCGACGGGCGCGCCCCCGACGTCAGACGTCAGCAGGCCGGCCGGCCCGCCGACCGGGCTGCCCGGCGTGTCCTGGTGTGCCGTCGTCCCGCTGGACATTCCCTGACCTCCCCGATGGCCTCGGTCGACACGAGCGTCGCAGGCTGCCAGCAGCATATGGGCGAGGCAGGCAGCCATCCGGTTCGCGCCGACGAGGCAGCACCCGCATCAGGACACCACGGACAGCCACCGCGAGCACCGCCGATGCGGCGCCGTACGAGTCGAGGCTACCGAGCGGTCGCCACCCGCGTACGGTCGGTGTCCCCGGCCGACGGGTGTCGTGGTCCGACCTCCGAGAACCGGATCGCGGCCGGACCAGGATGATGAATGAACTACTTCGCCACGCGGAGAATGTCGTCCACCGCGTCCCGGCGGACCGCGTCGTACAGTTCCTTGGCCTTCTCCGTGTCCGCCAACACCACGCTTTCCGAACCGATGCGGCCGGTCCCCTTCGACGGGCTGGTGAGGAAGGTGAGGTCGTGGCTGCGCAGGTGACGCAACTCCATTCCCAGGTCGAGCAGGGAGAGTGTCTTGTCCACCGAGACGGCGTCCGCGGATGCCCGGACGAAGGCGTTCAGCTTGGCGGGATTGGTGAGGGTGCCGCTGGAAACCGCCTTGTCCAAGATGGCGCGGATCACCTGCTGCTGGTGCCGGATCCGGGTGAAGTCACCGTCGCGGAAGGCGTACCGCTCCCGGGCGTAGTCGAGAGCCTGGGCGCCATCCATCACCTGCCTGCCCTTGGTGAACTCCCGGCGGCCGCCCGGCAGCAGCGAGTGGGTCGAGGTGAAGCTCTGCTCGACCGTGATCTCCACGCCGCCGAGCGCGTCGACGATCTCCTTGAAACCGGAGAAGTCGATGATCGCCACGTGGTCGATCCGGACCCCGGTGAACTTCTCCACGGTCTGCACCATCATCGGGACGCCGCCCCAGGCATACGCCGCGTTGATCTTGGCGTCCCGCCCGCCACGCTGGCCGTCCTTGCTCTTCGGCACGTGGACCCAGGTGTCGCGGGGAATCGAGATCAGTTGGGCGCTGGCCCGGTCCTTCGGCAGATGGGCGATGATGATGGTGTCGCTGCGCGATCCGTCGGTGTTCGCGGGGTCGCGGGTGTCGCTACCGAGAATCAGGATGTTCTTGGCGTCCTGCGCCACCTTGACCGGCCGTGATTCCTCCGGCACGTCCTCGAACGCGTCGACACGCTCGATGCTCGACTCCACGGATCGTACATAGAGAACCGCGGCCAACGTGCCACCACCGCCGAGCAGGGCCAGCACCAGCAACGTGACAAGCACGATCCGACGGGCTCGCCGACGTCGGGGCTTTTCGCCGGCGGTCGGCTCCGCCACGGAATCGGATTCGGTCTGTGTGGGGACCCCGGACGCCTCGACTTCGGTTTGGCCTGGCATAGCTCGATGCTACTGAGCGGAGCAACCGTGCGGCGGTCCGGTCCCCGCGCGCGGGGACACGCCGCCTGCCCGTGAGACGCGTGAATGGTCTGCGACGCCCGGACCGACGACAGTAGGCGGCGGGCCGCCAACTGTCCTCCCGTGCCCCGATCAGAGCCGACCAGCCACCGCCCGGGCCAGTTCCGCCAGCGCGACACGTGTTTCCTCGGAATAGCTGAGCAGCGTCAACCGGATCGACACCCACGTCCCACCCTTGTGGACGAAGACCGTCCCCTCCTCGGCATAGGCCTCGTCGCCGACGCCGGGCAGCGGCCAGATCTCGTGCCCGAGCTCCCGCTCGATGTCGAGGTACTTCTTCGCCCCGTCGCCGACGAAGACCTCGACCTGCGCGGTCGGACCTGTCGGCGGAGCGGTCCAGGTGCAGGTGTCGCGGACCGGCACCGGATCCCGCAGCGACGTGCCGGCGAGCCGTTCCGCCTCCTCGTCGCTGATCAACGAGCACGGATCCACGGCCGTGGCCGACTCCGCCGTGGTCGACTCCGGGGTCGGCTCCGGGCCGGGCGCGCCGGCCGGCCCCTCCCCGACGACCACCGGCGAGTCCGCGTCGAGAAGCCGGCCACAGCCGAGCGGGCCGGCGACGGCGAGCGCGGCCAGGACGGCCAGCGCCAGGCGGACGCGGCTCCGGGATTTGATGGTCATGAGTCCTGTTTCCTTCACCCTACGCACAGCGGCACGTTCGGCAGCGTCTGGGAGGCCCGGTGGACGGGCCAGAGCGTCTCGTTCTCCAGCTCGAACCTGAGCGGGCTCGGCAGTAGTTCCCTGAGGGCCGCCCAGGCGGTCGAGGAGATGGTCGTCCCGAACCCGGCGCCGACCTTCACGTTCAGGGTCGCGGAGACACACCGGGCCAGCGGCGCACCGAGAGCCGAACCGTTGGCGACCCCGAGGTCGACCACGAGCTTGGCGTACGGGCCGGCGAAGGCGGCCGGGACGCCGATCCCGAATCCGACCTTCACCTCGACCGCGAAGGCGAGGCCGCTCGGACCGGTCGAGACACCGCTGATGGAGTCCATGATGCTCGTGACCGTGCTCAGGGTCGGCTTCTGAAGCGTGCCGTCGACCAGGCCGAGACGCCCGCCGCCCAGGGCCCACTCGCCGGTCGCGGTCACCGTCGTGTTCCGGCCGCTCAACCCCGTCGTGATGATGAACTTCCACGTGGTGCTGTAGACGAGCGGCTCACCCGCGACCGGCAGGTTCATCTCGACGGGCACCTCGACGCGGACCTTCCGGTTGTCGTCGGCGCCGTTCGCGGCGCCGGCCGACACGTCGACGGAGATGCTCCGGATGCCCTCCAGCACGAACGTCGAACCCTTGCCGACGACACCGTTCGTGATCGACACATCGCTGCGGACCCGCAGGTTGGTTACGTTCAACGCGAAGTCGATGAACACCTTGAGGTCCTTCGTGGCGGCGTATCCGATCTTGAGGCCGAGCCTGCCCGGGGTGCGGTACGGCTGTGCCTCCCACTCGCCGACGGCGACCGTGACGTTCCGCTCCCGAGCCGCCGGCAACCGCCCGTCGGATGCCGGCGCGAGTCGGACCGGGTCCAGGACGAGCGTCTGCACGTCGTCGCCCGGATCCGGCTCCCCGCTCCCGGCCGGCCCCGGTCCGCCGGTCCGGTCGTCCGCCCCGGATCCGCCGGGGGCGTCGGGATTCCAGACCGCCGGGACGACGGCGCCACCGCCCGGAACCGAACCGACCGGGGTCGTGGCGTCCGCCGGCTTCCGCTCGCCGGTCGGGATGCTCACCGCACCGGGCAGCGCGGGGACCTCCTGGTAGACCAGCGACGCCTCGTCCAGCTCGCGGTCGGCGACGAAGCGGGCGTGCCGGAAGACCTCCGTCAGGGTGACCGGGGCGAGGGTCACCGCGAGGTCGTCGCCGACCCGGCGGGTCTGCACCACCCGGCCGACCGCCCGGCTGGTGGCGTACATGATCCGGCCCGGTGCGAGTTCGTCCACGCCGTCGGCGTCGCCGTCGACGGTCCAGGTCAGCCCGTCCGCGCTGGCCGAGCGGATCACCTTCGGCCCGCCCTCGATGAGGACCACGTCCGGCTGGTACGTCACCGACCCGTCCCGGACCGGGCCGTATCCGTAGGTGCGTGCCGAGGTGTCACCGTGCCCGGAAGCACCACGACGAGGGTCGCCGACGGGCCGGAGCCCGCATCCCCCGACGCCGATCACGAGCAGCACCGCCACCAGGAACGACCCGCCCCGCCGCCCGGTGGACATCTCCTCGCTCCCTCTCCCCCGTGGTCGCACCACCGGCCCGCGGTGTCGCGGGCCGTCATCGGCCTGCTCCACGGGCCGCCGTCGGCGCCATCATGGTCGGCGGTGTTCAGGGGCGGTTCAGGAATCGTTCGCGTGGCCGGTCACCGCTGTCAGTCCCGCCGGAAACGCCGCCGGCTCGATGTCGAGTTCGCGCATCCGGTCGAGGTACTCGCGGTACCGGCGGGCGGCCTCGCCGTGCCGGCCGGCCGCCGACAACGCGCAGACGAGGCCGAGGTGGGCGGACTCGTCGTAGCCGTCCTCGGTGAGCAGCCGCAGGTACCACCCGACCGCGTCGTCCGGCCTCCCCGACCGCAGGCAGCGCCGGGCGAGGCGGCGGACCGTCTCCCGGTACAGCTCGGCCAGCGCGGTACGTGGGCGCTCGACCCAGTCCCCGGTGGCCTCGCCGTCGTCGCAGAAGTCGCCGGTGTAGAGCCCGACGACGGCCTCGAGCCGGGCGAGGATCTCGTCCCCGCCCGACGGCTCCGGGGTCTCCGGCCGCGGCACGCCGGACGACCGGACCTCCCGCCGCCTCGGCTCAGCCGATCGGGGACCGGGTGGGCGGGCGCTGTCCGCGGCGATGGCGGCGCGGGCGGCATCGTGGAACCGGACGGTGTCCAGCGCGACGTGGGTGGGGTCGATCCGCACCGTCGCCGGGTCGGTGCTCAGGTAGCGGTCTGCCGGGTGGCGCCGGTGTGGGTCCAGCACGGCGCGGACCGTCGAGATCAGGACCGACAGCCGGCGCAGCGCCACCTCCGCCGGCGCCTCGGGCCACAGCACCGCGGCGAGCGTCTCCCGGGCCAGCGGACGCCCGAGCTGACCGGCCAGCACCTTGACCAGCTCGCGGGCCTTCCGGGACTGCCATGCGGCCGCCGGCAGCGGTACGCCGGCCAGGCGGACCACGAACCGGCCGAGGGTCTGCACCGCGACCTCGGGAACCGGTGCCGGCCCGATCGCCGCCAGCGGCCCGGCGAGGTGCCAGGCCCCGTCGCGTACGCCGAGCCGGTACAGCCGGTCGGCGGCGAGGTCCTCGGCCAGGGGGTCACCGGCGAGACGCGCCTGGAGCAACGCGTTGGTGGCCAGCCCCACCTCGTTGCCGATGTCGGTCCAGATCGCCGCCGCCTCGACCAGCCCTGCCGGGGGGCGGCCGGGACGCCGCCCCCGACCCGGTCCGGCCCCCACCGTCCCGGGTTCCCCGTCCTCCGCCAGCGTGAGCAACTCGATTGCCTCGGCCAGCCCGGCGGAATCCCGACGGCGGCCCGCCTCGACTCGGGCCCTCCGCCCGTGTTCCCGCGCCGCCGCCCGGTCACCGGAGCAGAGGGCGACCCAGCCGGCGGCGAGTTCGGCGGTGGTGGCACCGCCGGCGCTGGGCAGGGTCAGTGCCTGGCGGGCATACTCCGCCGCGGCGTCCGGGGCGTCGGCGTACCGGGTCCGGGCCAGGCCGGCGCAGGCCTCCGCCAGGACCTGTGCGTTGCCGTCCGGTTCGGCCGTCGACCACGCCGCCTGGTATGCCGCCGCCGCCCGGCTGGGCGAACCGCAGACCATGTAAACCCGCGCGGTCAACAACAGTCCGAGGGCCGCCAGCGGCGAGCCGGCGCGCTGCCACAGGGTGAGCGCCGCGTCCGCGTCGGAACGGGCCGGCCCGAGCTGGCCGAGCCCCAGCCACGCCTCGGCCCGGTTGTGCAGCGCGAGCGCGAGCAGCAACCGCTCGTCGGCCTGTTCGGCGAGCCGGATCGCCGTGCCGAGTTCCTCGGTGGCCGCGCGGTACCGACCCTCCTCGACCAGCCGGGAGCCGATGTTGGTCCGGATCCGCAGCTGCTGGACGACGTCGCCGGCGCGCACGGCGGCAGCCAGCGCCAGGGCGTACGCGTGTTCGTTGCCGGCCCGGTCACCCTCGCTGAACGCGACCAGTGCCCACGCGACGTACGCCGCCGCGAGTGCGGCGTCGTCTCCGCACTGCTCGGCACTCTCGACGGCTTCGTCGGCGAGTCGGCGGCTACCCTCCCGGTCGCCCCGGGCCCACCGCGCCGCCGCCCACCCGGCCAGCACCTGGGCGCGGTCGGCCCGGGTTGGCGCGGGCCATCCACCGAGCGCCGCCCCCGGATCCAGGGCGGCCCGTGCGAACAGCGCCTCCGCGTCGTCGAACTCCCCCCGCCGGTGCAGGACCGCGCCGAGCCGCCAGCACAGCGCCGCGGGCAGGGAGGTCTGTGCCGGTACGGCCGCCAGGTACCGCCGCGCCTCGTCGGGCCGGTTGTCCCGCAGCGCGGAGCCGGCCAGGACCAGGTCGACCTCGGCGATGCCGTACGGCTTTCCGGACAGGACCCGGACGGCCCGCAGCGGGGCCTCGCGCGTGACCGGTCGGTCCGGTGGGACGAGGCACCGCAGCGCCCACCGCGCGAGCGGAGCCAGTCGGTCCAGGAGGTCGGCCCCGCACCGCCGGACCGCCGCCAGTGCCGCGACCGCCGTCGTCTCGCGTTCGGTGAGCGCGGCGCGTTCGGCTGTTCCGAGTCCCGACAACAGCTCCGCGACCCGGTCGCGGTTGCCGTCCGGGCAGGCGGCCCGCACCGGGCCGCGGTCGGGTCCGGCGCCGAGTCGGGCGGCGGCGACCACCACGGCGGGCCACCCGCCACATTCGACGACGATCCGCTGGACGAGGGGGTCGGCCGCGGCGGGGCCGGCCGCCCCCAGCAGCCGGCGCGTCTCGGCCGGGGTGAAGGCCAGCTCCCGCGGCCCGAGCTCCCCGAGCCGGCCGGTGGAACGCAACGACCCGAGCGGAAACGGGACCGGCTCCCGGCTGGCGAGCACCATGACGGTGTCCGCGGGAAGTCGGCAGACGAGCGCCGCGAGCAGGTCGGCCGCCGGCCCGGCGCCCAGGACCTGCACGTCGTCCAGGACGAGCCGGACGGGTCTGTCGGCGGCCGACGCCAACGCGTCCCGAAGCCGGTCGGCCAGCGCCTCGGGCGCCCCCGCGGAGACCTCGATACCGGCTGTTGGAAGGCCGACCGCGCCCAGTGCCGCGGAGAGCGCGGCGCAGAGCACCCGCGGGTCGCGGTCGGCGGGACACAGTGTGTGCCAGGCGGCGTGCCGCCGGGTCGCCCACTCGCGCAGCACCGTCGTCTTGCCCGCGCCCCCGGGTGCGACGACGGTCACCAGCCTGCGGCGGGCGAGCTGGTCGAGCCGCCTGAGCAGCCTCGGCCTGCCGCAGACCAGCAGGCCGGGCCGCAGGTCACCACCCGGTGTCCACTCTCCACCACCGGTGGCCACGGCACCAGGATATCGCCGGGGGCCAGGGACGATCATGACGCGTCCGGCGGCGCCGTTCCCGGTCGACCGGTTCGCGGCCCGACCGGCCCGCGGGCCCGACGGGCGCGGACCAGCCCGCCGGCGCGGACCGAGCGCAACGTCACCGGGCCACCCGGACGGAGAGGCGACCCACCGCGGCGGGCGCGGTCACTGTGCGGAAACGGTCTCCTCGGCCGGCAGGGTGTCCATGAAGGAGCTGACCGAGAAGACCGCCCGCCCGGCCCCGGGCGGGCCGTAGCCGGGCGGGCTGGTCAGCCCGTTCGCCTCCATCGTCGCCCGGTAGACCTCCAGCAGCCGGATGTGGTACTCCAGCGGCGCGCCCTCGGGGTTCGTCCGGCCCAGCGGGGTGGTCGGCTCCGGGCACCAGGTGGTGAACCGCGGGGTGATCCCCCGGGACATGAAGAACTGCAGTCCCTCGGCGGTGGACGCGATCGCCTCGTCGACCGTACGGAACCCGAATGGCTCGGCCATCTCGATCCCGGCGACGAAGTTCGGGATCACGTTGCGCGGACCGAAGATCTCGGCGGAGTCGAGGATCCGCCGGTGCCACTCCTCACGCCCGACGTACCGCTCCTTCCCCGGGCAGTAGAGCGCGAAGAGCCGCTTGTCCCACACCTCGTAGTTCGGGTGGTAGATCCGGATCCCGTAGTCGTGGAACCGCTGCACGTCGGCCTTGGGCAGTGCCTGGGCGACCACCTTGCCGATCCACCGGCCCGGGAACCGCTCCTCGATCGCCTTGGCGTACCGGCCGTAGAAGTCGGCCTCGGCGAGCCCGTCGACCTTCGAGGTGATGCTGCCCCCGGTGAGCGTGTAGGCCTGCGAGGCGCCGGCGGTGTCGTACCGGTCGATGATCTCCATCGCCTCGAGAACCTCGGCCACCGGCTTCACCCCGGTGTACGGCCGCCCGGCCGCCTTGTGCTGGCGCCAGTTGTGGTTGATGTCGCAGTACTGGCACTCCTCCTTGGCGCCGAAGTACTGGCAGACCCGGAAGACGGTGAGGTAGATCAGGTAGCCCCACTGGATGGTCGGGGCGACCTCCATGACCGACTTGCCGTTGGCCAGCGTGTGCCGGTAGTACTCCGGCATCGGCGGCAGTCCGACGTCGGCGATCGGCCGGCCCTCCAGGTGCAGCCGCAGGACGCCGTCGCCGCTGTCCTGCACCCGGTACGGCGAATCCGGATTGACCCGGACCGAGACGACGGTACGGCGCAGCTCGTACGGGCCGCCGGTGAGGACGATCTCCTCCGGCGGCCGGCGCAGCGCCGCCGTACCCAACTCGGGAAGGGTCCGGTGGTCGAAGGAGAAGATGAAGTACGACTTCGGCTTGACCTCGCCGTCCTCGTTGTCGGTCAGTGCCGAGTCGTCGAACGCCACCCCGCCGCGGAGCAGGTCCTCCTTGATGACCGCCTCGCGAGGGATGTGCGGAAAGCGCCCCATAAGGTCCTCGATGAGATCAGTGCGGGTCTGCACGCGCTTCCTCCGGTCCGCTGTGACGCTGTCGGGGCTCCCTCGGCTCCGCCGTCACCATGACAGAACGGCGCGGTGGGCCGGCGGGCACCGGTACCCGGTGTGCCGCCGACCACGCTACCCCGCGTCCTCCGCGCGGGTGTCGGTGGATCACCCGGTGGGTCCCGTCCCGGGCCGCCCCCGCCCCGGACCGCCCGGTCACCGTGCCCCTGGTCCGGTCGCCGCCCTGGTCAGGACAGCAGCAGGTGCTTCTGGACCTTTCCCATGGCGTTGCGCGGCAGCGCGTCGACCAGGTGTACCCGGCGGGGCCGCTTGTGCCAGGAGAGACCGGTGGCGACGAAGTCGATCAGCTCCTGCGGGGTCACACCGTCGCCGACGACGTACGCCACGATCTCCTGGCCAAGGTCGGGGTGGGGAGCGCCGACGACCGCCGCCTCCCGGACCCCGGGATGGCGCAGCAGCATGTTCTCGACCTCCCCGGCACCGATGCGGAAGCCCCCGCTCTTGATCAGGTCGGTGCTGGCCCGGCCGACGATGCGGTGTTGTCCGTCCGGGCCGATGGTCGCCACGTCCCCCGTGCGGAACCAGCCGTCCGGGGTGTACGCGGCCGCGGTCGCCTCCGGCTGGCCCCGGTAGCCGGCGAACAGCGTCGGCCCCCGTACCTGCAGCTCACCGACGCTCTCGCCGTCCGCGGGCACGGGCCCGCCCGCCTCGTCGACGAGCCGGGTGGCGACGCCGCGCAGCGGCAGGCCCACGTGTCCCGGACGGCGTTCCCCGTCGGCCCGGGTACTGACCGTGATGAGGGTCTCGGTCATGCCGTACCGCTCGATCGGCCGGTGTCCGGTCAGCTCGGACAGCCGTGTGAAGACGGGCACCGGCAGCGGCGCGCTCCCGGAGACCAGCAGCCGGGCGGAGCTCAGGGCGCGGGCCGCCGCGGGGTCGGCCGCGATCCGGGACCAGACCGTGGGCACACCGAACAGCAGCGTGCCGCCGGCCGCGGCGTACCGGTCCGGATGCGGTCGGCCGGTGTGCACCAGCCGGCACCCGATCCGCAGCGCGCCCAGGACGCCGAGCACCAGCCCGTGTACGTGGTACAGCGGCAGCCCGTGCACCAGGACGTCGTCCGGGCTCCAGGCCCACGCCTCCGCGAGGGCGTCCAGGTCGGACGCGATCGCGTCCCTGGTGAGCAGGACGCCCTTCGGTGCCCCGGTGGTGCCGCTGGTGTAGAGGATCAGTGCCGGCGCCGTGCCGGCGGGTTCGCCGAGACGGGCGTCGGGCGCGGGCGGGGCCGCCCTGATCGGCTCGACCGGCACCGGGACCGGGTGCGCCGGCGCGGTCTCGGCCAGCAGCAGCGCCGCCCCGGAGTCGGTGAGGATGTGGCGCAGCTCGACCGGTCCGGCGTCGGCCGGCACCGGCACCACCGGTACCCCGGCCAGCAGGCCGCCGACCACCGCGGTCACCGTCGACAGCGACGCGGTGGCGAGTACGGCGACCGCAGGGGCACCGGCGATCCGGGCCGCGACCGCCTCGGCGGCGTCCCGCACCTGTGTCCAGGAGGCCGCCTCGTCCCCGACCCGGACCGCGTCCGCGCGGTCCGGGAGCCCGCCGCCCAGTGCCGGCAGTAGCATGAGCCCTCCCGATCGGCGATTCTCGCCCCGTTCCGTCCCGAAAAGCATCCCGCCGCCCGGCCCTCGGTGGGGTGGGGCGTCGCCCGTACCGAGTCTGCCCGAGGCGGCCCGGTACCCGCACCGGCGCCCGCGCGGGCCTCGCCGCCGCGTCGCCGCCGGATGCCGCGGTCCGCGGGATCCGTTCGTGGACCCCGTCCCGAGGGGTCAGAGTCGGGTGCGTACCCATTCGGCGAGGGCGCGGGCGCAGTCGTCGACCGACTCCCGCCAGGTCCGCGCCGCACCGTCTCCGGCGTCGTCACTGACCTGCTTGACCAGACGGACCGGCACCCCGAACATCCGTGCCGTCGACGCCACCGCGTACCCCTCCATGTCGACCAGATCAGCCCGGGCGGCAAGCCGGGCCCGAGCCGTCGCCTCGGCGACGAACTGGTCGCCGGTGGCCAGCACCGGACCGTCGCCGCCCAGCGTCAGCGACGCCCCGACGGTCAGGCCGGTCAACTCCCGGAGCAGGTCGGTGTCCAGGTCGTGCTGGATGACCCGGCTCACCTCGTAGGTCCCGGTCAGGCCCGGTCGCAGGGCTCCGGCGGTCCCGAGGTTGACCACGACCGACGGCAGGGGTCCCCGGGCCAGCGTCGCCGCGAGTACGCTCGCGGCGTTGACCTTCCCCATGCCGGTGATCAGTATCGGCAGGCTCCCGTCGAGATGGGCCGCCTCCTCGGCGAGCGCGACGACGAGCAGGGGCCGGTCCGGTGCGAGCACTCCCTGGAGATCCACAGGTGGATGGTAGCCAGCGCCTCGCCGCGGTCGGTGTCGCCGCCGGTCGATGCCCCGGCGACGGCGCGTTCGCGCTCGCCGGGGGTCGGTGTTCCCTGCCGCCGGTCGGCGCGCGCCGGGTGACCTTCGGGTCATGCCTCGCCGACGATCGGGGCGAGGTAGCCGCGGAGCACCTTCTTCAGCTCGCGTACCTCGGCCGCCCGCTCGACGTCGGTCGGCGCGGCCGTGATCAGCGGCGTCATGGCCTGGAAGATCTGGATCAGCACCCGGGCGCTGCGGGTCCGCTCGGCGGCGGACAGTGCCGGCGCACGGGCGGCGAGGACCGCCTCGACCCGACCGAGCAGCGCGGCCTGGATCGGCTGGGCCGCCCGAGCCAGGCCGGCCGGCATGTCCGGGCGGGCGAAGAGCGCCTTGAAGCCGGGGTTGGCGACGTTGAAGGCCACGATCGGGTCGACCACCCGGTCGATCAGGACGTCGAGGTCGACCGCGACGAGGTCGGTGGACTCGAACGCCGCCCGGTGCGCCGCCGCCAGGTCGGTGACGAACCGGTCGGCGAGGCCCTGGGCGATGGCCTCCTTGTTCGGAAAGAACTGGTAGAGCGATCCGGGTGAGATGCCGGCCTCGGCGGCGATGGCGTTCGTGGTGGCCTTCTCGTAGCCGATCCGGGCGAACACCCGGGCGGCGGCGTCCAGGATCTGGGCCATCCGCCGCTCGCCCCGCGCCTGCCGACGGGTCCGCTGAGCCGGTTCGTCGGGCACGTTCCACCCTCCCTGGCAAACACGAGCTTTTGCTCGTATTCTTGCCGCCGTCGAAACACGAGTCCTCGCTCGTAAACTACACCGTGCCTGGGGGGTCGATGCTCGCGCACGTCGTCACACGCCGACCGGGATGGGTCGTCACCGTCGGTCTGCTGATCACCCTGCTCGCCGGCCTCGTCGGTGCCGGCACCATCGGTGCGCTCTCGCTCAACCGGTTCGAGGCGCCGGGGTCGGAGTCGCTGCGCGCCCGCGACATCCTGGCCCGCCAGTTCCACACCGGACCACCGAACGTGGCGCTCCTGGTCACCGCGGTACGGGGCACGGTGGACGGTGCCGAGGTGGCCGCGGCCGGGACCGCGCTCACCCGCGAACTGGCCGCGGTGCCCGGCGTCGGCGACGCCTGGTCCTACTGGGACCGGGGTGGCCCGGCCAGCCTGCGCAGCGAGGACGGTCGGCAGGCGCTGGTGCTGGCCTGGGTACCGGGCGACGCCAACCACGTACGCCGGGAGGTCCTGCCCGACCTGGTGTCCCGGTTCAGCCGTACCGACACCGTGGTCAGCGTCCGGGTCGGCGGCAGCGACGAGGTCTTCCGGAACGTCATGGAGCAGGCCCGTCGCGACTTCGTCCGGGCCGAACTCGTCGTCGTCCCCCTGGTGCTGCTCCTGCTCTGGTGGGTGTACCGGCGACTCACCGCCGCGTTGGTCACCCTGGGCGTCGGTGTCTTCGCCGTCCTCGGCTCGCTGGCCGTCCTGCGCGGCGTGGTCGCCGTCACCGACGTCTCCACCTTCGCCTCGAACGTCGTGCTCGTGCTCGGGATCGGGCTCGGCGTCGACTACGGGCTCTTCGTCATCTTCCGGTTCCGTGAGGAACTGCGGCGGGGCCGGCCGGTGCCGGACGCGGTTCACCAGACCCTCCGCCACGCGGGCCGGACGGTGGTGTTCAGCGGTGTCACCGTCGCGGCCGGGTTGGCGGTCCTGTTCGCCTTCCCGTTCCCGTTCCTGAACTCCTTCGCCTACGCCGGCATCGCCGTGGTGCTCACCGCCGTCGTCGGCGCGACCGTGCTGCTGCCGGCCGCCCTGGCGCTACTCGGCCACCGGGTCGCCCGGCCCGGGTCGGTCCCGCCCGCGAGCGAGAATCTCTGGTACGCCACCACCGCCCGGGTCATGCGCCGCCCGCTCCTGTTCGGTGGCGCGGCGCTGGCGATCCTGCTGCTGCTCGGCTCCCCCTTCCTCGCGGTACGGTTCGGGCTCCCCGACGACCGGGTGCTGCCCTCCTCGGCCCCGGTCCGCCAGATGTACGACGAGATCCGCGCCGGGTTCTCGGCCGAGGAGTCCGACGCGATCCAGATCGTGGCACCGGACGGCGAAGCGACCCGGGTCGCTCCGTACGCCGCCGCGCTGTCCCGGATCGCCGGCGTGGTCCGGGTCGACTCCGCGGCCGGCTCGTACGTCGCCGGTCGGCCCGTACCGGCGCCGACCGGCCTCGACCTCGGCGGGAACGGGACCTGGCTGTCGGTCGTGCCCTCCGCACAGCGGCTGGCGGACGACCCGATCGGACTGGTCGAGGAGGTCCGGGCGGTACCGGCCCCCTTCGACGTGCTGGTCGGGGGATACCCCGCCGAACTGGCCGACTACCGCGCCGGGGTCACCGCCCGGCTGCCGCTGGTCGCCGGCCTCATCGTGCTGGTGACCCTCGTGGTGCTGTTCCTGATGACCGGCAGCGTGGTGGCCCCGCTGAAGGCGTCGGTGCTGAACATGCTGAGCCTGACGGTCATGTTCGGCGTCCTGGTCTTCGTCTTCCAGCAGGGCAACCTCGCCGGGCTGCTCGGCTTCACCCCCACCGGCACGATCGAGCCGAGCATCCCGATCCTCATGTTCTGCGTCGCCTACGGGTTGTCGATGGACTACGAGGTGTTCCTGCTCGCCAGGATCAAGGAGGAGTACGACCGCACCGGCGACCCCACCGGATCGGTGCCGCGCGGCATCGCCCGCAGCGCTCCCCTGGTCACCGCGGCCGCCGTCATCCTCGCGGCCTCGTTCGCCACCTACGCCACCGGACGGGTGGTCTTCCTCCAGCAGCTCGGCATCGGGACGGCACTGGCCATCGTCGTGGACGCGACCCTGATCCGTGGGGTGCTGGTGCCGGCGTTCATGCGGCTGGCGGGCCACGCCAACTGGTGGGCACCGGGGCCGCTGCGACGGCTGCACCGGCGGATCGGCCTCGCCGAACACGTCCCGGCGCGGTCCGCCCCCAGCCCGGCGGGGCGGGTGCCGGAGCCGGAGAGGGTGCCGTGACGACGGGGCCGCCGCGGGCGGGGCGGACTGGAAACCCTTCCTATCCCCGGCGGGGTGGACCAACGGAACCCGGTGGGGCGGCTGTCCCGGATCCGTGGCTGTGTTCTCGGACTCGTCCTCGGCGACGCGCTGGGGGCGACCCGCGGAACGGTTCCGGCGAGCGGAACCCTGCCGGCGACGAGCGCCGGCCAACTCGCCTGCTTCACCGTCGAGGGCCTCATCCGGGCCAGCGTGCGGAGCCACCACAAGGGCATCTGCCATCCGCCCAGCGTGGTCTGGCACGCCTACCACCGCTGGGCGGCGCTGCGGGGCGTGCCCGGCGTCCGACGCTGGCAGGACGACGGTTGGCCGGACGGCTGGCTCGCCCGGGTTCCCGTGCTCGGCGCGGGACGCGGCCCGGCACCGGCCACGGTGGCGGCGCTGCGGGACGGCCGGCAGGGCAGCGTCGACGACCCGGTCGGCAGCAGTGTCGGGGCACACGGACTGACCCGTAGCCTGCCGGCGGCGCTCTGCCCCGACTGGGGACCGGCGCCGGGCCGCCTCGCCGCCGAGGTGGCGGCGTTGACCCACGGACCGGAGGCGATCGAGGCGGCCGAAATCGCCGCCGCGACCGTCCACCGTCTCGACCGCTGCGGCGACGTCGCCACGGCGGTGGACCACGTGCTCGCCGAGCGACCGACGCGGCCGGCGTCGGCGGTTGCCGGGGCGCCGCGGGACGCGCTGACGGCGGCGCGGGCCCGCCCGGGTCAGCACGCGAACTGGTGGATCGCCCCGGACGAGCGGGCGGTGTCCGCGCTGGCCGGAGCCGTCTACGTGATCGCCTCCATGCCGGGGCGGCACCGGGTCACCGAGGCGCTGCTGTTCGCCGCCGGGGCTGGCGACGGCGGCCACACCGCCACGGTGACCGGCGCCCTCGTCGGTGCCGCGTACGGCGTCGACGCCCTTCCGGTCGGTCTGCTCTCCCGGTTGGTGCTGGCCTGGGTCGCCGACACCCTGGCCCGGGACCTGGCTGCCGAGTGGCTCGGCGGACCACCGGGCTGCGGGTGCGCGGCCGGGGAGGCGTCACACCGGTGGGACCGCTACCCGGGTTGGTGACCGCCGGCACCGACCGGCCGGCCGTCGACCCGATCCTCACGCCGCCCCTCGCGGTCCGTCGCGTGCCCGGCAGCGCTCCGTCGCGGCGCGTCACCCCCGCCCGGCGCGGAACGGCGCACGTTCACCGCGCGAACCGGTGACCACCGTGCGCGCCCGCCGTCGCCGGGTATTCAATTGATAGATCCACATCTATCTGTAGGAAGGGGTGACCAATGAGGCCGACCCTACGTCGATCCGCCGGGCTCCTGGCGGCGACGCTGCTGGCGGCGCTGGCCGCCGTCACGTACACCGCCACCCGGGTGGAGGCGGCCACGGCGGTCCGGGTCATGCCACTCGGCGACTCGATCACCGACGGCTTCAACGTCCCCGGTGGCTACCGGATCGACCTGTGGCAGAAGGTGGTGGCCGACGGCTACACGATCGACTTCGTCGGCTCCCAGGCCAACGGCCCGGCCAGCCTCGGCGACCGGGACCACGAGGGCCACTCCGGCTGGCGGATCGACCAGATCGACGCCAACATCGTCGGCTGGCTGAACACCTACCGGCCCAAGACGATCCTGCTGCACATCGGTACCAACGACATCACCCAGAACCGCGACCTGCCGAACGCCCCGAACCGACTGGCCGCGCTGATCGACCGGATCACCACGACGGCGCCGGAGGCCAAACTCTTCGTGGCCACCATCATCCCGGTACCGTTCGCGGACGCCCAGGTACGGAGTTTCAACGCGGCGATACCGCAGATCGTGCGCACCCGGGCCGCCGCCGGCCGACAGGTGTACCTGGTCGACATGTACTCCGCCCTCACCGCCGCGGACCTGGCCGACGGCGTCCATCCGAACGCGACCGGCTACAGCAAGATGGCCGCGACCTGGTACGACGCCCTCCGGGCCGTGCCGGGGAGCCTGACCGAGGAACCCTCGCCGGGCCCGACGAGTACCCTCCCGACCACGCCACCGACCTGGGGTCCCACGGACCCGCCACCGACCACGCCGACCACGCAACCGCCCGGCGGCTGCACCGCCACGGTGTCGGTGAACGCCTGGCCCGGTGGCTTCGTCGCCACCGTGCGGGTGACCGCCGGTCCGTCCGGAACCACCGGGTGGGCCGTCGACCTGACCCTGCCCACCGGGGCGACGATCACGAACGTCTGGAACGCCAGCCCCAGCGGAAACTCCGGCGCCGTCCGCTTCACGAACGTGAGCTACAACGGCCAGCTCGCCGCCGGACAGTCGACGGAGTTCGGCTTCCAGGCCGTCGGCACCGACGCCGGCATGACACCGACCTGCGCCGCCACCTGACACCGGCCGGCTCCACCGGCCGGTCGCCGGCGACCGGCCGGTGGGGTGTCGGCGGGATGCGGGCCCACGCGGCGGTCCGACTCCGGGACGACCCGGGCCCGCAGCCAGCCGGCCACCCGTCGGCGTCCCCGGTCACGGGGTCGCCGGCAGCCGCTGCATCAGGGCGACGTAGCCGTCCTCCAGGGACGGCGCCGCCGGCCGGGCGTCCGGGCCGGGCGGGACCGGGCTGACCACCCGGTAGTGGGTGCCGTCGGCGCGGCTCACCGCCGAGACCACGACCCCGACCGGCGGCGGTGCACCGGCCGGGGCCAGCACCTCCCAGGTGGCGCCCTCGCCGACCCGGACCAGGTCGGCGACCGTACCGGTGTAGACGACCCGGCCGGCGGCCATCACCGCCGCGTGCTGGCAGGTCTGTGCCACGTCCTCGACGATGTGCGTGCTGAGCAGCACGGTACGGTGCCCGGCCAGCCCGGCCAGCAGGGTCCGGAACCGGACCCGTTCCTGCGGGTCGAGGCCGGCGGTCGGCTCGTCGACGATGATCAGTGCGGGGTCGCCGAGCAGCGCCTGGGCGATCCCGACCCGCCGCCGCATCCCACCGGAGAAGCCCTTCATCCGCCGACCGGCCACCCCGGTCAGGTCGACGAGTTCCAGCAACTCGTCGACCTGGGCCCGGCGGGCCCGCGTGTCGTCCAGCCCCTTGAGCAGGCCGACGTAGTCGAGGAACTCGCGGGGCGTCAGGTCGGGGTAGAGCCCCAGGTCCTGCGGCAGGTAGCCGAGCCGCCGCTGGACGGCGATCCGGCCGGCACCGGTGGCCAGGTCGTGGCCACCGACCCGGACCTGGCCCGCGGTCGGTGGCAGGACGCCGGCCAGGATGCGCATCAGGGTGGTCTTGCCGGCTCCGTTGGCGCCGAGCAGCCCGTACATGCCGCCGGGAATGGTGAGGTCGACCGAGTGCAGTGCGGTGACCCTGCCGAACCGCCGGCTCAGCCGGGTGATCTGGATGTCCATGTCGCAACCTTTCGAGTTCGGGGTCACGCGGTACGGCGACGGGAGCGGACGACTCCGGTCAGCAGCAGCGGCAGCAGCCCGCCGAGCAGGAGCAGCAGCACGCTGGTCAGGGCGCTCGCCGCGCTCGGCTCCGGCCGCAGGAACGACAGCCAGCCGGGCACCCCGGCGTACAGGGCCCGCTCGCCCAGCAGCCAACTCGCCGGGTAGTCGCCGACCGGGGTCAGCAGCGTGCCGGTCAGCGACGGCAGGAACTCCGGGCTGAGCATGTTGCCCCAGAACCAGTAGCCGACGAAGAGCACCCGGAACAGGGGTGACGAGAGCACCAGCGGGCACGCCAGGGCGAAACCGGCCACGAAGGCCAGCCCGGGCAGCATCACCACGACGAACGCCAGCACCGCCCAGCCGAGCAGCCGCGGGTCGCCCCGGTGCAGGCTCTCGTACCCACCGGCGGCGAGCATCAGCAGCAGCACCGGCGTCGCACTGGCGGCGAGCCCGCCGAGGTACTTCCCGGCCAACAGGCACCCCTGCCCCACCGGCAGGCTCTCCAGCAGCGCGGCGGTACGGAGTCTCTGGTCTCGGACCAGCCGGTCGGCGAGCACCATGCCGCAGCCGAGCGGCGCCATGATGCCGAGGAGCAACGCCCACCCGGCCATCACCTCGCCGGCCGAGGCCGTGTCCGGCAGGTGGGCCGGACCCCGGTCCCCCTGCGTGACGGCGAGCAGGCCGCACAGCAGGGTCACCGCCAGCCAGAGCGACCACCTGCGGATCTGCATCCGGAACTCGTACCGGACCACGGCCAGCAGCGCGGAGGTCCCCCTCATCTCTCCTCCTCGGTCAGCAACAGGTGGGGACGGTGCAGCAGCGCCGCGACCGCCCCGACGGCCACCAGTCCGAGGGCGGTCAACGTCAGACGGTTGGGCCACCAGTCCTCGACGCCGAACCAGACGGTGGTGAACAGGAAGAACGGTCGCGCCCGGGTCTCGGTGCCGAACCAGTCCGCGAAGAGCAGCTCCCCCAGCCAGATGCCGGCGACCACCGTGGTGGCCAACGCCGGGCCGCGCCCGAGCACGCCCACCAGCACCGCCAGTCCGGCGAGCCCGAGTGTCGGTGCCAGCCAGACCAGCGGAGCCGCCGGTGATCGTGGCCCGGTCCACCAGCCGGTCAGGCCGAGCGCGGCGGAGAACACCAGTGCGCCGAGCGTCCCGGCCAGCGCCAGCACGCCGAGCCGGCGGGCGAGGGTACCCGGGTACCTGGTCGGCAGCGACAGCTGCAGTTCGCGGCAGCCGTCCCGGGCCACGATGCTCACCGCCGTCATGGCCACGGCCAGCGGCAACAGAACCTCCAGTGCGGCCAGGAGCAGCCGGCCGACCTGCTGGCGCGGCGCGCCGCCGCCCGCCGCGACCAGGGCCACCACCACCCCGAGCAGCAGGGCGGTCACCGGGGCCGCCGCGGCCACCCATCCGGCCCGCCGAGCCTCGTACCACCACAGCGGCCGTCGACGGGAAGAAAACCATCTCACGTGTCTGGGTGGCCGGCGGCGGGCTTTCGGTTCACCCCGGCGGGGGTGACCGATCCCACACCGGGGCTCCGATCCCGACCCGACGGCTGGCCATCCCCCCGCCGCGGGGCAGGCGGGCGGGACGGCGGGGGACGCTACGGCCGCGCCGGCCGGCCCGGTAGGGACGGCAGGAGGGCCAGCGTGCCCGCCACCAGGACGACGGCGCCGGCCAGCACCGGGCCGCTGGTCCGCCACAGGGGTTCGACCAGGTCGGCGACGGTGTGGTCGAGGAGGGCGGGGCCGGCCAGCACCCGCACCCCCCACAGCGCCAACGCGGCCCCGACCCCACCCGCCGGCCGCCACAGCACCGACACCGTGAAGCTGAGCGCGGAGAGCAGCACCATCGGACCGAGCCAGGCGGCGAAGAGCCGGAGTGGGTCACCGAGGTCGGCCCAGGCCAGCCCGAGGGAGGCGAGCGACGCCGCCCCGAAGATCGCCCCGAGCACCAGGGTGAGCCGGGCCAGCAGTACCCGGCGCATCCCGGTGGGGCTGGCCGCCACCAGTTCGGCGGCCGGGTCGGCGCCGCCGCCGCACGCGCCGGCGACCGACAGCGCCGCGACCAGCGGTACGACCATGGCCAGCACCGCCCCGGAGTGGCCCGGTCGCGCCCAGGCGGCGCACGCGGTACCGACGGCGAGCACCGCCCCGGCAACCGGCCAGACCCGACGGTCAACCAGCCGCCACTGCCGGACGAGGATCCGTACCGCCCGTGCACCGGCGGCGCTGCCCGGGGTCGCCGCGTACCGGGGTACGGTCAGCCGTGCGACCCGCCCGGTCGACACGAGCTCGCCCGCGGCCGAGAGTCGGGCCAGGACGGCGTCGAACAGCCCGGCAGGCGGCGCGGCGCCGGCACCGGCGCGCTGTCGCACCGCACCGGCCACCCGGCGCCAGGACGCGACCTCGGCGGCGCAGTCACGGCACCGCGCGACGTGCCGGGCGACCCGGTCGGCCGCCTCGTCGTCGGGCAGTGTTCCCGCGACGAAGGACGCCAACAGATCGCTGGGGTGTCTCATCCTCCCCTCCCCCCTGCCTCGACGCCGACCCGCCGCCGCGCCGTTCGCGCCGCCGGCGCACCCGCCGACGGTCGTGGCGTGCCGGGCGGTGGCGCAGGACCCCGCGCGCCCGGTGTGCTCGACCGGTCGGGCGTCCCGGCATCGTCGGCCGACAGCGCCCGGGCGAGGCTGGCCCGGGCGTGGAACAGCCGGCTCTTCACGGTGCCGACCGGGACACCGAGCACCTCGGCGATCTCGGCGTGGGACAACCCGGCGCCGAACGCGAGGTCGAGCACCTCCCGATGTGCCGGCGCCAACCCGGCCAGGGCGGCGGCGACCGCCCCGGCGTCGGCCCGGGCCAGCACCACCGCCTCCGGCCCGGGCCCGCCGTCCGGGAGGTCCGCCGCGGCCTCCACCGGCAGCGGCGACGGGCGGGAGACGGGAAGCCGGCGCAGCGCCTGCCGCCGGCAGATGCCGAACAACCAGGTCCGCACGGTCGAGCGCCCCTCGAACCCGGCGGCGCCCCGCCACAGCGCCAGGAGGGTGTCCTGGACCGCCTCCTCGGCACGTCCCCGGTCCGCGAGCAGCCCTTCGGCGTACGCCAGCAGCGCCCGGCCGTGCCGGGCGTACAGCGCTGCGAAGGCTTGCTGGTCACCGGTGGCGACCCGGTCCAGCAGCGGCCGGTCCTCGTCCATCCGTTACTGGGTGGTCCGGCGGGCCGCCGGGGTTCACCACCGGCGGCCGATTGTGCGACGGATCACACCCCGGTCGTCGTACGGAGGCGGCCGCGGTCAGCCGGTGACCAGCGCCACGAGCTGTCGTGCGGTGCCGTCGGCCGCGGCGGCGCCCCGCGGTGACCCGGCTCGGGTGCGGCGACCCGGTGGGGTGGACGCCCGGCGGTAGGCTGACCCCCGTGGATGCCTCGGAGTGGGACCGGCGCTACGCCAGCGTGGACCTGCTCTGGAGCGCGGAGCCCAACCGGTGGGTCGCCGCCGAGCTGGCGGAGCTGCCGCCGGGACGGGCGCTCGACCTCGCCGCCGGGGAGGGCCGCAACGCGATCTGGCTCGCCGGCCGAGGGTGGCACGTCACCGCCGTCGACTTCTCGGCGGTGGCGGTCGACAAGGGACGCGCCGCCGCCGAGGCGGCGCAGGTCACCGTGGACTGGCTGGTCGCCGACCTACTCGACTACCGCCCCGCCAGGGCCAGCGTCGACCTGGTGCTGGTGGCGTACCTGCACCTGCCGCCGGCCCAACTCCGCACGGTGCTGCGTCGGGGGGTGCGGGCACTGGCGCCCGGAGGCGTGCTGCTGGTGGTCGGGCACGACGTCCGCAACCTGGTCGACGGCACCGGTGGTCCGCAGGATCCCACCCTGCTGTACGACCCGGATGTCCTCGCGGCGGATCTGGTCGCCGCCGACGAGCGGTGGCCCGGACCGGGCGGGCCGCTACGGGTGGAACGCGCCGAGCGGGTACGGCGACCGGTGCCCGGCGCGCCACGGGACGCCGTCGACACCCTGGTCCGGGCCCGCCGGGCGGCGTCGTGACCCGGCTGCGGACCGTCGACGGCGCCGGGGCCCTCGCCCTGCGCGGTCCGCTGGTCGAGACGTACACGGCGGTCTTCTGCGCACCGCCGTGGAACGAGTCCCCGGACCGGGCCGCCCGTTTCGCGGACCTGCTGGTCGACTGGGTCCACCAACCCGGCTTCCGGCTCGTCCTCGCCGGCGACGACGACGCGCCCGCCGGCTTCGCGCTCGGCCTGTCGACTCCGGAGCCCTTCCCCAGCACCCGCGCCTACGGCCAGGTACGCCGACTCCTCGGCCCGGCCGTCGAGACGCTCTGCGGTTGGCTGGAGGTCGCCGAACTGGCCGTACGCCCGCAGGCGCGCCGTGCCGGACTCGGGCGTGCGCTGCTGGCCACACTCGTCGGCGACCGGCCGGCGTGGCTGCTCACCGTCCCGACGGTGGCCGGTACCACCGCGTTCTACGACACCGCCGGCTGGTCGCGGCGCGCCACCGGGTACGGGATCACCGTCTACACCAACCGGCCCCTCACCGACGCCGGGCAGGGCTGACCCGCGGCCGGGGGCGGCGGGCCGGGCGGGGCCGGGTGTCGACGGAAACCACTCACGGCCCGGTGCCGGCCACCCCGTCGGGTGCACCACCGGGCGTTCCGCCCGCCGCTACTCGCGTCGGGTGACGCCCGCGGACCGCATCCCGGTCTCCCGCTCCCACGCGTTGTCGCCGAGCTCGTCGAGCCCCGTGTCGTCGTCGGGGAAGGGACGGCGGGGCGGCGCCGGATCCGGAGGGGCGCCGGGCCCCGCCTCGGGAATCCGGCTCGGTTCGACCGTGCCGAAGCCGTGCCGCCCAGACGCCGGCGACCAGGGGACGACCTCCTCGCCGTCGGTCTGCTGCCCGACCGCGGCCGGGCCGGCCCGCCGCTCGGCGCGCCGGCCCGGCGGCAGTCCGGCCGGCTCGCTTCCCTCGTTCAGCGGGGAATCCTCGCCGGCTCCCCATGCCGGGTCCCGGTCCGCGGTGCCGCCGGTGACCCCCCACGGCTCGGCCGACTCCGGACCGCCCGTGCGCCCGGCCTCGTCGCCGCCACGCTTCGCAGGCCGCCTGCTCGCGCTCATCGCATCCACCTTCGCTGACGGATCCCTCGTCGCCGGGCCGGTGACGCCCGGTTGGTACGGGTATCCGTTTCCCCGCCGGGGCCACGGCATGCGCCCGAAGACCCGTCGGCCGCACGGGAGGGATCGGGAAAAGGGACGCCATGACCCGGTGGGGACGGACGGGCGTGGGAGGGACGGCACGTTCCGCCGGCGCGGAAACCGCCCGGGAACGGGCGCGACACCTAGTCGAGGTGTCGGACCGCGGGCCAGAGCTCGGCCCAGGACTGTCGCCGGTCCCGGCACACCACGATCGGCGTGCCCTGTTCCTCGTTGTCGACGCCGACGCCGTTGTCGAGCCGCCCGGCGAGCACACACGTGCCGAAGAACCGGGCAAGCCGGGGCGGCTCGCCGACCCCGACGCCGACCAGCACCGTCGCCGACTCCGGTGGCGGCCCGTAGGACCCGAGCTCGTTGTGGCCACTGTAGATCGCGGGCAGCCGTGGGCCGCCGAGGCGGGTGAGGGCGCCCGCCTCCCCGTAGTTGGCGGTGAGCACCACGGCCCGGGCCCGGTCGGCGGCGGGCAGGGCGGCGTACGCCTCGACGACCTGGTCGACGTAGCGGGGCCAGCCGACGGAGTCGGCGGCGGTGATGTTGATCGCCGGGATCGGACTGTCGCCGAGCGTGCGGACCGGCAGCAGCGGTAGCGCCGTCACCGCGCTCACCACGGCGTTGAGCACGGCGGCCGTCGCCACCAGGCCGAGCCGGAGGCGGCGGGCACCCCGTCGGAGCCAGTCGGCGGTGACCACGCACCCGGCGGCGAAGAGCGCCCCGATCAGCCCGTACGGGTAGTACGGCTGGCCGCCGGCCACCACCACCAGCAGGCAGATCACCGGGTACGCGACCGCGACCGCCCGTACCGGTCGCCACTGTGGACGGCGCAGCAGTGCGACCAGGCCGGCGATCCAGACGGCGGCCAGTGGCGGACCGAGCAGGACGAGCTGGAACGGCACGAAGGTGCTCCGGGACTCGGCGCCCCGGTCCTCGGCGATCGCCCCGGCCATGTCGGCCTGTGGCAGGCCGTGGGTGAGCTGGTAGCCGAGGTTGGGCGCGCCGACGACCAGGGCGACCGCGACCCCGGCCCAGAGCCAGGGACCGAGCAGGACCCGCCGTGGCCCCGCGACGAGCAGCCCCAGGCCGAGTCCGATCAGGAGCAGCACGACGAGGAGCTTGTTGTAGAGGCCCACGCCCACCACCAGCCCGGCGACGAGCCACCACCGGGGCCGGTCGCGCAGCAGCGCCCGGGTGACGCAGAACAGGAGGGCGAGCCACACCACCAGATCCACGGTGGCGGTGAGAAGCACGTGGCCGAAGATCAGGGTCGTGGCGCCGGTGCCCAGACCGATCGCGGCCAGGGTCTGGGCCCGGGCCGTGCCGCCGAACTCCCGGGCCAGCAGGGCGGCGAGCAGCGTCGTCGCGACCACACAGAGGGTCGCCGGGATCCGCAGGCCCCACAGCGAACCGCCGAAGAGCGTGTCGGCGAGCCGCGCCAGCGCCGGAGTGAGCGGCGGCTGGTCCTGGTAGCCCCAGGCCGGTCGGAGCATCAGGAAGTACAGCTCGTCGCGGTGGTATCCGTAACCGTTGCTGGTGGCCAGCAACAGCGCCCCGACCACGGTGGCGACGGCGCCCACCGGGCGCCAGGCCAGCGGCGGGAGTGGGACGGCAGACGTGGGGGCGGCCTCGTCGGAGGCGTCGGGGCGCGGGGCGGACGCACCACCCCGGGGCGCGGATCGGGTCGGCATGGCCTTCCTTTCGGGCGTACCGTCGGCGACCGGCCGGGGTCGACCGCCGGCGCGTGGACAGTCGGCTGCCGCTCGGAGCCGTCGTGACGCCCCGATCCGCAACACCTTTCCCGCAGGGTCTGACGGCCAGGCGTGGCTGTCAACGCCCCGGCCCGCCACCGGCGCCGACGTCGCCGGTGGCGGGTGGGCCCACCTCCGCTGTCGTCACGGTCCGCCGAACTACCGCCCGAGCAGCCCGGCGACGGCGACGGCTGTCGCGTCGTACCGCCCCACCAGGGCCGAGACGGCATCCGCCGCCCCGGCGCCGGCGATCGCGGATGTCCGCCATCCGGCGGCGGCGCAGCCGAACAGCCCCGCCACCGCGTCGCTGGTGGCGGGATGGGCGAGCAGGAGCTCGACCAGTGGCCCCGTCCGTACCGCGGACGTGCCGTCCCCGGCCGGCTCCGGGGCGGCGTCGCCACCCGGGCCGTCGCCACCCGCTGCCGTCCAGGGCGGCGCCCAGGCGTCGAGGGTGGAAAGGCGGGCCGGAAAGGTTCGGCCGGCCTCCCGGACCAACACCGGCACCAGCTCCGCACCCTGACCGCGCAGCGTGGTGATGAGGGTGGGCAGCCACGGTAGCAGCACCGGGTCGGGCAGCCGGGCGAACGCCTTCGACATGGTCTCGACCACGAACCCCGCCAGGGTGGGGACCGGCTCCAGGGCCTGGACGAACCCGCTCAGGTACTGCGGGAACGCGGGTACGACGAGCGGGTTCGCCAGCAGGTCGTCGCAGCGCGCCCGCAGCTCGGCCGCCGGCAGCAGCCCGAGCTGTACCTGAGCCGCCCAGAGCAGGGCGACCTTGGCTGGCGCCGTCGGGTGCGACTGGCGCACCGCGATCTCCAACTGGGTCCGGTCGCAGCCGAGGGCGAGCGCGAGACTCTCCATGGAGAACAGGAAGCCGAGCATCGCGGCGACCTGGCGGACCCCGGTCTCCTCCTCGAGGAACGCGGTCGGCAGCAGGGTGCAGTAGTGGGCGTACCCGGCGGTGACGAACTCGTCGCACCAGGCCGGCAACTCCGGCTCGGCGGTCCGGTAGTAGGCCAGCAGGCGACGGATCCGACGCAGCACCTCGGGAGCGTCGTCGACGGTACGCTCGGTGGCCAGCAACTCCACGGCCCGCGCCCCGAGCTCGTCGACGAGCCGGCGGTTGCGCAGGAACAGGATCGCGTCCTCGACCGCGGCCAGCGCGGCCGCGGCGGTCGCGTCCGGGGCCCGCACCGCGCGGCGCAGCCGCTTCTCGAGTACCTGTTCGACGGTGACGCCCTCGTAGCCCAGCTCGATGATCGCGCGCTGGTGGCGACCGAGCCACAGATCCCAGCTCTCCTGAATGGAGCGCTCGCCCAACCGCCGCTCCCCCATGATCGGCCGCGCCACGTCCGGCAGCAGACGCCGCAGCACCCACAGCAGGTCGGAGCAGGGCGCCAGCTCCGGGTGGGCCGTCAGGTCCAGCAGGGCGCGTTGCACCGTCCGCTTCTCCAGGGGCAGGCCCAGCGGTGCCAGCCGGTCGAAGACGTCCCGGGCCAGCGGCGGCAACGCGTCGTAGCCGACCTGGCCGATCCGGTCACCGCCGAGCAGGATCTCGCAGAGCCGGCGGACGTCCCGGCGCCCCGGCACCACGTCCTTCTCGATGCAGGTCACCGCGGCGTCGGCGAAGTCGTACGGGGTGGGGCGGGCCCGGTTGCGCATCCCCGCCAGCAGGATCGACGTCTCGTAGATCGCGATCGCGTCGGCGGTGCTGGCCAGGTAACCGTTGCGGCGGGCCAGCCGGACGATGTCGACACACCAGCCGCGCAGCTCCGCCTCGTCCAGGCCGTCGAGCAGGGGCGGTCGGGACAGGAAGTCCGACAGCCGGTCACGGACCGGTTCCGCCACCGGGGTCCGCACCGGCTTCGCCGGCCGTTCGCGGCCGGACCTCTGGCCGGCCAGCCGGTACGGCCGCACGCCGCTGCGGCTCACCGCCTTGGCCCAGGTGGCCTGGGCGATCGAGACCGAACCGCGGGCGAGCCCGAACTGTGCCTCGATCGCCGAGTGGCTGGAGGGGATCAGCCCGTACAGCCATCGGGTGCCGGTCCGGGCCGGGATCTCCCAGTCCGGCGTCCCGGGTGCGGTGCCGAACTCCGGCACCGGGCTGGCCGCGTGGAAGGCGCCGCAGACGTACAGACACCGGGACCGGTCGACCCCGCTCGCGGCCAGGTGCTGCCGGATCCGCGTCCACATGTACCGCTCGCGGTCCTCGTCCCGGTCCGCACGCGCCTCGTCCCCGCGGCGCAGCCGCCGGAACAGGCTGCCGATCATCACCATGACCTGCCGGTAGGTCTCGTAGTCGGCGTTCGAGAGCGGCTGCTCGACGTACTGGTCCCACCACTCCGACCAGTGCCGCACCCGGCCGTGGTGCAGCAGGTACGCCTCGAGTTCGGCGAACCGGGGCCGCAGGTCGCCGATCTCGACGCCGACGGCGTCCCCGTGCAGCGCCGCCTCCTCCTCCGCCGGCGGGTCCTCCCCGTCGGCGGAGGGGTGGCCGTCCCCGGCGGTCGCCGGCCGCGTCGGCGCGTCGGCCTGCCACTGGAACACGTGGTCGGCCGAGCGGTCGACCAGCACCAGTTCCACACCCGGTGTGTCGAGCGCGTAGGCGATCGCCTGGTACTCCGCGGAGGCCTCGGAGATCGGTGCGACCAGGCTGAGCGGCCCCGAGCCCGGCGGGAAACCGTCGAGGTCGGAGGCGAACGCCTGCAGCGCCACCGGAAGACGGCAGTTGCGCAGCTCGTCCAGCAACGGTCGGAGGTCCTCACAGAGCTCGAGATAGATCACCTGGGGCTGCTTCTCGCGCAGCCGACGCGCCATGGCCAGCGCCGAGGCCGGCGAGTGGTGGCAGACAGGGAAGATCTCCAGTTCCTCGCCGAGCGCCCGGTCGACGTCGTCGACCATCCCGGTGAGGATGCCGGCGAGCCCGTCGGGGCCGTCGGCGAAGGCCGCGGCGGCCTCGCGCAACTGGCGACGCAACGGGGCGAACGGTGAGCGGGTGTCCGGGGCCGATCGGTGCGGGACCGGCTCCGGGTCCCGCACCACGTCGATGCTCGTCGTCATGACAGCGTGGCGAGCGCCCGCCGACCCCCCTCCAGGAACTCCGACCAGGCGCCGCCCTCGGACTTGCTGCGGGGTTCCACCACGCCGTGCCAGTACTTGTTGAGGATGGCGAGATCCTCCGGGCTGCGCCGGGCCAGCGACCCGACCAGCGAACCGGCCAGCGTCGCGGCCCGCAGCGTCCGGTCGCCGAAGAAGTGGCTGTGCAGGATGGCGTCCTCCAGCACCCCGATCTGCTCGGCGGTCGACAGTGACGACTCCAGCCTCTCGTCGTCGCTGGCGGCCGCGGCGGCGGCCGAGCGCAGGTCGGCGAAGCTCTGCAACAGGATGTCCAGCAGGGTCGGCGGCACGTCGAGTGTGATCCGGTGCCGACGCAGCAGCTCGGTGGTACGGAACCGGACGATCTCCGCCTCGCTGCGCCGGTTGGTCACCACCGGGATCCGGACGAAGTTGAACCGCCGCTTCAGCGCCGAGGAGAGATCGTTCACTCCCCGGTCACGGCTGTTCGCGGTGGCGATGATCGAGAAGCCGGGCTTGGCGAAGACGATGTTGTCGTCGTCGAGTTCGGGGATGGAGATGTACTTCTCGGAGAGGATGGAGATCAACGCGTCCTGGACGTCGCTGGTCGCCCGGGTCAGCTCCTCGAAGCGGCCGATCACCCCACGCTCCATCGCCGTCATGATCGGCGAGGGGATCAGCGACTCCCGGGACTGCCCGCGGGCGATCACCATCGAGACGTTCCACGAGTACTTGACGTGATCCTCGGTGGTACCGGCGGTGCCCTGGACCACCAGGGTCGACGTACGGCAGATGGCGGCGGCGAGCAGCTCGGCGAGCCAGCTCTTCCCGGTGCCGGGGTCGCCGATCAACAGCAGACCCCGGTCGGAGGCGAGCGTCACGATGGCGCGCTCGACGAAGCTGCGGTCGCCGAACCACTTCTGGGGAATCTCCCGGTCGAGCCCGTCGGCAGGCTCCGAGCCGAGCACGAAGATCCGCACCATCCGTGGGCTCAGCCGCCACGAGAACGGCTTGGGGCCGTCGTCGACCGACTCCAGCCAGTCGAGCTCGTCGGCGTACTTCACCTCGGCGGGGGCACGCAACAGGTCGTCGGTCATGCGAGAGGTCTCCTAGCTGAGGAAGCTCTTGAGTTCGGACACGAGTTTGCGGATGTGGCCGGAGATGACCGGCGTACCAAGATCCTTGAAGCGCTGCCGGAACCACGGGTTGACGCTCTGCTGGCCACCGCTGTTCACCGAGCCGACCGGGATCACCCGGACTCCGGACCGGTGCAGCGCCGCCAGTGCGTCGAAGACACCCTGCTGGTTCGACTCGTAGTAGTCGGAGATCCACACCAGGACGGTGTTCCTCGGCTCGGCGATCTTCGGCCGGACGAGCTGCAGCGCGGCCATCCCGTCGGTACCGCCGCCGAGCTGGGTCCGCAGCAGCACCTCGAACGGGTCGTGCACCCACGGCGTCAGATCCAGGGCCCGGGTGTCGTACGCGACCAGGTGGACGTCCACCCTGGGCAGACCGGCGAAGATCGACGCCAGGATGGTGCAGTTCACCATCGCGTCGACCATCGACCCCGACTGGTCCACCACGACGATCATCCGGGCCGGCGTGGTGCGCCGGGCGGTCTGCCGGAAGTAGAGCCGGTCAACGTAGAGCCGCCGGTCTTCCGGGCTCCAGTTGGTCAGGTTCTTCCAGATCGTCCGTTGCAGGTCGAGATTGCGGAACACCCGCTTCGGCGGTACCGAACGGTCGATCGTCCCGACGCTCGCCTTCTCCACCTGGGTGCGCAGCACCTCGGCGACCTCGTCGACGAACCGGCGGATCAGGGCCTTGGCGTTGGCCAACGCCACCCCGGACAGGTTGGCCTTGTCCCGGAGCAGCTGCTCGACCAGCGACATGCTCGGAGTCAGCTGCCGGGCCAGCGCCGGGTCGGCGAGGACCTCGCGCAGCCGCATCCGGCGGACGAGGTCTGCCTCCAGGCTGGCGAGCACACCGCCCAGCTCGCCCGACCCGGGGCGCCCGCGCAGCTGTCCCGCCTCGTACCCGAGCGCCCGCTCGAACCATCCGGCGTCGGCCTGCCACCGGGCCAGTTGGGTGGCGGTGACGTCGCCCGATCCGGTTGCGAAGACGTTCAGCAGCAGCTTCGACACCAGCGCGGCCCGCCGCACCTCGGCCGTCCCGACCGGCGTCACCCGGTCGGTGCCGGGGGCCGCCGGGCGCCCCGGCCCCGCCTGGTCCGGTCCGCGCGGCGCCGCCGCCGCGTCGTCCGACGGCTCGCCGTCACGCTCGTCGCCCGGGGGCGCGCCGGCGTCGGGCGGCGACATCAGCCCCTGGAACTCGGCGGCCAGTTCCGGGAAACGCTGTACGACGGTGTCCACGGACACGGTCGGGTCCAACAGCGCCGCCGGCAACCCGAGATCGTCGACGATGGCGACGCTCGCCGCCTCCAGCGACGGCTGCTCCTCGGGATCGAACAGCCGCGCCAGCAGTCGCCAGTAGAGCACCTGCCGCCGGTTCTCGTCGGCGGTGGGCCGGGCGGCAACCAGCCCACCGGGGGACGCCGTCGAACCTGCACCGCCCGCCGGGCCAGCCTGCGTGTCGAGGTGGGATCCGCTCATCGCCGCAGCAACCGCCCTGCCCGCTCGCGCAACACCGCCACCGCGTCCCCGGCCTTCGCCGCGGCCCTGACCACCTTGGCGTCGGTGGGGCCGAGCGCCCAGTCCGCGGTGTGCGTCTCGGTGGTGCCCCGCCTGTTCCGCACCTGGACGCCCAGGGGCTGCAGCAGCCACCGCCCGCCGTCCCAGCGGAGCAGTCCGAGACAGGACGACGAGGCCGCCACCAGACCCGGGGTGAGCGGCCCACAGCCCGGCAGCCGGGCCATGTCGAGGGCGAGAGAGTGCCCGTCGAGCTCCATCCGGGCCTGCCCGTCGTCGGAAACCGTCACGGTGTACCCCTCGACCAGGACGGGCTCGGCGATGCGGACCGGGTGGCGCTCCAACGGCGGCACCGCCGGGGCGTGTGCGGCGCCGAGCTGGAGGCGGGCGACGGTGAACGGCTCCACCACGTCACCCGGGCGGGCACGCTCGTCCCGCCAGACGAGATCCCCGCCGGGCAGCAGCGGCATCTCGGCGACCTCGAGCGCGCGACGCTCGGCGAGCGCACCGAGCAGCACCGGCGTGCCGCGCAGCAGCCGCCAGACCGCGGGACCGACGATCGTCTCCACCTTGGCGGCGGTCACGCTCGCGCGTACCAGGCGGGACGGGGCGTCGGCGCACTCGAGGACGGCGTACACCTGCACCTGCACCGCGGTGCCGTGCTCGTGCACGTCCACGCCCAACGGCAACAGGCGCCCCGAGACCGGGGTGGCGCCCCACTCCGACACACCGCCCGTCTGGGCCAGCAGCAGCGCCCGCGACCACAGGTCGGCCCAACGCCGCACCGGCAGCCGGTCCATCGACGCCACCGGGCTCGCGCCGCGCAGCTCCGCGGCCAGACCGTCGAGCAGCACCGCCAACCGCCGCAGCGCCGGCACCGCCAGCACCGCCTCCACGGTCTGGGCGGAGGCCGAGACCAGCTCGTCGTCGACACCGCGCCAGCCGGCGATGGCGATCTCCCGAAGCCACGACCGCACGCCGGCCAACAGGTTCTCCGGCGCCGACGCGGCGGCCGTCTCCGTCGGAGTCCACGCGGCCCGGGATCGTCCCAGCGCCGCGTCCACCCGCTCCAGCAGCGCGTCGTGCACGGCTCCCAGCAGCGCGGCCCGGGCCCCGGCCAGCATGGCCAGGTGCTCGTCGGCGAGCGAGCCGGCGGCCACCTTCTCGACCGCCTCCCGGACCCGGTCACGCAGCGGTGTCACCGCCACCGCTCCGGCGAGGGCCGCCAGCGCGTCGCGCTGCTCCTCGGTGGGCCGTGCCAGGCCAGGCACCAGCGCCTCGTCGAAACCGGAGACCGCGTCGAGTGCCTCGGTGACACCCGGTGCCGCGCCGGCGAGCAGCTCGGCCAGTTGTACGCCCCGCATCAGCGCACCGCCCCCGTGGCGGGAAACCAGTGCAGCTCGGGGACGGGCTCCGTGGACTCGGGCACCTCCAGGTAGGCGAGGTGGCGCAGGAACCGGCTGAAGACCACCGCCGCCGGAATCGACGCGGGTCGACCATGCAGCCGACCCAGCAGGTCGGCGGCGGAGCAGTCCGGCTCCTCGACGTCGACGCGCAGGTAGCGGGCCACACTGGCGCCGCCGTACTGCAGCACCGCCTCCTCGACGAGGGCGTGCAGGTGCTTGCACGGGGCTCCCCGCAGACCCCCACACGGCCGGTTGTTGTTGGTGCTGCAGCTGAGGCCGTGCGAGCCGGCGGTGATCGAGGAGACGTACACCCGCTCGACGTCCGAACCGCTCGACACGACGCCCTGCAGGCGTCCGTCCGCCAACTCCACGAAGGGAACCTTCGCCAGCCTGCGCGGCTGCACGGGTGGCAGTACCCGCACCACGCTGCGCTGTTCCCAGTCGGTCATGACCGCGTTCACGATCTCGTCCTTCCGTCCGGTGCCCGACACCGTAGACCGGACGGCCGACATTCCCCGCCCGCGAGCGGCGGCCGCCACCGTCCTGTGTGGACGGCGACTCACGCCGGCGCCGGCACGTCCGGCGGGACGGACGGAACCGCGGTCACCGACGCCGGACGCCGGGACGCTCTCGCGGCGGCGACGGTCGGATGCGGTACGGGTCGGCGTCGCGTCGGGTGGCTGCGTGACGGGATCGGGGTGGGCCGGCCCTTCCTGGCTGTGCGCCGGCCCACCCCGCCTCAGGCATCCTAGGATTCCAGGTTGATTGGTGGGGGCGTCCCGGGCGCGCCCGGCCGATCAGTCGGCGCTGCGTACCATCGCCCGGACCCCGACGGCCACACCGCACACCACCGTGACCAGGGCCGCGACCCACCCCCAGAGCACCGCCGTGGAGTCAAGCCGACCGGCGAAGAGATCCCGCTCGGCGGCGACCAGATAGCTGAGCGGGTTCAGCCGTGCCACGACGCGCATCCAGTCCGGCCCGCTCTCCAGCGGCAGCAGCATCCCGGAGAGCAGCATCAGCGGGAAGATCACCGTCTGCTGGACCGCCCAGAACATCCACTCCTGCCGGCGTACCGCGATCGCCAGTGCGTAGCTGAGTGCGCCGAGTCCGACACCGAAGAACGCGAGCAGCGCCAGCCCGAGCAGCGCCCCCGGCGGATGCAGCCGGAAACCGAACGGGAGCATCACCACGACGATGATCAGCGCCTGCCCGGCCAGCGGCACCATCTCCTTCAGCGCGCGCCCGATAAGCAGCGACGGTCGGGACAGCGGAGTGACCAGCATCCGTTCGTGCGCCCCGGTCTGGAACTCGAACAGCAGGTTGGACCCGGTCGCGGAGGTACCGAAAAGAGTGGTCATGACCAGGACCGCCGGCACGAACCACTGCCAGACGCCGTCGTGGCCCAGCGTGCCGGCGGCCCTGTCGCCGAGGGTGCCGGCCAGCAGCGGACCGAAGAGGGCCAGGAAGACCAGCGGCTGCACCATGCCGAAGATCACGGAGAACGGGTCGTGCCGCAGCGGGCGCAGCTCCCGGGCCAGCACGATGCCGACGTCCCGGGCCAGGCCGCGCCGGCCGGTGCCGCGCCCGGACCGGAGGGCGGTGTCGGTCAGGGTCATGCCACGACCTCCGTCCGCGCCGCCTCCGTGGGCACACCGCCCTCCTCGCGCAGGCTGCGACCGGTGAGCGCCAGGAAGACGTCGTCGAGGGTCGGCCGGTACAGGCACGCGGTGGCGACCCGTATCCCGGCGGTGGCCGCGGCCCGCAGCAGCTCGGGAAGCGCGGCGGGGCCGTTGCCGACGTACGCCTCGACCCGGTCGCCCTGCCGCACGACGTCCCGGGCGCCCGGCAGCCGTGCGGCGAGCCGGGCGAGCCCGGCGGCGCCGTCGGTACCCGTGCTCGCCGTCACGCCGACGGTCAGCACGATCCGGTCCCCCGCGAGTTTCGCCTTCAGCGCGGCGGCCGAGTCGTCGGCGACGATCTCGCCGTGGTCGACGATGACGACCCGCTCCGCCATCGCGTCGGCCTCGTCGAGGTAGTGCGTGGTGAGCACGACCGTCACGTCGTGCGCCGCCCGCAGCCGCCGCACGTGGTCCCACAGGTTCGCCCGGTGCTGAGGGTCGAGGCCGGTCGTGGGCTCGTCGAGAAAGAGCAGCGGCGGGCGGTGCACCAGCCCCAGCGCCACATCCAGCCGCCGCCGCTGCCCGCCGGACAGGTCGGCGACCCTCCGGGTGGCCAGGTCGGTGAGGCCGAGGGTGTCGAGCAGCTCGTCGGCCCGGCGCCGGGCTGCCCGCCGGTTGAGTCCGTGGATGGCGCCCTGGGTGACGAGCTCGTCGCGGACCCGGTGGGCGTGGCCCGCGCCGTTGCCCTGGCCGACGTACCCGATCCGTCGGCGGACCTGGTCGGGCTCGCGGACCACGTCGTGCCCGGCCACCGTGGCGGTGCCGGACGTCGGGGTGATGAGGGTGGTCAGCATCCGCATGGTCGTCGTCTTGCCGGCGCCGTTCGGGCCCAGGACGGCGACCAGCTCGCCCGGGTCGACGTGCAGTCCGATGCCGCGCACCGCCCGCACGGTCTGCTGGCGCCCCACGACGAACTCCTTGGTCAGGGCGGTGGTGTGGATCATCGGTCCACCCCCCGCCGGAGAGATCTGTCTGTCACGCCGGAGACCGTACGGAGCACTGCGGTCAGTTCCTGGCCTCAACAGCGGGCACCATCTCGGCATGGCCGACACCGGTTCCCGAACCCTCCGACTGCTCTCCCTTCTGCAGACCCACCGTCACTGGCCGGGCGCCGAACTGGCCGCCCGGCTCGGCGTCTCGGTCCGCACCCTGCGCCGCGACGTCGACCGGCTGCGGGAGCTGGGCTACCCGGTCGAGGCCCACCGGGGGGTGGACGGCGGCTACCAACTCGCTCCGGGCGCGGTGCTGCCGCCGCTGGTCGTCGACGACGAGGAGGCGGTCGCGCTCGCGGTCGGTCTGCTGGCCGCCGCGCAGGGGGCGGTGGCCGGGGTGGCGGAGGCCTCGATCCGGGCGTTCGCGAAGGTCGTCCAGGTGATGCCGGCCCGGCTGCGGCGCCGGGTGGACGCGCTGCGCGCGACGACCGTTCCCGTCGGATGGTCCCGCGACCCGGGGCCGGCGTTCGAGGCGGCGACGCTCACCACCGTGGCGCAGGCGTGCCGGGACGCCGAGCGGCTGCGGTTCGGCTACACCGCCAGGGACGGTGAGCGGACCGAGCTGCACGTCGAGCCGTACCGGCTGG
>ERZ777003.259-NODE-259-length-109859-cov-60.841135_pt1 | contig 109859 bp, 98 predicted proteins | sample MGYA00374956_ERZ777003 | MGnify/ENA primary metagenome ERZ777003 (study PRJEB29302, sample SAMN06268252) | bioreactor metagenome | isolation source: Joint BioEnergy Institute, California, USA | place: USA:Joint BioEnergy Institute, California, USA | collected...
CGGCCCGGCAGCGCCGATCAAACAGCTTTCGGTCCGGCCGCGCCGGATCCCGGCACCGCCCGGGCCCGCGAGCGGGCATGCCCCGGTGCGTCAGCCGTCCCCGAGCCGGCGGCGGGCGCTCCACGCGGCGATCTGCGCCCGCGCGGCGAAGCCGAGCTTGGCGAGGATGTTGCCGACGTGCGTGTCGACAGTACGGGCGGTGACCATGAGGCGGTCGGCGATCTCGCGGTTGGTGAGCCCGGCGGCGAGCAGCGCGGCCACGTCGCGTTCCCGGGGGGTGAGCGGCGCCCAGTCGTCGTCCCGGTCGGCCTGCGGGGACTCGTCCTCGCCGAGGGCGTAGCCGGCGATCTCGTCGAGCGACATCGAGCCGCCCTCCCGCCGGGCGAGCTCCCGCTCCCGGGCGGTGAGCGCGCGCCGGATCGCCCGCTCGCAGCGGGCGTGCTCGGCGAGGAACAGCGGGGAGCCGAGCAGGGCGAGGTCCTGCTCGCGCAGGTGCCGCCGCACCGCGTGGAGCAGCCGGGCGGCCCGCGGGAAGTCCGCCTGCTCGGCGGCGAGCCAGGCGAGCACCTCCAGGCACTGGAGCATGCCGAGCACGTCCGGCGGCACCCGCTTGACCCGCAGCGCGGCCCGCAGCAGCCCGGTGGCCGCGGCCACGTCGCCGTCGGCCCGCGCCACCAGGCCGAGGCCGTAGTCGGCGTACGATCCCACCCACGCGTCGCCGAGCCGCTCGCACAGCTCCCGGCACTCGGTGAGGGTCTCCCGGGCGCCCGCGACGTCCCCCCGCCACATCCGGCTCAGGCCGAGCTCGGCGAGCGCGGCGGTGAGCACCTCGGGCAGCAGGTGGTCGCGCAGCCGCGTGGTCACGTCGGTCAGCAGGCGCTCGGCCTCGGCGAACCGGCCCTCCAGGCAGGCGAGGGTGCCACGCAGCTTCCGCAGGCAGGCGTGCTGCCGCGGATCACCGCCCGGCGGCAGCTCGTGCGCGCAGCGGTCGAGCGCGGAACGGGCGGCCGCATGGTCGCCCTGGGCGAGCGTCACGTAGGCGAGCACGAGCAGCGCCCACGGACGCCCGGGGTCGGGCGGCCGCACCAGCGCGAGGAAGCGCTCCAGCTCGTGCCGCCCCTGCCGGGCCATGCCGCAGGCGGTCCACAGGAACCACGCGCGCGCGGTGAGCGCCAGCCCGGCCGTGGCCTCGGCCGGGTCCGCGGCGCACCGGCCGAGCGCGGCGCGCACGTCCGGCCAGCACCGCCGTACCTCCCGCCACCGCCGCAGCAGCCCGCCGCGCTCCCCCGGTACGGCGTCGCCGCCCTCGCCCGCGGTCGCGATGCGGCCAGCGGCGAGCACGAGGCCGAAGAAGTGGTCCCGGTGCCGCCGCAGCAGCCGCCGGTGCTCCCCGGACTCGGCGAGCCGGGCCCGGCCGTACTCGCGGATCGTGTCGAGCATGCGGTAGGACATGCCGTCCTCGCACCGGCAGGCGCCGAGGATCGACTTGTCCACCAACCCGGCGACGGCCGGGTACACGCGCGCGGCGGGGAACGCCTCGTCGACGCAGACCGCCTCGACGGCGGGCAGGTCGAAGGCGCCATGGAACACCGACAGCCGCGCCCAGGCGAGCCGCTCCTCGGCGGTGCACAGGTCGTGGCTCCACCGCAGCGTGGCGCCGACGCTGCGGTGCCGGGACGATCCGGGGCCGCCGAGCGACAGCCGGTCCTGCAGGGTCTCGGCGAGGTGCGCCACGCCGAGCGCGGGCACGCGGGCGGCGGCGAGCTCGATCGCCAGCGGGATGCCGTCGAGCCGCACGCATAACTCGGCGATCGCGGCCGCGTTCTCCCGGGTGACCCGGAACCCGGGCAGCGCGGTGGCGACCCGGTCGACGAACAGCGCGACCGACTCGCACCCGGCGAGCGCGGCCGGGTCCGGGGTACGGCCCGGCACCGGCTCCGGCACCCGCATCGGCGGCACCGGGACGATGCGCTCCCCCGGGATGCCGAGCGGCTGGCGGCTGGTGGCGAGCACCCGCAGCCGGGAGCCGGCGGCGAGCAGCGTCCGCACCAGCAGCGCCACCGGGTCCACCAGGTGCTCGCAGGTGTCGAGGATGAGCAGGGCGCGCAGGTCGGCCACCCGGGCGGCGAGCGCCGCCGCGGACCCTGCCGGGTCGGCGGCGTCGAACGCCTGCGCCACCGCCTGCTCGACCTGCCCGGGGTCGGTCACCCCGGACAGCTCGACGAACCACACGCCGTCGGGGAAGGCGCGGCGCGCGCCCGACGCCACGCGCAGCGCGACGCGCGTCTTGCCCACCCCGCCGACACCGGTGACGGTGACGAGGCGGAAGCGCTTGAGCGCGGCCGCGACCGCGCCCACCTCCCGCCGCCTGCCGACGAACCTCGTCTCGGCGGACGGCGGCGCCGGCCCGTACCACACGGTCCGCTCCGAGCGAGCGCGGGTACAGGCGGCGGATCAGACGCCGGCGGCCTGCCGCAGGGCCTCGACGCGGTCGGTGCGCTCCCAGGAGAAGTTCGGTTCCTCCCGGCCGAAGTGGCCGTAGGCGGCCGTCGGGGTGTAGATGGGACGCAGCAGGTCGAGGTCCCGGATGATCGCGGCCGGGCGCAGGTCGAAGACCTCGAGCACGGCGTCCTGGATGCGCTCGACCGGGATCTTCTCGGTGCCGAAGCACTCGACGAACAGGCCGACCGGCTTCGCCTTGCCGATCGCGTACGCGACCTGCACCTCGCAGCGGTCGGCGAGCCCGGCGGCGACCACGTTCTTCGCCACCCAGCGCATCGCGTAGGCGGCGGAGCGGTCGACCTTGGAGGGGTCCTTGCCGGAGAAGGCGCCGCCGCCGTGGCGGGCCATGCCGCCGTACGTGTCGATGATGATCTTGCGCCCGGTGAGCCCGGCGTCGCCCATCGGGCCGCCGATCTCGAAGCGGCCGGTGGGGTTCACCAGCAGCCGGTAGCCCTCCACCTCGATGTCGAGGTCCTTGAGCACCGGGTCGACCACGTGCTCGGCGATGTCCGGGGTGAGCATCTCCTTCAGGTCGATCTCCGGCGCGTGCTGGGTGGAGACCACGACGGTGTCCACCCGCACCGGGCGGTCGCCGTCGTACTCGATGGTGACCTGCGTCTTGCCGTCCGGGCGCAGGTACGGGATGGTGCCGGACTTGCGCACCTCGGCGAGCCGCCGCGCCATGCGGTGGGCGAGCATGATCGGCAGCGGCATGAGCTCGGGGGTCTCCCGGCAGGCGTACCCGAACATGAGGCCCTGGTCGCCGGCGCCCTGCCGGTCGAGCTCGTCGGTGTTCACGCCCTCGCGGAACTCGTAGGCGTCGTCCACACCCTGGGCGATGTCCGGCGACTGGGCGCCGATGGAGATCGACACGCCGCACGAGGCGCCGTCGAAGCCCTTGTGGGAGGCGTCGTAGCCGATCTCCAGGATCTTCTCCCGGATGACCCCGGGGATGTCGACGTACGTCTCCGTGGTCACCTCGCCCGCGACGTGGACCTGGCCCGTGGTGATCAACGTTTCCACGGCGACCCGGCTGCGCGGGTCGTCCTTCAGCATGGCGTCGAGGATCGCGTCGCTGATCTGGTCGGCGATCTTGTCCGGGTGGCCCTCGGTCACCGACTCGGATGTGAACAGGCGGCGGGACAACTCAATGGCTCCTCATGCAGCGGCTGCTGACGTATCAGGGCGTGCGCGCCTGCCGTGGCGGGCGAGCGGCGCCTCGCCGAGTCTAGCCCCACCCTCGGCCGAGCCGCGAAACCCCCACGGTGTCGCGCCGCGCGCGGGCGCGATCGCGCAGGTCAGAGCCTTGTCAGAATGCGGACACCGGTGGCCGGCCCGCGTCACGCGGTACGGCCCGGCAGGCGGTCGGCGACGAGGTCCCACACCACGTCGGCGAGCGCCTCCTTGGGCCCGCGGGGCACCTCCACCGCGGAGCCGTCGGCGCCGAGCACGGTGGCGGCGTTGTCCGGGGTGCCGAAGCCGAGCCCCGTGCCCACCTGGTTCACCACGAGCAGGTCGCAGCCCTTGCGGCGGAGCTTCGCGCGGCCGTTGGCGAGCACGTCGTCGGTCTCGGCCGCGAACCCGACGATCACGCTCGGCGCGTCCGCCCCGCCCTCCCGGCGGCGCGCGCACAGCTCGGCGAGGATGTCGGGGTTCTTCACCAGGCGGATCGGCTCGGGCTCGGCGTCCGTCTTCTTGATCTTGGACTCGGACGGCGCGGCCGGGCGGAAGTCGGCGACGGCCGCGGCCATCACCACCGCGTCGGCGTGCGCGGCGGCCTCGAACACCGCCTCGCGCATGTCGAGCGCGGTCTCCACGCGGATCACCTTCACCCCGGCGGGATCGGGGAGCGCCGTGTTCGCGGCGATCAGCGTGACCTCGGCGCCCCGGGCGGCCGCGGTCGCCGCCAGGGCGTAGCCCTGCAGCCCGGAGGACCGGTTGCCGATGAACCGGACCGGGTCGATCGGCTCGCGGGTGCCGCCCGCGGTGACCACCACGCGCCGCCCCGCCAGTTCGCCGCGCCGTGCCGCCAGCAGGCGGCGGCAGAACGCGAAGATGTCCTCGGGGTCGGGCAGCCGGCCGGGGCCGGTGTCGGCCCCAGTGAGCCTGCCCACGGCCGGGTCGAGCACGTACGCGCCGCGCTCGCGCAACGTGGCGACGTTCGCGCGGGTGGCGGGGTGCTCCCACATCTCGGTGTGCATCGCCGGGGCGAACACGACCGGGCAGCGGGCGGTGAGCAGGGTGGCGGTGAGCAGGTCGCCGGCGAACCCGCCGGCCGCCTTGGCGAGCAGGTCGGCGGTGGCCGGCGCGACCACCACGAGGTCGGCCTCCTTGCCGATGCGCACGTGCGGCACCTCGTGCACGCCGTCCCACACCTCGGCGGAGACCGGATGCCCGGAGAGCGCGGCCCAGGTCGGCTCGCCCACGAAGCGCAACGCGTCGCGTGTCGGCACCACGCGAACGTCATGGCCGGACTCGGTGAACAACCGCAGCAGCTCGCACGCCTTGTACGCGGCGATGCCGCCGCCGACCCCGAGCACCACCCGCGCGGGAGCGGTCATCGCCGGGTCAGCTCTCCACCGGCTCGGCGGTGAGCAGCCCCTCGGCGACCTCGCGCAGCGCGATCGAGAGCGGCTTCTCCTGGGGGTGGGTCTCCACCAGCGGGCCGACGTACTCCAGCAGGCCCTCGCCGAGCTGCGAGTAGTAGGCGTTGATCTGGCGGGCCCGCTTGGCGGCCATGATCACGAGACTGTACTTGCTGTCGACGACGTCGAGCAGCTGGTCGATCGGCGGGTTGGTGATGCCTTCGGCAACCGGGGCAGTGCCAGCCACGTTCGTGTCCCCCATGTCGGTGAACTGATGTCTGCGGGTCGGCGCCGGACCCGTCCGGTCACCGGCCGGGTCGCCGGGCGTCCGCGATCGGCCGCGGTACGGCGGGCCGGCGGAGACGCCGGCGGGAACCGCCGGTCCTCGCCACCCGGGCCCTGCGGGCAGGGTTCAGCGGACGCCGCTACGGACCCGCATCAAATCTATCAGCCGCTCGCAGACTTCCTGGACCGACGTGTTGATCAGGGTGACGTCGAACTCCGGTTCGGCGGCCATCTCGATGCGCCCCTGGGCGAGCCGCCGCTCGATCACGTCCTCGGGCTCGGTGCCGCGGCCCCGCAGCCGCGCCTCGAGCACCTCCCAGCTCGGCGGGGCGAGGAAGACCAGCAGGGCATCGGGCATGGCCTTGCGGACCTGCCGCGCGCCCTGCAGGTCGATCTCCAGCAGCGTCGGGACGCCCGCCTCGAGCCTCTCCAGCACCGGCGCGGCCGGGGTGCCGTACCGGTTGCCGGCGAACTCGGCCCACTCCAGCAGTTCGCCGGCCGCGACCAGCCGGTCGAACTCCTCGCCGTCCACGAAGTGGTACTCCACCCCGTCGGTCTCGCCCGGGCGGGGCTTGCGGGTGGTCACCGAGACCGACAGCCACACCTCGGGGTGCGTCCGCCGGAGCTCGGCGACGACCGTCGACTTGCCCACCCCGGACGGGCCGGACAGGACGGTCAGGCGGTTGCCGGTCGGCCCGGAGAAGCGCCCTGGAGGGGGCGGCGTCTCCTCCGGGCGGCCGCCGCGGGGCAGAGGGTTCCGGGCACCCGTCCCGGTGCCGTCCCCGGCCGCCCGCGCCGGGCCTGCCGCGGCGCCCACCGCGGCGGTCTCGTGGAGCCGGCCTTCGCCGGACCAGGACATGCCGGTCACCTCATTACCCCCGTTCGACCATCCCCGCGTGCGGCGTCTCCGGGCGGAGACGCCGGACCGGAACGCTTCCGAACCTACCGGTTCGGCCGTCCCGCCCCGTCACGCGGGGCCGACCATCCGGCCGAAGCCGTCAGGCCTCGGCCCCGCCGAACTCGCGCTCCAGAGCGGCACGCTGGTTGGCCCCGAGTCCCCGCACTCGCCGGGACTCGGCGATACCGAGCCGCTCCATAAGCTGCTTGGCGCGGACCTTGCCCACGCCGGGTAGCGACTCCAGCAGCGCCGACACCTTCATCTTCCCGATGACGTCATCGGTCTGCCCGCTTTTCAGCACCTCAGCCAGAGAAACCGCGCCATGCTTGAGCCGGTTCTTGACCTCGGCACGCTCTTTGCGGGCCTTGGCAGCCTTCTCCAGGGCTGCGGCGCGCTGCTCGGGGGTCAGTGGAGGAAGAGCCACGCCGGGTCACCTCGAATTTCTGTCGATGTACTCGGACGGGAGGGGAAACTAGCTGGTCTTCGGCCTTCTAGCAACGTCAAAGCCGGTTTATCCCCCCACAAAATCCGGTTCATCTCGTTCCGTGACCGGAAAGGCACGTTCCGTCTATCAAAAGGCCCCCACCACCCGGCTTTGCCGCGCCCGCGCGGCGCCCCCGCCGTGCCCGCCGCGGGCCCGCTCCGCCCGCCGCTCCGGGACCACGGCGCCCGGCCGGCACCGCCAGCTGGCGCCCTGCGGGCGGCCACGGGCACGTCACGGCGGAGCCCGGACGCCCGCGCCAGGGTACGGCGACGCCCACCGGACGCCGGTGTCGGGCCCCCGGAACCACATGACCTGTGGGTCCGAAAATCGGCCAACCCGCCAAAAAACGGACTGAAATATCAGCACTAATCCGTGACGCTGTGTGGCCGGTTCCGGTCCGCCGGATCCCGGCCATGCCACCGGGGCGGGCACCGGCCCCCGGCGGGCGTGATTCGCGTCACACGATCACGCGGTCGCGGCGAATGCGAAAGCACGGTCCGGGCCGTGATTTTTCTCACAGCCCGCTCGAGCGTGGCGTTCCGTGAACCGTTCCGCGCGGCGCGGCCGGGCCGGCCGGGTCAGCCGATGGACGCGTGCCGGCGCAGCGCGCTGGCGATCGCCGCGGCGGCCGCCCCGGGGTCGGCGGCGCCGGTGATGGGGCGGCCGATCACCAGCAGGTCCGCGCCGTTCGCCAGGGCCTGCTCGGGCGTGGCGACGCGGGCCTGGTCCTGGACGGCGGCCCCGGCGGGCCGTACGCCGGGGGTGATGAGCATCACGTCCGGGCCGACCTCGGCGCGCACCGCGGCGACCTCGTGCGGCGAGCACACCAGGGCCTGGGCGCCCGCCTCCACCGCCAGAACGGCGAGACGGCGCGCGGCGTCCGTGGCCGGGCCTCGGAGTCCCACCGCCTCGAGATCGCCCGGCGTGAGCGACGTCAGCACCGTCACGGCCGCGATTTTCGTCTGCGGGGCGGCCTCCACCGCGGCGCGGATCATCGCCGGGCCGCCGGCGGCGTGCACGGTGAGGATCGCGGGCTTGAGCCGGGCGACCGCGCGGGTCGCGCCCGCCACGGTGTTCGGGATGTCGTGCAGCTTCAGGTCGAGGAAGACCTGCACGCCGCTCGCCCCGCGCACCGAGGCGATCACGTCGGGGCCGTAGCGCAGGTACAGCTCCAGGCCGACCTTCACGGTGCTCACGTGGGGGGTGACCAGGTGGGCCCAGCGGGCGGCGGTCTCCAGGTCGGGCGCGTCGAGCGCGACCGCGATGGGGGCGGGCGTCACAGGGAACTCTCCTCAAGATCGATTCGGCCCCGAGGGCCGGTGCCCGGCGGCCGGTGGGCGAGGCCCACCGCGTCGGCCAGCCGCTCGAAGCCGCGTTTGTGCAGCAGATCCTCGAGCTCGCGCAGGATGCGCAGGCACGCGTAGGGGTCGTTGAAGATCGCGGTCCCGACGGCGACCACGCACGCGCCCGCGAGGATCAGCTCGAGCGCGTCGCGTCCGGTCATCACGCCGCCCATGCCGATGATCGGCACCCCCGGCAGCGCCGCGTGCACCTGCCACAGGCAGCGTACGGCGAGCGGCCGGATGGCGGGACCGGAGAGCCCGCCGGTGCCCGCGGCGAGCGCGGGCCGCATGGTGTCCACGTCGATCGCCATGCCGAGCGGTGTGTTGATCATTGAGAGCGCGTCCGCTCCCCCGTCCACGCACGCCCGGGCGACCGCGACCACGTCGGCCACGTCCGGGGAGAGCTTGGCGATCACCGGCACGTCGTACCGGCTGGAGGCGCGCACCGAGGCGATCACCTCGGCCGCGGCGGCGGGGTCCCGGGCGAAGATCCGGCCGCGGTCCTCCACGTTGGGGCAGGACAGGTTCACCTCGACCGCGGTCACCCCGGCCGCGGAGGCGAGCCGCCGGGCGAGCGTGCCGTACTCGGAGACGCTGCCCCCGGCGATCGACACGATCGTGGTGACCCCGCGCTCGGCGAGCCAGGGCAGCTCGCGGTCGAGGAAGGCGTCGATGCCGGGCCCCTGCAGGCCGACCGCGTTGAGCAGGCCGGAGGGCGTCTCCGCGGTCCGCGGGGTGGGGCGGCCGGACCGCGGGGTGAGCGTGATCGACCGGGTGATCACCGCGCCGAGCCGGTTGAGGTCGAAGAACTGGGCGAGCTCACGCCCGCTGCCCGCGCAGCCGGCGGCCGTGGTGATCGGGTTGGCGAGCTCGACATGCGCGAGGTACGTCCGCATATCAACTGACATGTCGGTTCCCTGTCTGGCCGCCGGGCTCGTGCGCCCGCCCGCCCGGCGCCCCAGGGGCGCCCAGGGCGTCGAACGGGATCGTGCCGATGTCCTCGAACCGCACCCGCTCGCCGCGGAACACCGGGCCCTCCACGCAGGCGCGCACCATCCGGGTGACCCCGTCCTCGCCGATCACCGGCAGCACGCACGAGCCGCACACCCCGAAGCCGCACACCATGGTCTGCTCCACGGCCACCTGGATCGGGATGTCGAACTCGATCGCCACCGCGGCGACCCCGCGCAGCGTGGACAGCGGGCCGCAGGCGTACACCACGTCCGCCCGGGTGTCGGCGATCACCGACGGCAGCACGTCGGTGACCCGGCCCCGCACCCCCAGCGAGCCGTCCTCGGTGGTCAGCGTCGTGGTCTCCCCCATGCGCCGGGCGCGCAGCGCGCCGAACACCCGGTCCGCGCTCGCCGCGCCGAGCACGAAGTCCACCCGGCAGCCCCGCCGCTGCAGCAGGTCGGCGAGCCCGAACAGCGGCGCCGAGCCGTACTCGGCCCCGACCAGCACGCAGTGCACCGGGTCGCGGGGCAGCGGAAAGGGGCGGCCGAGCGGGCCGACCATGTCGAGGGTGTCGCGCGCCTTGCGCTCGGCGAGCCAGGCCGTGCCCGGGCCGCGCACGGTGAACACGAACTCGACCGTGCCGCCGTAGTCCGGCTTGACGTCGTGCACCGAGAAGGCGCGGCGGGCGAGCGTGGCGGACGCCGGGCCGCCGACCGCGACGGTGATGAAGTGGCCCGGGCGGAACCGCTCGGCGATGCCGGGCGCCACCACGGTGAGCGCATGGTAGGCGTCGACACGGCGCGTCGTCAGCACCGTGCCGGTCACCTGTACCGGGCTAGCAGCCGTCTCACTCACCTCCGCCGGAGCACGCGCCGGGCCGCCCGCCGCCCGGACCGGCCGGGACGGCGCCCACCTCACGGCGACCCCTCGACGGGACCCGGCCGGGCGCCCGCCGGGGGTGGTCCGTCACGGGAACCCGTCACGCGGCCCCCGCGGCGGCCCGTCGAGGCGTCGAGGCGACCCGTCGAAAGCAACCCGCTGAAAGCAACTCTGCCGTCAACGCCCCCCTTGTCGTCAAAGGACCCGCCGACAGGCGGAGCCGTTTTCCGACCGGTTCCGGACGGCACTCCGGCCGGGTTCCGATCGGAACCCGGCCGGGCGGAGCGCCGCGGGCCGCCCTCAGCCGCGCAGCCGCCGCGCGTGCTCCTGCAGCGACCGCACGCCCACGTCGCCCCGGATCAGCGCCTGGATGCCCTGGACCGCCGCGGCGAGCCCCTGCACCGTGGTGACGCACGGGATGCCGCGCAGCACCGCGGCGGTGCGGATCTCGTAGCCGTCGAGCCGCGGCCCGGACTGGCCGGGGCTGCCGAACGGCGTGTTCACGATCAGGTCGATTTCGCCGTCGAGGATGCGCCGCACCACGGTCGGCTCGCCGTCCGGGCCGGGCCCGTCGCTGTGCTTGCGCACCACCGTGGCGCGCACCCCGTTGCGGCGCAGCACCTCGGCGGTGCCCTCGGTGGCGAGGATCTCGAACCCGAGGTCGGCGAGCACCTTCACCGGCAGGATCATCGCGCGCTTGTCCCGGTTCGCCACGGAGACGAACGCCCGGCCCTTGGTGGGCAGCGAGCCGTACGCCGCGGCCTGCGATTTGGCGAACGCGGTGCCGAACACCTCGTCGATGCCCATCACCTCGCCGGTGGAGCGCATCTCCGGGCCGAGCACGGTGTCCACGCCGCGGAACCGGTTGAACGGCAGCACCGCCTCCTTCACCGCGATCGGGGCGTCGAGCGGCAGCGTGCCGCCGTCCCCCTCGGCCGGGAGCAGGCCCTCGCGGCGCAGCTCGGCGATGGTGGCGCCCATCATCACCCGGGCGGCCGCCTTGGCGAGCGGCACCGCGGTCGCCTTCGACACGAACGGCACGGTACGGCTCGCCCGCGGGTTGGCCTCGAGCACGTACAGCACGCCGGCCGACAGCGCGTACTGCACGTTGATGAGCCCGCGCACGCCCACGCCGCGCGCGATCGCCTCGGTCGCGGCGCGGATGCGCTTGATGTCGTGCCCGCCGAGGGTGATCGGCGGCAGCGCGCACGCCGAGTCGCCGGAGTGGATGCCGGCCTCCTCGATGTGCTCCATCACGCCGCCGAGGTAGAGCTCCTCGCCGTCGTAGATCGCGTCGACGTCGATCTCGATCGCCTCGTCGAGGAACCGGTCGATGAGGATCGGGTGGTCGGTGTCGGTGACCGCCCGCGCCATGTACGCGCGCAGCGTCTCGTCGTCGTAGACGATCGCCATGCCCGCGCCGCCGAGCACGTACGAGGGCCGCACGAGCACCGGGTAGCCGATCTCCCGGGCGATCCGCTCGGCCTCCGCCAGGCTGCGCGCGGTGCCGTGCTTGGGCGCGACCAGCCCGGCCTCGGCGAGCACCCGGCCGAACGCGCCGCGGTCCTCGGCGAGGTGGATCGACTCCGGCGGGGTGCCGACCACCGGCACCCCGGCGTCCTTGAGCGCCTGCGCCAGCCCGAGCGGGGTCTGCCCGCCGAACTGCACGATCACCCCGGCGACCGGGCCGGTGGCCATCTCGGCGTGCACCACCTCGAGCACGTCCTCGAGGGTGAGCGGCTCGAAGTAGAGCCGGTCGCTGGTGTCGTAGTCGGTGGAGACGGTCTCCGGGTTGCAGTTCACCATCACCGTCTCGTAGCCCGCCTTCGCCAGCTCGAAGGACGCGTGCACGCAGGCGTAGTCGAACTCGATGCCCTGCCCGATCCGGTTCGGCCCGCTGCCCAGGATGATCACCTTGGGCCGGTCGCCCTGCGGGACCTCGGTCTCCTCGTCGTAGGTGGAGTACAGGTACGGCGTGCGCGCGGCGAACTCGGCGGCGCAGGTGTCCACGGTGTTGTACACCGGCCGCACGCCGAGCTCGTGGCGCAGCGCGCGGACCTCTGCCTCGGTCGTGCCGCGGATCTCGGCGATCTGGGCGTCGGAGAAGCCGTACCGCTTGGCCCTGCGGAGCCGCTCGGCGGTGAGCTCGCCCTCGGCGAGCGCGCGGGCCTGCTCGTCGATGGCGAACAGCTGGTCGATGAACCACGGGTCGATCGCGGTGGCCTCGTGCAGCTGCTCGGCGGTGGCCCCGGCCCGGATCGCCTGCTGCATGGTGCGCAGCCGCCCGTCGTGCGGGGTGCGGCAGGCCTCCAGCAGCTCATCCAGGTCGCCCGGCTCCCCCGCCCAGCTGAACGACGAGCCCTTGCGCTCCAGCGACCGCAGCGCCTTCTGCAGCGCCTCGGGGAAGTTCCGGCCGATCGCCATCGCCTCGCCCACCGACTTCATGTGCGTGGTGAGCGTCCGGTCGGCCCCGGCGAACTTCTCGAACGCGAACCGCGGCACCTTCACCACGACGTAGTCGAGCGCGGGCTCGAACGACGCCGGGGTCTCGCCGGTGATGTCGTTGGGGATCTCGTCGAGCGTGTACCCGACCGCGAGCCGGGCCGCGATCTTGGCGATCGGGAAGCCGGTCGCCTTCGAGGCGAGCGCCGAGGACCGCGACACCCGCGGATTCATCTCGATGACGATCATGCGCCCGGTGCGCGGGTCGACCGCGAACTGGATGTTGCAGCCGCCGGTGTCGACCCCGACCTCCCGGATCACCGCGATCGCCACGTCGCGCATGTTCTGGTACTCGCGGTCGGTGAGCGTCATCGCCGGGGCGACCGTGACGCTGTCGCCGGTGTGCACGCCCATCGGGTCGATGTTCTCGATCGAGCAGACGATCACGACGTTGTCCGCCCGGTCGCGCATCACCTCGAGCTCGTACTCCTTCCACCCGAGGACCGACTCCTCCAGGAGCACCTCGTGGGTGGGCGAGGCGGCGAGCCCGGCCCCGGCGATGCGGCGCAGCTCGGCCTCGTCGTGGGCGAACCCGGAGCCGGCGCCGCCCATGGTGAAGCTGGGCCGTACCACGACCGGGTAGCCGAGGTCCTGCGCGGCGGCGACGCACTCCTCCAGCGAGTGGCAGATCACCGAGCGGGCCGAGGAGGCGTTGAGGCCGTACTTGGCGGCGACCCGGTCGACGACCTCCTTGAACCGGTCGCGGTCCTCGCCGGCCCGGATCGCGTCGATGTCCGCGCCGATCAGCTCGACCCCGTACCGCTCGAGCACCCCGGCCTCGTGCAGCGCGACCGCGGTGTTGAGCGCGGTCTGGCCGCCGAGCGTGGGCAGCAGGGCGTCCGGCCGCTCCTTCTCGATGATCTTCTCGACGATCTCCGGGGTGATCGGCTCGACGTAGGTGGCGTCGGCGAACTCCGGGTCCGTCATGATCGTCGCGGGGTTGCTGTTGACGAGGATCACGCGGTAGCCCTCGGCGCGCAGCACCCGGCAGGCCTGGGTTCCGGAGTAGTCGAACTCACACGCCTGCCCGATCACGATCGGGCCGGAGCCGATCACCAGGATCGACTCGATGTCGGTCCGCCTAGGCATGCGCGCCTCCCGCCTTGCCCTTCTCCATCAGGTCGCAGAACTCGTCGAACATCCCCTTGGCGTCGTGCGGCCCGGCGGCCGCCTCGGGGTGGTACTGCACGCTGAACGCCGGGTAGTCGAGCAGCCGCAGCCCCTCCACGCAGCCGTCGTTGAGGTTGACGTGGCTCACCTCCGCCCGGCCGTAGGGGGTGTCGAACGGGCCGTCGAGCGGGGCCTCGATGGCGAAGCCGTGGTTGTGGCTGGTGATGTGCACCCGCCCGGTACGGCGGTCGCGCACCGGCTGGTTCACGCCGCGGTGGCCGTACCGCAGCTTGTAGGTGCCGAGCCCGAGGGCGCGGCCGAGGATCTGGTTGCCGAAGCAGATGCCGAACACCGGCTTGCCCGCGTCGAGCACCCCGCGCACCGCGTCGACCGCGTACCCGGCGGCGGCCGGGTCGCCGGGGCCGTTCGAGATGAACACCCCGTCCGGGTCGAGGGCGAGGATGTCGGCGGCGGTGCTGGTGGCGGGGAGCACGTGCACCTCGCAGCCCCGCTCGGTCATCCGGTACGGCGTCATCGCCTTGATGCCGAGGTCGAGGGCGGCCACCCGGTACCGGGCCCGGCCCTGGGCCTTCACCACGTACGGCTCGGGCGTGGTGACCTCGCGGGCGAGGTCGGCGCCGACCATCGACGGGCTGCGCCGTACCCGCTCGACCAGCTCCTCGACGTCGGCGAGGGCGGCGTCGCCGGAGAACACCCCGGCGCGCATCGCGCCGCGCTCGCGCAGGTGGCGGGTGAGCGCGCGGGTGCCGGGCATGGCGATGCCCACGATCCCCTGGTCGCGCAGCTCCTCGTCGAGGCCGCGGGTGGCGCGCCAGTTGGAGGCGATGCGCGACGGCTCGCGCACCACGTACCCGGCGACCCAGATGCGGCGGGACTCGGGGTCCTCGTCGTTGACGCCGGTGTTGCCGATGTGCGGCGCGGTCATCGCGACGATCTGGCGGTGGTAGGAGGGGTCGGTGAGGGTCTCCTGGTAGCCGGTCATCGCGGTGGTGAACACCATCTCGCCGAAGGTCTCGCCCACCGCGCCGAACGGCTCGCCGCGGAACACCCGGCCGTCCTCCAGCACGAGCAGCGCGCTCATTGCAGCTTTCCTTCCAGGACCGTGGGCCGGCCGCGCAGGAACGTCGCCACGACGCGGCCGGGCAGGGCCATGCCGATGTAGGGGGTGTTACGGCTGCGCGAGGCGAAGCCGGACGGCTCCACCAGGCGGCTCACCGACGGGTCGTACAGGGTGAGGTTCGCGGGCTCCCCGGGCCGCAGCGGCCTGCCGTGGCCGTCGAGGCGGCCGATCCGGGCGGGCCGGAACGACATGCGGTCGGCGACGGCGGCCCAGTCGAGCAGGCCGGTGTCGACCATCGCCCGCTGCACCACCGACAGCGCGGTCTCCAGGCCGATCATGCCCATCGCGGCCGCGTCCCACTCGGTCTCCTTGTCCTCGACCGGGTGCGGGGCGTGGTCGGTGGCGACGCAGTCGATCGTGCCGTCGGCGAGCGCCTCGCGCAGCGCCTCGACGTCCTCGCGGGTGCGCAGCGGCGGGTTCACCTTGTAGATCGGGTTGTACGCGCCGACCGGCGAGTGCTCCACCAGCTCGTCGGTGAGCAGCAGGTGGTGCGGGGTGACCTCGGCGGTGACGTTCCACCCCTTCGACTTCGCCCAGCGCAGGATCTCCACCGACCCGGCGGTGGACACGTGGCACACGTGCAGCCGCGAGCCGACGTGCGCGGCGAGCAGGCAGTCCCGGGCGATGATCGCCTCCTCGGCGACCGCGGGCCAGCCGACCAGGCCGAGCCGCCCGGACACCTCGCCCTCGTTCATCTGGGCGCCCTCGGTGAGCCGGGGCTCCTGGGCGTGCTGCGCGATCACGCCGTCGAACGCCTTGACGTACTCGAGCGCGCGGCGCATGAGCACCGCGTCGGAGACGCACTTGCCGTCGTCGGAGAACACCCGCACCCGCGCGGCCGAGTCGGCCATCGCGCCGAGCTCGGCGAGCCGCTCGCCCTGCAGCCCGGCGGTGACCGCGCCGACCGGCTGCACGTCGCAGTGGCCGGCCTCGCGGCCGAGCCGCCACACCTGCTCGACCACGCCCGCGGTGTCGGCGACCGGGCTGGTGTTCGCCATCGCGTGCACCGCGGTGAACCCGCCGAGCGCCGCGGCCGCGGTGCCGGACTCCACGGTCTCGGCGTCCTCCCGGCCGGGCTCGCGCAGGTGGGTGTGCAGGTCGACCAGGCCGGGCAGGGCGATCAGCCCGTCGGCGTCGACCACCTGCGCGGTGGCGGAGGCCGCGTCCGGCCCCACCGCGGCGATCACGCCGTCGCGCACCAGCAGGTCGGCCGGCTCGCCGCCGAGCAGGCGCGCGCCCTTGATCAGGTACTCTCCGCTCACCTCGGTCCCCCCTTTCACGCCCCTGCTCATACGGCGCCCCCGAGCAGCAGGTACAGCACGGCCATGCGGATCGTGACGCCGTTGGTCACCTGCTCCACCACGGTGGAGCGCGGGCTGTCCGCCACCTCCGCCGCGATCTCCACGCCGCGGTTCATCGGCCCCGGGTGCATCACCAGCGCGTCCTCCGGCAGCCTGGCCAGCCGGTCGGCGTCGAGGCCGTACCGGCGGCTGTACTCGCGGGTGGACGGGAAGTAGGCGGCGTTCATCCGCTCGCGCTGCACCCGCAGCATCATCACCACGTCGGACTTGGGCAGCACCGCGTCGAGGTCGTACGACACCTGGCACGGCCAGGTGTGCACCGACACCGGCAGCAGCGTGGGCGGGGCCACGAGGGTGACCTCGGCGCCGAGCGTGTTGAGCAGCAGCACGTTGGACCGTGCCACCCGGCTGTGCAGCACGTCGCCGACGATCGTCACCCGCCGGCCCTCGATGCCGCCGAGGCGGCGGCGCATGGTGAACGCGTCGAGCAGCGCCTGGGTGGGGTGCTCGTGGGTGCCGTCGCCGGCGTTGAGCACGCTGCCGTGCACCCAGTGCGCGAGCCGGTGCGGGGCGCCGGAGGCGCGGTGCCGGATCACCACCGCGTCGGCCCCCATCGCCTCGAGGGTGAGCGCGGTGTCCTTGAGGCTCTCCCCCTTGGAGACGCTGGAGCCCTTCGCGGAGAAGTTGATGACGTCGGCGGACAGCCGCTTCGCCGCGGCCTCGAAGGAGATGCGGGTCCGGGTGGAGTCCTCGAAGAAGAGGTTCACCACGGTACGGCCGCGCAGCGTGGGCAGCTTCTTGACCGACCGCTCGGAGACGGCGGCGAGCTCCTCGGCGGTGTCGAGGATGAGCAGGGCGTCGTCCTTGCTGAGGTCGGCCGCGGAGATCAGGTGCCGGTTCATGCGCGCTCCTTCTTGATGAGCACCACGGCGTCGCGGCCGTCGACCTCCTCGAGGTAGACCTTGACGGTCTCGGACTTGGCGGTCGGCAGGTTCTTGCCGACGTAGTCGGCGCGGATCGGCAGCTCGCGGTGGCCGCGGTCGACGAGGGCGGCGAGCTGTACGGCGCGCGGCCGGCCCAGGTCGTTGAGCGCGTCGAGCGCGGCGCGCACGGTGCGGCCGGAGAACAGCACGTCGTCGACGAGCACGACGAGCCGGTCGTCGATGCCGCGGGACGGCAGCCGGGTGGCGCCGAGCGCGCGGGCCGGGCGCAGCCGCAGGTCGTCGCGGTACATGGTGACGTCGAGCGAGCCGTGCGGGACGCGCGCGCCCTCGAACTGCTCGATGTACCGGGCGAGGCGCGCGGCGAGCGGGACCCCGCGGGTGGGGATGCCCAGCAGCACGACGTCCTCGGCGCCCTTGGTGCGCTCGAGGATCTCGTGCGCGATGCGCATCAGCGCGCGGTTGATGTCCGGGCCCTCGAGCACCGCGCGCGGCGGCTGGGCGGCCGGGCCGGAGGCGGGGTGAGAAGCGGAGGAGTGAGATCTGTCACGCCCCTTGGGGGCGGCGTCCGGGGATCCGGACCGGCCACGATCACCGGCAGGATCGTGGGCAGGCGAAACGGCAGCCGCCATGGCAAACGCACCACCTTTCCCGCCTCACTGGACGGGTCTTAAAGGGGACAAGCGGTATTCACGATTCGGACCGCCCCGCCTCGGACCGGGGAGGACCCGGCGAGGGAGAACGCGTCCCGGCACCCTCGCGGCCGGCCGCGGCGGTCCTTCTCGCCCCTCACGTTAGCAGCCCGCTCCGAGCGCCCCGCGCCGCCCCTCGGCGGCCCCGGCGCGGGGCGGAGCACGTGGGTGGCCTGCCGGTGGGTACCCTTCCGGGCGACGGCCGGGTCGGCCGGGCCCGCCGGGTGAGGAGGGATCGGGTGACCTTCCACGTCGACTCGGAGGTGGGGCGGCTGCGCCGGGTGCTGCTCCACCGTCCCGACCTGGCGCTCAAGCGGCTCACCCCGGGCAACAAGGACGAGCTGCTGTTCGACGACATCCCCTGGGTGGCCCGGGCGATCGAGGAGCACGAGGAGTTCGAGCGGGTGCTCCGCGACCACGGGGTGGAGGTGCACCTGCTGGCCGACCTGCTGGAGCAGACCCTCGAGATCCCCGAGGCTCGCGAGCACATCCTGACCTCGACCGTCGACGAGCGGTGGTACGGCCCGCTCGCCGCCGACGCGATCCGCGAGGCCCTCGCCGCGATGCCCGCGCCGCTGCTGCGGGAGTACCTGATCGGCGGGATCACCAGGCGGGAGCTCGCCGAGCACGGCACCGCGCCGCGCGGGCTGGTCCTGCACGCCCTCGAGCCCGACGACTTCGTGCTGCCGCCGCTGCCCAACCACCTGTACACCCGGGATCCGTCCTGCTGGATCTACGACGGGGTCTCCATCAACCCGATGCGCCGGCAGGCGCGGCGGCGCGAGACCGTGCACATGGAGGCGATCTACCGCTGGCACCCGATGTTCGCCCCCGGGTACGGCCGGCCGGAGCGGGGTGGCTTCCACGTGTGGAACGAGGGCATGGCGAGCGCGCCCGCCACCATCGAGGGCGGGGACGTGCTCGTGCTCGGCGGCGGCGCGGTGCTGGTGGGGATGAGCGAGCGCACCCGGCCGCAGGCGGTGGAGATGCTGGCCCGGCGGCTGTTCTCGGCCGGGTCGGTGCGGCGCATCGTGGCGCTGCGGCTGCCGCACGCCCGCGCCTTCATGCACCTCGACACCGTGCTCACCAACGTCGACGTGGGGGTGTTCACCAAGTACGCGGGCCTCGGCATGCTGCCCTCGCACACCATCGAGCCGGGCGACGGCGAGGAGGAGCTCAAGGTCACCGACCATCCGCCGGAGGACATGCACCGGGTGATCGCGGCGGCGCTCGGCCTCGACGATGTTGAAATTCTCACACCCACCCAGGACGTGCACTCCGCGGCGCGGGAGCAGTGGGACGACGGTTGTAACGTGCTGGCGCTGGCCCCGGGTCTGGTGGTCGCCTACGAGCGCAACACCACGACCAACAACCATCTGTACGCGCACGGCGTCGAGGTCGTCACAATCCGGGGCAGTGAACTGGGACGGGGCCGGGGCGGCCCGCGGTGCATGAGCTGCCCGCTGGAGCGGGACGCGGCCTGACCCGGCACCGGACGGTGGACCGCCGAAACTACCGGGAAAATGGTACAGATGCGACGCTATCGGGGGAGTTCACATGATCAGTCCGGATGGGATGCGGCTCATTCTTTCCAATCAGCTTGACCTTGGGCGGCGACACCTTTACCGTCACTGTCCGTAACCGCAACTCGCAACCTTCCCGGGTAAAACCCGACGCAGCGGTCACTGATGGTGCCTTCACCCCTGGCACCGGCCCGGTCGGTCTACTCGTGGCAAGGGAGCACAATCAAGTAAGAACAGAGATAGAAAGCCGGGGGCCAGACAAATGCCGTCTGATTATGCCAAGTCTCTGGGTGCACGACTCCGCGCCATCCGCACCCAGCAGGGACTGTCCCTGCACGGAGTCGAGGAGAAGTCCCGTGGGCGGTGGAAGGCGGTGGTCGTCGGCTCCTACGAGCGCGGCGACCGGGCCGTCACCGTGCAGAAGCTGGCAGAGCTGGCCGACTTCTACGGTGTTCCGGTCTCCGAGCTGCTTCCCGGCGGTGCGTCGCCGAGTCCGCTCGGCCCGACGCCGAAGATCGTGATCGACCTGGAGCGGCTGGCCCAGTTGCCGAAGGAGAAGGCCGGCCCCTTGGCCCGCTACGCGGCGACGATCCAGAGCCAGCGGGGTGACTACAACGGGAAGGTGCTCTCCATCCGTCAGGAGGACCTCCGCTCGCTCGCCGTCATCTACGACAAGTCGCCCGCCGAGCTCACCGAGGAGCTCATCGAGTGGGGCGTGCTCGACGCCGAGGCACGCCGGGCCGTCGAGGCCTTCTGATCGGGGATCTTCAGGCGTAACCCGGGCCGACGGCACCCGGGTGGTGCCGGCGGACGGCCCCGCGGCCGCGCCCGCGGGGTCCTTTCCCCTTCGGAGTTCCCGATGGGTCGTTCAGGTACGGCCTGCCCCGCCGGACGGCGGCCGTGCCGTACCGCGTCCCGGCGACCGCACCGATGGCGCGACCGGCGACGACCGGTGGCGCCCCGCACGGGAACACTCCCCGTTTCCGGCCGGGCCGACCGGCCGGAGACATCCCGCGGTCAGCCCGCGAGCGTGACCGGCAGTGTGGGCTGACCGGGAAGACCCAGCAGTCTCTCCACGGTGACGACGAACCTCGTCGCCTCCGCCACCAGTTCGTCGGCGTCCCTCGCCGAGACGACGCGGACGAGGCCCGCCTCGGCCGCCGCCCGCTTGCGCGCGCTCAACGCGAAGTAGGCCGCCCATTCGGTGAGCCGCGGCTCGACCTCGGGCAGCAGCTCCCACGCGCTGCGCAGCCGGCGGCGGCGCCCGTCGATCGGCCTTGGCCGCGCGGCGAGAACGGCGGCGGCCGCGCGCAGCGCGGCGAGATGCGCGGCGACGTACCGCTCGGCCGGGGTGCGCGCCGCGGCGGACTCCGCGAGGTGGGATCGCGCGTCGGCGAGGTGCGTGCGCACCGCGCTCGGCAGCCGCGGCCCGCCCAGATCCTCAGGCTGGTGCTCGGACACTGGCCCTCCTTCGTCGGCCTCGGCGGCGCGGGTGCCTCGCGCGTGCCTGTGTGTCACCCGTCCGGTCCGCCTCGGCCTCCTTTGGTGTGGCGCTTCCGGTGAAGCACCCTGCTCTGCCCAGATTCGCAGGTCCCACCGACAAAACCGCCGCCCCGCCGATGGGCGGCCGGACGAGGAGCTTCCCCTCTCCCCGTCCGGCCGGGCGGGCCGGGGCCCGGACCGTCTCCGCCGACGACGGGGGCCGCGCCCGCACGGCGGGGGTGCGCCGCGAGTCCCACCCCCGCGCGATCGAACATAGATTCGATCACGCTTCGTGTCAAGCATCATACGAACATCGGTTCGACATCCGCCTCGGACGTCCCGGCCGTGACAGGCCGTAGGTGGCGCGCGGCACCCCACCGTGCCGGCCGGCGGGCCCGGCGGCCCGTGCGTGCCCGATTCCCCGCCGCCCCGCCGCGACCCACCGCGCGCGGCCGCGTACCCGCCGGCACCCCGCGGTCACGCGACGCGGCCACTGCCCCTAAAGTGACCGCATGCGGGAAGAGTTGTCGCCTACCGTGGCAAAGGTCGCCGCCGCCCTGCGCGAGCACGGGGTGAGCGGCGAAGTGATCACGTTGCCCGAGCCCGCCCCGACCGCCGCCGCTGCCGCCGAGCAGCTCGGCTGCACGGTGGGGGCGATCGCCAACAGCCTCGTGTTCGACGCCGACGGCGAGCCGCTGCTCGTGCTGACGAGCGGCGCGCACCGGGTGAACACCGAGCTGATCGCCCGGCACGTCGGAGCGACGCGGGTACGCCGGGCCTCCCCCGAGTTCGTCCGGCAGGCGACCGGCCAGGCGATCGGCGGCGTCGCCCCGGTGGGCCACCCCGCCCCGATCCGCACCCTGGTGGACAAGTGGCTCGCGCGGCACGAGCGCGTCTGGGCGGCGGGCGGGCATCCGCGTACCGTCTTCCCCACCACCTTCGAGGAGCTGGTGCGGATCACCGGCGGGACGCCGGTCGAGGTGGAGTGATCGGGCGGCCGGACGCGGGCGGCGGCTCCGCCGGGTTCCGCCCGCGTCGGCACCGGCCCTGATACGGTGCGTGCGTGACCGTGCTACGACGTGTCGGCGCCGAGGGCTTCGCCCAGGCGCTGCACCGGGTGGTCGAGATCTACGGGGCGGCGATGCGGCCCCCGGCCGACCAGGTGGCCGGGCGCGCCGCGATCATGCGCGCCCACGCGTCCCACCCCGGCTTCACCTGCCTGTTCGCCGAGACCGAGGACGGCACCCTGGTGGGGTTCGGCTACGGCTTCCACGGCATGCCGGGCCAGTGGTGGCACGACGTGGTACGGCGCGCGCTCGCCGACCGGAACGGGCACCAGGCCGCCGAGGAGTGGCTCGGCGACGCGTTCGAGATCGCCGAGATCCACGTGCACCCCGACCACCAGAACCGGGGCATCGGCCGCCGCCTCATGCACGCGCTGTGCGAGGGCCGTACCGAGCGGACCGCGGTGCTCTCCACCCTCGACCAGCCCACCGCGGCCCGCCACCTCTACCACAGCCTCGGCTTCACCGACCTGATCAGCGGGTTCACCTTCCCCGGCGGCTACGAGCCGTACGCCATCCTCGGCGTCCGGCTGCCCCTTCCCGGCCCCGGCACGCCCGGCTGAGCCCCGGGCACGGGGAACGAGGACCGCGGCCGCTCAGGCGCCCACGGAGACGCCCGCGGGCGTGAGCGCCTGGAACACCTCGCGGGTCGCGCTCGACCGGTTGAAGGTGATGAAGTGAATGCCGGGCGCGCCCTCGTCGAGCAGGGCGCGGCACATCTCGACGGCGTGCTCGATGCCGAGCGCGCGCACCGCCGCCGGGTCGTGGGCGACCTTCGCGAACCGCTCGGCGAGCTCGGCCGGGAACGGCGCGCCGGAGAGCTGCTCGGAGCGGGCGATGGTGCTGTACTGGGTGACCGGCATCACCCCGGGGATGATCGGCGTGTCGCAGCCCTTCGCCGCCACCCGGTCGCGCAGCCGCAGGTAGTCCTCGGCGCGGAAGAACATCTGGGTGATGGCGAAGTCCGCGCCCGCGCGGCACTTGCGCACGAAGTACTCGGTGTCCGACTCGATCGACGGCGAGCGCGGGTGCTTGTACGGGAAGGCGGCCACGCCCACGCAGAAGTCGCCGGACAGGCGGATGAGCCGTACCAGTTCCTCGGCGTACTCCACGCCCTCGGGGTGCTTGACCCACTCGCCGGTCGGGTCGCCCGGCGGGTCGCCGCGGAGGGCGAGGATGTTGCGCACGCCGGCGGCGGCGAACCGGCCGATCAGGTGCCGCAGCTCGCGCACCGAGTGGTTCACCGCGGTGCAGTGCGCGACCGGGGTGAGGGTGGTCTCGTGGGTGATGCGCTCCACGATCTCGACGGTGCGGTCGCGGGTGGAGCCGCCGGCGCCGTACGTGACCGAGACGAACGTCGGGCGCAACGCCTCCAGCTCCCGGATCGCCCGCCAGAGCTGCCGCTCCCCCTCCGGGGTCTTCGGCGGGAAGAACTCGAAGGAGAACGACCGGTCCCCCGCGGCGAGCAGCTCACGAACGGTGGGGGCGCGGCCGATCAGACGCGAAGAGCGACCCAAGGACATGGGGTTCAGGCTACCCCGTTGACGCGGGGTGCCGCCGGGAGACACGTCAGGTCTCAGCAGTTCAGCGCTATTTCTCCCTAAAGTGCCATGATTTGCCAGATTGAACCCTCGCGGCCGAGGCGACCCCGGCGGCCGGTTAATCTCGGAACATGACCGCTACCGCCACCCCGCTGGATATCGTCCGCACCGAGGTGGACCGTGCCCTGAGCGAATTCGTCGACCGGCGCCGTCCGCTGTTCGCCGACCCGGCGCTCGGTCCCGTGCTCGCCGCGGCCGAGGATCTGCTCGCGGGCGGCAAGCGGCTGCGCCCCGGGTTCTGCTACTGGGGCTGGCGCGGCGCCGGCGGGGGCGACGATCCGGCGATCTTCACCGCCGCGGCGTCGCTCGAGCTGCTGCAGGCGAGCGCGCTCGTGCACGACGACGTCATGGACGCGAGCGACATGCGCCGCGGCATGCCGGCCGCGCACCGCCGGTTCCAGGCGCTCCACGAGCGTTCCGGCTGGCGCGGCTCGGCGGAGCAGTTCGGCGAGGGCGCGGCGATCCTGCTCGGCAACCTCATGCTCGTCTGGTCCGGCGAGATGTGGCGCACCAGCGGCCTGCCCGACGCGGCGCTCGCCGCGGCCGAGCCGGTGCACGACCTCATGCTCACCGAGCTCATGTGCGGCCAGTACCTCGACCTGCTGGAGCAGGCGCACGGCGAGAGCACGTTCGAGGGCGCGCTGCGGGTCGCGCTGTTCAAGAGCGGCAAGTACAGCGTGGAGCACCCGCTCCGGCTCGGCCTCGTGCTCGCCACCCAGGGCGCCGAGCCGTGGATCGAGCGCCTCTGTGTGGAGTACGGCCAGCGGGTCGGCATCGCCTTCCAGCTCCGCGACGACGTGCTCGGCGTGTTCGGCGACCCGGCGGAGACCGGCAAGCCCGCCGGGGACGACCTGCGGGAGGGCAAGCGCACGATGCTGATCGCGCGCACCCTCGCCGCCGCGAACCCGGCCCAGGCCGACGTGGTGCGCAGCCACCTCGGCGACCCCGACCTCGACGCCGAGGGCGTCTCCCGGCTGCGCCAGGTGATCGCCGAGACCGGCGCGCTCGTCGAGTGCGAGGAGATGATCAAGCGGTACGTGGACGAGGCCCTCGCGTCGCTCGACGACGCCCCGATCACCGAGGAGGCCCGCCGCGCCCTCGCCGACCTCGCCGTGCTCGCCACCAGCCGCCGCGCCTGACCCCGCGGGAACCGCGCACCCGGTGGGCCGGATCATGTCCGGCGCGTCGCCGACGGCCGCGCTCGCCGCCCCTGCGGGCCGTCACCAGGACGGCACGACCGGGTGACCCGCCGCGGCTTCCGCTCCTCGTGCCCCGCCGCGGTCGCGGCCTCGGTTGCGCTCGTGGGTGACGCGCCGCCCTCGGCGGGCGCCGGTGAAGCCCGGAGCGAGGGCGGGCGAAGCCCGCTCCACGTCCGGTCCGCGCGCACCACCGGGCACGCCGCCGCCGGGCGGGCGGATGTCGCCCGCGGCCCGGAGCGGCGGGAGGCCAGGACCCGGCGGAGTGAGGCCGGGCCGCATACGGTGGTCCTCCGCCACCCGTGGCCACGCCGCGTGCGCGGCCGGCACTCTGGAGACCGTCCAGGGGGCGCGGGGCGGCGGGAGGTCCGCCTCTCTCGCCGCACCTCGGCCGCTCCGGCATATCCGCGCACAGGCCCGCCGAAGGATGGCGTACCCGCCGACGGTGGCCTCCGCCGCACCGCTCGGCACGGCTCGGCCAAACAGGTGCGGCAAGCGGCGGCCGGGCACGCCGTACCGGTCGGCGCCCCGCCCGGCGAACGCCCCGGCCGGGTGGTCAGACCGCGGCGAGGCGGCGGGCGAACTCGGCGGCGGCCGCGCCGGGGTCCTCGGCCTCGGTGATCGCCCGGACCACCACGACCCGGCGCACGCCGTACCCGAGCACCTCGTCGAGGTTGTCCAGGTTGATGCCGCCGATGCCGAACCACGGCCGGTCCGTGTCCAGGGATGCCGCGTGCTTGAGCAGGGGCGGGCCCGGGGCCGGACGGCCCGGCTTGGTGGGCGTGGGCCAGATCGGGCCGCAGCAGAAGTAGTCCACGCCCTCCTGCCGCGCGGCCGCGGTGGCCTCCTCGGCCGAGTGCGTCGACAGCCCGATGATCATGTCCGGGCCCACGATCCGCCGGGCGATCTCCACCGGCAGGTCGCCCTGGCCGAGGTGCAGCACGTCCGGCCGGGCGGCGAAGGCGACGTCCGCGCGGTCGTTGACCGCGAGCAGCTTGCCGTGCCGGTCGCAGGCCGCGCGGAACACCTCGAGCAGCTCCAGCTCCTCCCGGGCCTCGAGGCCCTTCTCCCGGAGCTGGACGATGTCGACGCCGTTCGCCAGGACCGCGTCGAGGAACTCCTCCAGGTCACCCTGGCGGCGCCGGCCGTCGGTGCAGAGGTACAGCCGGGCGTCAGAAAGCGAGAGCTTGGGCACGCCGCTTCACTTCGGTGTGCCGGCCGGCCGCGATCGCCTCGACGGGCGCCCCCGGCAGGGAGTCGTCGACGGTGAACAGCCAGCGCAGCGACTCGATCTCGTCAAATCCCGCGTCCGCCAGCACGGTGAGCGTGCCGGGCAGGCCCTTGAGCACGTCTCCGTTCTTGATGAACGCCGCCGGGACCTGGGGTTCGCCGCCGTCGCGGCGGACGCCGATGAGCTTCCGGTCTCTGAGGAGCTGCTTGGCCCGGCCCACGCTGATCCCAAGCCGCCGGGCCGCTTCCGACAGGGGGATCCACTCGCCGACGAGCTGATCCGTCTCCCGGTCGATCTGTAGCACGGAAAGCGTCACGCCATCACAATTACCACGGGCGCACGCTTGTCAAACACCCCCGGCATGCTGCACGGACGTGCCACGCAAAGCTTTGGTCAAGCGCGCCGCACCGTCCACCCCCGGCCCGCCGCGCACACCGTGACCGCCCGGCGAGCGGCCCTGCGGACGGCAACGACCACCTTCGGATGCCGGGCCGGGCCGCCGTCCGCGGCACCGGACGGCGGCCCGGCCGTCGTGTCACCTTCGTCACCGGGTCGCGGGCACCGCGCCCTCCGCCGGGGACAGGCCCTCCGGGCGGCAGCGGCACCTGCCGCCGGGGGCCCGTTCACCGCGGCGGAGCGCCCGCCATGCCGTACGCTCCGCCCGCCCCGACCGGCACATCGGGGCCGGCGGAATCAGCCGACGACGCAGTCGCGCAGGGTGACGCCGGGGTCGGCGATCCGGGCCGGGTCGACCCGGTGGCGGCCCTCGATGAGGCGGCGGCCCTGCACGAGGTCGCGCGGGCGGTCGACGGTGAGGATCGCGGCGAGCCGCTCCTCGCCCGGCCGGCCGGTCAGCCAGCACACCGACCACTTGGCGTCCGCGGACGGCTCGCCCCGCGGCACCATGCGGGCTCCGGCGTGGTGGCCCGCGTACTGCACCATGCGGCCGAACTGCTCGGACCAGAAGTACGGCACCGGGTCGTAGACCGCCTCCTCGCCGAGCAGCGAGGCGACCGCGACCTCCGGGGCGCTGAGCGCGGTGTCCCAGTGCTCCACCCGCAGCCGCCGGGAGAACCGCCGCGACCACCAGGCGGCGCAGTCGCCCACGGCGACCACGCCGGGCATGGTGGTGCGCAGATGGGCGTCGGTGAGCACGCCGTCGCCGAGCTCGACGCCGGAGCCCTCCAGCCAGTCGACCGCCGGCCGTACCCCGACGCCGGTCACCACCACGTCGGCCTCGACGAAGGTGCCGTCGGCGAGGGTGACCCCGCCCACGTCCACCGACTCGACCTTCGCCTCCAGCAGGAGCTTGACGTCGGCCTCGGCGTACCAGGACGTGGTGTACGCCCCGACGGCCGGGCCGAGGGCCGCCGCCAGCGGGGTCGGGCCCGCCTCAACCACGGTCACCTCGCAGCCCGCCCGGCGCGCCGCGGTCGCGACCTCCGCGCCGATCCAGCCCGCGCCCACCACGACCACCCGGGTGCGCGGGGTGAGCAGCGCGCGCAGCGCGAGCGCGTCGTCGATGGTCCGCAGCACGTGCTGCGGGCCGTCGCCGGGCAGCCGGATCGGCTTCGCCCCGGTGGCGATCACCAGTCCGTCGTACGGCACCTCGCCGGACGAGGTGAGCAGCACGCCTTCGCGCAGGCCGGTCGCCACCACGCCGGTGCGCAGCTCGACGCCGAGGGCGTCGAGGTCGGCGTCGACCACCGTGCTGTCGGCCTCACCGGCGAGCACCGCCTTCGACAGCGGCGGCCGGTCGTAGGGACGGTGCGGCTCCTCGCCGATCAGCGTGATCCTGCCGCTGAATCCGCGAGCCCGCAGTGCTTCGACGCTTCGCAAGCCGGCCAGGCCGGCACCCACCACAACGACATGATTCACAACGCCGACCATAAACGGCGATGCCGCCCTCGCGCTAACCGCGTTTTGGTGACAGGTTCGCTCACCGGCGCCCGAATTCATTGATGAGACCACGCGCGGCGGCACGAACCGCGCCGGGGTCACGCCTGGCCCGCCGCAGGGCGCGCACGTGCCGCGTCTTCCCGCCGGTCAGGAGGGGGCGCGTTTCGGACGGACAGCGACAGGTCAGCGGCCCTGCGTGCGGCGTCCGCCCGGGACGGAAATCCGCGTGGGTGCAAGTTTCAGCAGCCTCCCACTTCAACCGTGGTTACCGCATGTCAACATCTGCTGAAAAGTCAGGTCCTTCCGTACGCGGCCGGACGCACCACCGAGAAAAAGCATATTTTTCCATGGATTTCGGACGTCCCTGCGGGCACCCCCACCGAAACGCGCCGGCGACGCGCACGAGGTCTCGGTGACCGAGGGGTGACCTAAGGTCGTTATCCGGCGTCGCAAACGTTTTCGGTGATTGCATTCGATCGATCGCGCCGGGGTGGGCGGGACACGCCGGTCGCGCCGCGGCGACCGGGCGCGGCGAATCGGCCGCGTGGAATCGGCAGGGTGCAATCGGCAGGGTGCAATCGGCAGGGTGCAATCGGCCGTGTGATCGGCTCCGGGCCGCCGGCGGCCTCGCCGTACCCCGGCGGGACCCCGCCTCCCCTGGCGGTCCTGCCGGGAATAGGCTGATATAGGAACAAAACGCGCGGGAGCCCGGCGGCCGGGCTGAGAGGAGGGCGGGGAGGCCCTCGACCGCAGGAACCTGATCCGGGTCATACCGGCGAAGGGAGCGATACAACCTCATGAACGACACCGGGATCGACGGAGCGGCCCCGGACGTGCTCGTGGTCGGCGGCGGGATCATCGGGCTCGCCGTGGCCTGGCGCGCGGTACGGGACGGACGGAGCGTCGCGGTGGTCGATCCCTCCCCCGGCTCGGGGGCCTCGCACGCGGCGGCGGGCATGCTCGCCCCGGTGAGCGAGGTGACCTACACCGACGAGCCCCTGTTGCAGCTCGGCCTGGAGTCGCTGCGGCGGTGGCCGGCGTTCGCCGCCGAGCTGACCGAGGCCACCGGCATCGACCTCGACTACCGCGCCGACGGCACGCTCGCCGTCGCGTTCAACCCCGACGACATGGCGGCGCTCGACGAGCTCGGCGCCTTCATGCGCAGCCTCGGGCTGGAGGTGACCCGGCTCACCGGGCGTGAGTGCCGCCGCCTCGAGCCGATGCTCGCCCCCGCCGTCTCCGGCGGCATGCTCGCCGAGCACGACGCCTGGGTGGACCCCCGGCGGGTGACCAGGGCCCTCGCCACGGTCGTCGAGCGCCTCGGCGTGCCGGTGCACCGCGAGCGGGTCACCGGCTTCCTGTTCACCGGCTCCGGCGACGATCCCAAGGCGTGCCGGGGCGTACGGCTCGCCGGCGGGGACGGCCTGCCCGCCGGCCAGGTGGTGCTCGCCGCGGGCGCGTGGTCGGGCTTCGTCGACGGGCTGCCGCCCGGCGTGCTGCCGCCGGTACGGCCGGTGAAGGGCCAGATCATGCGGCTGCGCGCGGAGCGGCCGCTGCTCGGCCACTGCGTGCGCGGCATGGTGTACGGCTCGCCCGCGTACCTCGTGCCGCGGCGGGACGGCGAGCTCGTGCTCGGCGCCACCCAGGAGGAGATGGGCTTCGACGAGCGGGTGACCGCGGGCGGCCTGTGGGAGCTGCTGCGCGACGCCCGCGAGCTGGTGCCCGGGATCACCGAGCTGGAGCTGGTCGACGTGGTCGCCCGGCCGCGCCCGGGCACGCCCGACAACCTGCCGATGATCGGCCCGAGCGCCGTCGACGGGCTCGTCCTCGCCACCGGCCACCATCGCAACGGCATCCTGCTCGCTCCGCTCACCGCCGACACCGCGCTGGCGGAGGACCGGTCCGTGGTGGCGGCCTGCTCGCCGGCGCGCTTCGCCACGCACGGGCCGGACCAGGGCGACGGCCGTGACGACGTGTCCACCACTCGCTGACGAACAGGGGAGTGCCTATGCGAGTCACGATCAACGGCACCGACCACGAGCTGCCCGCGGGCGCCACGGTGGCGCAGGCCGTACGGGCGCTCACCGAGCGGACCACCGGCGTCGCCGTGGCGGTGAACGACGAGGTGATCGCGCGTGGCGCGTGGGACTCGACGCCGTTGGCGGAGGCCGACCGCGTCGAGGTGCTCACGGCGGTGCAGGGTGGCTGAGCGGCGGACGAGCCGGCCGGGAGCGGCCGGACACGAAGGCGGCGGACACGGGATGATCGAGCACGGGACGGTCGAGCGGCGTGGATGAACTGATCATCGGCGGGGAGAAGTTCACCTCCCGCCTCATCATGGGCACCGGCGGGGCGCCCTCACTGGAGGTGCTGGAGCAGGCGCTGAAGGCCTCCGGTACCGAGATCACCACGGTCGCGATGCGGCGCGTGGACCCCAAGGCGCGCGGCTCGGTGCTCGACGTGCTGCACCGGCTCGGCATCAAGGTGCTGCCGAACACGGCCGGGTGCTACACCGCGGGCGACGCGGTGCTCACCGCCCGCCTCGCCCGGGAGGCGCTCGGCACCTCGTGGGTGAAGCTCGAGGTGATCAGCGACGAGCGCACGCTGCTGCCCGACCCCATCGAGACGTTCGACGCGGCCGAACGGCTCGTCGCCGAGGGCTTCACGGTGCTGCCGTACATCGGCGACGACCCGGCGCTCGCGCGGCGCCTGGAGCAGATCGGCTGCGCGGCGGTGATGCCGCTCGGCTCGCCGATCGGCTCGGGGCTCGGCATCCGCAACCCGCACAACATCGAGCTGATCGTGGAGGCGGTGAACGTGCCGGTGATCCTCGACGCCGGGATCGGTACGGCGAGCGACGCCGCCCTCGCCATGGAGCTCGGCTGCGACGCGGTGCTGCTCGCCAGCGCGGTCACCCGGGCCCAGCGTCCCGAGCTCATGGCGGCCGCGATGCGCGACGCGGTGATCGCCGGTCGCGCCGCCCGCCTCGCGGGCCGGATCCCCCGGAGGCGCCACGCGGTGGCCTCCTCCCCCACCGAGCCCTGACGACCGAGCCCAGACGCCGCCCCGGCCCGCGTGCCCGCCCGGTGTGACCCGCCCCGGTGCGTGGCCCGCGGGCCGGGCCGCTCACGGGCGCGCGGCCGGGACCGCCGCCGCACGGCACGCCGTCGCGCGCGTGGAGCGCGCCCGGACGGGCACCGGGCTCCCGCGGCGCGCCCCGGCGGGGTGCGCCCGCGCGGCCTTGGATCGTTTCCGTAGCCGTTTCCGCGCAGGGGTTCAACGGAGGGTAGGCCGAGGGGCACGGCTCGGCATCGGTTTCGGGCGTCGAGACCTGCCCGGGCACAAAGCCGCCGTAAACTCGCCCCCGTGGACACGACGCTTGCGGACCCTCTGGTGGGGCGGCTCCTGGACGGACGCTATCGCGTCGAATCCAGGCTCGCCCGGGGTGGCATGGCCTCGGTGTACCTCGCGATGGACGTCCGGCTCGACCGCACGGTCGCCGTGAAGGTGATGCACCGCTCCCTCGCCGAGGATCCGTCCTTCGTCCAGCGCTTCATCGGCGAGGCGAAGTCCGTCGCCAGGCTCTCGCACCCCAACGTGGTGCAGGTGTTCGACCAGGGCATCGACGGGGAGCACGTCTACCTGTCGATGGAGTACGTGCCGGGGCGCACGCTCCGCGACGTGCTGCGGGAACGCGGCAGGTTACCCGCCCGCGAGGCCCTGGAGATCATGATCCCGGTGCTCGCCGCGCTCGCCGCGGCGCACCGGGCCGGCTTCGTGCACCGCGACATCAAGCCGGAGAACGTGCTGATCGCCGACGACGGCCGGGTGAAGGTGGTCGACTTCGGGCTCGCGAAGGCGATCGAGGGCAGCAACCACCAGACCCGCACCGGCTTCATGATCGGCACGATCGCGTACATGTCGCCGGAGCAGGTGACCGACGGCCGGGCGGACGCGCGCAGCGACGTCTACGCCGCCGGGATCACGCTCTTCGAGCTGCTCACCGGGCGGCAGCCGTACGCGAGCGAGAGCCCGATGTCGGTGGCCTACAAGCACGTGCACGAGAGCGTGCCGCCGCCCTCCAGCGTGGTCCCGGGCATCCCGGCGGAGATCGACCGGCTCGTGCTCGACGCGACCGCGAAGAACGCCGACGACCGGCCGGCCGACGCGGGCGCCATGCTCGTCGCGGCCGTGGAGGTGCACCGTTCGCTCCCGCCGGACGGCGTCCCGGCCTCGGACGCGGACGCGCCGACCCGGCTCGTCGACCTCGAGACGGCCTCCGCCGCGGACGCGGACGGGCCCGCCGAGCTCGGGCCGAACCGCACGATGATCCAGCCGCGGAGCGAGCTGCCGACCCGGGCCTCCCGGTCCCGGTCGCGGCGGCGGGTGCGCCCGCAGTGGATCGTGGTCGGCGTGCTGTCGGTGCTGATGCTCGCGGGCATCGGGTTCACCGCCTGGTACTTCTCCCAGGGGCGCTACACCACGGTGCCCAACCTGATCAACAAGAACATCGTCGCCGCGCAGAACGAGGCGACCAAGCTCGGCTTCCAGGTCACCATCGCCAAGGCCGAGAACAGCAACGAGATCGAGGAGAACAAGGTGCTGCGCACCGAGCCCGCGTACGGCTCGAGCGTGCCCAAGGGCTCGCCGCTCGTTCTCGTGCCCTCGGCCGGGCCGGTGAAGATCCCGGTGCCGAACGTGGCGAACCTGAGCGAGGCCGAGGCCCGGTCGAAGATCGCCGAGGCCGGGCTCACCGTGGGCAAGGTGATCAAGCAGGGCAGCGCCGACGTGCCGCGCGGCCTGGTGATCCGGACGAGCCCGCAGATCGGGTCGAAGGTGCGGGAGGGCCGCGCGATCACCATCGTGATCAGCTCCGGCCTGCTCATGCCCGACGTGACCGGGATGCCGCGGGAGCAGGCCGAGCAGTTCCTCCGCGAGAAGGGGTTCAACCCCCAGGTCGTGGAGCAGGTCGACGACGCCCAGCCGGGCACCGTGATCGCGCAGAACCCGGCCGCCGGCGCTCCGGTCGACAAGGGCGCGGTCGTGCAGATCACGGTGGCGAAGCGCCCCGACAACGTCCTCTGCCTCAGCCCGTTCGGGCCCTGCCAGGAGGGCGGCCCCGGCCACAACCCGAACGAGGGCGGCCCCGGCGCGAACTGGCCCGGCGGCGAGCAGCCGCTCGTCAACGTGCCCGACGTCCGGTTCAAGGACGTCCGGGACGCCCGCGAGGAGCTGCATCGGGCCGGCTTCAAGGTGCGGGTCCGCGACGTGGCACGGTCCGGCCGCGTGTTCGCCCAGCACCCGATCGGCCAGGCCCCGTCCGGCAGCCACATCACGCTCTGGCACTGAGCCGCTCGGCCGGGCCGGGTGCGTGGGCCGCCGCCGCGCCCGGCCCGGGCCCCGCGGCGCGAGCCGTACGGCCCGGCCCGCGAGGCCGCCGCGTGAACGTGACGGCCCGGTACGCGCTCAGCCGCGCAGCTCCGGCTCGGTGGCGGCGATCCGGGCGGCGAGCCGCTCCAGCAACGGCCCGGCCTGGGCGACGCAGACGGCCGGGTCGGGCTCCAGGTCGGTGAGCGCGTACGCGGCGCGGATGCCCGCCGCGCGGAGCCGTTCGTCGTCGAGCGTGCGCCGCCCGCAGACCGCGATCACCGGCACGCCGCGCCGCCCGGCCGCCTCGGCCACGCCCGCCGGGGCCTTGCCGCGCAGCGTCTGCTCGTCGAGCGACCCCTCCCCGGTGATCACCAGGCGGGCGCCGTCGAGCAGCGCGTCGAAGCCGAGCACGCCAAGCAGGTAGCGGATGCCCGGCTCGATCCGCGCCCCGAGGAACGCCATCGCGGCGAACCCCACGCCCCCGGCGGCCCCCGCCCCGGGCCGCTCCGCGTACGGGGTCCCGTCCCCCTCGCCGACCGTCCGCGCGGCGATCCGCGCGAACCGGCTCAGGCCCTCCTCGAGCACGGCGACGTCGGCCGGGGAGGCGCCCTTCTGCGGGCCGTACACCGCGGCCGCGCCCTGCGGGCCGAGCAGCGGGTTGTCGACGTCGCTCGCGACCACCACCTCGGCGCCGATCCGCAGCCCGGAGACGTCGATCCGGGCGAGCCGGCGCAGCGCGGCCCCGCCCGGCGGCAGGTCCCGGCCCGCCTCGTCGAGCAGCCGGACGCCGAGCGCCTGGAGCATGCCCGCGCCGCCGTCGGTGCACGCGCTGCCGCCCAGGCCGAGCACGATCCGGCGGGCGCCGCGGCGCAGCGCGTGGCCGATGAGCGCGCCGGTGCCGTGGCTGGACGCGGTGAGCGGGGCCGGTCCGGCGGGCAGCCGGCGCAGCCCGGACGCCTCGGCGAGCTCGATCACGGCCACCGGCCCGTCGCCGTCCGGCGCGGCGGGCCGCCACGCGTAGGCGGCGGTCACCGGCTCGCCGGTCGGCCCCGGCACCTCCACCCGGACCCGGGTGAAGCCGCGGCTCACCACGGCGTCCACGGTGCCGTCCCCGCCGTCGGCCACCGGCACCGCGACGGTGCGGAAGTGCGGCCCCAGCCCGGCGGCGACGTGCCCGGCGACCTCGGCCGCGGTGAGCGACCCCTTGAACTTGTCGGAGGCGATGACGACGTGCCCGCCCGCCCGGCCGTGGCCGGTCACCGCGGGTCTCCGGCGGCGACGAGCCGTACCGCGGTCCACTCCCCCATCCGGCGCTCCTTCGCTCGGCGTTCCCGGTCAGGGTACGGCCTGCCGCCGCGGCCGGGGAACGCCCGGTGACCGCGCCGGGCGGTGCGCCGGTTCCGGCCACCGCCGCCGGTGCCGGTAGCGTGGAGGCGTGGGGAACGCCCCGCGGCGGCCCGCCGGGCGCGGGCCGGAACGGTCGAGGTGAGGGACACGATGGCGGAGAGGTCCACGCCGATCGGCGGGCATGTCTTCGTGGCGGGCGGCCTGGCGAAGGGCGGCCTGGCCTACGCGGCCGAGATCGGCGCCGAGGTGATCCAGGTGTTCGTGAGCAACCCGCGCGGCTGGGCGCTGCCCGCGGGCGACCCGGCGCAGGACGCGCGGTTGCGCGAGTCCGGCATGCCGGTCTTCGTGCACGCGTCGTACCTCGTCAACCTCGGCTCCCCCACCCCCGAGACGCTGCGGAACTCGGTGGAGTCGCTGCGGCACGCGCTGCGCCGCGGCGCCGAGATCGGCGCCCGGGGCGTGGTGGTGCACACCGGCTCGGCGGTGACCCAGTCCCACGAGCAGGCGCTGCGCCAGGTGCGCGAGCACCTGCTGCCGCTGCTCGACGAGATCCCCGAGGACGGGCCCGACCTGCTGCTGGAGTCGATGGCCGGGCAGGGCCGCATGCTCTGCGCCACCGTGCAGGACCTCGAGCCGTACCTCGCCGCGCTCGACTTCCACCCGCGGGCGAACGTGTGCCTCGACACCTGTCACGTGTTCGCCGCGGGCCACGACCTCGCCGCCCCGGGCGGGGTGGCCGAGACGCTCGACGCCCTCGACCGGGTGGCGCCCGGGCGGCTCAGGCTCATCCACGCGAACGACTCCAAGGACCCGTGCGGATCCCGCCGGGACCGGCACGAGAACATCGGCGCGGGGCACATCGGCGCGCAGGCGTTCGCCGAGCTGATGCGGCACCCGGTGGCCGCCGGCGTGCCGCTGTGCATCGAGACCCCGGGCAAGGCGGAAAAGCATCGCGAGGACATCGAGCTGCTGAAGAAGCTGCGCGACAGCGCCTGACGAGAGCGCCTGCGAAGGGAGCGTCCGGCGTGGCGGGTGGGCCCCCGCCGATGCGCCCGCCCCCGAATGGCGTATCGCTCGGGCCCTGGTGGGGCGTCGCCCACGCCGCCACGCCGTGGCCGGCGGGCCCGTCGTCCCCCCGGCGAGGGCCCGCCGGCCGGTGCTCCGCCGCCGTCGCCGCCCGCACCCCTCCCCGGACGACGCGGCGGCGGAGATCACCGTGTGAACCGTCCCGGTGCTGCGTCTTCCCCCCCGTTCACCGGGCCGGTTCCGCTCCGACGTGAACGACTCTACGAGCCGCCTCCGGTAACAGGTAGATCTCAACCCCGGCCACTCGATAAACGGTGCGTAACCGTCGGTGTACGGAGCGTGTCAGTCCGCCGAGTGGTCGGTTCCGCGCGACGAGCGGTCCAGCAGGTGGTGCGCGAGCCGCTCGGGCAGGTGCATGCGCGCCATCATCTCCGCCTCCCCGGGCGGCACCCGGCGCGGCGTCGCCGCGGACACGGCGAGCATGACCGCGAACGCGACCGGGACGGCGACGAGCGCCGGGTAGCGGCCCGCCGCGCCGACCGCCTCCGGGGCGCAGGCGGCGAGGCCGGCGAGCACGGCGACCGCGCCGCCCCCGGCGAGCATGCCGGCCACCGCGCCGGTCGTGGACAGCCCGCGCCACCAGATGCCGAGCACGAGCAGCGGGCACAGCGAGGCGGCGGCGATGGTGAGGCCGAACAGCACGAGGGCGAGCGAGTTCGCGTGCGGGACGAGCCGCAGCAGGGCGAGCGCGACCGCGAGCAGCCCGGCCACGGTGACCCGCAGGCCGCCCACGCCGCCGCCGAGCACCCGCGAGGAGATCGTGCCCCCGACCGTGACCACGACCCCGCACGAGGTGGCGAGGAACGCCGCGAACGCCCCGGTGGCGAGCAGGCCGGTGAGCACCTCGCCCGGCACGCCGGGCAGCATCCGCAGCGGCAGCAGCAGCATCATCCGGTCGGCCGGGGCGCCCGGGGCGTACAGCCCGCCGAGCACGCCGTACACCGGGGGCAGCAGGTAGAACAGGCCGAGCATGCCGAGCACGGCGACCACGGTGCGCCGGGCCGACCAGCCGTCCGGGTTGGCGTAGAAGCGCACCGTGACGTGCGGCAGCCCCATCGTGCCGAGCGCCGAGGCGAGCACCACCGCGAGCACCCCGGGCGGCGACAGGTCCCCCGCGGCCGGGCCGAGCGCGCCGCGCGCCTCCCCCGGCCCGTACGGCGAGGCGAAGTGGGCGGGCAGGTCCGCGGCGGGCGGCGCGGCGAGCCCGGTGAGCCAGGCGACGGCGAGCGCGAGCGCGCCCACCCCGAGCACCGCGAGCATCACCCAGAACTGCACCGCCTGCACGTTCGTCGTGCTCCCGGCGATCGCCACCACGGCGACCACGACGGCGAGCGCGCAGCCGCCCGCCCACGGCGGCACGCCGCAGAGCGCGTTGAGCACGGCCCCGCCCGCGTGGATCTGCGCCATCAGGTAGACGACTCCGATCAGCAGCACCACGCCGGTGACCACCCGGCCCGCCGCGGCCGAGCCGAGCCGCCAGCGGGCGAAGTCGCAGAGCGTGTAGGCGCCGGAGCGGCGCAGCGGCGCCACCACGAGGGTGAGCAGCACCACGTACCCGACGACGACCCCGACCGGGTACCAGAGCAGTGGCGCGCCGTGCCCGGCGATGAGCCCCGCCAGGCCGAGGAACGCCGCGGCCGAGGTGAAGCCGGCCCCCACCGCGGAGGCGTTCCACCAGGGCGCGACGGCGCGCGCCGCGGTGTAGAAGTCGGACTTCGTGACGTACCTGCGGGCCGGTGGCACCCCGGCGATCGCCGAGACGAGCAGGAGCACGGCCACCCCCAGGACGGAGGTGACGACGGCGGTCATGCCGATCCGCGCCCCGGAGGCCGGCCCGGACCGCTGCCACCCGCCCCGGTCCGGCGGCGGACCGCGCGCACCAGGTCCCGCTCCGCCTGCTCGGCCGCGCGGACGTGGCGCAGCGCGACCACGAGCCACGCCGGCTGCACCCCGGCGGTGAGCACCAGCCAGCCGAACGGCACGCCGCCGAGCACGGCCGCCCCGGCGGCGGGCACGAGGGCGAAGGCCCCGAGCAGCAGGCCGAGCCCGGCGCCGACCACGGCGAGGGTGCGCAGCGCGTGCCGCCGCTGCACCGCGACGAGCGCGGCCACGCTCCCCCACAGCGGGTCCTCACCGGCGCGCAGGGCCGCGGCGCGGGCGGTCATGGGCGCGGTCCCGTACGGCGGCGCAGCGGGGAGCCGCCGAGGCTCGCCTGGCCGATGAGCTGCTCCCGCACCTGGCGGCTGTGCCGGCGGCTCACCGGCACGGTGTGCTCGCCCACCCTGAGCACGATGCGCCCGGCCTCCAGGTAGAGCTCCTTGACGTGCCGGGTGGAGACCAGGGTGCTGCGGTGCACGCGGATGAAGCCGAAGTCGGCCCACTGGCGCTCGAGCGTGGCCAGCGAGGCCCGCACCAGGTAGTTGTCCGTCGCGGTGTGCAGGCGCACGTAGTCGCCCTGCGCCTCGGCGAACAGCACCTCGGGCAGCGCGACGAACCGGGTGTGCCCGCCGAGCTCGACCGGGATGACCTCCTCGGCGTCCGGCTCGGCCGCCCTGCCGACGGCGATGGACAGGCGGCGCACCGCCTCCGCCAGGCGCGCCGAGCGCACCGGCTTGAGCAGGTAGTCGACGGCCTCGAGCTCGAACGCCTTCACCGCCCACTCCTCGTGCGCGGTGACGAACACGAGGCGGGGCGGATCGGGGAACCCGCCGATGAGGCGGCCGAGCTCGAGCCCGCTGAGCCCCGGCATGCGGATGTCGAGGAAGATCCCGTCGAGCCGCTCCCCTCTGCCGATCATCTCGACCATGTCGCGAAGCGCGGTGGCGCCGTCGGAGGCGGTGGCGACGTGCTCCACCCGCGCGTCCTCGCGCAGCAGGTAGGCCAGCTCGTCCAGGGCGGGAACCTCATCGTCGATGGCCAGGACACGCAGCATGCCCCCACGTTGCCGCCCCGGATCCCGTTCGCGCAACCGAAACGCCAGCGGAACGTAAAAAAGTGGCTACGCTCCGCTATGCTTGTCCCAGTTTTTCGGTACGCGGAGCCGTACCTTGGTCCCCTGGCCGGGCGCGCTCTCCACGACGAGACCGTACTCGGGGCCGTAGATCTGCCGCAGGCGGCGGTCGACGTTGGTGAGCCCCACGCCGCCCCTGCCCGTGCGGCGGCCCTCGAGCAGCGCCTTCACCTGCTCCGGGTCCATGCCGACCCCGTCGTCCTCGATGGTGATGTGCGCCTCCGGCCCGGCGTCCCGCACCACCACCCGCACCTCCCCGGCGCCGTCGGTGGCGCGCAGGCCGTGTTTGATCGCGTTCTCCACGATCGGCTGCAGGCAGAGAAAGGGCACCGGGACCGGCAGCACCTCCGGCGGGACCCGCACGCTGAACCGCAGCCGGTCGCCGAACCGGGCGCGCTCCAGCAGCAGGTAGCGGTCGACGCAGCCGAGCTCGTCGGCGAGCGTGGTGAACCGGCGGGCGCGGCGCAGCGCGTACCGGGCGAAGTCGGCGAAGTCGAGCAGCAGCTCGCGGGCCCGGGTCGGGTCGGTGCGCACGAACGAGGCGATCGCGGTGAGCGAGTTGTACACGAAGTGCGGCGAGATCTGCGCGGTGAGCGCCTGGAACTCGGCCTCGGCCACCCGGCGGCGGCACTCGTCGAGCTCGGCGAGCTCGAGCTGCCCGGACACCCAGCGGCCCAGCTCGTCGGCGGTGCGCAGCAGGGCGGCGTCGGCGTGCGCGTCGTAGGCGGCGAGCGCCCCCACCACCCGGCCGCCGGCGGTGAGCGGCACCACCACGGCGGCGCGCAGCGGGCAGCCGGGCGCGCCGCACCCGGCCTCGTCCCGGGTGACGATGTGGGCGCGGCCTCCGGCGAGCACGCCGCGCACGTGGCCGAGCACCGCGTCCTCCGGCGGCTGGGCCCAGCCGCGGCGCGGGGCGCGGCGGTGGCCGGACCCGCGCCCGGGTCCGCCGCGCCGCCCCGGCTCCGCGCCCCGCCCCCGGCCCGCGTGCCGCGGCCTCCCGCCGCGCGGGTGGCCCGCCGCGCCGGTCCGGGCGTCGCGGCCGCGCACGGCGGCGGGCGGCGGGGACACCTCGACCCGGCCGCCGCGGTACTCCCAGCGCGCCGTCTCCCGCGGCACGGGCGGGCCGATCGGACGGGCGGCCGGCTGGGGCGCACCACCGGGCCACCGGTCCGCGCCGTGGTCGTATCCGCCCCCAAGCCCGGTCCCGTGCCCGGCCGGGCCCGTCTCGGCGGGCAGGGTGGTGACGTGGTCGTGGTCGCCCGCGGAGTCCCAGGCGAGCACCCGGTCGGTGGAGACGATCGCCAGGCCGCTCGTGCCCAGCAGCAGGCGCAGGTGCCGTACCGCCTTCGCCGCGGACTCCGCGGTGAGGCCGCCGCGCAGGTGCCGCGCGGCGAGCCCGGCGAGCGGGAGGATGAAGTAGGCGGCGCCGCGGGGCGGTTCGCCGACGGGATCACCCCGGCCGCCCGTGTGCAGCAGGGCGACGCCGTACCCCAGCAGTGCGGCGGCGGCACACACGAGGACCCACCACGCCGTCGACATGCCCCTCACGGTAATCAACACGCAGCGCCACCGCAGGTGAACGGACGGTTATCCCCATTGCGGATCCGCAGCCGCGGCCCCGGCGGCACGGCGGGCGGGGGCGGCGGGCGCGCGGGGCGGGGGCGCCGCCGCGGGTCAGGGCGGTCCTTCGCCGGGTTCCTCCTGGTAGGAGTAGCGCTGTTCGCGCCAGGGGTCGCCGATGTTGTGGTAGCCGCGCTCCTCCCAGAAGCCGCGGCGGTCCTCGACCAGGTACTCGATGCCGCGCACCCACTTCACGCTCTTCCACGCGTACAGGTGCGGGACGACCAGCCGCACCGGGTGGCCGCGCTCCGGGGTGAGCGGCTGGTGGTCGAGCTCGGTGGCGAACAGCGTCTGGGGCGTGGTGAAGTCGGACATGCGCAGGTTGGCGCTGTAGCCGTACTCCGCCCAGATCATCACGTGCCGCACCTCGGGCGCGGGCGGCACCAGCTCGAGCAGGGTGGTGGCGGGCACGCCGGTCCACACGTTGTCGAGGACGGAGAACCGCGTGACGCAGTGGAAGTCCGCGACCACGGTCACGCGGGGCAGCGCGCAGAACTCGGGCCAGGTCAGCTTGGTCTCCGTGCCCGACGCCGTGGCGCCGAACACCATGAGGCTCCAGCGTTCCGGGCGAAACGGCGGGACCCTCCCGTAGTGCACCACCGGACGGCCGCGCGGGATGTGCTGGCCCGGGGGCAGACGCCGCTCCACCTCCATCTCATCCGGCACGATCGCCATACTGCCATCGCCGTGACGGCCGCCCGGCACCGCCCCCTGGGTTCGGTTGCGCTACTATTTCGGCGATGCGTACCGCGTTCGAGTTTTGGTATGGCGACGGACCCGAGGGTCGGACCGTTCGCCATCAGACGCTGCGCTGACACCAGACGGACGAAGGGCCCCGGGTCGATCGACCCGGGGCCCTTCGTCTTTGTCCGGACTATCCCCGACAACGCGTATACCGAGCAGGAAGGCAGAGATGGTCATCGTCATGGCCCCGGAGGCCACCCAGGACGACGTCGACGCGATCGTGGAGCTGGTCGGCACCGCCGGCGGCGAGGCGTTCGTCAGCCGCGGCGTGAGCCGTACCATCATCGGGCTCGTCGGCGACATCGAGCAGTTCTCCTCGCTGAACCTGGGCGGAATGCGGGGCGTCGCCGACGTGATGCGCGTGTCCACGCCGTACAAGCTGGTCTCCCGGGACAACCACCCGGAGCGGTCGACGGTCTGGGTGGGCGGGGTGCCGATCGGCCCCGGGTACATGACCCTGATCGCCGGGCCGTGCGCCGTGGAGACGCCCGAGCAGACGCTCAAGGCGGCGCAGATGGCGAAGGCGGCCGGGGCGTCCCTGCTGCGCGGCGGCGCGTTCAAGCCCCGCACCTCTCCGTACGCCTTCCAGGGGCTCGGCGAGAAGGGGCTGCGGATCCTCGCCGAGGTCCGGGCCGAGACCGGGCTGCCCGTGGTCACCGAGGTGGTGGACGCCCACGACGTGGAGCTCGTCGCCTCGTACGCGGACATGCTGCAGGTCGGCACCCGTAACGCGCAGAACTTCGCGCTGCTGCAGGCGGTCGGCGCGGCGGGCAAGCCGGTGCTGCTCAAGCGCGGCATGAGCAGCACGATCGAGGAGTGGCTCATGGCCGCCGAGTACATCGCCCAGCGGGGCAACCTCGACATCGTGCTGTGCGAGCGCGGCATCCGTACCTTCGAGAAGGCCACCCGCAACACCCTCGACGTCTCGGCGGTGCCGGTCGCCCAGCGGCTCTCCCACCTGCCGGTGGTGATCGACCCCTCGCACTCCGGCGGCCGCCGCGACCTGGTGCTGCCGCTCACCCGCGCGGCGATCGCGGCCGGCGCGGACGGCGTGATCGTCGACGTGCATCCCAACCCCGAGCAGGCGCTCGTCGACGGGGCCCAGGCGCTGGTCGAGGAGGACGTGGCCGAGCTCGCCCGGGTGGTCCGGGACTTCCCGCCGCTGCTGGGCCGTACCCTCACCCCGGCCCTGGAGGCGGCCGAGCGCTCCGGCGAGGCCGCCGAGTCCGCCCCCGTGGCCTGATCCCCGGCCGTGCGGGCGGTGCTCCGGCGCCGCCCGCACGACCGGCCGTTTCAGCCGACCGCGGCCACCGGTCCGTCACGGCGTACGGCCGGCGGCCGCGGGGCCTGGCTCAGGCGTCCTCCTGCCAGGTGAGGATGCGCCCCTTGGTGCCGCCGGACCTGGCGAACTCGCCGGGGAAGACGCGCAGCCGCCACGGGACGAGGCGCATCACCCCCCACGCGGGCGAGTCGGGGCCGTCCGCCCACTGCGGGATGATCGCCGGGTCGTAGCCGAGCGGCGGCGGGGTCGACTTGAACCGCTCCCAGCCCTCGTGCCGGCTCTTCTCGTCGAGCAGCAGCTCGGCGCGGCACTCGGCGACGCAGGTGTCGTAGACCTCGAAGCCGTCCCAGTAGTTGCACGACACGTACGGGTTGTTCGCCAGGTGGGCCTTCTTCATCGGGGTCACGATGCTGCCGACCCAGCCCACCAGGTGCTCCCCGTCCCACTCCCACAGCGTGTGGACCATGCGGGCCCTGGGCCGCCCGCGCCGATCGACCGTGGTGAGCGTCGCATAGATCATCCGGTTCGCCATCTCGACGAACGCCGGGGCCGTCTCCGCGAGGGTGTCCAGGGCCATATCAGTACCTCCACATCCGGTTACCACTCCAGTTGTAGTACTTTGATTGTAGTGGTTGCAACCGGTTTTTCTCAGGAGGACCGATGGGCCGGAATCCCGCGCGCCGGGCGGCGCTGCTCGACGCCGCCATCGAGGTCCTGGCCCGCGACGGGGCCAGAGGGCTCACCTTCCGCGCGGTGGACATGCAGGCGGGCGTGCCGATCGGCACCGCGTCCAACTACTTCGCGAGCCGCGACGACCTGCTCGGCCAGGCCGGGCGGCACATCCACCACCGGCTGGCGGCCACGCCGCAGGAGGTCGACGACTTCTCCCGCGAGTTCGCCGACGCCGGGCCCTCCCGCGCCCTCGCCGAGCGCATGCTGCGCGCGCTGCTGCGCCGCATCGACGAGGACCGCGCCGCGTACCTCGCCCTGCTCGAGCTGCGCCTGGAGGCCACCCGCCGCCCGGGGCTGCGCGCCACGCTCACCGAGACCATCCGGGCGAGCCACGCCGCGAACATGCAGGCGTACCGCGACTTCGCGCTGCCCGGCACCCCGGTCACGGCCCTGCTGCTCTACTACGCGATGAGCGGCCTCATCGTCGAGCTGCTCACCCTCCCCGACGCGATCACCGACCTGCCCCCGGACGAGGTGATCTCCGCGCTGGTCACGCACCTCGTCCCGGAGCCCTGACCGGGCGGAACGCATGCCGGGGCGGGCCCTTGCGCGGGCGCCGCCCCGGCGCGGTGTGCGAGGTCAGTCCTCGAGCTTGTACTCCTGGACGCTGTCGGCGAGCCGTACGGCGAGCTCCTCGGCGTCGAGGCGCCGCTCGATCTGGCGGAGATCCTCGATCTTCGCGCGCGTCTCGGCGCGGCGCGGGGTGAGCAGGGTGCAGCAGTCCTCGTCGGGCAGCTCGGAGATCTCCAGCGTGCCGATGCGGCGGGCCTCGGCCATGATCTCGGTCTTGTCCATGCCGATCAGCGGGCGCAGGATCGGCAGGTCGACCGCGTCGTCGAGCGCGGTGATGTTCGCCAGGGTCTGCGACGACACCTGGCCGAGCGAGTCGCCGGTGATGAGCGCGGCGGCGTGGATGCGGTGCGCCATCTCCTCGGCGGTCTTGAGCATGAGCCGGCGCTGCGCGACGACCTGCAGCCGGTCGGCGCCGGAGGCCTTGAGGGACTGCTGGGCCTTGCCGAACGGCACCACCCACAGCCGGGAGCCGCCCTGGAACCGGTCGAGCCTGCGGACGAGCGCGTACGCCTTGTAGATCGACTCCGAGCCGGTGAACGGGATGCCGGAGAAGTGCAGGAAGTCGACGCGCAGGCCGCGGCGCATCATCCGGTACGCGGCGACCGGCGAGTCGATGCCGCCCGACATGAGCACGAGGGCGCGGCCGCTCATGCCGACGGGCAGCCCGCCCTGGCCGGGGAGCCCGTCGGTGAACACGAAGACCTCGTCCCGGTCGACCTCGATGTAGACGGTGAGGTCCGGCGCGCTCAGGTTGACCGGCAGGCCGTAGGTGTCCACGATCGCCGCGCCGACGAGGCGGTCGATCTCGTTCGAGCGCAGCGGGAAGCGCTTGTCCCGGCGCCGGGAGCGCACCGCGAACGAGACGCCGCGCCGGACGTCCTCGCGGTCGGCGAGCAGCTCGACGGCCGCCTTGGTGACCGCGTCCGGCTCCTTCGGCACCCGCCAGGCGCGGTGTACCCAGACCAGGCCCATCACGTCGGTGACCCGGCGGGCCACCGCGTCGGCGGTCGCCGGATCGGTGCCCTCGGGGAGGTGGAGCACGAAGACGCCGTGGCGCCGGCGGATGTCGACCTTGAGGCCGAACTCGCGCAGCGCGGTCTTGATGTTGCCCTGCAGCCGCCGCTCGAACAGCTCCCGGTTCTTGCCCTTGAGAACCACCTCACCGAGCTTGAGCAGCACGCATGGCTCGCCGAGCGCCGACGTGATGGCAAGGGACATGGTCTCCTCCGGCCGTTGCGGTGAGGGAAATGAACGGGGCAGGGATCCGCCGGTCCGGCCGATCCCCGGTTGCCCCGGCGTGCCGGAAGCGGCATCCCCTCAATGTACCCAACCACCGCACCGCCCCTGGGCTTCCGAGGTGCGCCCGCCCCGCCCCGCGCGGAACCACGGAACGGTCTTTCGCCGCGCGGACGGCGGGCCGCGCGGCACCGGAATATCGGTGACGATGCGACGCCGTCCCCGTGTTCCGGCGGGTATCTAATGACCATTCCGGCCATCCGTTCCCGTGCCGCGGGAGGACGCTTCCGGCGATCATTCATGCCGGTTTGACGTGCCATTCCATGGGACGGTCCACATCCCGGCGGTGACGTTCCTCAGCACAACCGGACCCGGCCGGGTGTGCGACGCCGTCACCCGCCGGGCCGTACCTCCTCTGCCGGGCCCGCCGCCGGGCGATGGAGGGCGATGCCGCAGGTCGGCGGCGATCCGGCCGGTGCGGCTCCGGCGGCGCCGCGATGCCGCGCAGGGGTGTTGATCCGGCACACCCGCTACATAATCGAGAAATTCTCGTAATCCAGCGAGGAAGGGCGGACACCGTCCGCCCCTGTCATACTTGTTGCTCCTCCCGACCCTGTTTCATCGGGTGAAAAGAGTTCGGTCATGCATCACATCGACCACTTCTCCCAAGGGTTGATCACCCCCTTGCTCGGATATGCCATGTCCGTCGTCGGGTCCCTGCTGGGATTGCTGTTCGCGGCGCGCGCCCGCAGCACCGAGGGGGCCGCGCGGGTGCGCCGGCTCGCCGGCTCCGCGCTCGCCCTCGGCGGCACCGGCATCTGGGTGATGCACTTCATCGCGATGATGGGCTTCTCGGTGAGCGGGGCCACGATCCGCTACGACGTCATGCTCACCGCGCTGTCGGCGGTCGTGGCGGTCGTGGTCGTCGGCGCCGGGCTGCTGCTCGTCTCGTACGGCGGAACCCGCCCGGCCCCGCTGCTCGGCGGCGGCCTGCTCACCGGCTGCGGCATCGCGTCGATGCACTACCTGGGCATGGCCGCGATGAACACCACCGTGGAGCTCTCCTACGACCCGGTCACCGTCGCGCTGTCGGTGGTGATCGCGGTCGCGGCGGCCACGGTCGCGCTGTGGTTCAGCCTGCGGGTGCGCGGGAGGCTGCTCACGCTCGGCGCGGCCCTGCTCATGGGCGTCGCGGTGACCGGCATGCACTACACCGGAATGTTCGCGATGAGCGTCACCGGGACCGGGTCGTCCGAGCCGCCGCCGGGCGCGGCCCCGATCGACTTCCTGGTCCCGCTGCTGGTGGGGATCAGCCTGTTCACCATCGGCCTGCTCATGGCCGTGATGCTCTCGCCCTCGGAGAAGGAGCTGCGCAGCGAGGCCGAGCTGCTCGCGCGCATCGAGCAGTTCCGGAAGCGGACGGTTCCGCCGCCGCGGGCGGCCGGGGGCCGGCCGTCGCTGTTCGATCCCCGGGCCCGTCCCTGACCCGGCCCGCTGACACCGGCGTTCCGCGGTCGGCAGGGCCGTACACGCGCCGACCCGGCGCCGGCACGGGGCCGGACGCCGGGTCGGTCGCGCGTGGTGCGCTACGGCCTGATCAGCCGAAGAAGACCTCGGCCTCCTCGTAACGCTCCACCGGGACGAGCTTGAGCTGGTCGACCGCCTCCTCCAGGCCGACGCGGACGATCTCGGTGCCGCGCAGCGCGACCATCTTGCCGAAGTCGCCGTCCTGCACCGCGTCGATCGCGTGCAGGCCGAACCGGGTGGCGAGCACGCGGTCGAAGGCGCTCGGGGTGCCACCGCGCTGGATGTGGCCGAGCACCGTGGTGCGGGCCTCCTTGCCGGTGCGCTTCTCGATCTCCTTGGCGAGCTGCTCGCCGATGCCGCCGAGGCGGACGTGGCCGAACGCGTCGAGCTCGTTGCTCTGCAGCGCCATCTGGCCCTCGATCGGGTGCGCGCCCTCGGCGACGACGATGATCGGGGCGTAGCGGGTCTTGAACCGGCTCTCGACGTAGGCGCAGACCTTGTCGATGTCGAACGGCTTCTCCGGGATGAGGATGACGTTCGCGCCCGCGGCCATACCGGCGTGCAGCGCGATCCAGCCCGCGTGCCGGCCCATGACCTCGCAGATCAGCGCCCGGTGGTGGGACTCGGCGGTGGTGTGCAGGCGGTCGATCGCCTCGGTGGCGATGTTCACCGCGGTGTCGAAGCCGAAGGTGTAGTCGGTGGCGTTGAGGTCGTTGTCGATCGTCTTCGGCACGCCGACGACCTTCACGCCGCTCTCGAACAGCTTCCGCGCCACACCGAGGGTGTCCTCGCCGCCGATCGCGATGAGGGCGTCGACGCCGTTCTTCTCCAGGTTCTCCTTGATCCGCTCGACACCGTTCTCGATCTTCATCGGGTTCGTCCGGGACGAACCGAGGATGGTGCCGCCACGGGGCAGGATGCCGCGGACCGCCTCGATGTCGAGCGGCATCGTGTCGTTCTCCAGCGGACCGCGCCAGCCGTCGCGGAACCCGACGAACTCGTGGCCGTACACGCCGATCCCCTTACGGACCACGGCCCGGATCACTGCGTTGAGACCGGGGCAGTCGCCGCCCCCGGTGAGCACACCTATGCGCATTGCGGGTTCCTCCCGATGGATCTCACAGATCGGTTCTGTTGGTCACGGCGGTCCATCCCGCCGGCCGACGCCTGGTCCGGCACGTCCCCCACACGCTGCCCGGCAGCGGGCAGGCGACACGGACGGACAACGCTACCGAATTGTGCCCTACACCAGGGGATTGGTCTAGACCAAACGGTGACACGACGAGAATCAGGACTTTATACTTGACTGAGTCAACGAATTAGTTGAGGTCAGCAATGGATCGTGTCGCCGCCATCCGCGCCTTCAACCGCTTCTACACCCGGCACCTCGGGGTCCTGTCCGCCGGGCTGCTCGACACCCCCTACTCCCTCACCGAGGCGAGGATCCTGTTCGAGATCGGGCTGCGGGACGCCTGCGAGACCGGCGAGCTGCGGCGCATGCTCGGCCTCGACGCCGGATACCTCAGCCGCATCCTGTCCCGCTTCGAGGCCGACGGCCTCGTCACCCGGGAGCGCTCCGCCACCGACGGCCGCCGTCAGATCATCCGGCTCACCGACGCCGGGCGCGCCGCCCGCGCCATGCTCGACGAGCGCGCCGCCGCGCAGATCCGCGCCTTCCTCGACCCGCTCCCGGAGGAGGAGCAGCGGCGGCTCGTCGCGGCGATGGGGACGATCCAGGAGATCCTCGAGGGCACCCGCCCGGCCGAGCCGTACCTGCTGCGGCCGCCCCGGCCCGGCGACCTCGGCTGGGTGGTGCACCGGCACGGCGTGCTCTACCACGACGAGTACGGGTGGGACGAGACCTTCGAGCGGCTCGTCCTCGGCATCGTGAACGACTACGTCGCCGCCCAGGGCGACAAGGGCCAGGCGGGCTGGGTCGCCGAGCTGGGCGGCGAGCCGGTCGGGTTCATCGCCTGCATGCGCAGGGACGCCCGGACCGCGCAGCTGCGCCTGCTCCTCGTCGAGCCCTCCGCGCGGGGCATGGGCATCGGCTCCCGGCTGGTGGACGAGTGCCTGCGCTTCGCGCGTACGGCGGGCTACTCGCGCATCACGCTCATGACCTACGACGTGCTCGCCGACGCCCGGCGCATCTACCGGCGCGCGGGCTTCGAGCTGGAGAGCGAGACGCCGGAGCGCGCGTTCGGCAGGGACATGGTCCGCCAGACATGGTCCCGCGACCTGTGACGCCGGTACGGCCACCGCCGCCGCGGGTGACCGCGCCGGGCCACCCGCGGCGACGCCGGCGTCAGGGGCGGGCCGCCGCCTCCGGCCGCGGGTCCGGCACGGGCGCCGCCGCGGGCTCGGGCCGCGGGCCGGACAGCCGGCGCAGCGGCCCGGGGGCCCACCAGTTCGCCCGGCCCGCCAGGCGCATCGCCGCGGGCACGAGGATCGCGCGGATCACCGTGGCGTCGGCGAGCACCGCGACGGCCACGCCCACGCCGAGCATCTGCACGAAGACCACCTGCGCCGTGCCGTACGCCGCGAAGGAGAGGGCGAGGATCCCGCCCGCGGCCGTGATCAGCGGCCCGCCGTGGCGCAGCCCTGCGGCGACGGCGGTCTCGGTGTCGCCGGTGCGCCGGTACTCCTCGGTGATCCGGGACAGCAGGAACACCTCGTAGTCCATGGACAGGCCGTAGGCGACGCAGAGCATCAGGATCGGGATGCTCGGGTCGACGCTGCCGGTGGGCGTGAACCCCAGCACTCCCGACAGGTTGCCCTCCTGGTAGACCCAGACGATGACGCCGAACATCACCGCCAGGCTGAGCGCGTTGAGCACCGCCGCCTTGAGCGGGATCAGCAGGCTGCCGGTGAGCCGGAACAGCACGGCGAAGGTGACCGCGAACATCAGGCCGAGCGCCCACGGCAGCCGGTCCACCACCGAGGCCCGGTAGTCGGCGAGCTCCGCCGGATAGCCGCCGACCAGGACCGGGAACGGCGCGGGCTGGGCGCGCACCCGGTCGACCAGCCGGACCGGGTCGGCGGCCATCGCCTCGGCCGACGGGACCACCGACAGCCAGGTCCCCTCGCCGCCGTCGCGGGGCCGGAACCGGCCGGTGTCGCCGTCGCCGACCCGGGCCCCGCCGGCGTAGGAGCCCGCGGCCGAGTCGACCTGCGCGACGCCGGGCAGCCGGGACAGCGCCGCCGCGTACCCGGCCACCGCGTCGCGGTCCACGGCCGCGCCGGGCGCGGAGACCACCTGCAGCGCGTCGGTCTCCTCGGCCGGGAAGGCGGCGCGGACGATCTCCTGGGTCTGCCGGGCGGGGGCGGACGCGGGCAGGATGCGGTCGTCGGCCACCCCGAACCGCAGCCCGAGCACCGGCGAGGCGAGCAGCAGCAGGGCCGCGGCCGCGACGCCCCCGGAGACGAGCGGCCGCCGCATCACCCGGGCGGCGAGGCCGGTCCAGAACCCGCCGCGCGCGGCCGCGTCCGCGGCGTGTCCGACGGCGTGGCCGCCCCGGGGCAGTACGGCACCGCCCGCCACGGCCAGCACCGCGGGCAGCACGACGAGCGACGCGACGACCCCGCCGGCGACGACCGCGATCCCGGCGTAGGCGAACGAGCGCAGGAAGTCGAACGGCAGCACCAGCAGCACGGCGAGCGACGCCGCCACCGTGGCCCCGCTGAAGATCACCGTGTGCCCGGCGTGCTCCACCGCGCGGGCGACGGCCTCCTGCCGGTCGTGGCCGTGCCGTACCTCCTCGCGGAAGCGGGAGACCACGAACAGCGCGTGGTCGACGCCGAGGCCGAGCCCCATCGCCAGCGTGAGGTTGAGCGCGAACGTGGAGATGTCGGTGAACAGCAGCGGGACGCGGAGCAGCGCCAGCCCGATCACCATGGCGAACAGGCCCGCCGCGATCGGCAGCACGGCGGCGAGGAGGCGGCGCAGGTAGAGCCAGAGCAGCAGGAAGACGAGCGGGAAGATGACCAGCTCGGCGCGGAGGAAGTCCTGCCGGGCCAGCGGCACGGTCTGCCGGAACACCTCCTCGCCGCCGCCCGCGCGCACCTCGATCGCGTGGTCGCCCCGGGTCACCTCGGGCAGCAGCGCGGGCAGGATCCGGGCCCGCACGTGGTCGGCGTCCCCGGGGATGCGGGCGAGGATCAGGGCGTGGCGGCCGTCGGTGCTGCGCAGCGTGGCCGGGGCGCCGCGGGTCCAGTACGAGGCCGCCTCGGCCACCCCCTCGAACGCGGCCACCCGGGCGGTGAGCGCCCGGCCGGAGGCCGCGACCTGTGGGTCGTCCACGTCCCCGCGGCGGGCGGTGACCAGCAGGATCAGGTCGGCCCCGCCGGTGCCGAAGCGTTCGGCGAGCAGGGCGGCGGCGCGGTCCGACTCCGACCCGGGCGCCTCGAACCGGGCGAGCGACAGCGCGCCCACGGTGCCCGCGGCGAGCACGCCCGCGACCACGGCGGCGACCAGCGAGCACAGCAGCACGAGGCGGCGCCGCCGCACCGCCCACCATCCGAGGCGGCGCAGCGGATGGCCCCGCCGGGTCCTGTTCTCCATGACTCCCCCGCGAAACTCGGTAAAGTACTCGTATTTGGTGGACCCAGAAATACAAGCAAACACTCGTATTTGTCAACGGGGGTGGCGCATGCCCGAGCAGCGGCGGCCGGTACGGCGGCAGGCCCGCGGGCTGAAACGCATGGAGGCGATCCTCGACGCGGCCGAGCAGGTGATCGAGGAGGTCGGGTACGCCGACGCCACGACGAACGCGATCGCCGCCCGGGCCGGGATCTCGCCGGGGTCGCTCTACCAGTTCTTCCGCAACAAGGAGGAGATCCTCGACGGCCTGCTCGAGCGCTTCACCACCGGCCGCAGGCGGTTCTGGGACACCTACTTCACCCCGGAGACCGAGCGGCTGCCCCTGCCCGAGCTCGTCGACAAGGTGATCGACGCCGCCGTCGGGTTCAAGCGCGCCCACCCGGCGTACTGGTCCCTGCTGTACGGCTCGGCGATCGCCGACCGCCTCGCCGAGGCGTCGGCCCGGCTGCACGCCGACCTCGCCGGGCTGCTCGCCGGGGTGTTCGGCCGGCGTGCCCCGCACCTGCCCGCCGAGCGCCGCCTCGCGATCTCCGGCATGGTGCTCGCCACGGTGACCGCGGTGATGCCGCGCATCGTCGAGGCCGACCCCGCCCGCGCCGACGCGCTCACCGCCGAGCTGAAGGCCATGCTCACCGCCTATCTCACGGCGGCCCTGGCGCCGGAGCGGTGAGCGGGACGCGCAAAGCCCGCCGGCCGGACCGGCCGACGGGCTTACCGATACGTGAGGGCGCGCGACCTCAGCCGTGGCCGATGCGCCCGAACGGGCCGCTCACCGCGTAGGTGACGCCGCCGGTGCCGGACGCCGCCCCCTCGGCCCCGCGCTGCGACGAGAAGTAGAGGTGCCGGCCGTCCGGCGAGAACGCCAGGCCGGTGATGGCCGAGGCGTCGTGGCCGGTGACCCGGAGGAACGGCGCGGCGGTGCCGTCGGCGGTCAGCACGCCGACGGTCATGTCGTCGCCCGCCACGAACAGCTCGCCCGTCCCGCCGACGAGGGCCGGGATCAGCGACGCGGCGTCGGAGGTGGCCTCGAGACGGTGGTGCACCGCGTCGTACGACCACACCAGCCCGTCGGCGGTGACGAACCGGCACACGCCGTCCGCGTAGTGGCAGCCGGCGGGCCGCTCGAACCGCCGGGCGCCGGGCACCTGGCTGCGCACCGGCTCGATCAGGCCGGCCGGGTTGGGCACCCGCCGCCAGACGATCGGCCCGGCCCCGGCGGGGGCGGCGACGAGGACCTCCAGCGTCCCGGAGGTCAGGTCGCCCCACTCGTCGGGGATGAAACGGTAGAAGCAGCCGTCCGGCTCGTCCTCGGTGAGGTACACGACCCGGCGGTCCGGGTCGCACGCCAGGCTCGAGTGGGTGAGCCGCCCCATGGACAGGCGGGGCATCGCCGCCGCCGTGCCGTACGGGTCGCATTCGAAGATCCGGCCGCCGGGGATCGCCTCGCCGGACAGCCAGGTGTGCCAGGGCGTGGCGCAGCCCACGCCGTTGAAGCTGGTGCCGGAGAGGATGCGGTAGGCGCCGCGCGCCGTCCCGTCGGGCGCGAAGCGGATCGCGGTGACCCCGCCGAGCAGCGAGGTCTCCGAGTTGGAGACGTAGATCCACTCGTCGCCGTCGGGGAAGCAGGCGCCGCCGTCGGGCGCCGAATGCCACACCACGCCCGCGGTCTTGTACCCCGAGCGCGCGATCACCCGTACGGTGAACCCCTCGGGTACGGCGATGCCGTTCTCGTCGGGGGCGCGCAGCGGGCCGTAGGGGCCGTTGCGGGAGTGCGGGCGGGCGGCGGCGAGCACCGCCCGCCAGAGCGGGCCATCGGCCGCGGTGTGCCGGATGGCGGAGGCGGTCGCGCGTCTCCCGCCGGGTGGCGCAGCGAGCGCCCCCGGCCGGGCTGAACTGCTGCGGGACATGCTCTCTCCCCCAGAGCACTCGGCGACGGACGCCGGCCGGATCGGGCGTCCAGACACACGCTACGCCTGTGCTCCGGGACCATGGGGGATTTCGGGTGAACGATGCGTGTTTCTTGCGCCCTGTTCCGCCGCACCGCCCGGCCGGATGCGGGGTGAGGGGCGTCCCGCGGCGCCCCGCCCCGCACCCGCGCACGCTCCGTGCCGGGCGAATGCCCCTGGGTGAGGGCGCGTCGCCGCACGGCGGCCCGGTCAGCGCTGGGCCTGCATCATCCAGTGCTGCTGCTCGATGTCCTGGGCGGCCTCGATGAGCAGGTCCTGGGTGACCGGGTCGGGCTGCTCGGTCCGGTCCACGCGCTCGCGCATGCGCCGTACGCAGCCCTCGAGGATGTCGGTGAACGCCTCGACGACCTGCGTGTCCTGGAGGTAACCGGCGTTGAGCTGCTTGAGCTGGGTCTCGCGGGCCACGGTGCCGCAGCGGCCGTCCGGGTTCACGCCGATCGCGATCGCCCGCTCGGCCACCCGGTCGGTGTGCTTGCGCGCCACGTCGACGATCTCGTCGAGCTGCAGGTGGAGCGAGCGGAAGTTGCGGCCCACGAGGTTCCAGTGCGCCTGCTTGGCGAGCAGCGACAGGTCGATGAGGTCGATCAGCGCGCCCTGCAGGCACTCGCCGACTATCTTGCGGTCGCTGTCGTTGAGGGGGCTGGTGATCGCCGACATGGGTCCTCCCGTGTTGGTCCTGGGCTTCGCCGCCGGGTACCGGCCACCCGGCGGTCCTCCGCCGCCTACCCGGGCCGTTCTCCGTTATGCGTCCGGCCGGGACCGCGCACCGACGTTGACAGTGTCATCGTGACAGTGTCAATGTAGAGGTATGAGCGAGACGTGGACGATCGGCGAGCTCGCCGAGCGGGCGGCGGCCGCCCTGGCCGGGGAGGCCGGGCGGGGCACCGGTGACGGCCGGATCCGCGCGGTGCCCAACGAGCGGCTGATCCGCTGGTACACCACGATCGGGCTGGTCGACCCGCCCCTCGCCCGCCGCGGCCGCGTCGCCCTGTACGGCCCGCGCCACCTGATGCAGCTCGTCGCGATCAAGCGGCGGCAGGCGGCGGGCCGCAGCATCGCCGAGATCCAGGCCGAGCTCGCCGGCGCCACCGACGCCGTGCTCGCCGCGATCGCCCGCATCCCGCCGTCCGTCCTGGCGCCCGCGGCCCGCCCGGCCGCCGACCCCACCGGTACGGCGCCGCGGCCCGCGGCCACGCCGGGCGGCGCCGGGAACGGCCCGGCGGGCCGCCGCGACCGGTTCTGGGCGCGGCGCTCCCCCGCCGAGCCCGGCACGGCGCGGCACGCATCGCCGCGCACGGACGGCCCGGCGACGGACGGCGTCACGACGGCACCCGCACCGGACGTCCGTTTCCCGTCCCCGCCGTTCCCGCCGGTGACCGACGCGGTCCGCGCGCACGGGGCGGACGCCGTGCCGTACCCGCCCGATGCCGTCGCGCCGCGGCCGGAGCCGGTGCACGGGCTGCGGCTCGCGCCGGGGGTGACCCTCCTGCTCGACGCGGCCCCGCGCCCGCCGGACGCGGCCGACCTCGCCGCGATCGCCGCCGCCGCCCGGCCGCTGCTCGACGTGCTGCTGGCCCGCGGGCTCGCCGGGGCCGCCGACGCCGGCGGCCGTACCGAGGGGAGCCCGGCGTGACCCGCCCGGACCGCGGCCCGAACCGATGCCTCACCGGCGCGCCCGGCGCCGGGCCCCGCCGTACCGAACCCGCCGCAAGGGAGTTCTCATGACCGTTTCCGTCACACCGCTGCGGGGCGGCTGCGCCCCGCTCCCCGACGCCGGGCTCGGCGCGCTCGCCACCGCGCAGGGCAACCTGCCGCTGGAGAGCCTCGACGTCACCGCCGACCTGTCCGGCCTCGTCGCCGGGGTCGAGGTGGTGCAGGTCTTCCGCAACGCGTTCCCGGAGTCGCTGGAGGCCACCTACGTCTTCCCGCTGCCCGACCGCGCCGCGGTGACCGGCTTCCGCATGGAGGCCGACGGCCACGTGGTCGAGGGCGTGCTGCGCGAGCGCGGCGAGGCCCGCGCCGACTACGACCGCGCGCTCGCCGAGGGCAGGCGGGCCGCGATCGCCGAGGAGGAGCGGCCGGACGTGTTCACCGTCCGGGTCGGCAACATCGTGCCCGGCGAGCGGGTCACGGTACGGCTCACGCTCAGCCAGCCGCTCGCCTACGAGGACGGCGCGGCCGTCTTCCGGTTCCCGCTCGTGGTCGCCCCGCGGTACATCCCGGGCACCCCGCTCGACGGCACGCCGTCCGGCGCGGGCACCGCCCCGGACACCGACGCGGTGCCGGACGCCTCCCGCATCACCCCGCCGGTGCTGCTGCCCGGCTTCCCCAACCCGGTACGGCTGTCGCTCGCCGTGCGCCTCGACCCGGCCGGGCTCGACCTGCGCGAGATCGAGTCGAGCCTGCACACCGTGGTGCGCGAGGGCGGGGACGACGGCGCGCCGCTCACCCTGCGCCTGCAGCCGGGCGAGCGGCTCGACCGCGACTTCGTCCTGCGGCTGCGCTTCGACGCCTCCACCTCCCTCGCGCTCGTCCCGGACGCGCCGGGCGACGGCGAGGCCGAGGCGGCGGAGGGCACCTTCACGCTCACCGTGGTGCCCCCGGCGGCCGAGGGCGTGCGCCCGCCCCGGGACGTGGTGCTGCTGCTCGACCGCTCGGGCAGCATGCACGGCTGGAAGATGGTCGCGGCGCGCCGCGCGGCGGCCCGCATCGTCGACTCGCTCACCGCGGACGACCGCTTCGCGGTGCTGTCGTTCGACCATGTGGTCGAGCGCCCGCCGGAGCTCGGCGAGGGCCTGGCGCCCGCGAGCGACCGCAACCGCTTCCGCGCGGTCGAGTACCTCGCCCGGCTCGACGCCCGCGGCGGCACCGAGCTGCTGCAGCCGCTGGAGCAGGCGGCCGACCTGCTCGGCACCGCCGAGCCCGGGCGGGACCGGGTGCTCGTGCTCGTCACCGACGGCCAGGTCGGCAACGAGGGCCGGATCCTCGAGCGGGCGGGCAGCCGGCTGCGCGGCGTGCGGGTGCACACGGTCGGCATCGACCGCGCGGTGAACGCGGGCTTCCTCGGCCGGCTCGCCGCGCTCGGCGCGGGCCGGTGCGAGCTGGTGGAGTCCGAGGACCGGCTGGACGCGGCGATGGAGCACATCCACCGCCGCATCGGCGGCCCGCTCGTCACCGATCTGGCGCTGCACGCCGAGGGCCTCGCCGTGCAGCCGGAGACCGTGACCCGGCTCGGCTCGCTCTTCCCGGGCGTGCCGCTCACCGTCTCCGGCCGGTACGCCGGCGCGGCGGGCGGCGCCGTGGTCGTCCGCGGCCGCACCGCCGACGGCGAGCCGTGGGAGCGGCGCGTGCCCGCGGTCGTGACCGGGGGCACGGCGGCCCGCGCGCTGTGGGCCCGCGCCCGGCTGCGCGACCTGGAGGACCGGTACGACGCCGGCGAGTGGGACCTGGAGCGGGAGATCGTCGCCACGTCGCTCCGGTTCGGCGTGCTGTGCCGGTTCACCGCGTTCGTCGCGGTCGACTCGCGGGTGGTCGCCGACGGCGGGCCCGGCCACCGGGTGATCCAGCCGGTCGAGCAGCCCAGCGGCTGGGAGCCGTCCGCCCCGCCGTCCCCGCTCGCCGCCGCGCCGATGGCGTTCACCGCGCCCGCCGGGCCGCCGATGGCCGCCGCGTACGGCGCCGCCCCGGCCGGCCCGCCGCCCGCGCCCGGTGGCGTGCCGCCCGCCGGGCGGGGGGCGACCCGGGGGTTCTTCGCGGTGCGCCGCGCCTTCCCCGGCTCCGGGCTCGGTGGCGCGCCGATCGAGGTGGACTTCACGGCGCTCGCCGCCGAGGAGCTCGCCCGGCTGCGCGAGGCCGCCGGAGGCTCGCCGTACGAGCGGCGGATGCACCTCGCCGACCTCGCCAGCCGGCTGCGGGTCCTCGCCGAGCACCATGCCGAGCTGTCGGCCCTCGCCGCCGAGCTGGAGGCCGCCGAGGAGCCCGGCGCCGACCTCGACCGGCTGTGGCGGGGCGCCGAGGAGGTCCTCGCCCGCGTCGCGGCCGGGCGGCCGGCGAACCCCGACGTACCGGGCGGCTCCGGGCGGCCCTTCTGGAAGCGCGCGTGACCGCCGGGCCGCCGCCGCACCTCGCCCCGCGGCCGCGGCCCGCCGCGCAGCGGACGTGACCCGGAAGGCGGGCGCCGCGCCCACGGCCCGGTACGGCGCCGCTCACCGGCGACGGCGTTCGGCTCCCTCCGGTCGCCCCCGCGGACACCGCTGTCAAATGGGCCGCGAGTGAACATCCGTGACGATTCCGGCTCCGCAGCGGGACGGCCACGGCGCGCCTTGGCGATCTTCGCGAGGTCCGCCGGACCGGGTAACACGCTTGTCATGCCCGGTTACATCGGCTGCAACATCGCTGGGTTTCACTACCCGCTGACCCTGCAGCGACCCCCATTCCACTGCGCGTTCCGCGGAGGTGGCCACCGTGGCCGAGGTGACCCTGGATGCCGACCGGCTGGGCATCCGCGGGCTCAACACGGCGCTGCACGCCGTGCCCGCCGGGGCCCACGTCCGCGTGCTCAACCCGCGCGGGCGGCACAACCTGGCGGTCGGGCTGCGTGAGCGGGTGACGGTCGACATCGCCGGGCCGTGCGGCCACTACCTCGGCGGCCTCGGCGCGCGTGCGGAGATCACCGTGCGGGGTCCGGTGGGCCGCGGCGTGGGCGAGAACCTCATGTCCGGCGGCATCCGGGTCAGGGGGGACGCGGGGAGCAGCGCCGCCGCCGCGGCGCGGGGCGGCACGATCGCCATCTCGGGGGACTGTGACTCCGGGGCCGGGATCGCGCTGGCGGGCGGCACGCTCGCGATCGCCGGGAACGCCGGGCCGTACTGCGGCCGGGCCGCCCGGTCGGGGGTGATCCTCGTGTGCGGCGACGCCGGGCCCGGGCTCGGCGACGCGCTCGTCGACGCGGTGATCTACGTGGGCGGCCGGATCGCCGGGCTCGGTGACGGCGCGCTCGCCGCCGAGCCCGACGAGAACGACCTGACCGCGGCGAAGCTCATCGCCGCGACCTGCGGGTTCGACCACGTGAACCCGGAGAACCTCACCAAGGTGACCTCGGTGCGGTACCGCCCGCGCCTGCTGACCGGCCGCCGCGCGAGCGGGCGTCCGCCCGTCCCCGGACGCCTCTCCGCGGCGAGCGCGTGACCGACCGGCGCGCCCCGCGCCGGCGCCTCCCCGGCGCGACCTCCCTCGAGACCCACCACCGCGCTCTCCCCCGGGAGGCCCGGCGCGGGGCCGCCGGGTCCACCGCCCACGAGGGAACGAGCCCGAAAAGATCACCGGAAGGCAGAGGAGCGGATGAGGAGCCGTCAGGAGACCGCATGAGCCACACGTTCCCACCGCACGTGATCGCCGAGATCCAGGAACGGGCGCGGCTCGGGCGGTACGGCGTGCGCGGACGGGGCGCCACGCGGCGGCTCCCGACCTTCGACGACCTGCTCCTGCTCCCCGCGGCGGCGGGACGGGACGGGGAGGCACCGCGGGGGCCGTGCCGTACCCGCACCGTGCTCGGCACCCGGCACGCGCGGGATCCGGTGGTGCTCGACCTGCCGGTGACGATCGCCGCCATGGCGTACGGGGCGATCTCGCCGGGCGCGAAGGAGGCGCTCGGCCGGGCCGCGACGATGGCGGGCACCGCGGCCACCACCGGCGACGGCGGCATGACCCCGGAGGAGCGCGACACGGCGAAGACGCTCGTCTACCAGCTCACCGCGTCACGGCACGGCGTCGACCCCGACGACCTGCGCGCCGCCGACGCGGTGGAGATCGTGCTCGGCCAAGGCGCGCACCCGGGCGCGGGCGGGCTGCTGCCCGGCGAGAAGGTGCCGCCGCGGGTGGCGCGGCGGCGCAGCGTGCCCGCCGGGGTCGACCTGCGCGCGCCCGTGGACCATCCGGACTGGTCGGGCCCGGACGGCCTCGCCGTGAAGATCGCCGAGATCCGGGAGGTCACCTCCTGGCGGGTGCCGGTCTTCGTGAAGCTGGGCGCCTCCCGGGTCGCCGAGGACGTGACGCTCGCGGTCACCGCGGGGGCGGACGTGGTCGTGGTGGACGGCATGCAGGCCGGCACCGGGGGCGGCGAGGAGGTGCTGATCGAGCACACCGGCCTGCCCACGCTCGCGGCCGTGCGCGTCGCCGCCGACACGCTCGCCGGGCTCGGCGTGCGCGGCGAGGTGCAGCTCGTGGTCTCCGGCGGCATCCGGACCGGCGCCGACGTCGCCAAGGCGCTCGCCCTCGGCGCGGACGCGGTGTCCGTGGGCATGGCCGCGCTGATCGCGCTCGGCTGCAACGCCTCGTCCGACGACACCGGCGCGGACGTGACCGCCGACTACCGGGCGCTCGGCACGGTGCCGGGCTCGTGCACCGCCTGCCACACCGGCGGCTGCCCGGTCGGCATCGCCACCCAGGACGACGTGCTCGCCGACCGGCTCGACCCCGACCTCGGCGCCGAGCGGGTGGCGAACTACCTGCGCGCGATCACCGCGGAGGCCGCGCTGCTCGCCGAGGCGTGCGGGCACGCCTCGGTGCACGAGCTGTGTCGCGCGGACCTGGTCGCGCTCACCGTGGAGGCCGCCGCGATGGCCCGGGTCCCGCTCGCCGGCACGTGCTGGATCCCGGGCTGGAGCCACCCGGGCGTGCCGTCCGGCCCGGCGGACGGCTGAGCCGTACGGCCGGGCCGCGGGTCACTCCTCGGCCGTGACCGGGTCGCCGACCCGGATCACACCGGTGCCGTCCGGAATGAGGTTGACGGCGAACCACACCTTGCCGTCCCAGCGGCGGTGACGGGACAGGGTGCGGATCGGCTCCTTGCCCTTGGCCAGGGTGTCGGGGTCGATCGTGGTGAGCACGCACCGGTCGCAGAGCTTGACCGCGCGGAACGGCACGTCGCCGATGCGCACCCGCCGCCAGCGGTCCTCGGCGAACGGCTCCGGCACGTCCTCCACGACCACGCTCGGCCGGAACCGGGTCATCGGCAGCGGCGCCGGCGGCTCCTCGCCGCGCTCCACCGCGTCCTCGGCGATCCAGTCGTTGAGCCGGCGCAGCGAGGCGGTCGAGGCGAGCAGCAGCGGGTAGGCGTCGGCGAAGCTCACCCGGTCCTCCGCCGTGCCGTACGCGGGGTCGACCGGCCGCCGGGTGGGGTCGTCGAGCCACACCAGGCGGGCCGGGACGCCGAGCAGCGCGGTGAACCAGGCGGCCGCCTCGTCCCCGGTGTCGACCGCGTCGACGTCGTCCTGCCAGACGCGCACCCGCCGCGTCGGGGTGCCGGGCGCGGGGGACACCTGCAGCGGGTCCGCGTGCGGCCCGGTCAGCTTGAGGCCCCGGCCCTCGGCCATGGCGGCGACGGCGAGCATCCGCGGGTGGTCCCGCGCGGTGAGCACCATGCCGTCGGCGTCCACGACCATGTAGCGGCGGTCCCCGGCCAGTCCCCAGGGTTCGACCTGCGCCGTGCCGACCCGCAGGCCGCGCGTGGACTTGATGGGATAGATGTGGATGCTTCCGAGCCGCATGGGCCGACGGTACCAGCGGGCCGCGCCGAATCCGAGCGATTTTCGATCAGGCGGCGGCCGAGCGGGCCGGGGCCCCGGTGGCGGCCGGTTCGGGTACGGCGGGCCGCGCCGGGATGAGCGCGGCGACGAGCACGCCGAGCAGGCCGGCGACCCCGGCGATGACCATGGTGGTCTGGATGCCCGCGAGCGAGGTGAGGGTGACCGGCCCGAGGGTGATCGTCATGTTCGCCATGACCGCGCTGGTGACCGCGCTCGAGGTGGAGGTGCCGACCGCGCGCATGAGCGCGTTGAGCCCGTTCGCGGCGGCGGTCTCGGTCACCGGCACCGCCCGCATGATCAGGTCGGGCATGGCGGCGTACGCGAGGGCGAGCCCGGCCCCGATCACCGACGAGGTGATCACGATCTTCCAGAGCGAGTCGAGGGTGACCGCCGCGACGAAGTAGGTGACGCCCATGAGCACGCCGCCGAGCATGAGCGAGACCTTCGGCCCGAAGCGGCGGGAGATCCGGGCCGACACCGGCGGCAGCACCATCGAGACCACGCCGCTCGGCCCGAGGATCAGCCCGGCCTCGAGCATGCTCAGCCCGAACCCGTACCCGGTGGCCTCCGGCGCCTGCAGCACGTGCGGCAGCACGAGCGACATCACCATGATCGAGAAGCCGACGAGGATCGAGGCGAGGTTGGTGAACAGCACCGGCCGCCGGGCCGAGGTGCGCAGGTCCACCAGCGGGGCCGGGCGGCGCAGCTCGTAGACGCCCCAGGCGGGCAGCAGCACGGCCGCGGCGGCGAAGAGGCCGAGGGTGGCCGCGCTCCCCCAGCCCCACGAGCCGCCCTTGGTGATGCCGAGCAGCAGGCAGCTCAGCCCCACGGTGAGCCAGACCGCGCCGAGCAGGTCGAACCGCGCCCGGGCGCGCACCGGCGACTCGCGGACGAAGAGGTACACGAGCACGATGTCGAGGGCGCCGACCGAGCCGGAGACCCAGAACAGGGCGTGCCAGTGCGCGTGCTCGGCGATCACGGCGGCGAGCGGCAGGCCGATCGCGCCGCCGAAGCCGAGGGTGGCGCTCATCAGCGCCATCGCCGAGCCGAGCCGCTCGGGGCCGAGGTTGTCCCGCATGATGCTGATGCCCAGCGGGACCACGCCGATCGCGAGCCCCTGCAGCGCCCGGCCGGCCACCACCCAGGGCAGCGACGTGGACAGGCCGCAGATCACCGAGCCGGTCACCATGAGCGCGAGCACGGCGAGCACCATGCGGCGCTTGCCGTACATGTCGCCGAGCCGGCCGACGACCGGGTGGGAGACGGCCGCGGCGAGCAGCGTCGCGGTCATGATCCACGAGGTGTCCTCGGCCGGGGCGCCGAAGATGCGCGGCAGCTCGGGGAGGATCGGCACCACGAGCGTCTGCATGAGCGCCACGATGCTGCCGCAGAAGGCGAGCACCCCGACCATGAGGCTCGGGTTCCGGACGCCGGGACGTGGGCCGGCCGGCTCTCCGGGGTCCGATGCTGCGGTCACGCGCCTCCTCCGTGCACCATGCGACAGAGCAATATGTGCATGGTACAGGCAAATATCTCCTAGATCACGATTGGGCCACCAGGAAAGCACAAAACGCCCAGCGAGGCACGATCGGCACCGTATTCCGGCCGCGACGACGTACCGCACACCGGCCGGCACGCGGGCGGCCGGACCACCGCGCGGACCGGCACCGCGTACGAGCGGAAGAGCGACCCGGACGCCCGGCGCGGCGGCGGACCGGAGCGCCACCATGCGGTGTCGCCCGGCGACACGGCGGCCGGGACGGAGAATTCCATCGCCCCGCAAAGCGCCGGTCAAGTTACGATGACGGCGGTCGATGATCGGACGCGGACGGTGCGGGAGGGATCCGTGCTCAGGTGGGGTATCGCGGCCACGGGCGGGATCGCGCGAACGGTCGGGCACGTGATCGCGGCGGAGCCCGGCATGATGGTGACGGCGGTCGGCTCGCGCAGCCTCGACCGCGCCCGGGCCCTCGCCACCGAGCTGGGGGCGCGCAACGCCTACGGCTCGTACGCCGAGCTGGTCCGCGACCCGGACATCGACGTCGTCTACGTCGCCACCCCGCAGTCGCACCACCTGGAGGTGGCCGAGCTCGCGATCGCGGCGGGCAAGGCGGTGCTGTGCGAGAAGCCGCTCGCCGCGACCCTCGCCGACGCGGAGAAGATGGTGGCGCTCGCCCGGGAGGCCGGGGTCTTTCTCATGGAGGCGATGTGGATGCGGTTCAACCCGCTCATCCGCCGCCTGCAGCGCATGGTCGCCTCCGGCGAGTTCGGGCGGGTGCGCAGCGTCTCGGCGTCGTTCGGCTTCCCGGTGCCCGAGCGGGACCACCGGCTGTGGAACCCCGCGCTCGGCGGCGGCGCCCTGCTCGACCTCGGCATCTACCCGCTCGGCCTGGCGCAGCTGCTGCTCGGCGTGCCGGAGGTGATGACGGTCACCGGCGCGATGGAGGACGGCGTGGACGCCGAGGCCGGGATCCTGCTCTCCTACCGGGACGGCGCCCGGGCCCTGCTCGACACCTCGCTGATCAGCCCGCTCGCGGGCACCGCCCAGGTGACCGGCACCCGGATGCGCGCCGACCTCGACGCGCCGTTCTTCGCCACCGACCGCATGGTGGTCACCGGCCCGGACGGCGAGCGGCGGGAGTTCGTGCTGGATCCGGGCGAGACCGGGTACGTCGGCGAGATCCGCGAGGTCCGCGACCGGCTCGCCGAGGGCGCCACGGAGAGCCCGGTCATGCCGCTCGACGACAGCCTCGCCATGATGCGGCTGCTGGAGGACGCCCGCTCCCGCGTCATCGACCCGACCGGCGCGGCCGCCTGACCGCCGCCGGTACGGCCGGCCCGGTACGGCCCGGCCCGAAACGGCCCGGCGGGCTCACCGCCGCGGCACGAGCGCGACGTCGAAGCGCACCGTGACGTCGTCGGCGACCCGGAGCGCGCCGAGGAAGGCCGAGTACGGCCGGATGCCCCACCGGGACTGGGTGACGACCGCGGAGCCGCGCGCCCGGCCGCCGGCGATCGTGCCGGTGACCACGACGTCCCGGGTTACCCCCATGATCGTGAGCGGCCCCTCGACGCGGAAGGAATCCGCCGTGCCCTCGACCCGGGCCGACCGGAACGTGATCTCCGGGTGCCGCGCGGTCTTCAGGATCCGCTCCCGCACGATCCTCTCGATCTCCGCGCGGTCGCCGGCGGTGAGCGGCTTGACGCCGCCGGTGCCCCGCCGTACCTCGAGGGAGCCGGCGTCGGCGGTGACGCTCACCGCGCACGCGGCCGGGTCCGCGGTGTCGATCATGGCCTGGCCGTGCCACCGGGTGACCTCGATGAGCAGGTCGTGCCCGGCCTTCGCGACCGCCCCGGAGCGGCCCGTCTCGATGACGAGCCGCCCGGTCTCGGGCCCGAAGGTGTACTCGCCGATGGTGATGCCCATCCTCCCAGGCTAGGCCCGCCGCGAGACCGCGGCGTCCCGGCCCGTGGGCGGGCCCTCCTCGGTGGGCGGGCGCCCGGTCACTTCCCGGCCGCCTGCTTGGCGGCCTCCTTCGCCTCCTTCGCGGCCCGGGCCATCTCCGCCTTGGCGGTGGCGGCGTACTTGTCGACGTACTCCTGCCCGGACAGCTCCATCAGCGCGTACATGATCTCGTCGGTCACCGCGCGGAGCACCAGGCGGTCGTCCTCCATGCCGTAGTAGCGGGAGAAGTCGAGCGGCTTGCCGAACCGGATGCCGGGGCGGATGCCGAACCGGGGGAAGATCTTGCCGGGGGGCATGATCTCGCGGGTGTTGATCACGGCCCAGGGGATGACGGGGGCGCGGGACATGAGCGCGAGCCGGGCGACGCCGGTCTTGCCCTTGTAGAGGCGGCCGTCGGGGGAACGGGTCCCCTCGGGGTATATGCCAAGAAGGTGACCTTCGCGCAGGATTCGGAGGCCGGTGCGCAGGGCGGCCTCGCTCGCCTTGCCACCGGAACGGTCAAGGGGGACGGTGCCGACGCCGCGGAAGAACATCCGGCTGATCAGGCCTTTGAGCCCGCGGCCGGTGAAGTACTCGGCCTTGCCGAGGGAGATGACCTTACGGGGGAGATGAAGGGGACCGAAGAAGTGATCGGAGAAGGACAGGTGGTTGCCGGCGAGGATCGCCGGCCCCTCTCGCGGCACGTTCTCCACGCCTTCGGCCCAAGGGCGGAACACCAGGTGGAGGAGCGGCCCGAGTGTGACCTTCAACACCCAGTACAGCACTTGGGCACCTCACTTCTGTGCGGGCGGTCAGGTGTACGGCGTCATCTTCCCATCTTCCGGCCCAAGCTCGTACCCGGCCCTATCCGGGCACTCGCGATGATGCGCCCGATCGTGCGACGATCGGGCCAGCACGTCCACACGTGTTCGACGGCGAACCAGGGTGGCCGGACGAGAGAGGTGTCGCCATGCCGCTGATGCCGGGCGCCGAGCCGTACCACCACGAGGGCGGCAAGGTCGGGGTGCTGCTGTGCCACGGGTTCACCGGCACGCCGCAGGCGCTGCGCCCGTGGGCGGAGTTCCTCGCGCGGGCCGGGCTCACCGTGTCGCTCCCCCGCCTGCCGGGCCACGGGACCACCTGGCAGGAGATGAGCCACACCGGCTGGGAGGACTGGTACGGCGAGCTCGAGCACGCCTTCGGCGAGCTGCGCGGCCGGTGCCCCGACACGTTCGTGATGGGCCTGTCGCTCGGCGGGTGCATGGCGCTGCGCCTCGCCGAGGTGCACGGCGACGCCGTGCGCGGGGTGGTCGCGGTGAACCCCTCGGTGGTGAACGACGTGCCGCTGCTCCGGCTCGCCCCGCTGCTCAAGTGGGTGGTGCCGAGCGTGCCGGGGGTCGCGAACGACATCAAGAAGGAGGGGGTCAGAGAGCTCGCCTACGACCGCACGCCGGTGCGGGCCGCGGCGACGCTGCCCCGGCTGTGGTCGCTGGTGCAGAGCGAGCTGCACAAGGTCACCCAGCCGGTGCTCGTGTACCACAGCCCGCAGGACCACGTGGTCAAGCCGGCGAGCGTGCGGCTGCTGCGCGAGCGGCTCGGGGACAACCTCACCGTGGTCGAGCTGCCGAACAGCTACCACGTCGCCACCCTTGACAACGACGCCGAGACCATCTTCCAGGGGAGCCTGGAGTTCATCACCACCCACGCGTCGGTACCCTTGCAGCAGGACTGATCGGCCCAGGGACGAGTTCACCGGTGACGCCGCAGAGTGACGAGGACGAGATCTGGCGTCAGATCGTCGCCTCATTCCACGCACCGGCCGAGGAGACCTCGGCGGGCCAGCCCTGGCCCGACCGGGAGAACATCACCCCCCGCAGCGGCGACCAGCGGGACCGTGACGACCTCGCGGATCCCCTCCCGGACCGCGCGCTCGCGGACGGCGGGCCGCTCGCCGCGGGCCGCGGCGGGGACCTCCACCCCGACGCCGACGGGGACGACGATGACGACCACTATGTGCCGCCGCCCCCGCCGCCGCTGCCCAAGGTGGAGCCGGGCACGAAGATCGCCTGGCTGGCGCTCTTCGGCGGCCCTGCCTACCTGCTGCTCGCTGCCCTGTTCCGCTGGCCGATGGACGGCTGGATCCTGTTCGCCGCGGTGGCCGCGTTCATCGGCGGGTTCGTGGCGCTCGTGGTGCGCATGGGCGACGGCCCGCCCAAGGACTCCGGCTGGGACGACGGCGCCGTGGTCTGAGCCGGCGCCGATCAGGTCCGCTCGTCGCCCGGGACCGTCTCGATGAGGTCGGTGTAGCGGCCGGAGCCGTCCACGACGTGGCCCACGGCCATGGTGAGCCCGGCGACGTGGGTGACCGCGAGCAGCCGCACGGTACGGCCCGCCCCCGCCTTCCGGCCCCGCTCGGCCCGCCACTTGCCGTCCGCGTAGCGCAGCAGGAACGGCTCGCCCGGGCGGGCCGGATCGAACCCGGCCGCCCAGAACCGCCCGCCGGCGTCCCCGGTCACGCCGTACAGCTCGGCCGGGCGGTCCGGGACCCGCATCCGCGTCCAGCGCTTGCCGTTCCACCGCAGCGCGAGCGGGTGGATCGTGCCCGAGGACCGGTAGACGCCCCCGATCGCGACCACCCGCTTGGGGCCGTCGGCGTGCACGTCGCGCAGGAACCCGCCCTTGACCCGCGGCACCCGCACCGGCTTCCACCTGCCGCCGGACAGCCGCAGCACCAGCGGGCCCGCGGCGGTCTCGCCGACCGCCCAGCCGTCCTTGGCCGACAGCAGCGCCACGCCGTACAGGGTGCCCCGCGCCTTGCGGGTGACCACGGACCAGCGGCCGGACTGGCCGGTGGCGATCATGGGGTGGCCGTCGCGGCTGCCGACCGTGACCACGCGGCCGGGCACCGCGGCGACACCGCCGAGCCAGTCGCCCGCCCGCAGCGCCGCGACGTCGATCCGGTCGAAGGTGGACCCGTCCCCGCGCACCACGTACGGCCGGCTGTCGTGGCCCTCCCCCACGGCCCACAGCTCGGTGGGCGAGGCCGCGGCGACCGACCGCAGCCGTCCCGCGCCCGAGGCGTCGTTGCGGATGCCGACGGCGTTCCACGACGAGCCGTCCCAGTGGGTGATCACGCCGCGGCTCTGCCAGTCGTCCCAGACGCCCTCCTGGCCGACCGCCCACACGTTCCGCGGCCCGAGCGCCACGATGTCGGAGAGCGAGCCGTCGACGCGCAGCCTGGCGGAGGCCGACGGCGGGGTACGGTCACTCGCCGCGGCGGGCGGCGGGGCGGCGTCCGGGTCGGCGCCGGGGATCACGTGGGCGTGCGCGGCCGATGTGGGGCGCAGGAGCGTCCCGGCGAGAAGGCCGGAGAGGAGCACGCACAACGGCACCGCACGCCGCGGCGGGCGGCGGGTCATGAGCAAATCGTACGCAGCTGCGTGTCGCCCGTGCGGCACTCATCCCCCAAGTCGTGGTGAAAGAGCAGGTCGGCGAGGACGGGCAGGTGGTCGGTGGCGGCGGCGAGGTCGGCCGGGGCGGCCCGCGGCACGCCGCACGCCCGCACGGCCAGGCCGGGCCCGGCGAGCACGGCGTCGATGCGGTGGCGGGGCCGCGCGGCCGGGAAGGTGGCGCCGTCGCCGTCCGGCGCGGCCGCGAAGCAGTCGGTGTACCGGCGGGTCAGGTAGCGCCAGGCGGCCCGGCCCGGAACCTCGTTGAGGTCCCCGGCGAGCACGTCCGGCACCCCGAAGCGCTCGCGTACCCGGGCCATGTGGGCGGCGATCTCGGCCGCGTGCCGCAGCCGGGCCCCGGCGGCGAGGTCGAGGTGGACGCTGCCGACCGCGGCCCGGAACCCGTCCTTCGCCACCACGGCGATCGCGAGCGCCCGGCGCTGCAGCGGCGGGCAGGGCCGCAGCAGGTGGTACTCGCGGTGCACGGTGCGCACGCCCGGCCCGGTGAGGATGGCGAGCGCGCCCCCGCGCCGCCCGGCCGCCACGGTCATCCCGGCCCGGCGGGCGAGCCGGGCCCGGCGCCACCACAGCAGCCGGGGCACCTCCTGCAGGCAGAGCACGTCGGGCCGCATCGCGGTGACGACGCGCACCAGCGCGTCCACGTCGTCGCGCAGCGACCGCACGTTGTAGCAGGCGACCCGGAGCGTCGCCCGGGGCACGCCCCGGGCGTCCGGCCCCGCGGGTGCGCGCGGTGGCGGGCTCACCCGCGGCGCCCCCTTCCCGGGCACGCCAGGGGCCGCCCGGCCCGGACGCCCGCGCGGCCGAGCCGGGCGAGGAGCCTGCCGGGCACCTCGCCCGCGCTCAGCGACTTCGCCATGCATCCGATGAAACGGCCGGGGCCCGCGCCGCGGTTCCCCCGCCCATGCGTCAGATACGTCACTGTCCTCCGGTACGGCCGCGCGCCGGCTCGCGGTTGCCCCGGCCGCGGCCTTGTCCCCCGGGCGGCCCCCGCGTGAATACGCGACGGCCGCGCCTGTCAGGCGTCGGGCCGTGCAGGCTCGCATCGGCCGAGCCCAGGCGCCTCCCCCTTGGCCGGGTCCGCTCGGCCCCGTTTCCGCCTCATCGTGCGCGTGCCGGACCGTGACGGCCCCAGAGGGGACGGCAGAGCGCCACGAGCCGGTCGGATCGACCCACCCTCGCACCACCCATGGCGGCCGCTCGTGGCCGCGGCGGTTCCGGCTCACCTCGGAAGCGGCACCAGAGCACCCGCCGGCGGGACGGCTGCCGCCTCACCGGGCGTATGGGGACGCACCGCCGAGATCGGCAGGGCCGGGGTGGCCTCGGGCCCGCGCGCGGCACCGCCGTACCCGGGCCCGGCCGGCCGGGCGGGCCGGTTCAGCCGAGCCGGGCGAGGTCGGCCGCGCCCACGATGCCCGCGGCCGGGCCGAGCTCGGCGACCCTGATCTCCGCGAGCGGGCGGTGGCCGCGACCGGCGATGCGGCGGGCGAACTCCTCGCGGGCCGCGTCGATGAACAGGTCCGCCGCGTGCGACACCCCGCCGCCGATGACGAAGCAGCCGGGGTCGAACATCGCGGCGAGGTCCGCCAGCCCCTGGGCGAGCCACCGGGCGAGCAGGCCGAACGCCTCCAGCGCCACCTCGTCGCCCTCCCGGGCCGCGGCGGCGACGATCTCGCCCCGGGCCGCGTCGAGGTTGCCGCCGGCGAGCTCGAGCAGCCGGGCACCGCGCGACGGGTCGGCCGCGATCGCCTCGCGCGCGTCCGCCACCAGCGCGGTGCCGCTGGCGTACCGCTCCCAGCAGCCCCGGTTGCCGCAGCCGCACGGGCGGCCGTCCGGCACCACCCGCATGTGGCCGGGCTCGGCGCCCATGCCGTACCGGCCCCGGTAGAGCCGGCCGTCGAGCACGATGCCGCCGCCGATGCCGGTGCCGACGGTGACGCACACCATGTGGCTCTCGCCCCGGCCCGCGCCGAAGCGGTACTCGCCCCACGCCGTGGCGTTGGCGTCGTTCTCCACCACGACGGGCAGGCCGGTGAGGTCGCCGATCTTCTGCCGCAGCGGCTCCTCACGCCAGCAGGGCAGGTTCGGCGCGAACCGCAGCGCCGAGCGGGTCTCGTCCACGAAGCCGGCCGCGCCGACCCCCACCGCCTCCACCTCGTGGCGGCAGGAGAGCTCGTGCACCAGCCCGGCGATCACCTTCGCGACCTCGTCGGGGTCGTCCGCCGGGGTGGGCCTGCGCAGATACTCGACGATCGTGCCGTCCTCGGCCACCACCCCCGCGAGGACCTTGGTTCCGCCGACGTCGATCCCGATGGTGTACGCCATCGTCTCCCGCTTCCCGCCCTTCCGCCTCGCCGTGCCGCCGTACAGTGCGGCTGTACAGTGCCGCGCCGTACAGTATCGCGTCGGCTCAGTCCAGGTCGATCCGCTCCACCCGGCTCGCGCGCGCCTCCCGGTCCCGCTCCCGGGGCCGCGCGCCCGGCGCCGGGCGCTGCAGCGCGTCGAGCGCCTGCCGGAGCGCGGCGATCAGCTCCCCGCCCGCCGCCAGCAGGTGGTCGGTCACGTCCCCGCGGGACTCTCGCGCGGCGGCCTTCATCCGGCAGATCGGGCAGGCCCGGCAGATGTACTCGTCGTGGTCCTCCTGCCCGGCCTCGGCGACCACCTCGCTCCACACGTCCCGCGGCTCGGACCGGCCGAACGCCTGGCCGAGCCCGCTCATCCCGGCCCGGGCGCCGCCCTTCACCACGCCCTTGCCGATCTCGCGCATCACCCGGTCCTGCAGCGCCTCGAAGAGCCGCATCGCCTCCTCGGCGACCGAGCCGATCGGGTCCCGGGCGGTGCCGCCCGGCCCCGGCGTCTCGGCCCCGGACCCCGGCGTGCGCGCCCCGGCCTCGGCGCCGCCGTCCGCCGCCCGCCCGGGCTCCTCGGTCACCCGGGGGTCCTCCGCCTTGCCGTTATCCCGGTTCTCGCTCATCTGACCCTCCTGACCCGAACCGTACCCGGAGGCGGCCGTCGCGGAGCGACGCCTCCTCCACGGTGCGCCGGGCGAGCGCCACGGGCAACGCCAGGATCCGCCGGTACGGCCCGGCCGTGATGATCAGCTCGTCGCCCTTGCGCGCCAGGTCCACCTCGCCGCGCTCGGCGAACGGCAGCGCGAGCGACAGCTCCCAGCCGCCCTCGCCGTCCGCGGCCACGCTCATCGGCGGCGGCACCTGCGGGCGGGCGAACGGGTCGGCCTCGCCGTACAGGGTCTCGGCGAGGCCGGCCAGCGCGGGCAGGCCGACCGGCTCGGCGGGCAGGTACGGCACGGTGTGCACCGGCAGCGGCGCGAAAGATTCATGGATCTCGGCGAGCCGCCGCCCCTGGGCCGTCACCCACCCGTGCCGCCAGGCGTCGGCCCCGCCGGCCGGGAACACCCGGTTGGCGATCACCGCGTCGACGCGGTAGCCGTACAGGCTGAGCGAGGTGAGGGTACGGCGGGCCTCGGCGACCACCACCGACTCCGGGGTGAGCACGAGCCGCACCGAGGCGCCGTCCCCGGCGAGCAGGCCGCGGATCTCCAGCAGGCCGCGGTGCAGCCGCTCGGCGGCGCCGATCACGTCGTCGCCGGGCACGCTCACCCGGGCGACCTGCCGGACCAGCGGGGACACGGCGCGGATCACCCGCCGCCCGGTGGGCAGCAGCCGGGTGACGTGCCAGTCGAGCGCCTCGGGCAGGGCGAGCAGCCGCAGCGTCTCCGCGGTCGGCGCGCAGTCGATCACGATCACGTCCCAGCGGCCGGTCCGCGCCTGCTCGCGCAGCTCGAGGAGCGCGATCACCTCCTCGGCGCCGGGCAGCACGGTGATCTCCTCGGAGGTCACCTCGTCGAGGCCGAGCTCGACGAGCACGTCCTTGGCGTACTCGCGCAGCTCGCCCCAGTGCCGCTCCAGCGACCGCTGGGTGTTCACCTGCTGCAGGTGGAGGCCGGGCGCGACCTCGGCCGGGTCGTCGCTCGGCGGCACGGCGAGCGCGTCCGCGAGCGAGTGCGCGGTGTCGGTGGAGACCACGAGCGTCTTGTGGCCGCGGCGGGCGGCGAGCACGGCGGTGGCCGCGGCCACGGTCGTCTTGCCGACGCCGCCCTTGCCGGTGAACAGCAGCAGCCGCGGCGCGCCCGGGACGGCCTCCCCGGTGGGTTCCGGCCGCGCCGTCGCCGTCACCGGCCCTCGACGCGCTTCTTGAGGCCGCGCAGCGCGGTGTCGATGATCACCTTCTCGGCCTTGCGCTTGATCAGCCCGATCATCGGCACCTTGAGGTCGACCGCGAGCTCGTAGGTCACCTCGGTGGCGTCGCCGCGCCGGTCGAGCCGGTAGCTGCCGTTGAGGCCGCTGATCATGCGGCCGGGCTCGGTGATGCGCCAGTGCACCGCGTCGTCGCCGGACCACTCGTAGCCGAGCACGTACTCGTCACTGATCACCCCGGCGTCGAGGACGAACCGCACGGTCGCCGGTCGTCCGTCGTCGCCCGTGGTGAGCACCTCGGCGCGCTTCACCTGCCCGGCCCACTCCGGGTACGACGCGAAGTCGGCGATGACCTTCATGATCGCCGCCTTGTCCGCGGCGATCGAGATACTCGACGTGGTGCGATCAGCCATGGTCTCACCGTACTCGCATTCTCAGATCTCGATGACGTACGGCGTGCCGCGGGCGCGGAAGTGGCCGACGTTGAGGCACTCGGTGCGGCCGATGCGGGTGCGCGGCTTGAGCGGCTGGTGCACGTGCCCGAACAGGGCGTAGCGGGGCTGGGTCTCGCGGATCGCCTCGAGCAGGGCCTCGCTGCCCCGCTCGTAGCGGCGGGCGACCACGTCGTACAGCAGCTCGGGCACGGCGGGCGGGATGTGCGAGCACAGCACGTCGACCCGGCCGAGCGCCGCCACCTTGGCCGCGTACTCCTCCTCGTCGACCTCGTTGGGGGTGCGGTAGCGGGTGGGGAGGCCGCCGCCGACGAACCCGAACACCAGGCCGCCGATCTCGGCGGTGCGCCCGTCGAGCACGTGGTGCCCGTCGCGCACGTGGTCGGCCCACAGCCGGGGCACGTCCACGTTGCCGTAGGTGAGGTAGGCGGGGGTGGGCATCGCCGCGAACAGCTCGGCGTACTGCGCCCGCACCGCCCGCTCAAGGTGCTCGCGCGGGTCGCCGCCGAGCCGGGCCCACAGCTCCGCGGACAGCGCCCGGGCCTCGTCGAAGCGGCCGGCGGTGCGCAGGCCGATGTACCGGCCGGCGTTCTCGGCGCCGAACAACTGGGGAAATATCCCCTGGGAGTGGTCCGCGTAGTCGATGAAGAGCAGGAGGTCGCCCAGGCAGATCAGCACGTCGGCCCCGTCGCCGGCCTTGGCGAGCGCATCGGCGCGGCCGTGCACATCACTGACGACGTGGACCCGCATGCCGTGCATCGTAACCCGCCGCACGACCGCCCGGGCGGGCCCCTACCGGCCCGGACGGGTACGGCCGGCGGCCGATCGACCCGTAAAGCTACCGATTCGTAAACATCGGGTGTAACGTCCCTGAAACCACCCAGTGCGTGCACCCGCAAGGAGCCACCGTGCGCGAGTACAGCGTTCCCACTCTTGTGGACGTCCCCGCCTCGGCGAACCTCACCGATACGGTGTTCGCCCGCGCCGAGCGGGAGCCTGCGGCCGTCGTCATCCGGCGCAAGGAGGGCGACGGCTGGGTCGACGTGACGGCCCGCCAGTTCGCCGACGAGGTCGTCCGCATCGCCAAAGGCCTGATCGCCGCGGGCATCGAACCCGGCGACCGGGTCGGGCTGATGTCCCGTACCCGGTACGAGTGGACCGTGCTCGACTACGCGATATGGACGGCCGGGGCGGTGGGCGTGCCGATCTACGAGACCTCGTCGCCCGACCAGATCCGCTGGATCCTGTCCGACAGCGGCGCCCGCGCGGTGTTCGTCGAGCACGCCGCGCACGAGGAGACGGTGCGCGAGGTCCTCGCCGAGCTGCCCGGGGTCAAGCACCTGTGGCGGATCGAGGACGGCGGCCTCGACGAGCTGGTCGCCGGCGGTGAGGGCGTGGCCGACGAGACCGTCGCCGGGCGCCGCACCGCCCGCGGCGGCCGCGACCTCGCCACGATCATCTACACCTCGGGCACCACCGGCATGCCCAAGGGGTGCAAGATCACCCACGACAACCTGCTGTTCACCGCCCGCAACGCCACCACGGGGCCGCTCAAGCCGATGTTCGACGTGCAGGACCGCGCGGCGCTGCTGTTCCTGCCGCTCGCGCACGGCTTCGCGCGGCTCATCCAGGTGGCGCTGATCGAGACCCACACGATCCTGGCGCACACCCCGAACATCAAGAACGTCGCGCCCGACCTGCAGTCGCTCAAGCCGACGTTCCTGCTCGGCGTGCCACGGGTGTTCGAGAAGGTCTACAACTCGGCCGAGCAGAAGGCGACCGCCGAGGGCAAGGGCAAGATCTTCCACCTCGCCGCGGACGTGGCGATCCGGTACAGCAAGGCGAAGGACACCGGCGGCCCGGGGCTGGGCCTGCGGATCCAGCACGCGATCTTCGACAAGCTCGTCTACCACAAGATCCGCGCGGCCACCGGCGGAAAGCTCACCGCCGCGGTCTCCGGCGGCTCCGCGCTCGGCGACCGGCTCGGCCACTTCTTCCGCGGCGTCGGCATCGAGGTGTTCGAGGGCTGGGGGCTCACCGAGACCTCCGCCCCGTCCACGGTGAACCCGGTGGGCGCCAACCGCATCGGCACGGTGGGCAAGCCGCTGCCCGGCGTCACGATCGCGGTCGCCGACGACGGCGAGATCCTCGTCTCCGGGCGGCACGTGTTCGACGGCTACTGGAACAACGAGAAGGCGACCGCCGACGCGTTCGACGAGCAGGGCCGGCTCCGCACCGGCGACGTCGGCGAGCTCGACCAGGACGGCTACCTGCGCATCACCGGCCGGAAGAAGGAGATCATCGTCACCGCGGGCGGCAAGAACGTCGCCCCGGGCCCGCTGGAGGACCGCATCCGCGCCCACCCGCTGGTGAGCCAGGCGATGGTGGTCGGCGACGACCGGCCGTTCGTCGGCGCGCTGATCACCCTCGACCCCGAGGCGCTCGAGCAGTGGAAGGAGGCGAACGGCAGGCAGGGCGCGACGCTCGCCGAGCTCGCCACCGACCCGGCGATCCTCGCCGAGATGCAGAAGGCGGTCGACGAGGCGAACCGCATGGTCTCCAAGGCCGAGCAGATCAAGAAGTTCGTGGTGCTCGACACCGATCTCACCGAGGAGACCGGGCACGTCACGCCGAGCCTGAAGCTCAAGCGCGACATCGTCGCCCGCGACTTCGCCCAGCAGATCGAGAACCTCTACAGCTGAGCGCGCGTCTCGCGTCCAGCGGGGGCCGTGGCCGTCACGCGGCCCCCGCACCGTTTTTCAGCGCGGCCGCTCCCGAGCCTGCGCCCGCGTCGTCGCACACGCGCCGGGTCGGGTGGCCCTGGCCGGCGAGGCCGGTCGGCGTCCGCGGGTACGGCCCGCGCAACGCGGCGGACCAGGCGCTCAGGGGTCCGCCCCCGCGTCCTTGAGGTCCGCGGCGCCCGTCAGCAGCGCGGCGAAGCGGTCCGCGACCGCGTCCCAGCGCCACTCGCGCTCGATCCAGGCCCGGCCCCGCTCCCCCATCGCCCGCGCCCCGGCGGGGTCCTTGAGCAGGCCGATCAGCGCGTCCGCGACCTCGCCGGGCGAGCGGCCGTCCACGACCAGGCCGGTCTGCCCGGGCACCACCGCGTCGGGGGCGCCGCCCGAGTTGCCCGCGACCACGGGCAGGCCGGTCGCCGACGCCTCCAGGTAGACGATGCCGAGCCCCTCGACGTCCATGCCCCACCGGCGGGTACGGCACGGCATCGCGAACACGTCGCCCGCGTCGTAGTAGGCGGGCAGCCGCCCCCACGGCACGGTGCCGGTGACGAGCACCGACCCGCCCAGGCCGAGCGAGGCGATCATGCGCTCCAGCGTCCTGCGGTACGGCCCGCCGCCGACGAGCAGCAGGAAGGCCCCCGGGGCGGCGCGCAGCACCTCCGGCCAGACCCGGATGAGCATGTCCTGCCCCTTGCGCGGCACCAGCCGGGAGACGCACACCACCACCGGCCGGTCCCCCAGGCCGAGCGCCGCCCGGATCTCGGCGCCGCCCGCCCCGGGCCGGAACACCTCGGTGTCCACGCCGGGCGTGAGCCGTACCAGCTTCTCCGGCGGGATCGGGCCGGAGAGCCGGTCGAAGGTGTAGCCGCCGAGGTAGGTGACGACGTCGGCGCCCTCGGCGATGCGGCGCAGCAGCGCGCGGCCGACCCCGAGGCCGGCCCAGGCGGCCTCGTGCCCGTGGGTGAGCATGACCACGCGGCGCGCCCCGGCCTGCCGCAGCGCGGGCGCGAGCAGGCCCATCGGCAGCGCCGCCCCGAACACGACCGTGTCGCACCCGTGCTCCCGCACCAGCCGGGCCGCACGCCGGGCGACCGACGGCACCGGCAGCATGAGCGAGGTGGGGTGCCGCACCACCCGGTACGGCTGGCGCGCGTCGAAGGCCTCGCACCCCTTCCACCGCGGCGCGTAGACCACCACCGAGCCGGGCGGGCGGCGCACGGCCAGGGCGTGCACGAACGCCTGGATGCCGCCCGGCCGGGGCGGGAAGTCGTTGGTGACGATCAGGGTGCTCACGTCGGGCCGTCTCGGTGCGCGGAGGCGGGGTGCCTGGGCGTGCGCCCCGGAGGCGATGGGACGCGCTCCGAATCTACTGCACACACCGGTCGCCGCGGCGGCACCCGGAGCGATCTCTCCCGGCCGCGCCCGGGCGCCGTGCAGGGCGCGGCGGCGGCCGGGGCGGTGACGGCCCGGGACAGGGCGCGGCCCCGCCCACCGCCGCGGTGGACGGGGCCGCGCTCCGTCGCGGTCCGCCGCGGGCTACAGCCCCGGGCGCACGGCGCCGCTGAACGCGGACCTGCGCCAGGCGCTGAGCCTGTCGATCCGCACCCGCTTGCCGGAGCTCGGCGAGTGGATCATCCTGCCCTTCCCGACGTACATGCCCACGTGGCCCTTGCCGTGGAAGAAGAGCAGGTCGCCCGGGCGGAGCTCGTTCCAGGAGACCTTCCTCTTGATCAGGCGGTACTGGGCGGTGGTCACGCGCGGAATCCGCACGCCGGCCTTCCGCCAGGCGTACTGCACGAAGCCGGAGCAGTCGAAGGCGTACGGCCCGGTGCCGCCGTACCGGTACGGCGCGCCGATCTTCGACTTCGCGACGGCCACGGCCTTGCTCGCCTTGAGGCGCTGGCGTGCGGCCCTGCTCAGCTTCCTGCCGCTCGCGTCACTCGACTTCGCGTCCTTCGTCTTCGTGCCGGACGCCGACTTCGCACCGGCCGACGAGGCCGAGGCGGCGTCCGCCGCCCTGGTGGCCTGCTGCGCGGCCGAAACGATGCCGCCCAGGGTGGCGCCGACCGACGTCGTGGTCTCCAGGATCCCGGTCGCGGCGGCGGGGACCGGCGATCCGGTCCGGGCCGCGGCCGCTGTGCCGTACTCGGTGACGGCGGCGTTCGCCGCGGGGGAATCAATGGCGACCGCCCCGGTCGACACGGTCACGGTGAGCGCCACGCCACCGAGGGTGACGCGGGCGGCACGAGACAGACGGGGGTTGTACGCGTTGGTAGACAGGATCTCTCCTAGGGTCTTCCGCTTGTGCCTACCGGGTTAGCTGACGGGTTCGGGTGGGGAAGTCTCGCCCTACGGTGACGATCACCGATTCACCCCGTGGCCCTTCTCGGGAGGGCCGATTGGGTCCCCGGCTCCATGCCTCCTGACTGCATGGACTCGGCGGTGCGCCGCGTTCCGCTCGGCGAGCGTCCATCGCCCCGGATCGCGGCCGGATATCGATCTGTTATCTGCAGGCCCGGCGCCGGTGCCGGGCGCTTCCCGCAGCGGCGTGTCGCGCCCGCTGCCGAACGCAAAAGTTACACAGCCTTCGCAAAGACGTGAACCGACTCGCCGAAATTGCTCACCCCGGGAAGGCCGGCCGGGAAACGAAAAGCGCAGCTCAGCGCCATTCCCGTTACCGTTCTGTGATTCGCATCACAAAGCCCTTCCAAGGGCCTGAAACCGCCACATCGGTCCCATGCGTCACGGAATTCAAGATCAGACCGCTCTCTGGCGCCCGGGAAACGATGATCGCTACACACTGGCAGGAAAAACGGGAACGGGACTACACTCGAGCAAATCTCAGAATCTGAGAAACCCGGAACGCCGGTGAAGCGCTTTCCAGGCAGATCACGAGCCGATAAACCGCTGCGCGATCGACTTAAACGTGAGAAATATCACCCGCCGCCCAAGCGATTGTTCGGCCCGCTCGACGATGAAAGGCACTGGCAAAAAACAGTCCGTCTCAGGACGGAAAAGGGGTAGGCGGGTGCGGCGGCCACGGCCGGAGCGGAGGGGTGAACGGGACCGGCGGCACCGGGTGCCGCCGGGAACGACATGGGGGGCGCCGAGCCCGGTTCGCGGCGGCGCCCACACGCGTCACCGGGGCGTCGCCGCAGGGGCGAGGCGGTGATCGTCATGGTTCGCCCGGCGCCGCCCGCCCGGCACGGCGGGCCGGGCCGTACGGCTCGCCCGGCCCCGCGTCCCGCGACACCGCTGCGATGTCCCTTCCGGTGCCTCCCACACCGGGACGCGGCGGGCCGGGCGGAGCGCCGGCGCCGCGGTTACGGCCGTACCCCGCCGAGCAGGCGGTGCATGCCGTAGGCGGAGAGGGTGGTGATCTTCACGACGTCACCGGTGCGCGGCGCGTGCACCATCTTCCCGCCGCCGATGTAGATGCCGACGTGCCCCAGGCTCCGGCTGAACACCAGGTCGCCCGGCTGCAGCGCGTCCAGCGGCACCCGCCGGCTCGCGCCCCACGCCCACTGCTGCGTGGTGGTGCGCGGCAGCTGCACCCCGGCCGCCCGCCAGGCCGCCTGGGTGAGGCCGGAGCAGTCCCACACCCCCGGCCCGGTGCCGCCGTACCGGTACGGCTTGCCGATCTGCGCGAAGGCGAACTGCAGCGCGACCCGGGCGTTGCCCGAGGCGGGCCCGGTGTAGCGCATGCCGGTGCTGTTGGGGTCACCGGTCTGGTAGGTCCCCAGCCGGCGCAGCAGCCGCTCCTGCTCGCGCACGAGCTTCTCGACCTCGATCTTCTTGCGGCGGAAGTCCTCGCGGTCCTCCTCCGCCTGCTTCATGGCCTCCTTGGCCGCGTCGCGCCGCTGCTCCAGCTCCTTGACCGCCTGCTCGAAGCCCTTGAGCGCCTCGGCCCGGGCGGCGGAGAGCTGGGTGAGCGTCGCGATACCGGCCAGCGCCTGCCGGGGATCCCCGGCGCCGGTGATGCCGGCGATCCCGATGTCGCCCTCGGAGTAGGCGGTCGCCACCAGGCTGCGGATGTCCGCGCGCATGCGGTCCACCCGCTCCTGGCGCTCCTTGAGGTCGGCGCTGAGCTCCCGGTACTTCTTCCGCGTCTTCTTCCAGCGCTCGTTGGCCTCGTTGTACCGCTCGACCGCCAGGTCCGCCTTGTCCTCGAGCTTCTTCAGCTTCGCCCTCGCCTCGGCGATCGTGGGCCGCGGCTCGGCGATGGCCGGGCCGGCCAGGCCGGCCTGGAACGCGACCACCATGGCCGCGGACAGGCCGACCGCGAGCGGAACCCGGCGGTGCCACATCGGACGCCCCCGGCCGGGAGCGGAATCCCGGGCGGACCCGTCGAGGATGCGTCCCTTCCGAACATCGCGTACGGCCACGTTTGCTGCCAGCCTTCCCCAGCGAGACAACCGGGGCGTGACGTTACTCAATGGATTTCTGGGATTTCAACCGGTTCACCGGTATTGAACCAACGGCACGCGGTGGCCGTACCCCCTGGTGGGGTCACCCTCGTCCCAGGCGACGGAGCAGCACGGATGACGGCAGCGGACGGGCGCCCATGCGCCGGACCGACTCGGCCACCTCCCGGTCGGAGGAGACCACCGCCATCGCCCGGCCGGGCGGCTCGGCGCGCACCAGCCGGCGGATGAGGTCGTCGGCGATCTCGCCGGGCGCGCTGAACAGCACGCGCACCCCGCGCGGGGCCTGCACCTGCACCGGCCCGTCGAGCTCGGCGCCGTCGAACACGCAGGTGATCTCCACGCGGGACTGCACGGCGAGGCCGCCGAGCCCGGTGAGCAGCCGGGCGCGCTGGTCGACGAGGGTGAGCGACGGATAGCCGGTCTTGGTCACGTTGTAGCCGTCGACGATGAGGTGCAGCCGCGGGATGGCGAGCAGCTGGTCGAGCAGCTCCGGGTCGTCGTCGTCGAGGGCGCGGGCGGGCATCGCCCGTACGCTCGGACGCCCCGGGGCGACCGCGGCCACCGAGTCCGCCGGGCGGGTGATCGACGCGGGCAGCGCGAGCTCGCTGCGCAGCCCGGCCGCGGCGTCCTGCAGCGTGTCGAGCAGCACCCGGATGCGCGCGTCGTCGAAGCTGCGCCCCTCGCGCGCCGCACGGCGGGCCGCGTCGACCTGCTCCTCGGCCTCGGCGAGCCGCTCCCGCAGCCGCCGTACCTCGGCCTCGCTCGCGCTCGCCGCCTGCGCGGCGGCGGCCTTCGCCTCCGCCGCGGCCGCCTCGAGCTCCTGCGCCCGCGCCTCGGCCGTCTTGACCCGCTCGCGCGCCTCGTGCAGCTTCCGCCGCAGGTCGGCGATCTCCGCGCGGGCCTCCTTGAGCTGCTCGCGCAGCCGGTCGATCTCCTCCTTGCTCGCGTTCTTCTGCGCGGCGAGCTGCTCGCGCAGCCGGGCGATCGTCTGCTCCTGGGCGGAGCCCTCGGCGGCGGCCGCGCACTGCTCCAGGTCGGCCCGCGCGGTCTCCACCAGGTCCGGCCAGCCGGGCGGGCGGGTGAGGTACGCGGCGGCGGCGACGATCACCGGATCGGCGGCGGCCGGCACCGTGCCCTCGTTGAGGCTGCGCACCAGCTCGGGCCATGCCTCGGCGAGCGCCTCCGCCACGGTCTCGCGGAACTTCTTGTCGGTCTCGAGCTGGGTGGCGATCGGCGCGCCGCCGAGCCGGGCCCGCTTACGCGGATCGAACCGGGCGATGGTGCGCAGCGGCGGAGGCACGGCGGGGGGAGGCAGCGTCCCGATCACCTGGGCCGCGAGCTCCACCACATGGGCGCGGACCGGCTCGGGCAACGGGCGAGACAGACCCTCTTCGGCTGAACTCATTCCCCTGCTCCCAGTCTGGCCCCTGCCATGCACACCCTCGGCGAACCCTTCATGTCCTCCTTGTCAAGGGTACGACCGTGTCGCACCTGATCGAGTCGGCAAGGTCACGCGGAGCGACATGAAGCGCCGGTGAACGGACGGTCATCTCAGCTTATAGACAAGCGCTTGGTCGAATCACCGTGGCGACGACCGGCGGCGCGCGGCCGTACCGCCCCACCCTACGGGCGATGTCGGTGGTGACCTTTAATGTCTCCGGCGTGGAACCGGTACAGGGCACGTTCGACGACCTCGGCACCCCGCTGCACGAGGTCACGTTCGTGGTGTTCGACCTGGAGACCACCGGGGGCTCGGCCAGGGAACACGCGATCACCGAGATCGGCGCGGTCAAGGTGCGGGGCGGCGAGCGGCTCGGCGAGCTCGCCACGCTCGTCGACCCGGGCACGCCCATCCCGCCGTTCATCACCGTGCTCACCGGGATCACCGACGCGATGGTGACGGCCGCGCCGAAGCTCGCCTCGGTGCTGCCCACGTTCCTCGAGTTCATCCGGGGCGCGGTGCTCGTCGCCCACAACGCGCCGTTCGACGTCGGCTTCCTCAAGGCCGCCTGCGCCGAGCTCGGCTACCCGCCGCCCGCCAACCCGGTCGTCGACACCGCCGACCTCGCCCGGCGCATGCTCACCCGCGACGAGACCCCCGACTGCAAGCTCGCCACCCTCGCCCGGGTGTTCCGCACCCCGAACCAGCCCTGCCACCGGGCGCTCGCCGACGCCCGCGCCACCGTGGACGTGCTGCACGCCCTGCTCGAGCGGGCCGGCGCGTTCGGCGTGCACACGCTCGAGGAGCTCACCGCCTTCGCCCGCGCGCCCTCCCCGCAGCAGCAGCGCAAACGGCACCTCGCCGAGGCCGTGCCGCGCGCCCCGGGCGTCTACGTGTTCGAGGACGCGCGCGGCGAGCCGCTGTACGTCGGCAAGAGCGCCAACCTGCGCAACCGGGTGCGCTCGTACTTCACCGCGGCCGAGACCCGCCCCCGGATCCGCGAGATGATCGGCATCGCCGAGCGGGTGCGCCCGATCGTCTGCGCCACCGCGCTCGAGGCCGAGGTGCGCGAGCTGCGCCTGATCGCCGCGGCCAAGCCGAGGTACAACCGCCGCTCCCGGTTCCCCGAGCGGGCGGTGTGGCTCAAGCTCACCGACGAGCCCTTCCCCCGGCTCGCCATCGTCCGCGAGGTGAAGGACGACGGGTGCGCCTACCTCGGCCCGTTCGGCGGCACGCGCGCCGCGGACGACGCCCGCACCGCGATCCACGAGGCGGTGCCGCTGCGCCGGTGCACCGAGCGCATCGGCGTCCGCACCCGGCGCCCGGCCTGCGCGCTCGCCGGGCTCGGCCGGTGCGGCGCGCCGTGCGAGGGCCGCGAGACCCCCGAGGCGTACGCCCGGCACGTGGCGGCCGTGCGCCGTGCGATGACCGAGGACGCCGAGATCGTCTACGCCGCGGTGAAGGCCCGCATGGACCGCCTCGCCGCCGAGCAGCGGTACGAGGAGGCCGCCGTGGACCGCGACCGCCTCGCGGTCTTCGTCCGGGTCGCCGCCCGCATGCAGCGCCTCGCCGCGCTCACCCGGATCCCGCAGCTCGTCGCCGCCGCGCCCGGCGCCGACGGCGGCTGGGACGTCCACGTCGTCCGGCACGGCAGGCTCGCCGCCGCGGGGGTGATGCCGCGCGGCGCCCACCCGGTGCCGTACGTCGAGGCGCTGGTCGCCACCGCCGAGACCGTGGTGCCCGGCCCCGGCCCGACCCCGGCGGCGAGCGCCGAGGAGACCGAGTGCATCCTGCGCTGGCTGGAGACCCCCGGGGTGCGCCTGGCCGAGGTGGACGGCTCGTGGAGCCTGCCGGTGAACGGGGCGGGGCGGCTGCTCGCCCGCATCGAGCTCGCCTACCGGGGCCGGGAGGAGCGCCCGGCCCGGGAGGGGCGGCCCCTGCGCTGACGCCGGGCGTCGCGGGCCGCGCTAGAGTCGGGCACGGACCGGCGCGCGGGGCGTCCGCCGGCGTCCGCACCGGCCCGTGATCCGGCCGACCGGGGACGCGACGCCACCCGGCCGCGCAGGACCCGCGCCGGGGCACCGCGCATCCGGTGCCCTCCGGCGCACTCCGGCCACCCGAAACCCGCGTCGCGGCCGCACCCCGGCCCGCGACCCTGCCGTATCCGGCGTCCGCCGCGCCCGCCCGGGGCGCCGCGCGGGACGCCGTGGGAGAGAGGAAACGATGGTCACCGCGATCGTGCACATCAAGACCGAGGTGGACAGGATTCCCGAGGTCGCCGAGGAGATCGCCGGGATCGAAGGGGTGAGCGAGGTCTACTCGATCACCGGCGACTACGACCTCCTCGCCATGGTGCGCGTGCCGGCCTACGAGGACGTCGCCGAGATCATCCCCGGGCGGATCAACAAGGTGCCGGGCGTGCTCGCCACCGAGACGCATCTGGCGTTCCGCACCTACTCGCGGCACGACCTGGAGGCCGCCTTCTCCATCGGCCTGGAGTCGGCCGACTGACGCGGGACGGCCGCCCTCCGGCGGCGCCGCTCCCCCGCGACGGCACGCCGTACCCGCCCGGCCGGAGGCGCCGGCCGGGCGACCGGCCCGCACCCAGGGGACCTCGCGGCGTGATGGCGTGCCACGTGTGCGTCACGGACGCCGCACGGCCGCGGCGCCGGCACCCGGCAGCCTGCCCGTGTCCCGTAGATGCGGCGTTCGCGCCGTGGCCGTGCCGTACCGATGCCGCATCAAGACGCCGTATCCGCGCGGCATCGATGCGGCATCGCGGCGGCGTCGATCCCCTATCGATGCCGCATCGGATACGCAACATCAAATACGTGTCGTCAGACGCGAAACGGCCCGCCGGACGCCGCCTGCGCGTCCGGCGGGCACGAATCGTCGACGTCGGACGATGGTCAGGACCGCGCGGAGTGCAGCGAGCGGCTGACCTCGATCCAGCGCTCCAGCGTCGCGGCGGCCGCGCCGGAGTCGATCGCCCGCGCCGCACGCTCGTAGCCCTCGGCCATCGCGTCGACGAAGTCCTTGCCCGCGCCGTCGAGCGCGGTGAGCGCCGCGGCCGCGTTCAGCAGCACCGCGTCCCGCACCGGGCCCTTCCGGCCGGCGAGCACGTCGCGTACGGCCTGCGCGTTGTACGCCACGTCCCCGCCCCGGAGCGCGCCGGGCTCGGCGCGCGGGATGCCGAGCACCGCCGGGTCGAAGGTGAGCTGCTCGGCCGTGCCGTCGCGGACCACGAACACCGTCGAGGTGGCCGAGATGCTCAGCTCGTCGAGGCCGTCGTCGCCGCGGAACACCACCGCGGACACGCCCCGCTCGGCGAACACGCCCGCGACCACCGGCAGCATGCGCTCCTCGAACACGCCGATCGCCTGCGAGGTCGGCTGCGCCGGGTTGGTGAGCGGGCCGAGGAAGTTGAACACGGTCGGGACGCCGATCTCCTTGCGGGCCGGGGCCACGTGCTTGAGCGCCGGGTGGTAGACCGGGGCGAAGCAGAACGCGATGCCCGCCTCCTCGGCGATCCGCGCGGTGTCCTCCGGGGTGTGGTCGAGCGCCACGCCCAGGTGCTCCAGCACGTCGGCCGCGCCGCAGGAGGAGGACGCCGCCCGGTTGCCGTGCTTGACCACGCGGGCGCCGGCCGCGGCGGCCACGATCGCGGCCATCGTCGAGACGTTGACGGTGTGCGCCCGGTCGCCGCCGGTGCCGACGATGTCGACCACCGGGCCCTCGACGCGCAGCGGCACGGCCCGCCGCAGCATCGTGCGCGCCATGCCGGTCACCTCGGCGACCGTCTCACCCTTGGCGCGCAGCGCCACGGCGAACGCGGCCACCTGGGCCGGGGTCGCCGAGCCCGACATGATCTCGTCCATCGCCCAGGCGGTCTCGTCGGCGGTGAGGTCCTCGCCGGCCAGCAGGGCCGACAGTAAGGCGGGCCATGTGGTACGCGCGTCCATTTGCGTCTCCATCGTTTCCTTAACTCGCCTGTGGCTCGGGACCCTATCGGTCGGGCCCGCGTCCGGTGGCCGCATCAGGTAACCGGAAATCCACGATTCATGTCGCTCGCCGGGCATGTCCGCGGCCCTGCCGTACACGCCCGGCGAGGACGCTCACCGCGTGGCGGGGAGCTTGGCGGCGGCCCGCTTGCGCATCAGGTCGGCGACGGTCTCGGCGAGGACCACCGGGTCGATCGGCCGGACCACGACCGCCTCCGCCCGGGACCAGGTGGCGAGCCACCGGTCGTCGCGCCGGGCCACGATGAGGCAGATCGGCGGGCAGTTGTAGATTTCGTCCTTGGCCTGCCGGGCGATGCCCATGCCGCCGGCGGGCACCGCCTCGCCGTCGAGCACCGCGACGTCGATCTCTCCGGACTCGAGGTGCTTGAACACCGCGGGCGGGGTGGCGGACTCCACGATCTCCACGGGAGGAAGGTCCGGGGCCGGGCGCCGCCCGATCGCCAGCCGGATCTCCTCGCGGGTGCTCGCGTCGTCGCTGTAGACGAGAACCCTCATGTCACGCTCACTGTCGGTCGGCGAGGTATTGTCACCTGGGGATGCTACCGGGCGACCGCACGGTGCTCGGGCATCGGCGGTACCTGCGCGCACGTATGCGCGACCACGCACGGTGATTCAGGGGCTATAGGGGGGCCGTGCGGGGGACCGGCCACCTCAGCCGCAATAATGCTGCCCGTGGCGACAGCATCCGCAATCTCGACGTCGACAGCCCACGCGTCCCGGCGGCCGAACCTGGTCAGCGTCGGGACGATCGTCTGGCTGTCCTCCGAACTCATGTTCTTCGCGGCGCTGTTCGCGATGTACTTCACCATCCGGTCGGTCAGCCTTGGCCAGGACAAGCCCTGGCCATCGGTCGAACTTGACGTCCCGTTCGCGCTGTTCAACACGGTCGTTCTGGTGCTGTCCAGTGTGACGTGCCAGATGGGCGTGTGGGCGGCCGAGCGGGGTCAGGTCCGGAAGCTCCGCTTCTGGTACGTCGTCAGCTTCCTGTTGGGTGCGTACTTCGTGGGCGGCCAGTTGTGGGAGTACCGCAACCTGGTCCACGAGGGCCTCACCCTCTCCTCTGACGCCTACGGTTCGATCTTCTACCTGGCCACGGGCTTCCACGGCCTGCATGTGACCGGTGGTCTGGTCGCGTTCCTGTTCATGCTGGGACGCACGTACGCCGCGAAGCGCTTCACCCACGAGCAGGCCACCAGCGCCATCGTCGTGTCCTACTACTGGCACTTCGTTGATGTCGTCTGGATCGGCCTGTTCGCGACCATCTACATCATCAAGTGATCAGAACGGGGATTCCGGTGAATTCGATCACCGCGCGACGGCGGCATCCCCTCGCGCGTTATGCCGTCATTCTTCTGGCCCTGTGTCTGGTCGGGGGAGCGTACGCTCTTCTGTCCCCGACCGGGGACCGGGCGGACGCGGCCATCGCGTCGGGCACGAACGACGACGTGGCCAACGGCAAGGCGCTGTTCGAGGCGAACTGCTCCAGTTGCCACGGCCTCAACGGCCAGGGCGTGCCGGGCAACGGCCCGTCGCTGATCGGTGTGGGAGCGGCGTCGGTCGACTTCCAGGTCAGCTCCGGGCGCATGCCGGCGGCGAACAGCACCGGTCCGCAGGCGCCGCGGAAGGCGCTGCCCGAGTGGGTCACCCCCAAGGCGATCGACGACCTGGCGGCGTACGTGCAGTCGCTGGGCGGCGGTCCCACCCGGCCGACCGCCGACATGGTGGACCCGGCCAAGGGCGACCCGGCCAAGGGCGGCGAGCTGTTCCGTGCGAACTGCATCCAGTGCCACAACTGGGTGGGCGCCGGTGGTGCCCTGACCGAGGGCAAGCACGCGCCGAACCTCAACAAGTCCACGCCGACCCAGATCTACGAGGCCATGATCACGGGCCCGCAGGCGATGCCGGTGTTCAACGACACCACGATCACTCCCGAGCAGAAGCGGGACATGATCGCCTACATCGTCAAGGTCCGCGAGCAGGTCGACCCGGGTGGTAGCGGTCTCGGCCGCATCGGCCCGGTCACCGAGGGTCTCGTCGGCTGGGTGGTGGGCATCGGCCTGCTCTCCCTCGCCTCCATCTGGATCACCGCGAAGAGGCGGGCGAAGACGAAATGAGTGAAAGGGAAAACACCGGAACCCCGGAGGAGCGGGTACCGCACCGGGTGATCGGAACTCCGCAGCCCGGCGCCCCGGCGGGCGTCGCGACGGCCGGTGAGCCCGACACGCCCGCCACCCTGGACGGCGGCGTGCGCGAGCTGGAGCCCGGTACCGGCGTCATCTACCCGGACCCGGCGAGCGCCCGGCGCGCCGAGCGGCTGGTCGCGCTGCTGTTCCTGGTGGCCTTCCTCGCCGGCGTGGGCTTCATCGTGTCGTACGTGGCGTTCCAGGTCGGCGACATCGACCGCACCGCGGTGTCGAACCTGGCGCTCGGCGGCACGATGACGGTCGCCTTCCTCGCGCTCGCCATCGGGCTGGTGGTCTGGGTGCGGCGCATCATGCCCAAGTACAACCTGGTGCAGGAGCGCCACCCGATGGCCTCGGAGCCCGAGGTCCGGGAGGAGGTCTCCCGGATCTTCGCCCAGGGCGCGCAGGAGAGCGGCTTCCTCAAGCACAAGCTGCTGCGCCGTACGCTGCTGCTGGCCGCCGCGCCGCTCGGCCTGGCGCCGCTGGTGCTGCTGAAGGACCTCGGCCCGCTGCCCGAGGACAAGCTGCGTCACACCGTGTGGCGCAAGGGCATGCGGCTCGTCGTCGAGGGCACCGGCCAGCCGATCCGGGCCGCGGACTTCAACTCGCCCGGTGGCATCCTCTCGGTGGTTCCCGAGGGTTACGAGCACGACCTGAACGCGCTGGCCAAGGCCACGCTGATCCTCATCAAGCTGCGTCCCGAGCAGTTCAAGTCAGGGACTAACCTGAACTGGACCCACGACGGGATCGTGGCGTACTCGAAGATCTGCACGCACGTGGGCTGCCCCGCCGCCCTGTACGAGCAGACGACCAACCACATCCTGTGCCCGTGCCACCAGTCGACCTTCGACGCCGCCGACGGCGCGAAGGTGGTCTTCGGCCCGGCAGCCCGGCCGCTCCCGCAGCTGCCCATCACCGTGGACAGCGAGGGTTACCTCGTCGCGCAGAGCGACTTCCAGGTTCCGGTCGGGCCCAGCTTCTGGGAGCGGGGCGACGCGGAAGCCGAAGTTAGGGGGAACGCATGAGCAGCGCGACACAGGCCGGTGCGCGCCCGGGCTCAGGTTCGTTCACGCCTCCCAAGGCGATCAGCGGCATCAGCACGTTCATGGACGACCGCACCGGTGCGGGGAGCTTCCTCAAGCGCAACCTGCGCAAGATCTTCCCCGACCACTGGTCGTTCCTGCTGGGCGAGATCGCGCTGTACTCGTTCGTCATCCTGCTGCTCACCGGCACGTTCCTGACCTTCTGGTTCGAGCCGAGCATGCAGGAGGTCGAGTACACCGGCTCGTACGAGCCGCTCAAGGGCGTGCACATGTCCGCCGCCTACGCGTCGGCCCTGGAGATCACCTTCGACGTGCGCGGCGGTCTGCTCATGCGGCAGATCCACCACTGGGCGGCCCTGCTGTTCGTCGCCGGCATGATGGCCCACATGCTCCGGGTCTTCTTCACCGGTGCGTACCGCAAGCCGCGTGAGCTCAACTGGCTCATCGGCCTCGGGCTGCTCACCCTGTCGATGGTCGAGGGTCTGTTCGGGTACTCGCTCCCGGACGACCTGCTCTCCGGCGCCGGTCTGCGGATCACCCAGGGTGTGCTGGTCTCGGTCCCGCTGGTGGGTACCTACCTCCAGTTCTTCCTGTTCGGCGGTGAGTACCCCGGTGACGACGTCATCGGCCGGTTCTACAGCCTGCACATCCTGATCATCCCGGGCATCCTGCTCGCGCTCATCTCCGCCCACATGATCCTCATGTGGGTGCAGAAGCACACGCAGATGCCGGGCAAGGGCCGCACCGAGACGAACGTGGTGGGCGCGCCGTTCTACCCCGCCTTCATGGTGAAGTCGGGCGCCTACTTCATGTTCACCTTCGCGGTGCTCGCCGGCCTGGGGACGTTCGCCCAGATCAACCCGATCTGGCTGTACGGCCCGTACACCCCGGCGGACATCTCGGCCGGCTCGCAGCCCGACTTCTACATGGGCTTCCTCGAGGGCGCGCTGCGGATCATGCCCGCGTGGGAGATCAACATCGGCGACTACACGCTGGCGCTCAGCGTGCTCATCCCGGCGCTGATCCCGCTCGGTCTGATCATGACCGGTGCGGCGCTCTACCCGTTCATCGAACGGTGGGTGACCGGGGACAACCGCGAGCACCACATCGCCGACCGTCCGCGGAACAACCCGCACCGCACCGCGATCGGCGTCTCCGTCATCACCTTCTACGGCATCCTGTGGATGCTCGGTGCGAACGACGAGATCTCGATGCACTTCCACATCAGCCTGTTCGCGCTGTCGATCTTCGGGCGCATCGCGATCTTCGTCGGTCCGGCGATCGCGTACTTCGTGACGTACCGGATCTGCATCGGCCTCCAGCGCAAGGACGCCGAGGTGCTGGCGCACGGCGTGGAGTCCGGTGTGATCGTCCGCTCGCCCGAGGGCGGCTACTCGGAGATCCACGTCGAGCCGGACGAGGACATCGCCGAGCACATCCGCGGCAAGAAGGAGATCCCGACGCTGCCGTCCGCCGAGGCCGACGGCGAGGGCATCCCGCCCAAGGAGGCGCGTGGCCCGCTCGGCAGGCTCCGCGTCAAGCTGAGCCGCACCTACGGCACCGACCTCGTGCCGCTGCCCGCCAAGGGCGAGGGGCACGTCAACGGCGAGCACGCCGCGGTCGGCGCGGGCGAGGAGCGCAAGCAACTGCACTGACGGCGGCCGCACCGACCGCATCGGACCGACCGGCAGGCAACCGCATCGGCCCGGACGGAGACCACTCCGTCCGGGCCGATCGCTTTTCCGTTCGCTTCTCCCTGGGCGGCGACTCCGGGCGTCACCCCCACCCACGGCCTGGCGCCTTCACACCTCGGACGATCCGGCGGTGATGCCGCTGTACGGCCCTCAGGACTCCGTGGGGGCCTGCGCGGCCGCCGGTGGGTGCTGACTACCCGGGAAGGGCTCCGTCACGGCAGCGATGCGCAGAGCGCTCCATTTGAGCCACTGCCGCCACGCGAGCTGCCAGTGCCCCCAGCCGTTGGTCGGCTCCAGCTCCCGCGGCGAGCCCTTCACGATGATCGGGTCGCCGATCAGGGTGTGGTTCTTGAACCACTTGGCGTTCGCCGGGCTCACGTTCACGCAGCCGTGGCTCACGTTCGCCCGCCCCTGCGAGCCCACCGACCAGGGCGCGCCGTGGATGTACTCGCCGCTGTTGGAGATGCGCACCGTGTCGTACACGGTGAGCCGGTAGTAGCCCGGCTGCCCGGGGGCCGCGTCCGGCGAGGTCATGATCGTGACGTCCTCGCGCGACATCGCCAGGTGGACGCCGTTCGTGGTGTGGTACTTGCGCACGCCGCCCCGGCCCGCGCTCACCGGGATGACGCGGATCACCCTCCCGTTGCGCTCCACCGTCATGTGGTGCGTGCGCACGTCCACGGTGCTGATCTGGGACCGGCCGATGCGGAACTCCCGCACGTAGTCGCGGTCGCCGTACAGGCCGTCGCCGCCGGGCGTGCCCGCGAGCAGCGCCTCGACGCGGACCTTGGTGCCCGCCGGCCAGAACCGCTTGGGCCGGTAGTGCACGGTCCGGTCGTCGAACCAGTGCCAGCTCCCGGTGACCGGCTTGGAGGTGAGCACCCGCAGGTTGCGCTCGACCGAGACCCGGTCGGTGATCGGCCGGTCGAACGTGATCATGATCGGCATGCCCACGCCGACCGTGTCCCCGGTGATCTCCTTCTTCGGGAGCAGGTCGGTGATGCCGAACGTCTGGGTGGCGGGCACCGTGGTGAACGTGCTGGTCCGGCGCGTCTCCCCGCCGGGCGTGGCGACCACCGCCTCCACCCGGTAGGTATGGCCCGGCAGCATGTTGCGCAGGCTGCGCCAGCGCGTGCGGTCCGCGCTCATCCGGCCCTGGACGGGCTTGCCGCCCGACTCCACCTTCACCTGCCTGAGCGTGCCGTGCGCGGCGCTGATGAGGATCGGCGTGTCCGGACGGACGTGCGTCGCGCCGTCGGCGGGGGTGATGACGATCTCGGCCGCCGGCCCCTGCTGCGGAGCGGCCGTCTGCTCCTTCGGTGCCGAGGAGCAGGAGGCCGCCAGCGCGAGGACGAGAGCCCCTGCTCCGTACGCGGAAATGTGTCGCACCTGAGTCCCCCAGCTCCGGATTGATCACGCGTCGTGCTGGCTCTATACCCCTGCGTGTGCGTCTCGCTCCACATATGGAGAACCGGGGAACAAAAAACACCATCGGGGCGGCCGGCGGTCCGATGACGGACCGCGGCCGCCCCGATGGCGGACCTCTTCGCTATGGCCTGGTCTGCGGGCCGGCCGACCCGTGGGGAGTTACGCGACCGGAAAGCGGTGCCCCCGGATCAGTGCGAGAAGTTCTTCCGGTAGAACTCGAACACGAAGCCGACCATGGTGCACACCACCGCGACCACGCCGATGAGGAACAGCCACCAGCCGATGACGAACCCTACGAAGGCGAGCGCGGCGGAGAGGCACACGAACAGCGGCCACCAGCTGTGCGGCGGGAAGAACCCGACCTCGCCGGCCGCCTGGTGGATCTCGCCCTCCTTGTCGTCCTCGGGCTGGTCGCCCACCCGGCGCGCGGTGAACAGCAGGTAGTAGCCGATCATGAAGGCCAGGCCGATGGAGATGGCCAGGGCGGTGGTGCCGGCGGGCTCACGCGACCAGAACCAGTAGATCACGTCGACCGCGGCGAAGAAGACACCGATGGCGATCAGCAGCCATCCCTGGATTTTCATCGGACCTCCTCAAGCTCCGGCCGCTGCTCGGGCGGAAGGTGCGGGTGCTTCAGGTCGAAGGCCGGACGCTCGGAGCGGATCCGCGGCAGCGACAGGAAGTTGTGCCGCGGCGGCGGGCAGGAGGTGGTCCACTCCAGCGAGCTGCCGTAGCCCCACGGGTCGTTCACCGTGACCTTCTCCCCCACCCGGGCGGTGCGCCAGACGTTGTAGAGGAAGAAGAGGGTGGACAGACCCAGGATCAGGGCGCCGACCGAGGAGACCATGTTGAGCGTGGTGAAGCCGTCGGCCTCCGAGTAGTCGGAGTACCGGCGCGGGAAGCCCTCGACACCGAGCCAGTGCTGCACCAGGAAGGTGGTGTGGAAGCCGACGAACAGCGTCCAGAAGTGCCACTTGGCCAGCGTCTCGTTGAGCATCTTGCCGGTGAGCTTCGGCCACCAGAAGTAGAAGCCCGCGAACATCGCGAACACCACGGTGCCGAAGATCGTGTAGTGGAAGTGGCCCACCACGAAGTAGGTGTCGGTGATGTGGAAGTCGAGCGGCGGCGACGCGAGCATGACGCCGGTGAGACCGCCGAAGAGGAAGGTCACCATGAAGCCGACGGTGAACAGCATCGGCGACTCGAAGGTCAGGTGACCTCGCCACATGGTGCCGATCCAGTTGAAGAACTTCACGCCGGTCGGCACCGCGATGAGGAAGGTCATGAAGGAGAAGAACGGCAGCAGCACCTGACCGGTCGGGAACATGTGGTGCGCCCACACCGCCATCGACAGACCGGCGATGGCGAGCGTCGCGCCGACCAGGCCGACGTACCCGAAGATCGGCTTACGGCTGAACACCGGGACGATCTCGGTCACGATGCCGAAGAACGGCAGCGCGATGACGTACACCTCCGGGTGGCCGAAGAACCAGAACAGGTGCTGGTAGAGGATCGGCCCGCCGGAGCTCGGGTCGAAGATGTGCGTGCCGAGCTTGCGGTCGGCCTCCAGGGCGAGCAGCGTGGCGGCGAGCACCGGGAACACCAGCAGCACCAGGAGGCTGGTGATGAGGACGTTCCAGGTGAAGATCGGCATGCGGAACATGGTCATGCCCGGCGCCCGCATGCAGATGATCGTGGTGATGAAGTTCACCGCACCGAGGATCGAGCCGAGACCCGCGAGGGAGAAGCCCATGATCCACAGGTCGTGGCCGATGCTCGGCGAGAACGTGTCATCCGACAGCGGCGCGTAGGCGAACCACCCGAAGGAGGCGGCCCCGTCGGGGGTGAAGAACGCGCTCAGCGCGATCAGGCCACCGAACAGGAAGAGCCAGTAGCTCACCATGTTCAGCCGCGGGAACGCCACGTCCGGGGCGCCGATCTGCAGCGGCATGATCGCGTTGGCGAACCCGGCGAACAACGGCGTGGCGAACAGCAGGAGCATCACCGCGCCGTGCATGGTGAACATCTGGTTGTACTGCTCGTTGGTGAGCAGCTGCAGGCCAGGGTGGGCCAGCTCGGCGCGGATGGCCAGCGCCATCACGCCACCGATCAGGAAGAACACGAACGAGGTGATCAGGTAGAGGTTACCGATCACCTTGTGGTCGGTGGACGAGGCCCACTTGGCGATGATCGTGCCCACCCGGGCGCGGCGGGCACCGACCGCGGGCGGAAGAGAGTATTCGGCGGCGCTCACTGGGTACTCCCGGCTGCCTGGGCGTTCGTCGCCTGGGTGTTCATGTACTGCTCAAACTCGGCCTGCGGCACGAGCTTGACGTTGAAGAGCATACGGGCGTGGTCCTGCCCGCAGAGCTCGGCGCAACGACCGGCGAAGACGCCGTTGCGGTCCAGGGTCTTCACCTCGAACTCGTTCGTGACGCCGGGGATCACGTCCATCTTGAACAGGAACGCCGGCACCCAGAACGAGTGGATCACGTTGTTCGACTCCAGGGTGAACCGCACGGTCTTACCCCCGCTGGGGAGCACGAGCTGCGGCCCCTCCCGGTAGTCGCTCACCGGCAGGCCGGTGACGGTCGCCGTCTTGCCCTGGTACTCGGTGGTGAAGCGCCAGCTCCACTGGAACGCCTCCACCTTGACCTTCACGTCCGGGTTGGCGGACTTCTCCAGCAGGTAGTCCTGGTCCCGGGCGGTGAAGTAGAAGAACACCGCCACCATCACGATCGGGATGGCGGTGTAGAGGATCTCGATCGGCAGGTTGTACCGCACCTGCGGCGGGAGCTCGCTGTCCGCGTTCTTCCTCCGACGCTTCCGGTGGAAGATGCAGGCGTACAGGATCAGGCCCCAGACCAGGACACCGGTGGCGAGCGCCGCCACCCAGGACCCCTGCCACAGGCTCAGCACGCGGTTGCCCTGCTCTGTGATGTTCTCCGGCATCGCGCCCCGGGCCCACTCTTCGGTGCTGCACGCCGTCGCGGTCACCGGGACCAGTGCCAGGACGGCAGCGCACCTGGCCCAGCGGGCCGCTGGACTGCGCCGCGTCGAACGGCGGGTCGGACTCACGGATCGCCTACCCCACAGATCAAGCCCAAGAGGCCCTCCCTTGGGCGGTCTTTCATGTTTCGCTACAGTCGCGTTCTCGGCCTATCCAGTTATGGCATCCAGTCACGCACGGGACACATTAGCGCGGACCGTGGTCGCCCTCCCGTTCGCCCCCGGCAATGTCGGTCCCCTGAGATGGCCGTTCGCCCGGGAGTGGGAGGATGGACGGGTGGCGTACCTCGACGCGGCATCCACCGAACCGTTGCACCCCCGGGCGCGGGAGGCCCTGCTCGCGGCGCTCGACGCCGGATGGGCCGACCCGGCCCGCCTGTACGGCGAGGCCCGCCGGGCCCGCCTGCTGCTCGACCAGGCCAGGGCCGACGCGGCCGACGCGCTGGGCGTACGGCCGGACGAGGTGACCTTCACCACGTCGGGCACGCAGGCGATCCAGATCGGCATGCTCGGCGCGCTCGCCGCCCGCCGCCGGGTGGGCCGGACCCTCGTGGTGAGCGCGGTCGAGCACTCGGCCGTGCTGCACACCGCCCAGGCCCACGAGCGCGACGGAGGCGAGGTGCGGATCGTCGGCGTGAGCCGTACCGGGCGGGTGGACGCCGAGGCGTTCGCGGAGGCGGTGTCCGCCCCGGGCACGGCGCTCGCCTGCCTGCAGACCGCCAACCACGAGGTGGGCACCCTGCAGCCGGTGGCGCAGGTGGCGGAGGCCTGCCGCCGGGCCGGGGTGCCGCTGCTCGTCGACGCCGCCCAGACGCTGGGCCGGCTGCCCCTGCCCGAGGGCTGGTCGCTGCTCGCCGGCAGCGCGCACAAGTGGGGCGGCCCCGCGGGGGTGGGCATCCTGGTGATCCGCAAGGGCGTGCGCTGGCGTTCCCCGCTGCCCGAGGACGAGCGGGAGCGCGGGCGGGTGCCGGGCTTCGAGAACGTCCCGGCGATCGTCGCCGCGGTGGCCGCGCTGCGCGCCCGGATGGAGGAGGCCGAGGAGGAGAACCGGCGCGCGTTCGCGCTCGTCGACCGGATCCGCGCCCGCGTGCCCGAGCTCGTGCCGGACGTGGAGGTGGTCGGCGACCCGGTGGAGCGGGTGCCGCACATCGTCACCTTCTCCTGCCTCTACGTGGCCGGGGAGGCGCTGCTCACCGAGCTGGACAAGGCGGGTTTCGCGATCTCGTCCGGCAGCTCCTGCACGGCGAGTACGCTTCGTCCATCGCATGTTTTGGAGGCGATGGGCGTGCTCACCCATGGAAACGTCCGGGTATCACTGCCGCGAGGCGCCTCGGCGGAGGACGTGGACCGGTTCCTCGAGGTTCTCCCCCCGCTGGTACGCCGGATCCGGGAAGAGGCAGGAGTGATGTCGTGATGCGTCCGCAGCCCGGGACCGACCGGGAGCAGGCCGCGCCCGCGCTGACCATCGACGCGCTCGGCCGCAAATGCCCGATCCCGATCATCATGCTCGCGCAGCGGATCAACCAGGTGCCGCTGGGCGGGGTGGTGGCGGTGCTCGCCGACGACCCCGCCGCCTACAACGACGTGCCGGCCTGGTGCCGGCTCAAGTCCCACACCCACGTCGGCAGCTACGAGCTGCCCGGCGGCGGCTGGGCGATCCACGTGCGGCGCAACTACTGATCCGCGCCCGCCGAGGGGCGGCGCCGCACGCCACGCGCCGTCCCGCCCCTCCCTTCACCCTCTCCCGGCGCGTCCGCCGCCCCGGCATTTCCCGTCCGGACCGGGGTAGCGGGGCAGGGACACGTCATCGACAGTCGGGAGGGACGAGATGAGCGTGCACAGCGGTTCGACCGGTGCGAGCACCGTACGCGACATGATGCACCCGGGCGCCGAGTGCATCGGGGAGAACGACAGCCTGCTCCAGGCGGCGCAGATGATGCGCGACCTCGGCGTGGGCGCGCTGCCCATCTGCGGCGAGGACGATCGGCTCAAGGGGATCGTCACCGACCGCGACATTGTGATCAACTGTTGCGCCGAGGGGAAGGACCTGCGCAGCACCACGGCGGGCGAGCTCGCCCAGGGCCTGGTGTACGTCACCGCGGACGCCTCGGTGGACGAGGCGCTGCAGATCATGGAGCGCAACCAGATCAAGCGGCTGCCGGTGATCGACAACCGCCGCATCGTCGGCATGGTCACCGAGGCCGACCTCGCCCGGAGCCTGCCGGAGGACAAGCTCGCCGAGTTCGTCCACCGCGTCTACGCCTCGCAGTAGGCAGGCCGGATAATCCGCGCCGTCCCGGTCCGCGGCGACCGGGACGGCCCCTGTCACGGGTAGTGGCAGCGCACGTGCCGGGCGACCTCGGCGGCGGCATCCGCGCCGTACGCCTCGGTGAACCGCTCGAGGAACTCCTTCTGGCCCAGCTCGTACTCCTGGCCGCCGACGTGCTCGAGCACGTGGGTGGCGGTGAGGTTGCCGATCTGGGCGCACCGCTCCAGCGACAGGCCCCAGGAGAGCCCGGCGAGGAACCCCGCGCGGAACGCGTCCCCCACGCCGGTCGGGTCGGCCTTGCGGCGCTCGGGCGCGGGCGGCACGTGCAGCGACGGCTCGCCCTTGATGTCGATGCGGGCGCCCTTGGGGCCGAGCGTGGTGACCCGCACGCCGACGCGGTCCAGCACCTCCTCGTCGGACCAGCCGGTCTTCTGCTCGATCAGCGCCTTCTCGTAGTCGTTGCTGAACAGGTACGCCGCGCCCTCGATGAGCCGGCGGATCTCCGGGCCCTCCATGCGGGCGAGCTGCTGGGAGCAGTCCGCGGCGAACGGGATGCCGCGCTGCCGGCACTCGTCGGTGTGCCGGAGCATCGCGTCCGGGTCGCTCGGCCCGATCACCACGAGGTCGAGGCCGCCCACCCGCTCGGCGATCGGCCCGAGCTCGATCTCCCGCGACTCGGCCATCGCCCCCGTGTAGAACGAGGCGATCTGGTTGTGGTCGCGGTCGGTGGTGCACAGGAACCGGGCGGTGTGGTGCAGCTCGGACACGTGCACCGAGTCGCAGTCGACCCCGTGGCGCTCCAGCCACGACCGGTAGTCGTCGAAGTCGTGGCCCACCGCGCCGACGAGGATCGGCCGCAGTCCCAGGCAGGCCATGCCGAAGCAGATGTTCGCGGCGACGCCGCCGCGGCGGATCTGCAGGTCGTCGACGAGAAAGGACAGCGACACCCGATCCATCTGGTCGGCGACGAACTGGTCACCGAACCGACCGGGGAAGGTCATCAGATGGTCGGTCGCGATGGAACCGGATACGGCGATGCGCACGGGGTCATTCTCCTCGTTGTCAGCAACGCGACCGGTCAAGAATACGCGACGACCCCTCCGGCCCGCGGCCGGACGGGGTCATCGTGATCGCTTCGTGGTCCCCGGTCAGTTGAACGAGTCGCCGCAGGCGCACGAACCGGTGGCGTTGGGGTTGTCGATGGTGAACCCCTGCTTCTCGATCGTGTCGACGAAGTCGATCGTCGCGCCCTTGAGGTACGGCGCGCTCAGCCGGTCGGTCACCACGTCCACGCCGTTGAACTGGGAGACGATGTCGCCGTCCATCTTCCGGTCGTCGAAGTACAGCTGGTAGCGGAGACCCGAACAGCCACCCGGCTGCACGGCGACACGCAGATGCAGGCCCTCCTCGCCCTGCTGCTCGAGCAGGCTCTTGACCTTGGCCGCAGCGGCTTCGGTGAGGATGACCCCCTGCTGTGTGGTCTCGCCGCTCTCAACGGTCATGTGCTGACTCCCGCGTCTACGCCGGCCGCCCCCGGCGGCCGGTTCTCTTGACGTCCTTACTAGACGCTACCAACACCCGCGGATCGCTACACATTCCTGTCCGCCATCCGGGCGACCCCGCCCGCGTCCCGCCGGCGGTGGCCGGGTGCGCGGCATGCCCGGCGCGGCAGGCCGTACCGCGCGGATCGCCCGGCCCGGAATAAATCACGACGAGCGGTGTGTCATCATTAGTCGTCAGTTCGACGATAAGTCCCGCAAGCGCAAGGGGGTGTGGTCGTGACGACCACTCAGACTCGGCTGCCGCTCTTCATCCTCGGCCAGAGCTCCGACCCGCACTGCGAGCGCGGGGTGGAGTGCCCGGGAGAGCTGCCGCCCGCCTCCGACCCCGCCCTGGTGGAGCGTGCGTGGAAGGCCAAGGAACGGCTCGGCGAGCGGCTGTTCGTCCTCGGCCACCACTACCAGCGCGACGAGGTCATCCAGTTCGCCGACGTGACCGGGGACTCGTTCAAGCTGGCCCGGGAGGCGGCCGCCCGGCCGGAGGCCGAGTACATCGTGTTCTGCGGCGTGCACTTCATGGCCGAGTCCGCGGACATCCTCACCTCCGACGCGCAGAAGGTCGTGCTGCCCGACCTCGCCGCGGGCTGTTCCATGGCCGACATGGCCACCTTCGACCAGGTCGAGGAGGCCTGGGACGTGCTCACCGACGCGGGCGTCGCCGACGTGACCGTGCCGATCACGTACATGAACTCCTCGGCCGACATCAAGGCGTTCGTCGGCCGGCGCGGCGGCGCGGTGTGCACCTCCTCGAACGCCAAGCGCGCCCTCACCTGGGCGTTCGAGCAGGGCGAGAAGGTGCTGTTCCTGCCCGACCAGCACCTCGGCCGCAACACCGCGGTGCTCGAGCTCGGCCTCTCCCTCGACGACTGCGTCGTCTACGACCCGCACCGGCCCGACGGCGGGCTCACCCGCCAGCGGCTGCGGGACGCGAAGATGATCCTGTGGCGCGGCCACTGCTCGGTGCACGGCCGGTTCACCGCCGAGGCCGTGGACGACGTGCGCGCCCGCATCCCCGGCGTGAACGTGCTGGTCCACCCCGAGTGCCGGCACGAGGTGGTCACCAAGGCCGACTACATCGGCTCGACCGAGTACATCATCCGCACCATCGCCGAGGCGCCCGCCGGTTCGGCCTGGGCGGTCGGCACCGAGCTCAACCTGGTGAAGCGGCTCGCCTCGCAGCACCCGGACAAGTCGATCTCGTTCCTCGACCGGAGCATCTGCCTGTGCTCCACGATGAACCGGATCGACATGCCGCACCTGGTGTGGGCGCTGGAGTCGCTCGCCGAGGGCCGGGTGGTCAACCAGATCGTCGTCGACCCGGAGACCACGCACTGGGCGAAGGTCGCGCTCGACCGCATGCTCGCGCTGCCCTGAGCCGCTTCCGCCCATACGAGGAGAAGGTCGTGCCCGCCGGGCGGCCCCGTCCGGCGGGTCCGCGGCGGCCTCGGCCCGTCACAGGCCGGGGGCGCCCCAGAGCGGGAACCAGCGGGACAGGTCGGGCTCGATGGGGAGCTCGTCGGCGAGGACGCCGCGGAGCTGCAGCTCCAGTACGTTGTCCCGGCGCTGCCCGCCGAGCGGGGCGAACGGGTAGAAGGTGCCCTGCTTGTACAGGTAGACGAGCGCGACGTGGCGGTCCGCGCCGTACCGGCCGGAGGTGTCGGCGAACGCCACCAGGGAGCAGAGCAGGGACGGGCCGAACCCCGCCTGCTCCAGCGAGCTGTTCGCCGCGTGCAGGTCGGTGACGAGCGCGGACACGTCGTCCGCGGCACGGCGGATCACCAGCCAGGTGTAGCCGTAGGAGTCGTCGACGCGCTCGATCGCCGGGCCGCCCGCCACGCCGAGCAGCGCGCGGATGTCCTGCTCCACCGTGGCGAACGCCCCGCCCTCGACGGCGCGGAAGCACACCGAGCCCGTCCCGGTGGGCGCGAAGCCGGTGGCCGCCCGCAGCGTGACCGCCGCGGACGGCAGCGCGAACAGCGCGTCGAGGTCGGGCTTGGCGGGCCGGCTGCGGCCGAGCAGGATGTCGAGCCAGCGGGGCATCGGCCTCAGGCCCCCCGGCCCAGCTCGGCGGCGATCCGGTGGAGCTGGGCGAGCCGCTGCTCGAGCGGCGGATGGGTGGAGAACAGCGCCGCGAGGCCGGCCGCCGCGCCGCGCCGGGACAGCGCGGGCGCGAAGTAGAAGGCGTTGAACGGCTCGGCCTCGCGCAGGTCCCGGGTGGGGATGCGGGCCATCTCCCCGCTGACCTTGGTGAGCGCGCTCGCCAGCGCGGACGGCCGCTGGGTGAGCAGGGCGCCCGCCCGGTCGGCGGCGAGCTCCCGGTACCGGGACAGCGCGCGGGTGAGCAGGAAGCTCACCGCGTAGACGAGGGCGGACACGAGCAGGATGATCAGCCCGATCGGCGCCCCGTTGTTGCGGCTCCCCCGGCCGCCGAACCCGGTGTAGAGGGCGATCCGGGTCATCAGCCCGGCGACGATGCCGAGGAACGAGGCGATCGTCATCACCGCGACGTCCCGGTGCGCGATGTGCGCCATCTCGTGGGCGAGCACGCCCTCCAGCTCGGCGGGTTCGAGCCGGCGCAGCATGCCGGTGGTGACGCACACCACCGCGTTCTTCTGGTTCCGCCCGGTCGCGAACGCGTTGGGCACGTCGCTGTCCGCGATCGCGACCCGGGGCTTGGGCATGTCGGCCATCGCCGCGAGGCGGTCGACCACGCCGTGCAGCTCCGGCGCCTGCTCCGGGGTGACGAGGCGCCCGTGCATGGCGAACAGCGCGATCCGGTCGGACAGGAAGTACTGCACGGCCAGCAGGCCCGCGGCGAGCGCGAGCACCACGATCGCCCGGACGCCCAGCGCGACCAGCGCCGCGACGAAGGCCACGTACAGCAGCCCGAGCAGGAACAGCGTGACCGTCATGCGGGTGGTCAGCCCCCGGTCGGGCGCGTATCGGGTCCGCGTCATCGGACCGCCCCCCTCGATCTCCGGGCCGCCGTTCCCCGCGACGCCGACACCTGGATGTCCGCCTCCCCCTGTGACACGATCAGCCGGCCCCGGGCCCCGGCGCACCGGGGCCCGGACGGCCGGGCGCGCCCGGACGTCAACCCGGGATCAGGCCCTGGTCGCCGAGCATGGCGCGCACCTCGTCCATGGCGGCGTCCGCCGGCGGCAGGATCAGCTCGGACGGCTCCAGCGAGTCGTCCGGCAGCGGCTTGCCGACCTGCCGCACCTTGTCGAGCAGCGCGTGCAGCTTGGCGCGGAACTCGGCCTCGTCGCCGGCCTCGATCGCCGCCTCCAGCTCGCCGTCGAGGGCGTTGAGCGCGTCGAGGTCGGCGGCGTCGATCTCGACCTGGCCCTCCCCCATGATGCGTACGATCACAGCCCCTCCCCCGGCTGACGGTACTGCTGGGTCGGCGCGGCGGGCGGCGGAGGCGGCGGCGCCTGGCCGTGCTGGGCGGGCGGCGGGGCCTGCTGCGCCTGCTGCCCCGGCCGGCCGGGCTCGAGCGCCTCACGCGGCGCGGGCGCCTGGCCGAGCTCGGCCTTCATGCGCTGCAGCTCCAGCTCCACGTCCATGCCACCGCCGAGCCGGTCGAGCTCGGCCTGGATGTCGTCCCGCTGGCCGGTGACGTCGTCGAGCACGCCGCTCGCGAGCAGCTCGTCGACGGCGCTCGCCCGGGCCTGCATCTGGGCGGTCTTGTCCTCGGCCCGCTGGATCGCCAGGCCCACGTCGCCCATCTCCTCGGAGATGCCGCTGAGGGCCTCGTTGATCCGGGTCTGGGCCTCGGCCGCGGTGTAGGTGGCCTTGATCGTCTCCTTCTTGGTGCGGAAGGCGTCGACCTTCGCCTGGAGGCGCTGGCTCGCGAGGGTGAGCTTCTCCTCCTCGGCCTGCAGGTTGTCGTGCTGCGCCTGCAGCTCGGCGATCTGGCTCTGCAGCGCGGCCCGCCGGGTGAGCGCCTCCCGGGCGAGGTCCTCCCGGCCCATGCTCAGCGCCTTGCGGCCCTGCTCCTCGAGCTTGTCGGCCTTCTGCCGCAGGCCGTTGATCTGCAGCTCCACCCGCTTCCGCGAGGTCGCGACGTCGGCGACGCCCCGCCGTACCTTCTGCAGCAGCTCCAGCTGCCGCTGGTAGGAGTAGTCGAGGGTCTCGCGCGGGTCCTCCATCCGGTCCAGGGCCTTGTTCGCCTTGGACCGGAAGATCATGGAAAGTCTCTTCATCACGCTCATGCGCGTCGGCCGTCCCCTTCTATGTCGTGCTGCGCCAACGGTCCCGGTTGCCGCCTCGCCCTCCGGCCATCGGCTCTCTGCGCTCGCATCCTCGCTCCCTCGCGTCGGCCGCCCGTCTCAGCGGGCCACCCACGGCTCCGAAAGCCTCACATGAACGACGGAACCGCCTAGGGTAAGCCTATGCATAACGTACGGGGGCGTCACCAAGTTGCGGCCCCGGTACGCTTACGACGTGTTCCGACGCCGTACTGAGACGCCCGCCGAGGACGCCGCCCGCGCGGCCTCCTCCGAACAGCCTAAGTCGGCACCCGTGGGTAAGGGCCGGCCAACTCCGAAACGCCGGGAGGCCGAGCGCCGCCGGCGCCAGCCGGTGACCGCGCCGAAGAACCGCAAGGAGGCCTACCGGCAGATGCGGGCCCGGCAGGCCGCCGAGCGCGCCCGCATCCGCGAGGCGCTGGCGCGCGGCGACGAGCGGTACCTGCCGGAGCGGGACAAGGGGCCGGTGCGCCGGTTCGCCCGCGACTGGGTGGACTCCCGCCGCCTGGTGAGCCAGTACTTCCTGCCGTTCTCCCTGGTGATCCTGCTCGCCACGTGGATCCCGCTGCGGCCCGACATCCGCGCCTACGTCTACTTCGCGGTGGTCAGCGTGATCTGGCCGCTGATGATGGTGAGCGTGCTGGTCAGCACGTTCTACGTCGGGTGGCGGGTGAAGCGGCTGGCGAAGGAGAGGTTCCCCGACCAGAACGTGCGCGGGGTCGGCTGGTACGCGGCGATGCGCGCGCTGCAGGTGCGCCGCCTGCGTTTCCCCCCGCCGACCGTGCTGCCCGGCGGAAAGCCGGTTCCGCAGAAGCGGTAGCCCTCGTACCGTCGTCCCGACGCCGGGGATGTCCGGGCGTGCGGGCGTGGCCCGGACGTCCGGTCCGATCACCGGTGCGAAGATGGATCGGTAAGCGACCACCTCGCAGTTGGGGAAAGGTACATGGAGTTTCGCCACCTAGGCCGCAGCGGCCTCATGGTCAGTGAGATCAGCTACGGCAACTGGCTCACCCACGGCTCCCAGGTGGAGGAGGAGGCCGCCATCGCCTGCGTGCACGCGGCGCTCGACGAGGGGATCACCTCGTTCGACACCGCCGACGTGTACGCCGGCACGAAGGCCGAGGAGGTGCTCGGCAAGGCCCTCAAGGGCGTGCGCCGCGAGTCGATCGAGATCTTCACGAAGGTCTACTGGCCGACCGGCCCGGGGCCGAACGACCGAGGGCTGTCGCGCAAGCACATCTTCGAGTCCATCCACGGCTCGCTGCGGCGGCTGCAGACCGACTACGTCGACCTCTACCAGGCGCACCGGTTCGACTACGAGACGCCGCTGGAGGAGACCCTCAGGGCCTTCGACGACCTGGTACGGCAGGGCAAGGTGCTCTACGTCGGCGTGAGCGAGTGGACCGCGGACCAGATCGCCCAGGCCCTCAAGATCGCCGACGAGATGGGCTTCGACCGGATCGTGTCGAACCAGCCGCAGTACTCGATGCTGTGGCGGGTGATCGAGGGCGAGGTCGTGCCGTTCTGCGAGAAGGAGGGCATCGGCCAGGTCGTGTTCTCCCCGATCGCCCAGGGCGTGCTCACCGGCAAGTACCTGCCCGGCCGGCCTCCGCCGCCGGCGTCCCGGGCCACCGACCCGAACGGCTCCGGCTTCGTCTCCCGGTTCCTGCGGGACGACGTGCTCACCCGGGTCCAGGAGCTCAAGCCGATCGCCTCCGACCTCGGCCTCACCATGGCCCAGCTCGCGGTCGCCTGGGTGCTGCAGAACCCGAACGTCTCCTCGGCGATCGTCGGCGCGAGCCGGCCGGAGCAGATCCGCGACAACGCCAAGGCGAGCGGCGTCCGCCTCGACGCCGAGGTGATGCGGAAGATCGACGAGGTGCTCGGCCCGGTCGTGGAGCGCGACCCGGCCAAGACCAAGTCGATGAGCCCGCCGTCCCGGCCGAGGTGATCCGGCGGACGGTCACGGTCGCGGGGCGCCCGGCGCCCCGCCTCCGTCAGGGAGGGCGCCGCTCACTCGGGGCGCAGCGACATCCCCGAGTACTCGATCCGGTCGTCCTCCAGCAGCGTGACCTGCTCGACGCCCTGCGCGAGCAGGTCACGCCAGTTCTCCCCGATCCACGACTCGGCGTCCGCCTGGCTGGAGAACAGCTCACGGGGCAGCGAGCGGTCGGTGATCTCCGCTCCGCGCGCATCCTCGTAACGCCACCGCCAGGCCATGCTCTACGCTCCTTCTCACGTCGCTGCTCAGTGACGAGGTCTCCGTTCGCCGCCGCCCTGGTGCGGCGAGTGCAGCAGACCCTATCCGATCACATCCGATCACACGCCGGGGGACCTAGGGCATGCGGGTACGGCTTCGCGGCACCGGCGGCCCGCGCGGCTGGCCGGCGCCCGGCTGCCGCTGCGCCTCCTGCGGCCGGGTCCCGCCCGGCCACCGCCGCCGGATCTCGATCGTCGTGGGCGACCGGCTGCGCCTCGCCCCCGCCCCCGGCGGCGACGCCGAGCCCGGGCACGTGGTCGCCGCCACCGCCGACGGGTGGACCGTGACCGGCCCGGACGGCGCCCGGGTGCTCTACGCCCCCGCGCGGGACGCGCTCCCCGAGCCCCATCGCGGCGGCGACCCGGCGCCGCCGTGCGATCTCGTGCTCATCGACGTGCTCGACGACCCCGGCCGGCTGGGCGACCTGCGGCGGCGCGGGGTGGTGCACGACCGCACGCCGGTCGTCGCGGTGGGGGCCGACCACCGGGTGGGCGGCGAGGCCGAGCTCGCCCGGCGGCTCGCGCTGTGGGGGGTGCACGCCGTACCGGACGGGACCGTGCTCGAGGTGCGCCCCGGGGTGGTCCGCGTCCTCGCCGGCGGGGAAGCGAAGGCCGAGGTGCTTCCCGGCGATCCGCTCGGGGAGGCCGGGGCGTCCCGGTCACCGCGGCGCACCCTGCTGCTCGGCGGCAGCGGCTCGGGCAAGTCGGCCGAGGCCGAGCTGCGGCTCGCCGCGCTCCCCGAGGTGGTGTACGTCGCGACCGGGCCGTCCGGGGAGGGCGACCCGGAGTGGGCCGAGCGGGTGCGGGCCCACCGGGAGCGGCGGCCCGCGCACTGGCGCACCGTGGAGACCGCCGACGTCACCGGCCTGCTGCGGGAGGAGGGGCCGCCGCTGCTCGTCGACGGGCTGGGCACCTGGCTCGCCGCGGTCTTCGACGCCTGCGGCGCCTGGGAGTCCCGGGTGGGCGCGGCCGAGGTGACGCGCCGCTGCGACGAGCTGGTGGCCGCGTGGCGGGACACGCCGCGCCGGGTCGTGGCGGTCTCCGACGAGGTCGGCCTCGGCGTGGTGCCCGCCACCGCGGGCGCCCGGGCCTTCCGCGACGCGCTCGGCCGCCTCAACCAGCGTCTCGCCGCCGAGTCGGAGGAGGTGGCGCTCGTCGTCGCCGGGCGCCTCCTCCCGCTGTCGTGACGGCCACCCCGTGGCGGGTGCCGCCCGCCGCCCTGGACGGGCTGCGCCTCGCCGTGGGCCTGCTGAGCGTGCTGCCGGTGCGGGTGGCCCGGGTGGACCGGGAGACCGCGGGGTGGGCGATGACGTTCGCCCCGGCGGTCGGCCTGCTGCTCGGCGGCACGGCCGCGATCACCGGCGCGGTGCTGGAAACGTTCACGGGCGCGGGCGGGCTGCTGGCGTCCGCGATCGCGCTCGGCCTGCTCGCGCTGCTCACCCGGGGCCTGCACCTCGACGGGCTCGCCGACCTCGCCGACGGACTCGGCAGCGGAAGACCGGCCGGGCAGGCCCTGGACATCATGAAGCGCTCCGACATCGGGCCGTTCGGCGTGCTCACGCTCGTCCTCACGCTGCTGGTCCAGGTCGCCGCGCTCGACCGGGCCGGTCCGGCCGCGCTCGTGGTCGCCGCGGCCACCGGGCGGCTCGCGGTCACCTGGGCCTGCCTGCCGCAGGTGCCCGCGGCCCGGCCCGAGGGTCTCGGCGCGACCGTCGCGGGCACGGTACGGCCGGCCGCCGCGGCGGCGGCGACCGCGGCGACCGCGGTGGCGGCGCTGCTGGTGGCCGCCCTCCCCGGCGCGGCGGCGTGGGGCGTGACCGCCGCGCGCCACCTCCTCGCGATCGCCGCGGGGCTGGGCCTCGCCTGGGCGCTGCGGCGGCACGCGGTGCGCCGCCTCGGCGGGGTGACCGGCGACGTGTTCGGCGCGCTCGTCGAGGCCGCGGTCACCGCGGCCCTGGTCACCTGCGCGCTCACCGCCTGACCCGCGCCGCGCCCCTCCGCCGGACGCCGTCCTGGGCCGCGGCGGCCACACGTGGGGCGTCACGGCACGCCGTACCGCGCCCTCGCGACGGGCTTTCAGGGTCGCGGCGTGGCCGGGCACACCGGGTGTCGCGGGCCGCGACACACCGATCATGATCGGTAACGCCCAATGGTAGGATCACCCCCTGTTTATGACCTTGGACAAAGCAGGGCTAGCATCGGGCTACGTGACCACCGTGAACCTCGACTCGTCCGGTACCCTCCCCGGCGACATCGACGCCCTCGTCGTGGGCGTGCACTCCGGAAGCGACGGGCCGCAGCCGGCGCCCGGCGCCGAGCACGCCGACCAGGCCCTCGGCGGACGGCTCGCCGCGAGCCTCACCGCACTGGGTGTCACCGGCAAGGCCGGCGAGATCGCCAAGATTCCCACCCTCGGAGCGGCGCCCGTCCCGCTGATCGCCGTGGTCGGCCTCGGGGACGCGCCGAAGGAGGGCTCCTACGACCTTGAGGTGCTGCGGCGCGCCGCAGGCACCGCGACCCGTTCCCTGGCGGGCTCGGCGCGGGTCGCGCTCGCCCTGCCCGCCACGAGCGCCGAGCAGACCGAGGCGATCGCCCTCGGCGGACTGCTCGGCGCTTACACGTTCACCCGGTACCGCACCCGGGACGAGGACAGGCCGCCGGTGCGTGAGCTGACCGTGCTCGGCTCCGCCGCGGGCGCCGACGAGGCCGTCCGGCGGGCGACCGTGATCGCCGAGTCGGTCACGCTCGTGCGGGACCTCGTCAACACCCCGCCCTCGGACCTGTGGCCCGCGCGGTTCGCGGAGATCGCCACCGAGCGCGGCACCGCGGCCGGTCTCGGCGTCGAGGTGCTCGACGAGACCGCGCTGAAGGAGGGCGGCTACGGCGGCCTCGTCGCGGTCGGCCAGGGCTCGGCCCGGCCCCCGCGCCTGGTGCGGCTCAGCTACCGGCACCCGGAGGCCGACAAGACCCTGGCGTTCGTCGGCAAGGGCATCACCTTCGACTCCGGCGGCCTGTCGCTCAAGCCCACCACGGCGATGGACTGGATGAAGTCCGACATGGGCGGCGCGGGCGCGGTGCTCGGCGCGCTCATCGGGATCGCGCGGCTGGGGCTGAAGGTGAACGCGATCGGCTACCTGTGCCTCGCCGAGAACATGCCGAGCGGCACCGCGCAGCGCCCCTCCGACGTGCTCACCACCTTCGGCGGCAAGACGGTGGAGGTGCTCAACACCGACGCCGAGGGCCGGCTCGTGCTCGCCGACGGGCTCGGCCGGGCCGCGCAGGACTCGCCCGACGTGCTCGTGGACATCGCCACCCTCACCGGCGCGCAGATCATCGCGCTCGGCAACCGCACCACCGGGGTGATGGGGAACGACGACGCGCTGCGCGACGAGGTGGTGGCGGTCGCCAACGAGGTCGGTGAGCCGGCCTGGGGCATGCCGCTGCCCGAGGAGCTGCGCCGGTCGCTCGACTCGGCGGTCGCCGACATCGCCAACGTCCACCCCGACCGCGTCGCGGGCATGCTCGCCGCCGCGGTGTTCCTGCGCGAGTTCGTCCCCGACGGCCTGCGCTGGGCGCATCTGGACATCGCCGGGCCCGCGTTCCACCGCGCCGAGCCGTACGGCTACACCGTCAAGGGCGGCACCGGCGCGGGCACCCGGACGCTCATCGGCCTGGCCGCCAGGTACGCGAAGTGAGGGTCAAGCCCGTCACATCGCGCACGCACAAGTGAAAAGATGCCGTTGGACACGCCGTGATCCGGCACCCGGCGGCACAGAGATCCGACAAGGAGCATTCCCGTGGCTGATGGCAGCGGCCCCTTCGACGTCGTGGTCCTGGGGGGTGGCAGCGGCGGCTACGCCTGCGCCCTGCGGGCGGCCGAACTCGGCAAGCGGGTGGCGCTGATCGAGAAGGACAAGATCGGCGGCACCTGCCTCCACCGCGGCTGTATCCCCACCAAGGCGCTCCTGCACTCGGCCGAGGTCGCCGACGAGACCCGTGAGAGCGCGACGTTCGGGGTCAAGGCCCGGTTCGAGGGCATCGACATGCCGGCCGTGCACGCCTTCAAGGAGAAGATCGTCAGCCGTGCCTTCCGGGGCGTGACCGGCCTCATCAAGGCGCGGGGCGTCACGATCATCGAGGGCTTCGGCCGGCTCGCCGGGCCGAACCGGATCGCCGTCACGCGCGACGGCCGCGAGGAGGTCGTCGAGGCGGCCAACATCGTGCTCGCCACCGGGTCGGCGCCCAAGACCCTGCCCGGCCTGGAGATCGACGGCGAGCGGATCATCACCAGTGACCACGCGCTCACCCTCGACCGGGTGCCGGGCTCGGTGGTGGTGCTCGGCGGCGGCGTCATCGGCGTCGAGTTCGCCAGCATCTGGCGCTCGTTCGGGGCCGAGGTGACGATCGTCGAGGCGCTCCCCCACCTGCTGCCCGCCGAGGAGGAGTCGAGCTCCAAGCTGCTGGAGCGCGCCTTCCGCCGGCGCGGCATCGGCTACAAGCTCGGCGTGCGGTTCGAGGGCGTGAAGACCACCGCCAACGGCGTGGTCGTCACCCTCGAGGGCGGCGAGACCCTCGAGGCCGAGCTGCTGCTCGTCGCGGTCGGCCGCGGCGCCGTGACCGAGGGCCTCGGTTACGAGGAGGCCGGCGTGGTGATCGAGCGCGGCACGGTTAAGGTGGACCAGTACTGCCGCACCAGCGTGCCGGGGGTGTACGCGGTCGGCGACCTGATCCCCACCCCCCAGCTCGCCCACACCGGGTTCGCCGAGGGCATCCTGGTCGCCGAGCACATCGCCGGGCTCGACCCGGCGCCGATCGACTACGACGGCGTGCCGCGCATCACCTACTCCGACCCCGAGGTGGCCTCGGTCGGCATCACCTCGGCGACCGCACGTGAGCGCGGTTACGAGATCACCGAGTTCGTCTACGACCTGGCCGGCAACCCCAAGAGCCAGATCCTGCAGACGCAGGGCGCGGTCAAGGTCGTCGCGGCCAAGGACGGCCCTGTGCTCGGGGTGCACATGGTCGGCCGCCGCATCGGAGAGCTGGTCACCGAGGGGCAGCTCATCTACAACTGGGAGGCGCTGCCCTCCGAGGTCGCCCAGCTCATCCACGCCCACCCCACCCAGTCCGAGGCCGTCGGTGAGGCGATGCTCGCCCTCGCCGGCAAGCCGCTCCACGTGCACGACTAAAAGTGCCCTCACACCACATGCGATAGAAGGAGTCACAGGACACCATGCCGGTCTCCGTACAGATGCCCCAGCTCGGCGAGAGCGTCACCGAGGGCACCGTAACCCGCTGGCTCAAGAGGGAAGGCGAGCGCGTCGAGGCCGACGAACCGCTCCTCGAGGTAAGCACCGACAAGGTCGACACCGAGATCCCCTCGCCGACGTCCGGCGTGATCACCAAGATCCTCGTCAAGGAGGACGAGACGGTCGAGGTCGGTGCCGAACTCGCCGTGATCGACCCGAACGCCGCCGAGGGTACGGTCGCCCCGGCCGCGCCGGCCGCCGAGCCGGCCCCGGCCCCGGCCCCGGCTCCGGCGCCCGAGCCGCAGCCCGCTCCCCCGCCCGCCCCGGCTCCGCAGCCCGAGCCGGCCGCGCCGCCGATCGCCTCGATCCCGCAGCCCGCGCCGGCCCCGGCCCCGGCTCCGGCGCCCGAGCAGC